>JACKQG010005132.1_pt1 | contig 14649 bp, 12 predicted proteins | sample 8237621 | NCBI WGS metagenome assembly JACKQG01 (sample SAMN15677084, study PRJNA649215) | marine metagenome | biome: marine; feature: Black Sea; material: saline water; isolation source: suspended particulate matter (SPM) from the Black Sea western gyre | collected 2013-06-09/2013-06-10 | depth... | reverse complement strand
GAAGCTAACCTGTTCTGACTCTTTCGGCCGCGTCGATGTACAGGTGTTGTTGTCAGGAGCGCGCAAGTCAGATCGCGTCCATCGTCTTTTCGACTGCGCGACTACGTGGGTTTGGCCTCAGGTTTCAAGTGCTGAAGTTTCAGTTCTCGATTCGGCTACCGGCAGGTCCTGTAGTCCCGTCGTCTGTGGCTTCGTGCCGCTGGGTCGCCCCAACGGGTTCTCACCGCCTCACACTCAGAATCATTGCCGGTCGTTGCTTCTGTCTTCCCGCACATACTTTTTGAGCAAGGCATGCATCGCCTTCACCATCCTCGGATGGTCGCGGGATACATCGGTGGTCTCTTCGACGTCTCTGCGCAGATCATGAAGCATGTAGGACACCGGGAAGGCGTCATCCACGACTTGAGCGGTGGTTTTCGGCCCGCTAACGGTCAGCTTGAAAGCACCCTTGCGGATGGCAAATGTACCATTGCTGTGATTGTGCACGATCGCCTCGTGAAACGACCCGGGGCTCGCTTCTCCCGTCAGGGCCCTGAAGAAACTCTGGCCGTCTTCGGCGGTGTGCTTATCCAGATTGATGTTCAACATTTCTGCCAGAGTTGGGAGGACATCATTGAAGAGGATCGTCGTTGAACAACGCTCGCCCTGTTTGATTTTTTCGGGCCAGCGGACGAAGAACGGCACGCGGTGTCCACCCTCCTTTAGGCCGGCCTTCCAGCCGCTGAAAGGCCCGTTGCTGTCGTGCCCGTGGACGGCGGTGTCCCCCCTGACCCATCTGGCCCGATACCCCTTGGTGCGATCGACCGGCCCATTGTCGCTGGTGAAAATGACGATCGTGTTCTTTTCGATTCCGAGCTCGGCAAGTTTGCTCAGAAGCCTGCCGACATGGTGGTCGAGCTCGACGACGAAGTCCCCGTACGCGCCGGCGCGGCTTTTCCCGACGAATTCTCGGCTGGGGACGATCGGGTTATGCGGCGTTGTCATCGCGTAGTAGAGGAAGAACGGCTGATTGGGCCGTGTGCGGGTTGCCGTCTCGACGAATTCGCAGGCCTTCTTTGAAAGGGTCGGGACGAGGCGGTCCATGGTGTGGCCCTCGCCAATGATGTTGTCGTCTCGGCCGTACCATTCGCCGTACTTGTCCTTTGCTTCCCGCGAGGAGAGTGTGGGGATGACCGTGGCCCGGTTGTTCTCGATGAAGGTGGACGGGTTCATCTCGGCCGATCCAGCAGTGCCGAAGGAGTAGTCGAATCCGTAGTCCTTGGGCCCTTTCAGGACGGGCGAGGCGAAGTCGATGTTTTGAAAGTCCTGGTAGTTGGGATGGACCCGGATGACGTCCCGCGCGGTTTCATCGCGGAGCTTCCAATCGATTCCCTGGTGCCACTTGCCGACCAATCCGGTAAAGTATCCCGCTCCGCGAAGCACATCCGCGAGCGTCTTTCGGCCCGGCTCGATCAGGGTGCCGGCAAAATTGGCCAAGTTGCCGCCCGATCCCAGCCGGGTGCGCCACATATACCGGCCGGTCAACAGGCCGTAGCGGGAGGGGACGCAGTAGGATCCCGAGGAATGGGCGTCGGTGAATATCAGGCTTTCTCTTGCCAGCCGGTTCAGGTTGGGCGTGGGGATTCGGCTGCCACGGTTGAGGCTGGCGACATCGCCATAACCCATGTCATCGGCGAGGATGATCACGACGTTAGGCCGAGGCGTCTCACTTGGCGCCGCCGAAACGTCTTTCCCTGCGGCCATCGGCGTCAGCACCAACCAGCAGGCCAGGGTGAATAGTGTCCTTCTCATGGTGTTCTCCTAACCGGCTAACGGCCGCAGTCAAAGTAGCGCTCTATTGCATTCAGTTTCCCAGACAAACCACTTTGCCGTCCATGGTGGACAGATAAGATTGGTGAGTGAGAACAAAGTGACAGCGTACGCCGAAGCAGAAGAATAGCGGCACCGAGAGAACGAATCGCGCTGCGTTGACGTCTCTGATCATTGAGTTCCGTCCACAATCTGCAGATAATAGTCGACCGTCACGATTCACGAGTCGTCTCTAACTGAGGAATGCACCATGCGAGTTTTCATTGCGATCGCCGTTACTTTACTATCCATCGCTGCTGTCGCCGCCCAGGAACCGCTCAGCCCAAAGTGGGAATCGCTTTTTAACGGCCAGGATCTCAGCGGCTGGCAGAAGATCGGCAACGAGAAGTGGGTCGTTGACGATAGTGCCATCTACGGCGAGGGTGTCACCGACGAATACGGTTACTTGGCGACCGAGAAGACATATCGGGACTTTGACCTCAGGTTGCGATTTAAGTGTGAGGCGAGTGGCAACAGCGGCGTCTACATTCACACGACGTTCGAGCTCGGAACACCGAAAGTCATCAAGGGCCGACAAATCGAGATCGATCGCGCGATCGGTCACCACACTGGCGGTATCTACGGCGACAGCAAGGGATGGCTTGTGTGGCCAGCTGTGGAACTGGAAACCGTCATCAGGCCGAATGACTGGAACGACATGCGAATAAAGGTCGACGGGAATCGGTACATTACGCATCTAAACGGAGTACAGATGATTGACTTTACGTACCCATCGCCTGCCGCGACCTCCGGCGTGATCGCATTGCAACTGCACTCCGGCGGCGATGGTCGCATGCGTTTCAAGGACATCTTCATTCGCGACTTGTCGCGAACCGACAGCGAGCCTCCCGCTACCGAATAAGTCCGGTCGCGGATCGCATTTACCGCAACAGAATCTCGAAGGCAATTCAATGTCCAAATCTCTCCCTCTCTTTTCGACGGCTGTCATTGGGAGTATGCCGCGACCGCAATACGTCAAGGATCTGTTGGCCGCTCGTACTCAATGCAATGGTCAGCCAAACTTAGAAATCGAAGAGCGAACCGATGATGCTGTGCGATTCGTGATCGGGCTGCAAGAACAGGCGGGCATCGACATCGTATCCGATGGCGAGTGGCGGCGGGAAACCTATGTGGATGTAATTGGGGAGCTTCTTAACGGGTTCAACTGGATCGATCGTGAGCTGTTTGGCTACCACCAGGTCGTTACGGAAAAGGTCTCGAAGAAACGCCCTGGTGTGGCAGCGGACGAAGCTCGTTTTCTTCGCGAGAACACCAATCGGCATATCAAAGTAGCGTTGCCGTCTCCCTATTTGATTGGGCAGCGGATGTGGGAATCGGACCATTCGCGCGATGCATATCCGACGCGCGAAGCATTCTGCGAAGCCTTGGTGCCCGTTTTGCGAGAAGAGCTGTTGGCGATTCGCGCGGTCGGCGTCGACGTGATCCAATTAGACGAGCCGCATTTATGCGTCCTAGTTGATCCGGAAGTCCGCGCAAAGTTCGACGATCCGGAAGCGGAAATGCGTCGTGCCGTCGACTGGATCAACGAAATTGTCGATGGAGTTGAAGGTGTGACACTCGCGGTTCACTTGTGCCGACGAAACTGGGGTCGACGCGGCTGGGGCGCGGCGGGTGGTTACGAAGCGATTTTGGAACACGTCAAGCGGCTCAAGGTCGAGCAATTGATGATGGAATTCAGCATTCCGGTGGCGGGCGACGTGGCCGTGTTGACGGAGTTTGCTGAAGACGTGCGCATCGGACTCGGTTGTGTTGATGTTCGCTTTCCCGATATCGAGCAACCCGAACAGATCGTCGAGCGTGTTGACAAAGCACTACAGTATGTTGCCGCTGAACGTCTGACTTTGACTCCGGATTGTGGCTTCTCACCCGGCAAAGACCACGGTATTCCGCTGGACGAGGCATTCAAGAAATTAAAAAGTCTTTCGGCCGCTGCAACAATATTGCGAGAAAGGGCGTGATTGGGTGATGTCAAACGATCAATCTTTCAGCCTCCCCACATCTGAACTTGCCGACGCCAGTCATTCTCGACCGTCTCGCACAGTGCATGTCGAGATGAGTCGGAAACGCGTCTCGTTCCGGATGGTTTGGTAGGACGTGACATCCGCTACACAGTTCCGTGCCGACTTAAACCTCCTCAGCTGTCTCGAGAAAGGAGCCGTTTGTCTGAGACAAATCGATCGGCTGTTTCTCGGGTAATCTTGCCTTCCTGCAGCAAGCGTCTCACGGACTCGTCGAGCGTGATCATGCCATCCGCTCGGCCCGTCAAAATGTTTGTGTCGATGCTCTGGAATTTGCCCGATCGGATCGCACTGGCAATCGGGGCGTTGTTGAACATTATTTCTAACGCCAATTCACGTTTGATACCTTCCTGCTCACTGGGGAGCAGATGTTGACTGATCACTGCCCGCAGGCTCATCGCCAGTTGCGCCCGGACTTCACATTGCGCGCTTTGCGGGAAAAGGTCACCATATCGTGAGATCGCGCCCTTCGCATCTCGCGTGTGCAAAGTTGAAAACACGAGGTGTCCGGTCTCCGCTGCGCTGAGAGCCATTTGCCCTGTTTCGCGGTCACGTATTTCGCCGACCAACATGACATCGGGGTCCTGGCGAAGACCGAACTTCAACCCATCCGCAAAAGACGACACATCGCTACCAACTTCACGTTGCGTGATGATCGAAGCCGTCGTCTTCGGGAACACGTACTCGATCGGATCTTCAACGGTAATGATTCGATAGCCACCTTCGCGGTTCAACAGGTTGATGATCATCGCGAGCGTGGTGGTCTTACCTGCACCGGTTACGCCCGAAATGAGCACTAAGCCATTTCGAAAGTGAGCTAAGCGGTCGCCCAACTCAGCGGGAAAACCCGCCCATCCGAAATCTGGGATATCTGACTGGATGACTCGAATACACGCACCGATATTCGGTCCATTGACGAAGAGATTTACCCGACACCGTTGCGGCTGCCCGCCAATGTTCAGTTCGAGGGCGAAGTCCACATTCTTGTGATGCTCAAGTTGTTCCGACATCCGCGCCCCGCATAGAGGCGCGACTGTTGCTCTTACCGCTTCATCGGTTAGGATCGGTACGTCCAACTCAAGTAAGCCACCATGCAGACGAAGCGTTGGCCGATAACCCACCACGATGTGCAAGTCAGAGGCCCCTAACTCGACTGCTCGTGCGAGCCAGCGGCTGACGACCTCGCGATCTGGGACATCAGTATCTGTGGACATCAATAGCGCCTGACGTTAAACGAGGGACTTGGTCAACTGGGGTTCGTCATCGTACCAGAAGTTGACACCACGGTTTGTTAGTGTTGCAGTCGATGCCGTCCGTCTCAAGACGGAGTGAAGCTTGTTGAAAAAGGCCAGTTCGAGGTGACTTAGACAGTTTGCCCCAATTTCCGAAGTTCGTTTTTGCAAAGAGTGTTTGTTCAAAATATCCGAAGTTCGACTGAGACGACGATCCATCGGACTTGGAAGCTTGCTAACAGGGTCTAAACATTCGCCGCGAGGCGTTTGAGGTTTTGCACGCCGGCAATCATGTGTGCTTGTAATTTGGACTTTCGAAGTGCCGTGATAACGAGCGCGTTGCAGGCCATGCTTGTTCTTCGCTTCCGTGACAGTCCTTCAATCTTCCACATGCGTTCCGCCGCCCTCGTTCGAGGCCGTGGTCTCAAGCATCCATTCCTTGACGCGCTCGAACAAGTCTTGATCGAGATTTCGACGGACGAACTTCTGATGCGGCCACGCCATTCGTGATCTGGCTGGACGCGCGTTTGCCCTAGGCAAAGTTAGCTGCGATCGTGTCGGAATCATTCTTGGACTAGAGATGAGTCACCTTACACGGTCGTGCAAAGATTGGCATGCGTTGCCGGAACTGTGTGCGATCTACCGAACGCTGCTTGCCGACGCTGATGGGCTCTACGACCCCAGCGATTACAACTACCGCCTGTTGCTCGGCTTGAAATGCAGGATGAGCGAAGCCGAGTTACACATCCTCAAGAGCCGCATGCAACAAGGCATGTGGAATAAAGCGGAGCGAGGAGAAGCGCTCGATCATCCACCAATCGGTTACGTCCGCAGCGCGAAGGCACGCGATGGAGCGGGTGACTATCTGATGGATCCCGATAAGCAAGTTCAGTCAGTTGTGCGATTGATCTTCGAGCAGTTCACGAGGCGATGGTGCGTTGGCGGCCTGTTGCAGTGGCTGGGGAGCGACAACATCAAGCTGCCCGTCCGCCCGCACTTCGGCACCGATCGAGGTGAGTTGGAATGGCGGCGTCCCAACCGAGTTACGCTGTTGAACTTGTTACACCATCCGATTTATGCCGGTGCGTATCGCTGGGGGTATCGAGAAATCGATCCACGACGGAAGATTCCAGGTCGGCCAACGACTGGCCGCACGTTTAACGCGCATGACAAGTGCCGCGTGCTGATTCGCGGCCGTTTCCCTGCCGACATCACGTGGGACGAATTCGCGGGAAATCAACGGAAATTCGAAGAGAATAGCAACATGAGCAAGATGCTCTCGGCACCACTACACGGACCGAGCACGCTGCCAGGAATAATCGTGTGTGGTCGCTGTGGCTATCACATGCTCGTAGGCTATGCAAACACGGGAGGTGAGTCGAAGACGTTGCGTTACAGTTGCGAACGCAAGGCAATCCGGAAGGCGAACGGATCTTAAGCTTGAGCGGCATCGGCAAACCAACAAATGGTGGCTTGCAGACTTGGCTTCATAACTGTCGATGCCGATCGCGACACTCCATCGTTGGCGGCGAGTCGGATGGGTCGCATCACGCCAAGTGCAAATCGGAAGAGGACTCTGAGCGATCTCCGCTGATGCTGACGAGCTGAAACGAATGCGTCAGCGCCGTGTCATGACCCAAAACTGGCCACCGATCTATCCAACCGGACTCGTTAGACCAAAACCGGGATCTGCTGAAACGGAAACTCCACAACAACAATACTAGCGCGATAAACTGTTAGCTTAGGAGGCATTATGACTGGCACATCGAACTCGATCTGCGATCGATCAAGACAATAATCCAGCTGGACATCTTTCGATGCAATTCGCCAGAAATGGTTCGAACGGAAATCTGGACGTACGTATTGGCGTACGACCTCACCCGCACGATCATCGCCCAAGCCGCGATCAAACATCGTGTCGGGCCAGGATTGATCAGCTTCCAAGGGGCAATCCAAACACTCGAAGCCTTCCAGCCATTAATCACAATCATGGGAGAACGTGACCCGACATTACTTACAAAAATCTATCGGCAGCTGCTCGACGCCATCGTAACCCATCGCGTCGCCGATCGACCCGACCGATTTGAACCACGCCGAAGAAAGCGACGGCGCAAACCGTACTTCTATCTCACAAAACCAAGACACGAAGCCAAACTTGCTATCCTAAAAGGGCTTACCGATTACTAAGTGCCATTCTTCGAAAAGACCGACACCTGTTACCGCTTGTTCCTTGTGCGCACACGTGATCGCGACCGACTTTCTCCCCGTTCGCCATACGGCCACAGCGCGCCAGCAGCATGAAGCGCAGCCATGCCACGGATCGAGTGGATCAAATTGCGACGCATGACCAGCGGCAGTTGAGTTAATCCAATACCAGAAACTGCGGCGACTAAGTACCTTCGTGCGGGTGGTCTCTCACCTGGGCCTCGTGACCCATTGGCCAACCGAAGAACCGTTCCAGGCCGGAACCTGCAGTCCACACACTGCGGAGATCGTTAGGCATTAGCTGCACGTTCGAGTTCCGCTGACGCGGGCTTGTGCGAAATCCGTTGAATCCGAGTCTCCGAGGTTGTGGTACAACATTCGCTGTGACGACCGTATACCATCGGTCGTTCGTCTCGCAGGTTACCCAATATGGATCTAGACTTTCTCATCTTTGGATTGATCGCGGTCGTTGCGCTGAGCGTGCCGCTTGTCAGCTTCATTCTGTCGATCGTGACCTTTGTGCGCATGGGGCGGCGAATCAAATCGTTGGATCAGCGAATCCAACAACTTGAGAGCCGGGTTGCACCAACGGACGGGGTACCCTCCGAAGCACAACAGCCCTTCGCCGCGCCAATCGTGACAGCCGAAGTCATCGACGACTCCTCAGTCACTCCTTCAGCGGAAGCTCCGCGGGAGTCGATTCAATGGGAACAGTTCATCGGCCAAAAGGCGTTTGGCTGGATAGCCGTAATTCTGTCGATTTTCACCGTGGCGTTCTTCTTGAGATACGCTTACGAGAACAACTGGATCGGCCCGGTTGGTCGCATCGGAATTGGTGTGCTCGCCGGATCCGGGTTAATCGTTGCCGGATATCGCTACCATAGGCGAAGCGCACGAATCTTTTCACAGATGCTCACCGCTTGCGGCGTGGTCGTGTTATACCTCTCGACATACAGCGCCTTTGGGTTGTACTCGCTATTGCCCCTGGAACAAGCGGGCGTGTTTCTGGCGGTCATCATCGTTCTCTCGATGGCATGCGCAGTGTTGTACGATTCGGGCGCGATCGCGCTGGTGGCTGTCGTGGGTGGTCTCGCGACTCCGCTGCTGTTGCCAAGCGAACGCGATCTCTACATTCAATTGTTCGCGTATCTTGCGGGATTGAATCTTGGCGTGTTGGTTGTCACGCTCTCCCGATCGTGGCCGGTCATCTCCAGCGTGGCGTTGCTGGGAACGCATGGATTGTTTTGGTCTTGGTATGCCGGAGACTATCATCCCGAGAAGTGGGGCTGGGCACTGGCCTTTCAGGCGGTGATTTACGCACTGTACTTGATTCAGGATTTTGCAGGACAGTTGACTCGCCGCATCGACAATCGCTGGGAGAACGTCGCCCGGACGCTATTGAATGCGACGTTTTGGTTTGGTGCCTTTTACGTGTTGATGGAAGAAGATTACCGCGCGTGGATGGGAATCGCCTCAGTTGTCATGGCAACTGTTTACGCGGTGGTCGGTCGGTTGTTGTTGGCTTACCGGCGCGACGCGTTGACGGAGCTTGTGACCGCCGTAGCGATCTCGGTGGGATTTGTTGTGCTGGCGATTCCGCTGCAGGCGGATGCTCGGTGGATCGCTCTGGGCTGGGCAGCCACGGCAACTGCGTTATGGTGGTTTCGCTTGCGGATCAACTCACCCGCCCTTGGTGCGCTGTCGGCTGCCATCGCAATTGCGAGTGTGCTAAGAGTGGTCTTCCTCGACCTGCCGTCCTACCCCCACGAAGTTCTCGTGCCAGTCGTGAATCGGATTGCCTTGTCGTCGATTGGGGTTGCAGGATGCGTGGCGGCGGCGGTGTTCGTGACGAGACCTTATCGTAATCGTCTTGGTCCACCGACACGGTTTGTTGCAGGTGCAGCCGGCTTAGGGGCGATCGTCCTGTTGTGGTTGATTCTGACCGTGGATCTTTACAACTTTTTTTTCGCGATTGCGAGAATCACCGACGAGTCGACTAGTTGGCGTCGCGTTGGTCAAATGTCCGTGTCGATCTTGTGGACCGTGTATGCTTCGGTCTTGCTGGGACTCGGTTTTCGATTTAGTAAGTCGACACTGCGATGGACCGCAATCGTGTTCTTCGCTTTGACAATTGGAAAAGTGTTTGTGCTTGATATGTCAGGGTTGAGCGAAATCTATCGCATCCCCGCCTTCTTCGTTCTCGCAATTTTCCTCGGTGTTGCCGCTCGCGTTTATCAACGCTCCAGGCCGGTAGCAAACTCCGAGATTCAACAGGAGCTAGAATAGCCATGTATCAGCGATCGATCACATGCCGCTGGGCGGCGTTTCCTAGTTGGGTTACGAGTGCTGCGGTGCTGTTTTCCGTAGCAGCATTGTGCGCGCAGGAGAACAGTTCACCGGAATCACTCATCCACTGGCAACACGTTGTTGCGATCGAGCATCCCGATGACAATACGGCTCCGCAGGTAGATGCGATCGTGGGGCCAGAGATCTTCGACGGGGCACGCTATGATTTGAGCGACCTGCGGGTGTACACCCGCGCAGGTGAGGAAGTGCCCTACGCGTTACGAGTTCGTAGCAGTCGTTCAGAGAGACAACCTCTGGATGCACGCAAATTCAATGACACGAAAGGTCCCGACGAAACGAGCGAAGTCACGCTCGACCTTGGCGAAGGAAAACCGGAACACAATGCCTTGGAAGTCGATCTTCTGGGCCACAACTATCGCCGCCGGATTGAACTTGAGGGGAGTGACGATGGCGACGAGTGGCGACCGCTGCACGACGTACTCTTGGTCGACTTCCGCCGAGGTGGCAAGGTTGTACACGATGACACGATTGAATACCCGTTGAGCCGCTTTCGCTACTTGCGAATTAGACTGCACCGCGATCTGATTGTGGACAACGAAGCGGTCGCAATTGGGGACGTAAAGATCCTGCGCACGGTCGAGATCCCCGGCGAGAAGCTAACCTTGGACGCAGCCGTCGGTAAACGTGAAGCGGTGCGCGCCGATGCCGGTCCAGGCTCAAGGTGGGATCTCGAACTTGGTGGCGATCAGACGCCGGTATCGAGCATTGATGTGCAGATCGCCGACGCCGCGTTCGTCCGCAATTTCAACCTCGAAGCGGGCGGCCCACCGAACTCCGGAAGTCCATTTACGTCGGTGGCACGTGGAGTTTTGCGTCGGCGAGCGGGAGAGCCTTTGGGGCCCATGCGCGTCGAATTCTCTGAAACGAGAGCTGCTCGGTTGCGGTTAATTGTGACCGACAACCGAAATCCGCCACTGCAAGTCGAACGAGTCCAGTTCGCGGCGGATGCCCGACAAATTGTCTTCACAATTCCGCAGGGCACTGATTCGTGCAAGCTCTACTTTGGCAATCCAGAAGCGGAAGACCCAGGCTATGATTTCGCTCGCAATCTGCCGAAAAAATTGGAGCCTGAATCGGATCGCGCGACACTGGGAGGCCGCGTAGCGAACCCGATCTACGAGCCGGAGCCACTCCCCTTCACCGAGCGTTGGCCGTGGATGGTCTATCTCGTGCTCGGTCTCGCCTGTCTCGTGCTTGCCGCCATCGCCACCAGCCTCTCGCGAACTGCTATCGCCGTACACGACAGCGTGACCGAAGCCGCGGCATGACGGAGATCGAGTTTCCTAACTCGAACATTCAGGTGAGAGAGCAAGCAATCCCCGCCACTCTGCTGGGTTGTTACCGACTCTTTACACTCCGCGCGATCGCAGATCGATAAAATCGACTCGTTCGACGAAAACGCTCACGACTTGGAAACCAAAACCAGGGCCAAGCCGTCTCGTCAGAAGAGAGGTCGTTCAGAGCCAAACCAGTGTCGTGGAGGAGTACCGTGATGAGACATCACAACTCGATCGTCTTGGGGCTAGTTCTAGGATTGTGCGCTACCGTGGTTCAGGCCCAGGGATTGTTGGTCGTTGTTGATCCCGACCAGCCAGTGCCGCTACCACGGCCGATCGTGCCAACGCAGCAGACACTTCCGCCGACAGCCTACAAGCTCAAAGAATTGGCAGTCCAGGCAAAGCTGGTAGACCAGGTGGCTCGCGTGCAGGTCTCGCAATCGTTCGTCAACACTGGTAGCCGGCAGTTAGAAGTCAGTTTTATGTTCCCGCTGCCGTACGACGGAGCAATTGATCGATTGACGCTCATGGTCGACGGCAAGGAGATTCCGGCGAAATTACTGCCCGCCAAACAGGCCCGCAGCGTTTACGAGTCGATCGTCCGGAAGAACAAGGACCCGGCCCTGCTCGAGTGGATGGGAACAGGCATGTTCCAGACAAGCGTCTTCCCGGTGCCTCCCGGTGCCCAACGAAAGGTGACACTGAACTACAGCCAGTTGCTGCGCACAGATCATGGCCTGACCGACTTTATTTTTCCGCTCTCCACGGCCAAGTACACGTCGCACCCGGTTGAGAAGGTTGATTTTCAAGTGGTGATCGAGAGCGCGATCGACATCAAGAACGTCTACAGCCCAACGCATTCGATCGACATTCAACGCAGCGACGCCCACTTCGCCACAGTGAGTTTCACCGCGAAAAACGTCATTCCGAACGGCGACTTCCGGCTGTTTTATGACGTCGGCAAGGGCAAGTTCGGGACGAGTGTCGTGAGCTATCGCCCCGATGTCGGCGAAGATGGTTACCTCTTGCTACTGGCCAGCCCACAGTTCCAATCGCCCGATGCCGAGCGGCAGAAAAAGACCGTTGTATTCGTCGTTGATCGATCGGGCAGTATGGAGGGCGAGAAAATCGACCAGGCTCGCGCGGCGGTCAAGTATGTATTGGAGAATCTGCGCGACGGGGACCAGTTTAACATCGTAGCGTACGATACGGTCGTCGAATCTTTCCGACCAGAGTTGCTGGAGTACAACGACCAAACTCGCAAAGAGGCGTTGGGATTCATCGAGGGTCTTTACGCCGGTGGCGGAACGAACATCGATGGTGCGCTAAACGCTGCCTTGTCACAATTGAAGGATGATAACCAACCGAAGTACGTGTTGTTCATGACCGACGGCCAACCCACGATCGGCGAGACGAACGAATCGAAAATCGTCGGCAGCGCAACAAAGCGTAATCAGGTTCGTGCTCGGATCGTTAGCTTTGGCGTTGGCTATGACGTGAACAGCCGCTTGTTGGACCGCATCTCTCGCGAAAACAACGGTCAAACGGAATACGTACGCCCGAACGAAGACATCGAAGTCTATGTCAGCCGGCTTTATTCAAAAATCAGCTCGCCAGTACTGACGGACGTAGCGGTGAGGTTTGAGTTCGACGAGCTACGTACTGAGGAAGGCGATCCGATCAACCGCGTCTTTCCCAAACAGATCAACGACGTCTTCGAGGGAGAGCAGTTGGTGCTGGTGGGTCGTTATCGAAAGAGCGGCCTCGCGAAGGTAACAATCACTGGTAGTGTGGGCAACAAGAAACAGACCTTCGACTTTCCTGGAACGTTGGTAAAGCGCAGCTCGGATGAATCGTACGCCTTCGTCGAAAAACTCTGGGCCATGCGTCGCGTTGGGAAGATCATCGACCACTTGGACTTGGTCGGCAAGAACGACGAGCTCGTGAAGGAGTTGGTCAGCCTATCGACCAAACACGGGATTCTGACACCCTACACATCCTTCCTGGCGGACGAAAACGCCCGGGCTGACTTGGCCCTTTCGACGTCGGAACTCCACACGAGAAGACTGCTTGGCAGGCTCGGTGAAGCGGAAGGACAAGCTGCATTCACGCAGCGATCAGAGAAAAGGAAACTGCAACAAGCTGCCAGGCCGGTCGATTCGTTCGCGCTCGGGGCTCAAGCTTCTGCCGACGGCTTTGGCGTTGGAGGCGGCGGAGCAACATTCCGCGACATCGACAGTGACGAAGAAGTCTTTGCGAAGGGACTGAAAAACATCGGAAACTATTCACTCTATAGCCGAGGCCAACTCTGGTGCATGCCCAGCACGGCCAAGCTGGATTTGAAGAAAGACCTCGACAAGATCAAAGTCATCGCGCGTTTCAGCGACGACTACTTCAAACTGGTTCAAGAAAACAACGCGGTTCAGAATCAACTTCTTTGCAGCCAAAACGAAGGCGAAGAACTGTTGGTTGAACTTCGCGGCCAGACCTACTGGGTGAAATAGAGGCTATCATGACCCGACGAACCAAGTTACTGGTGACGCTTTGTTTATTCTTGTTGGGATCGCCAGTAATTGCGGACGAGCTCCCAAGAGACGATCCGCCCCCGAGCGACATCAAGGCTCTCGCCGCAGCTCGCGAACGGGGACTTGATTGGCTGACCAAGAACCAAGCGTCGGATGGTTCGTGGGGAACAACGTACACGATCGCGGTGACAAGCTTCGCTTGCTTGTCGTACCTCGGCGGCTCTGATGAACCGTTCACGGGCGAGCGCGGACGCGTTTTGCTCAAGGGCTTGAGCTTCCTTATGGCCAACCAAAGCGATGGACAATTCACCAAACAAGGACACACCTGGATCCACGGTCAAGGATTCGGCACGTTGGCGTTGTCCGAGGCGTACGGTCGCTCGTTGTTTGCCAAGACAAAGCCAGATATCGACACGCAACAGATCCGCGGCATCGTCGGCCAAGCCGTGCAAGTCATCGCCAACAACCAATCCACTTCGGGAGGCTGGTGGTACGCGCCCGGTTCGCCCGGCAGTCACGAGGGATCGACGACGGTTTGCGCGGTCCAGGCGTTAGTTTCGGCCAGCAATTACGGCATCAAGATCGACACTGGTGTCTTGGCCCGCGGGTTTGATTATTTGAAGCAGTGCCAGAACGCCGACGGTGGCTTTGACTATAAGCTCGGTGATGCCACGAGCATGAAGGAGGGGACGGCAGGCGGTGTCGCCACGTTGGGCCTGATGAAGAAGTTCGACTATTCAGTGATGATCAAAGGCTACAACTTTTTGTTAAAGATCACGCCCGCTGAGATCAGCAGCCAACGCTTCCCTTACTACGGGCACTTTTACGGATGCATGGGAATGCACTTGCTGCGGCAGGAGTTTGGCAGGGACAAAGAGTATTTTGAGAAGACAAGCCAGTACATCGCCGAGGCGCAGAAAGACGTGCTTTCGTGGCGGCAAGAGAATGGCGAGTGGCCAACCAAGGGCTCGGTTTCCGGTGAAGGGAAAGCATACGGCACGGCCTTCGCATCGCTCTTGCTATCCGGCCCCGATGGGCGGCTGAGCATCTACAACCGCCGGTCGCCGGACGTGCCGCGGGACGACCCCCGGCCCTGAACCGCGCTCCTTCACGCGAGTCGCTCCCACAAGCCAGTGGCGTGCGCCCGGGGGCGCCC
>JACKQG010005131.1_pt1 | contig 14650 bp, 14 predicted proteins | sample 8237621 | NCBI WGS metagenome assembly JACKQG01 (sample SAMN15677084, study PRJNA649215) | marine metagenome | biome: marine; feature: Black Sea; material: saline water; isolation source: suspended particulate matter (SPM) from the Black Sea western gyre | collected 2013-06-09/2013-06-10 | depth... | reverse complement strand
AGCCCGTGAACGCTGGCTTGAAAAGCTACAGACTGAAAGTTAGTGACATTAGGTCACGGACCGGCCTGGAGCACAGAATTTGGATCTACTGAGTCTGGCGGGAGGGCACGCGGTTTCAGGGCTGCCGATGGCCTCGAAGGGAAGCCAGGATTCGATGAGGGTGGCGGGTGGATTGGGCAGCATGGGTTATTCCTTGAGCAAAGTCTGACTCAGATCAGCGGGCGGATACGAACTTTGCCCGCCTCCAGAACGACGAATGCCCCGGCTAATCGCTCCCCTTCTTGTTCCAGCAAATAGCGCAGACGCGCGATCTTCAGGGCGCGGTCAGCGACGTCAAACCGGAGCAACACGATCCCATGCGCCTGTCGTCGGAGACGGTACACCAATTCTCCAAAATCCTTGTCTTCGGTGAGGAGAATGCGGTGTTCAGAGAAGGCACGAGCCAAAAGTCTATCGTCGGTTGCGCCTCTCAGCGATTCGACGGCATAAAGGACATCGTGACCATCGCCGCGCAGGTCATTCACCAGTGCGGCGTCGCAGCATTCATCGGCCAGGAATCTCATAGACGCTGCCCACCAGCGAAGATGATCTCCTCCTGAGCCAGATAATCGGCTGCGAAGGCCGCGGCGGCGTATACGTCATCTGGCGTGAGATGCGGATGGTCGGCCAGTATCTCGTCAATCGTCATTCCCCCAGCCAGTTTGCGCAGGATGTGCTCCACGGTGATGCGCGTGCCTTTGATGACTGGCTTGCCGAACATGATCGCCGGGTTGATCTCAATGTGGTCGTGGGTCATCGGTTACCTCCTTGCCATTCACGAATCAACAGGTGGCACCTTCTACACCTGTTACTCCCCTGCCAACAGAATCCGCAACGCCCGCTGGGCGTTGGCGGCGCTGGCCGTCGCGGTGCACTTGCTGAACCAATAGTAGGCTTCTTCGGAGGGCATGGCCCGCAGGCTGCTGGAGATGGCCTCGATCCGATCCATGCGGCTCAGCGGCCTGACGGCCAGGAAAAGCAGACCCAACCGCAGGCCGGTCTCCTCATCCAGACCAAAGGGCTTCCTGCGCTCCCGCGAGAGGTCGGTGGCCTTGTAGCCCGCCTTGCGTAATGCTTCCAGCACGTGGTCAGCCACGGCCCGCAGCGCATCGCCAGCCAGCGATGCCAACCGCTCAGGCTTGGTGGGGCGGGAGTCGGACTCCTGCGCAGCGTTGGCCGCTACAGGCCACTGATACAGCGCCAGGCCATAGTCGCCGTCACCGCCGGGCAGCACACGCAGCTCAAAGGGCTTTTCGGGATCGTGGGTCAGGGCATCGGCAGGCGCGGTATAGGTCACTGCGCGGCGGCGCACCCTCTCCCGTGCTCCCTCCCCCTCTGAGGAGAAGAGTTGGGGTGGGGAGGAGGTCAGGTCATCGGGCACGTTGAACAAACTCATGCGGCCGCGCCAGGGGATGGGCTGGGGCAAGCGTTGGGGATCCGCCAGTCGCCAGCCGAACGTCGGACCGGGGAAGTCGCTCAAGGACAGATGCTGGTCGCGCCGCGCTTCCCACTCCCCCTCGTCCAGTGGTGCAATGTCCACCAGTTCCACCGTGCCCACCAGCGCGCCGCGCACCACCCTGGCCGGGTCCAGGCCATAGGCGGTGCAGGCTTCCTCTTGGACTGTCTGGCTGGCGTGGATGGCGATGCGGCCACGGGTGTTTGTCTGCCAGGTGCGCAGCTCGATGGTTTTGCGCCCCCGGAGAATGAGTTCAGCCCAGGGTTGGCGAATGGACAGGGCCTTCACGCTCGCTCTCCTTAGAGTTGATGTAAGGGTTGATGTCGTAGTAACGACTTCAGTCGTTGGCAATCAGCGACTAAAGTCGCCACTACGAGCGCGTTTCATATTCCTTCTCAAACGGCTCGGCGTCCAACACCATGTGCCCAAAGCCCAAGGTGGTGAACACCTCGTGGATGGTCTGGAACTGATCGGAGCCCACGGCCAGGCCCTCGGGGAAATCGGCTCGCAGGGTGGTCCTGGCCGACAGCTTGCTGGCTTCTTGCCCCAGGGTATCGGTCACCTGTTTCAGCCGTTTGTAGCGATCCCAGTCGCCGTTGAAGGCCAGGCTCAGCGACTCGTCCTCGCCGAACTCGGCGTTGAAACTCTGCTCGATGCGGAACTGCCCCTTGCCCAATTGCGGTACGGCCAGCCCCAGGGCGCGGGTCTCCGTGGCGCCCTCTTTGTCCTCCCCCTCAATGCGCACGGAGAGGCGGCTCAGGCCGGTCACACCCCCATCGTGACATTGATCCAGGAGTCCCTGAAACGCCTGGGCGGGCGCTCCCTCAGCGTGGAGGCGGACTCGCCTCTCACAGATGCAGGGGTCTTGCCCGCACCGCGGGCAGACCTGGCCGCAGATGCACTGGCTGGCGGGTCGGTGGCACACCGGACAGGTCGGCTCAGGCCCGTTGCCCCCATCCTCCTCTCCCTTGATGCGCAACCTCAGCCGCCTGGCCTCCTCGGGGGCGTACAGCATGACCTCCTCGCTGATCTGTACCAGTGGCGCCGGGGATGGTTTCCCGTAGCCGATCTGCTCCGCCGTGTCGTAGTACACCCAAATGCCCTGGCTGACGCCGTTGCGGATGGTCTTCTTGAGCTGGTTCAGGTCCAGCAGGATGCGCAGCCCCATGCGCCGGGCGAAGGCGCGGCGCAAATCCTCCGTGGAAATCATCACCTGGCCGGCATCCCAGGCTTTGGCCTTGACGAAGGCGGCCGGCAGGGTGGGGTCGTCGGCGGTGAGTGCCTTCTGCAACTGCTTCAGCACCCGCAGCACCACGTTGCTCTGATCCTGGTTGACCTCGCCCTGATCCTGCGGCGGCAGGGTTTCGCGGGCCAGGTTGCTGTGTCTTTGCGGGGCGTCACCGCTGGGATAGTACAGGTATTTGTAGGCCTTGGTGATGGCCACGCGCACGTCCAGCTCGGCGGCCTCGCCTATCTTCTTCAGCTTCTTGCGCTGCTCCTCGTGAAACTCGGCCATCCGCTCGGCGTCGCCGGTGATGCGCCCAATGGCCAGGTAGCGCTGCGCTACCTGCACCATGTTCTCTACCTGCTCTTCGTCAGCTACCAGGAAGAGCACGTTGTTTCGGAAGCGCCGGTAACCCTCCAGTGACCCGGCGTGGTCGAAGATCTTGCGTACCAGGTCTGGCGGGGCGTCCGCTGAGGCATTGCTGGTGGCGGCGTCGTAGTGGATGATCGCCAGCTTGGGCTTGTCGGCGTCGTCGTCCACGTCGCCCGCTTCACTGGGGAAGTAAACCGGCTGGAGATACCCTTTCTTCCACACCTGGCGAATGCGCCCGTCCAGTTCGGCCTTGGCCCTGGTGCGTCCCACCAATCCCATCTCGTCGGTGACGATCTTGTTGAGCGAGGGCTCGGTCTTGAAGCGGTAGCGGCGCCCATCCCAGTCGAAGAACCAGCCGATGTCGTAGAGCCGTTCGGCGGCTTTGGCCACCAGGGTCGGGTCGTCGTCAGGCTGAACCACGGCCAGGGCCAGGTCGGCCGGGTCCACGCCGGTGGCAATGCCCCGGGTCAGACTGTGCAGGAAAGTGGTGGTGGCCGTGCGCTGGGCGTAGGGCGGTTTGCCGGCCTCCAGCCAAGGGGCGTCAATCACCTGGGCATGGGCTGGCGATCCCACCTTGGGGCTGACGATGTCCGCCTCGATCACCTGTTTGAAGGCCGGCCGCTCCAGGCGACTGGTCAGGTCACCAGCGATATCCTCCACGGCCAGATCGAGGTGATAGGGATGAATCAGGTAGGCGTCGGGAGGACGCATCTCCCACAGACGGCGGATGACCCGGGCCAGCAGCCGCAGTGCGCCGCGGGTCTTCTGGAAGTTGGGGATGGTCGAGGTCTTGCGGTTGAGGGTGGTCAACAGTTCGGGGTGGAAGGGGTAGTCGGCGACCATCTCCTGGACGTACTCGGCCCTCGCCGCCCGCGAGGGAAGGTCGGCCCCCTGATCCAGGAGCCTCTGGAAATAGACACCGTAGGCGGCAGCCGTGGCCTGGCCGGCGGTGCGATCTATGTGCCGGAACAGCCGGTGGGTGACAATGGCCGAGATCTCGGTTTCGCCCGTGGGGGTGATGACACGTTCCTGACGGGCCGAGACGCGCCTGGCCTCGGCCAGGTGCTGGCGTAGCTCCTCCGTCTCCTTGCCAAAGGCATCCTGGGGGTCGGCCAGCGTGTAGACGACCATCACTCGCTTCCTGCTGGCGGCGAACTCGAAAAGGGACATGAGGAAGGCCACCGTCTGTTCAGCCAGGTCCGACTTGCCCGTGGCGGTGGGCACTGCTTTGGCTGCTCGCAGGTGGCGAGCCACTTCGTCCAGCATGATCAGCGTGGGCTGGTCGCCGATCAATTCCTCCCACAGCCCAGTGCCCGGCGCAGCCCTGTCCCGCTCGCTTCGTTCTACCAGATCAGGGTCCTTGTAGTCTGTCAACTGGGCGACGATCTCGCCCCACAAAGTGTAGGTTCTTATGCCTTCGCGGATCAGCCCCGTCGAGGGCGTCGGGTCCGAGCCAATAGCGGCCACCACCTTGATGGAACCGGGAGCGGGGACGAGCGACGGGGCCACCAATGAGGCACTGGGCCGATGGCCCTTCGCTGTATGGTAGAGGGCGATCAGGTTGTGGGTTTTGCCGCCGCCGAAGGCCGTCTCCAGGCGGATGATGGCGTTATTGGCCGGCTTGAGCCCCGTCAACCGGCCCAGGGCTTCGTCCAACAGCAGCTTGAGGCCCTCGGTGGGGTAAGTGTTATCGAAGAAGGTGGCAGGGTCCTGGTAGACGAGGTCGGCTTTGCCAACAATGACATCTCTCAAGCGGGCGGCGAAGATCTCCTCTCGCAGCTCGCCTTTCAGAACCTCGGAGCGTGGTTCGCAACTGTCGAAGATCGTCTTCATTGCAGCCTCTCCTCCCTATGCCCCTGCCCTCGCTGACGAAACGGAGCCCCTGGCTGCCCAGGCAGCGGCGCCGACGTACAATGTCCCTATCCTCTCCTGGGCGTCAGGAGTTGGTGTCCGGAATCGCACAACGCGGCCTCTCTTGCATCGCGGCGGATCACACTCACACCTGCCGTAGCCAGCGCTCCAGGTCGCGCCGGTGGATCACTGCCAGGACGTGGACCTCATCAGCCAACACCTCATACAGCACGCGGTAGTTGCCCACTCGCAGCCGCACCAACCCTGCGGTGCCCTCCAGCCGTCTCCACTTCTTCCCCGGTGGAAAGGGATCCTCTTCCAAGGTCAAGATGGCTTCGGTTACCCGCGTCCGGTCGGCTCGAGGGAGCTTCTGCAACTGCTGGAACGCTCGTCGTTCGACCTTCAGTTGCCAGGCCAAGGTGTCTATCCTTCCAGCAGCGTTTGCAGTTCTTCGGATGTAGCGAAGTCGCCCCTGCGGATAGCCTGCCGGGCTTGCTCTCGCAGTTCTACGAAGTAGGGATGGTGCGCCAGCACATAATCCTCCAGGTCCTCTTCGTCAATGGGCAAGAGCACGGCTGACGGCCTTCCCTGATAGGTGATGACGTATTCTGCTCTCTCCTCTCGCACAGATCGCAAGATCTCGCTGGTACGGTTTTTCAGTTCACGCACGCCTACCCTGGGCATGATCGGTTCCTCCATCGTGGCTTCATGAGTATGTAACCACATTTGTGGCTATAATATACACGACCTGGCTACCCATGTCAAGTCCACCACTGCCAGGTGATTACCGGGCCGGCCACAGGTTTGACTTTTCGCCACTTCGCGGTTATATTGCACTCGCCTTCAGGCACGAAATACTTCACGAGGTGGAATCATGAACGAACGACAGCAAAAGGCACGTTGGGTGAAGGAACTGCTGGACGAGCGCGGGCTGGACGCGCTGCTCCTGCAGCGGGTCAGCAGCTTCGCCTGGTACACCGGCGGCGCGGCCAGCTACGTCAACACGGCCACCGATTTCGGCGCCGCCTCGCTGCTCCTCACTCCTAAAGGAGAGTACGTCTTCACCAACAACATCGAAGCCCCGCGGCTGGAGCAGGAGGAGAAGCTTGCCGAGCTGGGCTTCGACGTCATCGCCCCCTTCTGGTACGCCCGCGCCGACCCGGCTGAGGAGCTGACCCGCGGCCTGCGGCTGGGCGCTGACGTCCCCTACCCCGGCGCCACCGATCTTTCGGCGGAGGTCGGACGGCTGCGTGCCCGCCTCACGCCGGAGGAGGGGGAGCGCTTCCGCCAGTTGGGGCGCATCTGCGCCGAGGCCATGGACGCGGCCATCCGGCAGGTGCGGCCGGGACAGAACGAGTACGAGATCGCCGCTCTGCTGGCTGGGGAAGCGCAGGCTCGCGGCGCGCAGCCCATCGTCAATCTCATCGCCACCGACCGGCGCATCTTCAGCTTCCGCCACCCGCTGCCGGTGGACAAGGCCATGGAGCGTTACGCCATGCTCGTGCTCTGCGGCCGCAAGTGGGGGTTGGTCTGCTCCCTCACCCGGCTGGTGCATTTCGGGCCGCTGCCGGAAGAGCTGCAACGCAAGCAGGAGGCCTGCGCCGGCGTGGATGCGACGTTTATCGCCGCCACCCGCCCCGGCGCTCGCCTGGGCGACGTCTTCTCGCGGGCTGTGGCCGCCTACGCCGAAACTGGCTACCCCGACGAATGGAAGCTGCACCATCAGGGCGGCTCGGCGTCCTACGAGCCGCGGGAGCACGTGGCCACGGTGGCCTCCGACGAGGTAGTCTACGAGGGACAGGCCTTCGCCTGGAATCCCTCCATTACCGGCACCAAGTCGGAGGACACCATCCTGGTCGGCGCGCACGCCAACGAGATCTTGTCCGCCATCCCCGGCTGGCCCGTGATCGAGGTCGAAGTGGACGGCCAGATCATCCCCCGGCCGGCGATCCTGGTCGTGGACTGAGCGAAGAGAGGCATTGCGGCAGAAGCAGCACCTATTGCTCCCGGCGGATCGTCAGATCCGCCGGCAAGCCGCTGGATCTGGCGATCCAGCGAGAGCAGCGTGTGAGTTTTGCCCCGATGCGAAGAGAGGAATGCGAGGATGAAGTCTGCACGCTTGTATGGCCCACGTGACATACGCGTGGAAGAGGTGCCGCGTCCCGACCCGCGGGCCGGCGAAGTGCTCATTCGGGTGCGCGCCGTGGGCATCTGCGGCTCCGACGTGCACTACTTCCAGGACGGCGGCATCGGCGATAAGCGGGTCACCGAGCCGCACGAGTTGGGACACGAGTTCGCCGGCGAGATCGTTGCCCTGGGGCCGGGCGTGGCAGGCCCGCCCGTGGGCACGCCGGTGGCCGTGGAGCCGGCCATCTCCTGCGGCCACTGCGAATTCTGCCTGGCCGGCCATCCCAACCTCTGCCCGGACGTCCTTTTCGTCAGCACCCCGCCCACGAGGGGCAGCCTGGCTGAGTACATCGCTCACCCTGTCCAATTGGTCTTCCCGTTGCCGGAGGAACTGGACTTTGTTGATGGGGCCATGCTGGAACCGTTGGGCGTGGCCATTCATTCCGTGAACCTGGCCAAGCTGAGGCCAGGCGACACCGCCGCCGTGCTGGGCAGCGGGCCCATCGGGTTGCTGACCCTGCAGGTGGCGCGGCTGGGCGGTGCACGAAGGGTCTACGCCACCGATCTCGTCCCCGAACGGCTGGCCATGGCCGGGCGGCTGGGGGCCGATGGCGTGTGCCAGGCCGACGCCGCCGACCCTGTGGCCTGGATCGAGGAACTGACCGGCGGCCGTGGCGTGGACGTGGTATTCGAGGCTGCCTGGGCGGCGGAGACGGTGACGCAAGCCGTGGCCATGGCCAGGCCCGGCGGGCGGGTGGTGGTCGCCGGCATCCCCTCGGCGGCGGATGCTTTGAGCTTCCCGGCCGGCACGGCGCGGCGCAAAGGGCTGACCATCAAGCTCGTGCGGCGGATGAAGCACACCTATCCTCGCGCCACGGCGCTGGTGGAGCAGAGGCTGGTGGACGTGCGCTCGCTGGTCACCCATCGTTTCCCGCTGGCGGAGGCGGCGGCGGCCTTCGAGTTGGCCGAAGCGCGGGCCGATGGGGTGATCAAAGCGCTGGTGGAGATGTAGCAGGGGCACTGGGGTGGAGAGGCGAATCTGCCCCAACAGAGCGTGGTCAACGTATCGCAGATCTTCACGGTAGACAAGAGCCAGTTGGCCGAGAAGATCGGCACACTTTCGAGCCGGCGAGTTGGCGAGATCCTCGACGGGATCAAACTCCTGCTTGAACCGCGCGAACCTGAGTAGATCGACCATGTGAAAAGCCGAAGGCTCCAGCACGCTGGAGCCTTCGGGCAACTGGCGGAGAGGGAGGGATTTGAACCCTCGAGGGCGTTTACCCTACGCGTTTTCGAGACGCGCGCACTCGGCCAGACTATGCGACCTCTCCGAGACGAAGTGATTTTACACCAACATCGCCACCCAGGCAAATCATCCGTTTCTGGTGGTGCAGGGAAGGTCAAGGCAGTGAGGCGTCTGAAGGGTACCCTTCAGTTCCCTCAGACCCCTCAGACCCATGAGGTGACGATACTGCTGGTGAAAGGGTAGTAGTTGATGACCGATCACATCGAAAAGCTGCGAGAAATGCGCGCCCAGGCCGTGGCCGGCGGCGGCCCGGAGCGTGTGGCGGCGCAACACGCCAAGGGCAAGCTCACTGCCCGCGAGCGGCTGGCCGCGCTGCTCGACGAGGGCAGCTTCCAGGAGCTGGGCGCGCTGGCCACCCACGATTGCACGGCCTTCGGCATGGCCGAGAAGCGGTTCCCCGGCGATGGCGTGGTCACGGGATTCGGCACGATCAACGGCCGTAAGGTGGCCATCTACGCCCAGGACTTCACCGTGCTGGGAGGCTCCTTTTCCGAGGTACAATCCCAGAAGATCTGCCGCATCATGGACCTGGCGCTGGACAGCGGCATCCCCGTCATCGGCTTGCTCGATTCGGGCGGGGCACGCATCCAGGAGGGGGTCAAGAGCCTGGCGGCCTACGGCGAGCTGTTCACCCGCAACGTGCTGGCTTCCGGCGTCGTCCCCCAGATCTCGCTGATGCTGGGGCCCTGCGCTGGCGGCTCCGTCTACTCTCCAGCGCTCACCGACTTCGTCATCATGGTGCGGCGCACCAGCCACATGTTCATCACCGGCCCTGATGTGATCCGGACGGTCACCGGCGAGGAGGTGACCTTCAGCGAGTTGGGCGGAGCGGTGGCCCACAACACCAAGAGCGGCGTGGCCCACTTCGTCGCCGACAGCGAGCAGCAGGGCTTTTTGCTCGTCAAGCAACTTCTCAGCTACCTGCCGCCCAACAACGTGGAGGACCCTCGCCGTGTGGATCCCTGCGACGACCGGCAGCGCATGGACGAGGAGCTGAACGACATCGTTCCCCTCGACGAAAGCGCCCCCTACGATATGCAGGAAGTCATTGCCCGTGTCTTCGACGGCGAGAGCTTCCTGGAGGTGCAAGCCTCCTACGCCCCCAACGCCATCGTCGGCCTGGCCCGGCTCAATGGCTACGTGGTGGGCGTCGTGGCCAACCAGCCGCTGCACCTGGCCGGCGTGTTGGACATTGACAGCAGCGACAAGATCGCCCGCTTCGTGCGCATCTGCGACGCCTTCAACATCCCCGTGATCACCTTCGTGGACTGCCCGGGCTACCTGCCCGGCGTGGATCAGGAGCACGGCGGCATCATCCGCCACGGGGCCAAGATCATCTACGCCTACTGCGAGGCCACCGTGCCCAAGATCTCCGTGGTCACCCGCAAGGCCGTCGGCGGGGCCTACATCGCCATGAGCAGCAAGCAGATGCGCAGCGACCTGGCCTTCGCCTGGCCCACGGCGGAGATCGCCGTCATGGGGCCGGACGGCGCGGTGAACATCCTCTACCGCCGTGAGCTGAAGGCGGCCGATGATCCCGAGGCCCTGCGAGGGCAATTCGTCGCCGAGTACAAGGCCCGGTTTCACAACCCCTACTCCGCCGCCGACATGGGCCAGATTGATGAGGTCATCGAGCCCCGCGAGACGCGGCCCCGGCTGATCGCCGCCCTGGACATCTTGCGCGGCAAGGTGACCACCAACCCGGCCAAGAAGCACGGCCTGATGCCGGTGTAGCAGGGGAGCAGGGGAGCAGGGGAGCAGAGGAGCGGGGGGAGGTGAGCTTGGGAGACAAGGTGACGCGGCTGTTGCGCTGGCTGCTATTGTTGAGTGTGCTGCTGGCGGCCTGCCAGCCACCCTTCACGCCGGTTGCCGGGCGCCAGCCTTCAGACACTGTCCAAAGCGAACCGCTGGCCGTGAGTTTCTGGACTCCTGCAGGTTGGGAGGTGCGCACCCGCGAGGAGCAGGCGGACGGCCCGCTCGCCGTGTGGCTGCGGGAGCCGCTGACGGCCCAGCAGCGCTCGCAGCAGGGGGAGGCGTTGCGCTTGAGCGTGGTGCAATTGTCCGGCTACGGCTCGCTGGCCGACGCGGTGGCCGATCTGGCGCCGCCCTACCGCCGCGCCCCGGAGTGTCAGGTCGAAGAAGACGTGACCTTGCAGGGCCACCCGGCTGTGCGCTTCACCTGCCCCGGCGAGCGGCGGCTGCTGGTGGACGTGGAAGGGAAGCTGTACGATCTCGGCGGCCAGGCGCCGCCGCGGCGACAGGAGGAGTTGGGGCCGCTTTGGGATGCCTTCTTGGCCAGCGTGAGGTTTGTGGCCAGTGAGTAGCGAGATGGTCGTGTTCGAAGACGGTCTCCTGACCGCCGTTTCCCCTGCCGCCGGTCGGGAGACCGGCGGGGAACTGAGGTTTGTGATCAGTGAGTGGTGTCCGCAGTCGCCGTGAAGAAGAACAGTTGACGCGGGGTCGCCGGCCGCCCTGGCTGCGGGTGCGCGCCCCCACCAGCGACAACACCCGCCGCCTGCAGGCGTTGCTGCGCGGCCACCGGCTGCACACCGTCTGCGAGGAAGCGGCCTGCCCCAACATCGGCGAGTGCTGGGGACAGGGCACGGCGACCTTCCTGCTGCTGGGCGAAATCTGCACCCGCAACTGCGGTTTCTGCAACGTGAAGACGGGGCGGCCTCAGCCGCTGGACGAGGACGAGCCGCGCCGCGTGGCGGAAACGGTGGCCCTGATGGAACTGCGCCACGCCGTGCTCACTTCCGTCACCCGCGATGATTTACCCGATGGCGGCGCGTCCATCTTCGCCCGCACGGTGCAAGAGGCTCGCCGGAGTCTGCCCGACTGCACGGTGGAAGTGCTGATCCCTGACTTCGGCGGCGACCGCGCCGCGCTGCGGCTGGTCATGGACGCCGATCCCGATATCCTCAACCACAACCTGGAGACCGTGCCGCGCCTTTACCCCGCCGTGCGCCCGCTGGCGGACTACGAGCGCTCGCTCCACGTCCTCCGCTGGGCCAAGGAGATGAACCCCGAGGGCCTGACCAAGTCAGGGCTGATGCTGGGGCTGGGGGAGAGGTGGGATGAGCTGCTGGCGGTGATGGACGACTTGCGGTCGGTCGGTTGCGACATCCTGACCCTGGGCCAGTACCTGCAGCCTTCCCGCTACCATTTGCCCATTGCCCGCTACTACACCCCAGAGGAATTCGCACAGTTGCGCGCCGCGGGGGAGGCCCGGGGGTTCGCCTGGGTGGAGGCGGGGCCGCTGGTGCGCTCGTCGTATCATGCCGAGCAACAGGCGACGGCCTTGAAATGTACATAACCCAGGTCGGTGAGGCCGCAAAACCAACATCTCGTCGCAGTGGAGAGGCCCCCGGCACTCACGCCTGGGGCTTTTACCGTCGGCGAGAGGGGGAGCGACGGCGGCCCCGTCCGCGGCGTGGGAGCGGGGTCTCCTTCTGAGTTTCGGTCTGAGTTTCGGTCGTGATCAGTTCGCTCACCTCCACTTCAACCAGGCTCTCGCTGCCATCCAGCCTTGCTGTGACCGTCTCCTTGAGGGGGTTCACCCTTTCCACGGTTGCTTCGCCGTGCTGGGTGAGCACCTTGCTGCGTTTCCCCGGCAATCGCGCCAGCGCCTCGGCGTAGACCTCGTTCTCGTAACGCAGACAACAGAGGAGCCGCCCGCAAGAGCCGGAGATCTCGGCGGGGTTCAGTGGTAGATTCTGCTGCTTGGCCAGGCGGATGGAGACCGGCTCGAATTCCCGCAGCCAGGCCGCACAGCACAGCCGATAGCCGCAGCGTCCGTAACCATCCAGCAGCTTAGCCTCGTCCCGCACGCCGATCTGCCGCATCTCTACCGCCGTTCGGAACGTCTTGGAAAGCTCCCTGACCAGGTTGCGGAAATCCACCCGCTTTTCGGCCGAGAAGTAGATGGTAAGGCGGCTGCCGTCGAAGCTGTACTCCACGCCGACCACCTTCATCGGCAGGTCTTGCTGGGCCACGATCTCCCGCGTCTGCGCCCGCGTTTCTGGTTCTCGCCGGTGGTACTGATCCTGCTGGATAGCGTCCCAGGCGGTGGCGCGTCGCACCACCGGCTTCAGATCCGCAGATATCTCCGCCTCGGGCACATCTTGCGGCGGCATGACCACCTGGCCCAGGGCGCGGCCGCGCGCCGTCTCCACGATCACGTACTCTCCCCGCTCCAGATCGCTCAGACGGCCGGGGCTGAAATAGTAGATTTTGGAAGTGGGTTTGAGACTGATGCCTACGACAGTGGGCATAGTTTGATGTTTTCCTCCTCAGGCCTGACGGACTGGCCGCGGCAGCCGCAGCAGCAGCGATTCCAGCGCCAGTTGTGCGTTGACGTTTTGCTCCAGGTAGCGGCCAGTGGTCGCCAGCGCGCCCAGGAAGGCTCGCGCCTGCTGGTCATCGTGGCGCCTGGCCTCGCGGCGCAACACCTCCAGGTGGTCTATGTTGGCCACCTGATCCTCGCAGCCGTGTTGCAGCAAGAGCACATCCCGCCACCAGCTCGACCAAAGGCGGAGCACGCTGGCGGCGTCGGCGTCCTTGCGGCTCAAGCGCTCGGCGTAACGCATGCGCTCCACGCGGCTCTGGCCGCTGAGGGTCAACAGGTCGTCCAGTCGCTGGGCACGCTGCTGCCAGGCTTTCTCATCGTTCGACATGGTCACCGCCCACCCCAACCGCCCCTGCGCCAGCCGCGCCAGCAGCTCCGCCCGCTCCGGGGGCACCTGCCACTTCTCCTCCAGAGCCTGCGCCACCTGCGCCGTGGGCAGCGGCCGCAGCGTGATCTGCTGGCAGCGGGAAGCGACGGTGGGCAGGGTCTGTTCCCCCCCGGTCAGGGTGAGGAAGAGCACCACGGGGGCTGGCGGCTCTTCCAACGTCTTGAGCAGCGCGTTGGCCGCCGGTGTGGTGGCCTGCTCCATCTGCCGCAGGATGAAGACCTTGTGCCGCGCCTCGACGGGCGACAGGGCCGCCTGCCGCTGCAGTTCCCGCACCTGGTCAATGAGCAGGTTGTTCGTCTGCGGAGCGACGATGAAAAGGTCGGGGTGGATGGTCCGCTGCACCTTGCGGCAGGCCAGGCATTGGCCGCAGGGCGGTTCCTCGCCTGTGCAGAGCAGCGCCTGGGCGCAGGCGCGCGCCAGCGTCGTCTTGCCCACTTGCGGCGGCCCGCTCAGCAGGTAGGCGTGGCTCAACTGCCCTGTGGCCAGGGCTTGTTGCAGCAGCTTGACTGCCCATTCGTGTCCGACGACCGGCCACTCCATGGCTTTCCGTCTCCCTTTTCCCTCGTTGCCCTGTTGACCGCTCAACTCGTTTGCCCGGAGATTGTATCACACCTCGTCAGCGTCGCCAAATGAAGGGAGAATCGTGGGCATGTGCAGCGAGGTCCCGGGGAGGTCGAGGGAGGCCCTCGCCTTTCATCCACCCCCACACATTGCGGTCTGCGCCCCAGCTGCGTCCGCCGGAATCGTGGAATCTGGCCGATTTGACAGGCGACTGATTCTCTGGTAGAATGTTGACGCTTCTTTTTCAGTGGGTGCAAAATTAACATACAACTTTGTGCCGTTCTTCATGATTGAACCTTATCAACAGCAACCGCCCAGCGTTCTTCGAGTTCGCGTAAGTAAGTGGGTTGGCGATGCCGGAAACGATGGCGTTTCTGCTCCCGCAAGAGGGCAGTATCCAGAGCCCGTCGTTCGTGGAGGAAGTCGTCATGGCTGACTTGTCGCAACCGGGCCAGGAGATCGTCAACACTTTCCCGATAATCCACGCAGGCAGCATAGCGTCCGTAGCGGATGATGAAGTCATGCACATCCTTGCGCCCCGTGATCCGGCGGTGTCCTGTCTTGATCCGCCGCATGTACCTTTCCAAGTCATTGTTGGTGCGCGGCAAGTCCTCGACATCATAGCAAGTGAACAGATCCCACCAGCGGTTGCGGAAGGTCTGGTCAATGTTAGCCGCGACTCGTTGATCCTCTTCGTTCCCATCAGTCGCTACTTGGGCAAGCAACTCGGTCAGGTAGTGGTCAACGGCCTGGGCAACACTTTGACTGGTGAGTGGAGGTTGATCGGGTTGTTTTGGCGGGTCCAGCAGGTGTTCCAGGTCGATGAGCGATTGCCGTTGCTGTCGCAATCGAGCCACTTGGTCAGCAAAAGGCAAACGACAATCGGCTATCTTGATCAGGCGACGCAGAAGGACGTGCCCCCTTTTTCCTGGCAGCGAGCCAGGGAAGCAGCCAAGGCCGTCAGGTCATCGAAGACC
>JACKQG010005129.1_pt1 | contig 14651 bp, 14 predicted proteins | sample 8237621 | NCBI WGS metagenome assembly JACKQG01 (sample SAMN15677084, study PRJNA649215) | marine metagenome | biome: marine; feature: Black Sea; material: saline water; isolation source: suspended particulate matter (SPM) from the Black Sea western gyre | collected 2013-06-09/2013-06-10 | depth... | reverse complement strand
CCGTCTTGCGCGACAAGGTTTCCGGCGATGGGGGAAGCATCGGCCGCGAGTTGCAACTATCACTGGAAGCGGTTGTCGAAAAATTGACTAAAGCCCCATAACCGTTTCAGCGATCAACATATCGACGACAGCGGCCAGCGAGTCCTGGCTTGTCATGCCACTTTCAATGGATTGATAATAGACGGCCCGTTGGCGATGGGCGCTGGTGCCGTGTTCGACGATTTCACGCAGCCGTTTGATTTCTGCGCTGCACTTCAGGGCCTCGGCATCTTCGGCCACCATATCGATCAGTTCGTCGATCAGATCGGCACTTGGAACCATGGTTTCCTTGCCAAAATCAAGTAACCCGTCGTCAAGACCGTAGCGTTGGGCCCGCCACCGGTTCTCGTTGATCAGCATATTTGCGTACATGCGCCAGCGCTGGTTGTCGCGGCGCAACCGGTAAAGCATACGGATTATGCACTGGAACAGGGCGGCGATGGAACAGGTGTCCTCAAGGCGGGTGCAGACATCGGTAATGCGCATTTCCAGGGTCGGGAAGGCGGTTGAGGGCCGGATATCCCACCACAACATCGAGGCATCCTTGATCGTGCCTGCTTTGGTCAGGACATTTACGTGACGTTGGTATTCGGCATAGGAATCAAAGCGTTCGGGAAGCCCGGTACGGGGCAATTCATCGAAGACGCTCAGTCGGTAGGACTTCAGGCCCGTATCGGTGCCTTGCCAGAAAGGGGATGAGGTGCTGAGAGCCAGAATATGAGGCAGGAAGTAACTGGCCTGATTCATCAAATCAATGCGCAGTTCGTCGTCGTTGAGCCCGACATGTACATGCATCCCGCAAATCAGCAGGCGACGGGCGACGGCCTGCATGTCTTGGGCCAGGACATGGTAACGTTCCTTGTCCGTATGCTGTTGGGCTTGCCACTGTGAAAAGGGATGGGTCGAAGCGGCAATCGGGGCCAGCCCGTGTTTGCCAGCGACCTCGGCTACGGTCTTGCGCAGTCGGCCCAAATCTTCGCGGCCATCGGCAATGGTGTTGCAAATACCGGTGGCGACCTCTATTTGCGATTTAAGGAATTCCGGTTTGATCAGGTCGCCAAGGCGCTTTTCGCATTCAGTCCAAAGCTCCTGGGGTGGTTCATCTGCCAGGTCTCGGGTTTTTGGATCGACAAGCAGGTATTCTTCCTCGATGCCGATGGTGAATGATGGTTCATTTTCTGACATCAACCCCTCCGCTTATGACTTAAAAATGTTCGACCTTGTGCAAACTTTCCCGGGCCAGAATATCCTTGAAGGCCCACGCCAGAACATCGGCCCAGTGTTCGATCCCTTCCTGGCTTTCTATAAGGTCCTGGCGGATTTCCACAGCACACGTTGGAAGGCCCGCAGCACCTGCGTGTAAATCTATGGTATAGGCAATATCACGGCCCGAATAGGGTTCGTTATCGCCGACATGGTAGCGCCCGTCCTCGGCACTTTTGAGTTTTTCAAGCAGGGGCACCGCCAGCCGTGGGTCCCGGTTCCACAGCACACCGATATCCCAGTAGCGGTCTTTTCCGGCAAGGGACGGGGTGAAACTGTGAATGGAAAAAAGCGCCGGTGCCGGTCCACGTCGCCACAGGTGGGCCAGGCTATTGGCCAGCGCGTGATGATAGGGCCAGAAGAAGTTCTCAACCCTTTCAAGTTGATCGCTTTCGCTTAAGTTTAGATTGCCGGGAACGGTCGTGTTGTCGCTAACTTCCGGTATCGATTGCGGGTCGCCCGGTTGCCGGTTGACGTCAATCAACAGCCGGGAATATCCGGCCAGAACCGCCGCCGCGTCCAGTTTTTGTGACAGACTGCGGGTTACCGCGGCAGCTCCGATGTCCCAGGCGATATGCAATTCCAGGGCGCTGTCATTCAGGCCGAGCTGTTTCATGTTCCGGGGTATGGCACGGGAGGCGTGATCGCAGACCAGCAACATGGTAGCCTTGCCGTCGGGGTTTATAACCTCGAAGGGGGGCGGGTCGGCTTCACCAATCAGCGTTGGTTCGGCGAGGTCGGGAAAATTACTGTTCATGGTTTCTGTATAACGCAATTTATCGGTAAATCTATGGCTGTTTTTTTCTTTGTTTTCCAAATAACGGGAATTCACTAGCGGCGAGTGAAAATAGCCTTTAAGAGCCATCTATGATCAAAAACGCGAAAACAGAAGCGGCTGCTGATGGTGGCCCGCTGGAGAAGCAGGCGACCTCTCAAGGATTGGTCCTGACGGCCCTGATTGTTGGCGCTGTAACGCTGGGTATGTCACCCATTCTGGTGCGCTTAAGTGAACTGGGGCCGACGGCGAGCGCCTTCCACCGGGTGTTTCTTGCCCTGCCGGTATTGTGGTTGTGGGGCGCCCTTGAAAAACGCCGTCAATCAACCGTAGCCAACGCCGCCAAAGCGACCCGCAAGGATTACAGCGTGATGGTGCTGGCCGGGTTTTTCTTTGCCGGCGATCTGCTTTGCTGGCACTGGTCGCTGCAATACACATCCGTCGCCAACGCGACGATGCTGGCGACCATGGCGCCGATCTGGGTGACGCTCGGATCCTATTTCCTGTTCAGGGAACGGTTTTCCAGGCTCTTTTTATTGGGTCTTTGTATTGCCATCTTTGGTGCAGCGGTCTTGATGGGCGATAGTTTTCAATTTAGCAGAGAGCGGCTGTTTGGTGATTTATTAGGCGTCGGGACTGGTGTTTTTTTTGGCTCTTATATTCTTACAGTCGGTCGCCTCAGGGCCCATTTTTCGACAGCCTCCATCATGTTTTTAACGACCGCCGTAACCGCCGTGTTGCTGTTACCTGCGACGTTGATTTCCGGGGAAAGCCTGATCGCCCAGACACTCTACGGCTGGACCGTGCTGTTGGGGTTGGCGCTGTTGACCCATGTTGGTGGTCAGGGTGCAATTGCCTATGCCCTGGCCCATTTGTCGTCAGCCTTCACTGCGGTTGCGATGTTGCTTGAAGGGGTGGCGGCCATATTCCTGGCCTGGATTATTCTGTCAGAAGTTCCCGGTGGTTGGCAGATCGTTGGTGCCTGTATTGTCATTGGTGGTGTTATCATTGCCCGTCGCGGCAACCTTCAGGGAGACCCGGCATGACCCGTAGTGACAGATCAGGCTTATACCCCTGGCTGGTCTGGGGGCTGGCGGCGAGCTTTTATTGTTACGGATTTTTCCAGCGCGTCGCACCCAGCGTCATGGTTGGCGAGTTGATGTCTGAATTCAGCGTCAGTGCTGCGGTTTTGGGAAATCTTTCGGCCTTTTATTTTTATGCCTACGCCAGTTTGCAACTTCCTATTGGCATCATGATTGATCATTGGGGGGCCAAGCGGATGCTGGTCGGGGCCGCCCTGCTATGCGGCGCAGGAAGTCTGTTGTTTGCCAAGGCCGATAGCCTGACCATGGCTTATGTCGGCAGGTTGTTGATCGGGGCGGGGGCTGGCTTCACCTGGGTTGGAACCTTGAAACTAACGGCCCAGTGGTTGCCCCCCAAGCGTTTCGCCATGGTCTCGGGGATGACCCTGATGTTGGGAATGATCGGTGCCGTCGCCGGTCAGGCGCCGCTGGCCGCTGCTGTTGCGGCCTTCGGCTGGCGCGATACCTTAAGTGTCGCCGCCCTTGTCGCCATTGCCCTGGCGCTGTTGATCTGGCTGATTGTGCGCGACCGGGCAGATGACACCATGGGCCAGGATATCGGCGAGCAAACGACAGGCCTGCTGCATGGTCTGAAGATCACCCTGAAGAACCCTCAAAGCTGGTACGCCGCTGTTTATGGCGGCACCATGACGGCCCCCGTTTTGGCATTTGCCGGCCTTTGGGGGGTGCCATACATGATGCAGGCCTATGGATTGGAGCGGACAGAAGCCGCTGCTTCAACGTCGCTGATGCTCATCGGTTGGGGAATTGGCGCACCTTTGACAGGCTGGTTCTCTGATCATATCGGATTGCGTCGTTTGCCGATGTTGATCAGCTCAATCATAGTTTTGATCATATTTATTATACTTATCTACGTTCCGAACCTGCCCCTTGAAGGGGCGCAGGCGTTGCTTTTTTTGCATGGTCTTTTTAATGGCGGCATGGTCATTTGCTTTGTCGTCAGCCGTGAAAACAACAAACCTGGACACGGCGGGGTGACGCTCGGTTTCGTCAACATGATGGTGATGGCTTCGGGTGCGTTCTTCCAGCCTTTCATTGGCTGGCTGCTTGACATGAACTGGGATGGCACGCTGATTTCCGGAAGCCGGATTTATTCTGTGCATGCCTACAATGTAGCACTCTTCAGCCTTGTTGCCGGTGGCGTCATCGCAGTCGTGATGGCGCTTCTGGTGCGTGAAACCCGTTGCCAGAATGTCTTTTCAAGAACTGAAAACAAGTAGGCTATAGATATCCTTAGCCTCCATCGGGTGCATCGCCCGATGCCGGGGCTAATTCAATACCCTTTTTGTCGTCTATGTCTTTAACGATGATCGCCAGGTCATCGGGTTCCTGGCAAATTTCACTTTGATCGAGTACGGCGCGCCCGACGGAGCAGTCTTTCTGGACATAGCTTGATAAAAAATGATCACCGATGGATTTCCCGGATGCGGCGTAACTGATACCCGACAAGGCCATGCTGACGGGCCATGGAATGCAACCCGGTAAGAGTAACATCACAACGAGAACGGCAGCCCCGCCAGGGGACAAGTTTTTTGAATCGCCCATGATAATCTCCATTGGTCAAAGGGCAAATGGGCGGGGTCATTTGGAAGTAATGGATTGGTGTGTCCACTAAAGACAAGTATAAATAAATAATGAATAAATAGAAGAGGAATCTATTTACTTAATTTTATCTAAAATTTTATATAAATTGTACTTTAGTGATTTTCAGTAAGAAGAGAAGACGCTGGTTGCGCCGTCGGCATCGAAAGCCAGAACGGTGTAGGGTTCGTGTTCGGGATTATCCATGCCCGGTGCGCTAAGGGGCATACCCGGAACGGCCAGGCCCTTGATGGCGGGACGCCCCTTGAGCAGTCGCCGGATGTCCTGGGCGGGAACATGTCCTTCAACCAGAAAGCCGTCGATAAATGCTGTGTGGCAGGATTCCAGGGCTTCTGGAATTCCTGCCTTGCTTTTGACGGCGTCCATATTGTCAACGTTATTGACGGCAACACTGAAACCGCTCTGACGCATGTGGCGTACCCAACGGCCACAGCATTCGCAGGATTGGTCTTTGTAGACCACGACCTCCCCTGCTATTACCGGGGCGGGCTCCAGGAACAGGGCTGTCCCGCCACCACCGATGGCCAGAGCACCCAGGGTTAGAAGCACACGTCTGCGGGTGAAGGTCTCTTTTCGAGTCGTGCTCGCCTGTGTCATGACCAGTTTCCTGCCTGATGAGACAAATCCCAAAATTTCAATGAGGCGATAAAATCATATAACGCTATTTTCTGCATTGATCTAAATCACTTGCGACGAGGCATGCAGTTTATCAGGTTTTCTGACCTTCCAGATTCTGTCTAAGTTCATCGACCCTGGCTTTGATTCCCGGCATCTGTGGATTAATGGTCAGTGCTTTTTCCCATACCTTGAGCGCGGCCCTATCCTTGCCGATGGCCGAATAGATCAGGCCCAGGCCCGAAAGCGCGCCGAAGTGGCGGGGTTCAAGGGCCAGTGTTTTCTGAATGTCGAAGACCGAGTCTTCATATTTACCCAGCAGGTAGTAAGCAGTAGCCCGCTTGTTCCAGCCTTCTGCAAAACCAGGATCAATTTTGACGGTTTCGCCAAACGCCAATATGGAAAGTTTAAATGCACCACGGTTCATGGCGTTGATGCCAATGGACATCCGTTTGCCGATTTCGGCATTTTCGTGGTCTATCCAGGCCGTCCAGATGGATTGCTCGATAACCGCCGCTTCATTGGCATCCGCTGTCGCCTGCAGGCGTGCGAAGAGGGTGTCCAGTGTGGCATCATTCTGATCGGCTCGAAGGCCAAACGGAGCCAGTAAACAAAACATCAATGCGAGGGCAGAAAGCTTGATCATTGGTGGTTCATATTTCAGCAGACCCTTTATCCAAAAAAAGGACATCAGGTTAATCAGGATCAAATGCACGGTTCTGTATGTTTTTTCCCCGTTAAAGGAATGAGTTATGTATATAGGATGTAGCTTCTAATTTTGAAGTTGCAAGTTAGATTTATACTGATTCCATAACAGCATTTTTAGAAGGAGTATGACTTTCTCGCATAACCGGACTTAAGGGTTCTAGTAAGTCCAGTCATATCGCGAGATGTCATTTCAAGATGGTATTTCCTGGTCAAAGTATCAGATATAGGGTCATGTTTCTGATCGTGTTGGTAGCTTTACCAATCGCGATTTTTGACGTCTATAAGGGGACTCAGGAAAAGAAGAAAAGCATCATCAACGTTACCGAAGATCTGACCCGTTCGACCGACGCTGTGGTTGGTAAAGTTCAAGACCTGATTGAGGCATCCCACAAACTCCTCACCACGCTTTCCAAGGTGAAAGAAATATCGGGTGGTAACCTTGAGGCCTGCTCAAAACTGTTACATGAGGTGGGCGCAAGGTATGTTAGGTACACCAATTTTTCCGTGGTCAATCAGGATAAATATATTGTCTGCAGTTCCGGGCCATTACCCAAGCCTGTCCATGTGGCGCATTCCCCAAATATAAATCAGGCCTTCGCTATCGGGAAGTTTGCCATCAGCCCTTTTAAGATTGGTGTTCTTTCAGGCAAGCCGACCCTGGTTTTTTCGGAACCTATTTTTGATCAAGACAAAAATGTTGTTGGGACCGTTAACAATGGACTCAGCCTGACCTGGCTGGGGGATTATTTTGCGTCAATGGTCAAGCTCGAAGGTGAGCAGATAGTGATGTTTGACGATCAGGGCGTGGTCTTTGCATCCTATCCAAATGAATCTTTTCCAGTAGGAGCTACCCTTAACGAGGCCAGTTTGACCCGATTCACGCGGGGCGTAAAAAATGGCACGGGAACCTTTATGTTAGAAGATGGCGAGAAAATGATAGGGTCAATCAGGGTCATTGCGAAAATTCCCAAGGGGGCTAATGTTGTTTCATTCACGTCGCTGGATAACTTGCAAAGCGGGACCCTGAGCAATCTCTACCAGCGCCTGATGATCGTGGGGTTGCTGACAATCCTGTCGTTGACCCTGGCCTGGGGCGGCATCAGGGCTTTGCTTCTTAATCCCATTGACCGGCTCGTTGCCTTGTCAGAGGCCCTGGCCAGGGGCAATTTGAAGGCCCGTTCTGACGTTGCCACTGATGCTGGTGAATTGGGTCGCCTGGGCCAAACCTTCGATCAAATGGCCGATGCTCTGGACACCCGTACAACAGCTGTGGAAAAGGGCAAAGAAGCTTTGCTGGAAAGCGAAACCAAACTACGAGCAATTTTCCAAGCTAGCAATTTGACGGCGATTATCTCCATTGATGAGGTAGGCAGCCTTGTAACATGGAATCCGGGTGCCGAAAAGATGTTCGGGTACACTGAAAAAGAGGCTCTTGGCCAACCCACGACACTGATCATTCCAGATCGCTATAAGGTTCCTCATACAGTCGGGTTGGCGCGCGCTGTTAAGACCGGCACCTACAAAATTATTGGCAAGACGGTTGAGCTGATAGGCTTGCATAAGGATGGGCACGAGGTGCCAGTGTCCCTGTCCCTGGGGGTGTGGGAAGCTGGCAAACGAAAGTTTTTTAGCGCCATCATTAATGACATATCGGCACACAAGAAGTTTGAAAAGAGAATAAATCAACTCGCCTATACGGATCATTTTACGGGGATGCATAACGAAGCGTACTTCCTTGAGCGACTGAATGAAAATATCGATCAGAACTGTCAGGGTTTTGTCGCTTCCATAGAACTGTCAGGCATGGGCGACATTGTTGGCACGTTCGGCCTCGAAGCGTCTGAACTGATCATTTACGAAACCGGCAAGCGTCTTAATGATCAGATAAATCCAGCGTCTGTAGTCGCCAGGACGGGGGAGCGGCAGTTCAAGGTTCTCTACATATCAAATGACGAAAATGAAGCCACCCATTTGACCAGCATTGCTGAACGTTTATACCAAACCACTTCTGATAGTTTCGATTTGATGGGATCAAGTGTTTTTATCAATGTTTCGATGGGCATCGGGATTATCGATCCCGAAGAATCGACGGCAAAATCAATCCTGACTGATGTCGAGATCGCCCTTCATAAAGCGCAAAATTCAATAGCCAGCAGCATTGTCTTTTTTGAAAGCTCCATCAAAAAACAAATCGTACGAAAAACTCAGCTCGTGGCGTGGTTACGAATAGCCATTGAAAACAACGAATTCCAATTATTTTATCAACCCCAGTTCAATCTAAAGACCAAAACCGTTGTCGGTTGCGAGGCGCTTCTTCGCTGGCCGCGCAGTTCACAAGAATGGGTTTCTCCGGCTGAATTCATTCCGATTGCTGAAAAATCCGGCCTGATTGGGGACATTACCACGTGGACCGTTGAAAAGGCCTGTATGGCCGCTGCCTCATGGGTATCAGAGCAGGACTTGAAGATCAGGGTTGGCGTCAACATTTCAGCCGAGGAGCTGGCCTCACCGGAATTTCTTGAATATGTGACCAAATTTATTCAGATATCCGGGCTGCCCGCCGAGTTTCTTGAAATTGAAATTACCGAAACGGCCCTGATGAAGGACGTGGTTATGGCGACAGGCAATCTGCGCAAGATACGTAACATAGGCGCCTCTATCGCCATTGATGACTTTGGCACAGGACAGGCGTCACTCGCCTATTTGAAAAATTTCCCCATCGATCGGTTGAAAATTGACCAATCATTTGTCAATGGCGCACTGACCAATAAGACCGATCAGGAAATTATAGCCGCGATCGTTAAGCTGGCCCATTCATTGGGGCTGGAAGTCATTGCCGAGGGTGCCGAGGAAGAGGAGCATATTAACTTACTTGTGGCCCTTGGTTGTGATGAGGTGCAGGGATTCTATATCGCAAAGCCCATGCCTGCGGATGATTTTGTGGATTTTGTTAAGGCTAATCAATAATCATCTCGAAGATGCGACTGTTCATTGAAGCGTCGACAAGGGGGGGGGGGAAGATGGTCGGTAACGGTTCGCGGACTGGCAGAAATCTTTTTGCCGGTACGACAGAGGACAACCAGCCGCTGGCGGCCGCCCTTCTGGTCGGCTCCTTATTCCTGCTTGGTTTGCAGGACGCCCTGATCAAAGTTACCAGTTCTGACGTTTCCTTATGGCAATTCCAGTTCTTCCGTGCATTCTTCAATTTGTTACTGTTGTTGATTTTTCTACGGGGATTGCCCGCCGTACCAAAACGCATTTGGGCAGTGGCGCTGCGCAGTTTTTTGCTGTGCGGGGCGATGGTTTGTTTTTTCTCGGGGGTGCCGTTTTTAAGCCTCGCCGATATCGCCGCCGGTTTGTATGTATTCCCCTTGATTATCGCCGCGCTGTCAGGGCTTGTGCTCGGAGAAAAAGTTGGACCCCGCCGGGTGATCGCAATTTTGATCGGCTTTAGCGGTACCCTGCTTATTCTCAAGCCCGGCACGGATAGTTTTACGCTTGTCTCGCTGATGCCCGTTTTCGCAGCCATGTTCTATGCCTGCACAATTCTTACGACGCGCAAACTTTGCCGCGAGGAATCACCTGTTACCCTGGCCTTTGGTGTGGCCTTTGCTTTTCTGATTTTGGGTTCCCTCGGCCTGCTCTTTTTCAGCAATCAGCCGTTTGGCGCATTGGCCCAGGCCTGGCCTTATCTTTTTACCGGGTGGCACAGCATCGACCTTGGGGTTTACGGGATTATCGCGATCTGTTCGGCACTGAATGTGTCGGCCAACATCAGTTTGGCCAAGGCCTATCAAACTGCCGAGTCCAGCTGGCTGGCCCCCTTTGATTATTCATACCTGGTGTTTGCGACTTTTTGGGGCATCGTGATCTGGGGTGATGTGCCCGATGTCTTGATGCTCATCGGTATGTTCCTGATCGCAGGATCAGGCGGCTTCGTCGCCTGGCGCGAACGTCAGGAATCCAAAGCTTTGATCACGCGCTGATTAATAAAGGTAATGGTGGCGCCGGACAGAATTGAACTGTCGACCTCGCCATTACCAATGGCACGGGGTAACCGTCTTCGGGCATTTTGATGGTGTCGGTGATGATTTCCTTATTGTTCGCATTTGAGGTATAATTGAGGTTGGTCTTTAGCTGTCTGCGACCCTTTTAAATTAACCAGCAAAAGGAGGGTATGACAATGTTCACCACAAGAATCATTCCCAGCCTCCTGGCCATATTCCTTCTAGCCGCATGCGCTGAAGGACAGGAGAAACAAACGATTGGCACTGTCGTTGGTGCAGGTCTGGGTGCCTTGGTTGGTTCTCAAGTTGGAAGCGGTAAAGGGCAATGGGTTGGCGTTGCCGTCGGCGCACTTGCCGGTGGATGGATCGGCAGCGAACTGGGCCAGAACCTTGATGAGGCCGATAAGTTAAAAGCCCGGAAAACAGCCCAGAGCGCCCTGGAGTTTAACGAGTCTGGACAGACATCAGCCTGGCAAAACCCTGACTCGGGTAATTCCGGTACTTACACACCGACCAATACCGTTAAGAGTAGTGGTAGGGACTGCCGGGATTTTGAATCTACCATTACCGTCAACGGAAAGACTGAGCCATCTAAGGGACGGGCATGCCGCGACTCAGACGGAGCCTGGCAGATTGTTTCTTGAGCTTGAGAAGGACTAAATGGCTGCAGGAAGAACCTGTTGGCTCTATTGTCATGGGATAAAAAAACCGGACCCGAAGGTCCGGCAGGTTATTTCAACAAGCAGATAACATAGAATAGAGACCAAAAGCTTTCCGCAGGGGGAGGGGGGGGGACTTTTGGCTTGATGACTGAACCATAATTCGCTGCTCCCTGCATTGACCTATGTTAACACGTGCAGGGGGCGTGCCGGTGGATGCTAATTCGATGTGTGGTACAGCCCGCCAATCAGACAAGCTCCTACAATGCCGTCGCAGTAAATGTTGGAATACTTGCCAAGCCTGGAAATCAACAGCGGATGAGCGACACCGGCAATTAGGGCAGACCTCCCGTATTGAAATATCCACGGAACATCCATGATTTGCGAACCCACCAAAAATACCCCTACCAGGACCGGGAAGTAGTGCAGGATGTTCGAATCTTCATCCCATTTTCGGTATCCCTTAAGCAGGGACCACATAATCAGAGCCGTTGCGATGACTGACACGGCCCAACTGCCAACACTTACAGGGTTAATGCGAACGACAGTTCCAAGAAATACCGGAATAACACCAACTGCAATGCTGATGTTATTCGGATTCCACATACCGCTTCTGTGCCAGATGGACCAGAAAGCGCCAAAGATAATGGCTATGGCGAGGAGCATGTTTCTCTCTTTTTGTGACCGTTTGACCGTTCAACATACCAAAGAGTTGTTCCTGGTGCCTATATCTCAAGGCAGTTTATCGAAAACGCACTCGATGCCCAACAACTGGAAAAGCCATTGGCGCACCCCGGGAACAAATTAATTGAATGGTGCTTTTTGACCCGAAACCGCTCAGGGTGATTGCTGATCGGCGAGAAAAGGGACGCTAAACCCCTTCTGCCGGTGCCCTATAGGTGCCGCAGACGCAATTTAAGAAAATGGTGAATACGCTAACCCATTAAAAGGAATGGTGCCGCCGGACAGAATTGAACTGTCGACCTCGCCATTACCAAGTGTATGCCCTATATATCATGGGCATTCAAGGCAATTCATAAAAGGCATAATTACTGCATATAAAACAACACGATATATCCATATCAATTCATGTTGGTTCGCTTGCGGCCATCATCAATCGGGAGTATAATGCACCCCATATGCACCCCATTTACCTTGCAAAGCGACAGAGTGCAAAATGCCAAAACGTGAATTAACAGCAGCTTTTGTAGATGCCCTAAACCAACCGGGTGATTTCTTTGACACCAAGGAACCCGGATTGATCCTACGTATGCGGTGTGAAGGTGGTTCCAAGAAATGGCAAGTGCGCTACCGCACGAAAGGTCGATACCGCCGATTTACCATTGGCGACCACAACAATAAGAAACTGTCAGACGCCCGTAAGGAGGCCAAGCGCATCTTATCCGGCATCCAATCAGGCGACGATCCACAGGCCATCAAAGAACAAGAACGAAACGAGCGACCACAATCCTTGAAGGAACTGATTGAGGATTACATTGAACTGTCGGCTAAGAAGAATCACAAGAACTGGAAACCAGAATATCGATTGTTTGAGAGGCACGTTTACCCGAAGTTGGGCAGCCGCCTGGTCGAGGAACTGACCCGCCGAGATTTCAAAATCCTGATTGATAATATTGCGGGTGAAATGCCGGGTGCAGGGAGGGAAGTCCTCAAACATTTGAAGCTGGTTTACGCTTGGGCAATGGAGCGAGAAGACGTTTATGGCTCTCCCTTGGTGGGCATCAAGATCCCGTTAAAGGCTCGGTACAAACCCCGTGAGAGACATCTATTAGACGCTGAAATCGCTCGTCTATGGCCTGTATGGGAAGACATGGCATATCCGTTTGGAACTTGGTTCCAGACCCTCATAGTGACCGGACAACGCCGTACAGAAGTCGGCCAGATGAGGTGGCGCGACATTGACTTGGACAAGGGTATCTGGACGGTTCCCGCTGAGCATATGAAAAACCAAAAGGTTCATGAAGTTCAGCTTTCTCCCCTTGCCGTGAAGATCCTCAACAACATCCCCAAGATTGGCGATTATGTTTTTACTACAACAGGAGTGGGACACATCAAGGGATTCAGCAAGGCAAAGGCCAAATGCGACAAGCTGGAAGCACTGGCCGCCGATGAATTGGAGCCACTTGAGAATTGGACCGTTCATGATTTGCGCCGTACCGTAGCAACCGGGATGGGAGAACTTGGAATTGCCCCGCACATTATTGAAGCAGTTCAGGGGCGATCCCTTGAGGGGATAGCCAAGACGTACAACCGAGCCAAATTGAAGGCTGCAAAAAGGAACGCGCTCGAAATCTGGACACGCCATGTAATGGCAATCACCGACCCGGATTATAAAAATAATGTCGTCACGCTGGGCGCATGATGAAGCAACTGACACCAACAAAGAAAAAAAACATCATTGCGAACCTTCCCGTTGATGATCTTGATGAAAAAACGTGGACAGGAATTGACGACGCCATTTATCTGTACCTTTGCGGCATAGAACATATTGAAAGGTTACCCAAAGACAAGGCTGCCGAAGCAGCAGAAATTAGAAGAATACAGAGAAAAGCCGTTTCTGCAATTCAGGCTATAGATGAACTGGAAAATTCAATTAACAGGGCCAGTTCCCTAATGGAACACAGGTCGGAATCCAAAGGACTTGGAAAAGATTTAAAATTGCTGACTTCCAAGCTATCTGATTGGACCGCATTCGAGGACGAAGTAAGGCCGAGAGAAATTGGCAACAGACCAAAATTCTTTCGCGAAAAATTTATTGAACACTTGGCATTTCTCTATAAGAAAATCACTGGGGAAAAAGCGACAAACTTCACAGGCGATGATCCACGCGGTAAATTCTTTATATTCGTCATGGCCTGTGCCAGCGACCTCCCTGGCTTTAACGTTGATGAAGCATCAATCAGCACAGCAATAGTCAGAACATTCAAGAATTAACTACCTCTTTTTACCCATACATTTCACTAATTAAGTCCATTATCCAAGATCGTTCTTGATAGTCATTGTTGCCCTTCATGAACAATGAAAGGAACGAACAATGCAGATCGACGATAAGCTGGCATTCTCACCAAACGCAGCCGCAGAGGCCACCGGACTTGGCCGTACCAAAATCTTCGAGGCAATCAAGGAACATCAATTGAAGGCTAGAAAGTTTGGCCGAAGGACCATCATTCTGCGCGACGATCTTCTGGCTTGGCTTTTGGCCCTTCCGCTTAAATAGGAGGGAGTCATGGCCCATAGAAAAAGGGCAGCCGCCGCTGCCCCCAATCCTAAAAGTTCCTCCCGCATTATACAGACGGACCTGAATCTGCACCAGCATCTTCTACATGGAGCGGCTGGCGTGGTGAAGGAGACTCTCAGGAGTCCACACAGCGCCTTTATAGATATTAATGAGGAATGGAGTCAGTTTAGGCTCAACTTCTCTCAGCTGCACTGTGACAGCCTGAAAAATCGCTATGGCATCCCAGTCATAAAGTCTTGGCATCGAACCCCGACAATGGGCATAGGAGTTGCGCGGATTGAAACAGATGGCAAACTGTTCTCCCCCTGCGAAGGTGGCCGACCTGCAATCATACTTCCGACCAACGTGCTTGCAGACGGAACGCTTGAGGATCAACTGGCCTTCTTTCCCGACGATCCAGAACGGTGGTGGCTACGCTTTGGTGTTGCAAAGTGGTTGAACGAATGGCCTCTGATGGTTCGTCAAAAGGCATGGATTTCAAAGCCTCTATTTCTTAGGGAGCCAGTCAACGCATATAACGACAGAGCGACGGTTGACCCCTTGAATATTTTTAGCAATGGAATGGCAATGTTGCGTAGCTGTTTTGATGGAGCCATGCCGTTGACCAATGACGCTTGGCCC
>JACKQG010005128.1_pt1 | contig 14653 bp, 7 predicted proteins | sample 8237621 | NCBI WGS metagenome assembly JACKQG01 (sample SAMN15677084, study PRJNA649215) | marine metagenome | biome: marine; feature: Black Sea; material: saline water; isolation source: suspended particulate matter (SPM) from the Black Sea western gyre | collected 2013-06-09/2013-06-10 | depth... | reverse complement strand
ACCAAGCGGGGGTACCGAAATCCCGTCACACCCCGCTGCAACCGTAACTTCGGCGGACGCAACGAGGCCAACGTAGAGGCCTTGGGCTTCATAGGCTCGCCCGAGTTGGTCATGGCGCTCGCGATTAGTGGCAGAATCAGCTTCAACCCGCTCGAAGACGAAATAGACGGGCGGAACGGCAAATGGAAGCTCGAGCCGCCCCAGCCAGCACCCGAAATCCCGGCCAATGGCTTCGTCTTCTCGTCTGCGGGCTACGAAGGCCCGACCGAAATCGGCACCAAAACTGAGGTCATCGTTGACCCGAACAGCGAGCGCATCGAGTTGCTGACTCCGTTCGAGCCGCTGCCCGCTGAGCAGTACCAGGCGATGCCGTTATTGCTGAAGACGCGCGGCAAGACCACCACCGACCACATTTCTCCGGCAGGCAAATGGCTGCGCTTCCGCGGCCACTTGGACAACATTTCCAACAACATGTTCATTGGCGCGATCAACGCTTTCGGTGGCGATCCGGGTACCACGCGCAATCCGCTGAATGGTCAGCGCGGCTTGCCCGTTCCAGGAGTGGCGCGTGAGCTGAAAGCCGCCGGTCAAAACTGGGTCGTCGTCGGCGATGAAAACTACGGTGAAGGTTCCAGCCGTGAGCATGCCGCAATGTGCCCACGCTTCCTTGGTGCCGCCGCCGTCATCGTGCGTAGCTTCGCCCGCATTCACGAAACCAACTTGAAGAAGCAAGGTGTATTAGGTTTCACCTTCGCCGACGCCGCCAGTTGGGAAGTCGTGCGCGAAGATGACACCGTCTCGCTGGAAGGTTTGGCCACGCTAGCCCCGGGCAGCGAAGTCTACGCCGTCTTCAACCACGCTGACGGCAGCAACGATCGCGTCGCCCTAAAGCACACCTTGAACGACGAGCAAATCGACTGGTGGAAGTCAGGTTCGGCCCTGAATTCGCTGAGGAACGAAGCCGCCGTCTAGGCGGGCTTCGTCCGACGCACGTGCCGCCGTCTAGGCGGGCTTCGTCCGACGCACGTGCCGCCGTCTAGGCGGGCTTCGTCCGACGCACGTGCCGCCGTCTAGGCGGGCTTCGTCCGACGCACGTGCCGCCGTCTAGGCGGGCTTCGTCCGACGCACGTGCCGCCGTCTAGGCGGGCTTCGGTCCAAAAATGGATGTCAGCCTTCGTACCAACTGCAGCTGACATCCATCACCGCGCCGCCGGTGAAGGTCAGATCCATATACCACCAATACGTATCGCCGTCGGCAACGTCCCACTCGCGCTTGTACTCCCAATAAAGAGAGCCAATCTCAAGCGTGATGTCATTCGGCTCACCGAAGCGCTGCAAAATATCGGTTGGAGTTAGGAACATCAATTCCTTGCGCTTGATTTCTTCGTCCTCCGGATCCTCTTCCCAGCGCTTGCAGAAATCGCGCACGCGCCTCGAATTTTGCGGATACAGGCCTGACTGGGCCAACTTCAACTGATCCGGCACCGACGACGATGACCTTTTATCCAACGCGCTCACCGCAGAGTTGATGCGTTGAATCGCCTGCTCCAAATCCCCAAGCAACAACTCCCAAGACGGCGTACGCAAGCCGACGTTTGCCGCCCCGCTCCCAGCTTGGTTCGACGTCGCCGGAGTCGACGCGACCGCACCAAGTCTGACCTCATGCTCGCGCAAAGCTGTGCTTATTTCTTCGCGCACCATTTGCCGCAGCAACTCGGTATTCAACGATTCCGACGTCTTCCCCGCCGCCGAATTCGGTGTAGCTCCCAGTAAATAACCCAAAGCTATGCCAACGACGGCAGCCAAAGCGATGAGCAGCAGAGAGGTGTTTTTTGCCAAAGGCTTTAGGGTATTTGCAGGCTGATCGGCTGAGTAAGCGCGCCGTTGCTACCGAGGTAGGCGGCAGCTTGGAAGTGCACGATGGTGCCCGACCAAAGCGGCGAAAACGCGAATGGAGCACTTCCCCAGCCTTCGATGCTTAGTGGTAGCGCGTTGGTGTTGCCGCCGTAACTCAAATCCAAAGCCGACGGCCCAAAGGGGGTTTGAGTACTACCGAGCTGGGTGGACCAAGCAAATACGCCATTAGCGTTAGGCACACCGTGTACGCCGAATTCGGATTGATTTGAGGTCGCCGCCTTACCGCCCCATAAAATTGGGCGCGAGCAGGATTGCTCAATGCTCCATGGCGGATTGGAGGCGTACTCGCTGCCGTAGATGTACTCGTATGCGGTGTCGTTGCCGTTGAGTTCGGCGTCGAGGAATGAGGTAATCAAACGCATGTGCACTAGCTGCTGCTGGGCGCCGGGCATGGGTTCGTTATTGGCCGGATTGTCTATGCATCCGGTGTGCCCCATACCCTGCACCACAAAATAACTGCGGCGGTTGGTCTCAACTGCGCGCTGATACCACTTGCGAACGGTGGCTGGTGGCACCACCCAATCCACGCTGCCGGCAATCCACATGCCAGCTCCCGAAAAGTTGGCCATGTTGCCTGGACCAGGCGGATCAGCGTCGGCGGCTTGCATGCCAACAATGGAACGAACGCGTGGCTCAATGCCGACAAGCAGGGAAAGTGTTCCTCCGCCCATGGAATGACCGATTGCTGCCCAATCGCCAGGGCGCGCCATTCCAGCCAACCAAGTCAGAGGATTCTGACTTTGATCTTCCGTCCATTGCAGCATCGCGCGCGTATCCCAGGCATATGCTTCTACATTTGGAAACAGTCCTTTTTCGGTATCAATGGAAGCCACCAAATAACCGTGCGAAGCAAAATGATTGGCAATGGTATCCAAGCCGTCGGCGGAGCCTAGCCAGCCGTGCATCAGCGCGGTCATTGGAAAAGGCCCGTTTGCCGAATCTGCGACGGCGTTTTGTCCGGCGCTCAGCGCTGGGTAGTGGATGCGCGCGCGGACGCTGCCTTGACCATAATTGGCGTCGGTAAAGATGACGTCTTGCCAACCAGCTGGGTATGGCCCGGGATCTTCGGGCAGCTGAACCAAAGCCAGCGGTAGGCAAATTGCGAGGGAAAGAAGCATCCCTCGATTCTAGCTACTATTTTTGATTGAAAGTCATGCCGTCAAAATAAAAGCGTTCGTTTGCATCAAGTTTTGCAGTTACTTTGATTCGCACTGGCTGCAAATCAAATGCAAGCGGCACGGTTTTGTTGGCCCAACCTGGTGCAGAGAGGTCCACCGTCGTCTGCGCCACCAGTTGTCCGGTCCAATAATTTTCAGCGATGATTTCAATAGCGCCCGAATCGGGGCCAGTGAAGGTATGCACCGCAATGCCGCCGGCGTATTCGAAGCACTCAAGATAGGAACCGTCGCTTTCGGTGTAATCCAACCACAAATCGATGAAATCAAAGTCCGTGGTTAATGCCAATGGCTGGGTTAGCGCTGTATCCCAACGCCAAGTGCGCGTCGGATCAGGCACGTCGGGGTTGCTCGGTTGATAATAATGAAATTCTGCCGCGTAGTTATCGCGCACTATGGGCGGCCGACGTGATTCCCAGGTCATGCCTGGCACATCTTGGCCAATAATTAAACCGGCTTGCGAGCCAACAATGATGGTGTGATCCTGGGCGAAGTTTGGCGACAGGACCATGGTCGTCGCCCATAGATTGGGGAAATTATCCCCCACTTGGATCCAGCTAGGATTGGGCAACGAAAGATCGATTTTACGCACTCCCGATGCGAAGGTGGACAGGTATAAAGTTTGGGTTGCTCCAAAATCTGACGGGCAAGCAAGGCGGACGACAGCAGAATCGCCGAGGCCGTCGGGGTATTCGTTCGCTACCACGCCGCCTACGTCATCGATGATTTCAGTGACAAAAGGGGCTTTGAATGTAGTGATAAAAATGCGCGGCAAACCTGGAGTGAGCGGATCGCGGTCAAAGTCGGTCGCGATCTCTAAAGACATAATTAAAGTCCGCGCATAATAAATGGGCTTCCAACGGCCGCTATCCAACTGATAAACAAAAGGGCCACGTGCGGCATAAACATCTTGCGGACCGACGAGCACGTTAGGGTCAAAAGTAGGCGCAACGACTAAATAGCGCAGGTACGGGGCGTCGTCGCCATTCGACAACTTGTCCAATTTTTCTAAGGTCAGGCCGCCATCGCGAGTCACGTAATTCGTTTCCGATTCCGACGACGTCGTGAAAAAGAAAACCTGGTCAGTGCCGGGCAAACCGCGGGCGTCGAAATTGGGCGAATAGCCGAAGGCGCGCACATATCCCAATCTGAGTTCCAACGGCACTGATAGCCAGCCGAGAGTTTGGAAGGGATTTGGAGCACCGAGCAAGGGGTCGAACCAGAGTGAAAGTCCGCTGGAGCCGCCAACCAACAACTGTCCGTCCAAATCAAACCGCGGCGACAGCATGAGTTCATCTACGTAGCTGTTGGAGCCGCCTAAAAGCAAATGCGAATCACCGGTGGTTACATTGTGGGCGTAAGTTCCAGAACCGTAACTTCCGGCGAAGGCGATTAGGTCGCCAGCGGCATTGATGTAAGAATCTAAGCTGCGCACTTGCGAGGTGGGCCGAAAACTACGCCGACGCCATTGCAAGCCTTCGTCGCGGGAATAATAAAGTCCTTCAGACCGCCCAAAAATGATCTCGCCGTTGTTGGCAAAATCCGGCGAAACTTCAAAATCATGAATCAGCTCGCGCCGGTGGTTGATGGTGGAGCTTGAGTCCACCTCCATTACAAAATCCTGCGCGTTGCCGAAGTCGTGCCAAGTTGCACCGCCGTCTGAACTGCGCAAGATACCGACGGCGACTTCAAGGTATTCGTAGTGCGGGTGCTCCAATACCGAAGCCAAAAACCAACGCTCTCCGCTCGGTCCCTGTGGAGTGCTGACGACGTCGCGAATCGACGAATCGGATTGCAGCACGCTTTGAAAGTTGGTCGCAAAATTCGACGAATGCCAAAGTGTGCCTTCGTCGCCGGTGAAGTTGGAAGGGTTAGCAACCGAGGTGGCAAGCACCATATTTCCAGAAGTTGCGTAATCGTCGGCAAAGCAAATTGCGGTGATCAATGGATCGGTAACACCTGCCGCCGGCTCCGCAAACTGCGGATGCCGACGCCATGATTCACCGGCGTCGTAACTCAAAAACAAAACGCCCTGCGACGCAATAGCGATCGTGTTGCTGGTCGCCGAATTCCCTCGATTTGCGAAATGCGGCACGGCGGCGATTTGGGCGCGTTCATCGGCATAACCAGTGTCGAATAAAATTCTCCATTCCCTGGCCCTACGATCAAAGGTCCACGCCTGTCCAAGTTTGTTCACCATGAACAGCGGACCTGCAACTCCAGATTTGGGTAGGTGAAATTGACACGCCCATCGCGCCGCTCCATTTCCTGGCAAGCCATCATTTAAGGCTTGAACCTCTCCGCTGTACGGATCGTAACTCCAAATACCTTCATCGGTGCCAATAACAAAATGTTGTCCGTTTGGGTGGGGATCCCATACCACCGCGTCGGGGCGACCTAATTCCAAACCATCGCCCGATACGGGTTCCCATGAAAGCCCTTCGTCGCGTGTGCGTAGAACTTTGCTTTCCTGTTGAGTCACGATCAAAGTTTCGATTTGACCGTTCGCTAATTGTGCGGTGGCTACTCCGTGGGCGTCGTCGTGAGGAACGTGCAATTTGGGGAGTAGCAGAATGAAAAGTGCGAAAAGAGGGGACATTCTTAATCTTCAACTGCGGGGCATGCAGTATAGACGCAGATTCATTTTTGCCAGAATGTCATTCCATCAAAGCTCAAATTTTCGCCCGGGTCTAAATTCGCAGTGACTACAATTCGTACAGGTTGATTCAGAAAGTCTAATTGAACTTTCTGATTCGCCCATTGTGGTGCGTGCAAGTCTTGTGTTTTTTGTGCCAATAATTGGCCAGTCCAATAATTTTCAACTCGGACGTCCACCTCACCGCCACTAGGGCCGCGAAATGTGTGCAAGGTCACACCCGCGGCATATTCAAAGCACTCCACATAAGAACCATCATGGTCAGTGTAATTTACATAGATGTCGATGAAAGCCAAACCATCCGGAGTATCTAACGGTTGGCTAAAAACGGAATCCCATGGCCAGACGCGATTGGCGTCGGGGTTATTGGGCTTGCCGGGTTGAAAGAAGTGAAATTCGGCAGCTTCGTTGTCGCGCAAAATTGGCGGCTTGCGGATATTCCAATTTGCGCCGGGCTGATCGGCACCTATGACCAAGCCGGCTTGGCAGCCAACCACGATGGTTTTGTCTTGTTCAAAATCGGGAGACAAGACCATGGTAGTCACCCAGTAGTTAGGAAAATTTTGACCGACTTGGGTCCAGGTAGGAACTGTTTGGTTGAGGTCTAGTTTGCGAATGCCGGATGAAAATGTAGCTAGGTAAATACTTTGACTAGTAGCAAAATCAGGCGGGCACACCACCTTGACCACCGCCGCGTCGCCTAAGCCATTGTTCAAATCGTTGACTTCGGGGTTTCCAATTTCATCCACAAACTCAACCAAGTATGGAGGCTTGAGTGTGGAGATAAACAGGCGCGGTTTGGCTGCAGTAAGCGGATCACGGTCAAAGTCTGGAGCGACGGCGATGGACGTCACCATGGTGCCAAAGGCATAAACGTGTTCCCATTTGCGGCCACTCAGGCGGAATAAGCTACTACTGCGTGCGGCATAGACGTCGATCGGACCTGTAGTTTGATTGGAATCGTAGGTAGGCGCGACGGCGACGTGGCGCATGAAGGGTGCATCGCTGTCGTCGATCATTTTGTCTAAACGCATGAACGATAAGCCGCCGTCGTGGGTCACAAAATTAGTTTGCAACGCACTTGAGGTCGAAAAGAAAAAGGTCTGATCCGTTGCCGGCAAACCGCGAGCGTCGAAATGCGGCGAAAAAGCAAAAGTGCGCACATAGCCGACGTCGCGACTAATCGGTACCGGTTTCCAGCCGTAGGTTTGATGCGGATTAGGCGCTCTCAAAACGGGGTCGAACCAAAACGCCAAGCCGCGTGCGCCGCCTACTAACATCATTCCGTCCTGACTAAATTGCGGCGAAAGCGCAACTTCATCGACGTAACAATTTGCACCGTATTTGAGCTGGGTTACGTCCAGGCTGGTCCTGTTTTGGAACCATGTCCCTGATCCGTAACTACCTGCGGCGGCTACCAAATCGCCATTTAAGTCGACGAAGCAATCCAAACCCCTCACTTGAGTCGTTGGCCGAAAACTACGTCGGCGCCAATTCAAGCCTTCGTTTTTCGAATAATAAAGCCCTTCCGATCGGCAAAAAATCACTGTACCCGTGACGTCAAAATCCGTGCAGACCTCAAAGTCATGAATCAGCTCTCGACCATGACCGATGGTGAACGAAGAATCCGATTCCAATCCAAAATCTTGAGCTGTACCGTAATCACTCCACGTCGCGCCGCCGTCGGCGCTGCGCAAAATTCCAGTGCTACGGCCCTTCGCCGGGTGAAACGGATGCCGCAATACCGACGCCATCAGCCAGCGTTTTCCACTCGGCCCTTGCGGGGTGCTAACAATCATCCGGATCGATGATCCTTCATCGTGAACCTTTTGAAAGGTCGTGCCGTAATCACTGGAATGCCAAATACTCCCCTCGTCGCCGGTGAAATTATTCGGGTTCGCCACTGACGTGGCGACCACCATGTTGCCTGAAGTAACAAAATCTTCGGCGAACTCAATTGCAGTGATCAACGGGTCATCCGCATCCAACGCTGGCAGTGAAAACTGCGAGTGTATATTCCAACTTTCACCGCCATCAATGCTCAAAAACAATACACCTTGAAAAGCGGCCGCCAGCGCGCGCTGTGGACCCACCGGAGCGGAACCATGAAAACGCGGCACTGCCGCAATTTGCCCACGGGCTTCGGCGTAGCCAGAATCCAACAGTAACTCCCACCTCTGCTTGGCGCGATTCAAACTCCATGCCTGGCCCAATTCATTCACCATGAATAACGGCGGTGAAGCAGTGGACTTGGGCAAGTACATCTGACACGCATAGCGACTTCCCTCGTCGTCCGGCAAGCCGTTGTTGAACGGCATGACTTCCCCGGTCATTGGGTCGTAACTAAAAATCCCTTCATCGGTGCCAATAAAAAACCGCTGGGCGATGGGGTGAGAATCCCAAACCACGACGTCAGCTCGACCCAATTCTAAGCCGCCGCCAGCGACCGGTTGCCACGACAAACCCTCGTCCCGGGTGCGCAAAACTTTGCACTCTCGCTGGGTAGCGATAATAGTTTCGGTTTGACCGTTCGGCAAATGAGCGGTGGCAACTCCGTGCGCATTGTCGTGCGGCACGTGAAAGTTGCTGAACACCAAGGGTAGGGCGGCGAAAAGTGAGGCTAACATTTCCAATGGCGGGAAGAGATCAGTATAGAGCTAATGAAGCGCTGATTCCCTAAACTTAGGCCATGCAAATTGCGCTGCTCCTGACCCTGCTTGCCCCCCTGATTTTGCCGCAGGGTGATCCGGCGAAGGATATGAAGTCCAAGGATTACAGCGTGCGATTGGCCGCGGTGCAAAATTTGGCAGTGGTCGAGCATGCTCAGGCCGAAAAACTCTTGGTGGCCGCCCTGAAGGATAAAGATTGGGAAGTGATCGAAGCGGCAGCGTCCGCCTTGGGCAAGGTGGGTGGCAAGTCGTCGGCAGCGGCCTTGTTAAAACTTGCCCTAGACGGATCGACGTTGCGCATACGGAGCGTTGCCGCAGCCTCCTTGGCTCAAGCCCATGGGGTGGATGGTTGGCAGGCGTTGGAAAAGAAAATCGGCGGCAAAACCGCGCTGGAGGCGTGTCGAGCGGCGATTGCGTTTTGGCCTTTGATGGATGGCATAGCGGAACTGAAAGCGGTTGAAAAATTGTGGAAGGGTAAAGAGAAAGAGATCAAGCCCCTTGCAGCGCAGGTCATGGTTTTGCTTGCCGGCGAAACGCGCTCGGAGGTGCTGCAAACTATCGTGGCTTCGCAGGCCGTGGAGGCAACCGCGCTGGCCATCGACGCGGTAGCAAAAGCTGGAGATTCAAGCTGTCTTCCAATTCTGATTCAAATCCTGGCCAGCAAAAATTCCGACGTTATCAAGCGCCGCGCCTCCACAGCGATCCTGCAACTGTTGACGTCCAGCGATAACGCCGGCAGGTCGGCGCAACAGTTATGGACAGCTTTAGAAGGAGCGGACCCGCTCATAGGTGGGCCCAGCTTAATTCGTCTCATCGCCGAAGCCTGTAGGCGAGAAGTCCTCGCTGCTGACTCCACTCGCGACAAGTTCATCGCAATTTTAGAGTATAGCGGTGACCTTAAACAGCGTGACCTGCGCGCTGCAATTTGCGATAGTTTGAGCAAACTCAGAGGCGGTCCGTCCGAATCAGATCAAGGCGCCAGCAGTGCTCTTGGGTTTTTGGGCAAAAGCAACAAAAACGATGGCACGGAGCAAGCTCCCCCCGCCGACGCCGACGTCGTTAAAGCTTTGGTGCAAACCTTGCGCACCGACGCCGTACCGCGAGTAAGAGCAGCGGCATTGCGCAGTTTAGTGCGAGCTGTTCCGGTCACTCACCCGACCTGCGCCGAAGCCTTGATTGATGTGCTGCAAAAGGATCAGGCTTCGCGCGTACATGAAGATGCGGCAGTCGCGCTGGGAGTTAAAGGCCAAGCTTTGGCGGCACCCGCGCTCATCGCCGCCTTGCAGGATCAAGATCTATGGGTAGCCGTCGTCGCGGCGGTTTCTTTAGGCATGACCCAAGACAACAAGGCGGTCAAACCGTTGACTGAACTGCTGCAGCACGAAGATTGGCGCATGCGCGGCGCGGCTCTAACCGGATTATCGCGCAGCTACCTTAAAGACGCGGTGCCGCCCCTCATTTCCGGTTTGGACGACGTCGACGCTACCGTGCGCAAAACTGCGCATCAGCATTTGATTGCGTTGGCCAAGCAACAAATTGATCCCGAGGTGGAAGCTTGGACGGCATGGTGGGATCAGGTGAAGCGTTCCTACCAGTTATTTGATCCGCAAGAACTTGAGCGGCGCAGCAAAATGTATGGTTATGCCGGATTGGCTGATCAAGATACGGCAACTTTGTTCAAAAATCAGGACGTCGTGGTGTTCGAAAGTCGCGGCGACCACATGGAGCATGTTTTGGAAGCGCTGCATATTCAGCATCAAAAAACTGCGTACGGCAAACTGAACGAAGCGGAACTTCATCCGCGGGCCGTTTACATCGTCAATTGCACCGGCGAAATTGATGCTAAGGATATAGACCGCATCGGTTGGTTTGTGCGCACTGGGGGTTACTTGCTCGGTTCATGTTGGGCGCTGCACGAAACCATCGAACGCGTTTATCCGGGCGTGGTGCGCAAATTTAACGCACCCGGCGAAGTCATGGATACGGTGATGGCTAGCCCGTGCCAGCATCAAGGTTCGTTTTTGCTCGGCGTTTTCCCCGACGGCGTGCAGCCGATTTATTCCCTCATCGGCGCGCACCTCATTGACGTGATGGACCCCGAACGTTGTGAAGTTTTGGTCGACAGCGCGCAGTGCGCCGACCGTTGGGGCGAAGGCAATTTGGCGGTTTGGTTCCCGGCCGGGCACGGCGTGATTTTGGATTCGGTCAACCACTTCGAAGAACAAGGGCTCGGCAATGCGCCGTGGCTGAAAAAACCCGAGCACCGCCAGGCGTTTGCGATGGATCACATGGGAATGAGCTACGAAGAATGGCGCGTTAGTCACAAGGAAAAGTATTGGAGCAAGGGCGGCCAAGCGGCGCGCGAGGTGCTGGATTTGTCGGTGTTCCGCCTGATCAGCAATTTTGTGCGCAAGAAGCGGATTTCCGGGGAATAAGTCGTCGCCAGAGGGGGGTGGCGCTGTCGTAAATCCGAGGCGGGGATATCATCAACGGCATGGCCCCGAACCTTCCCCAACAATTGGCGGCGACCTTGTGGTCGCGCCTCATGCCAGCAGCAATTTTGGCTGGCGCAACCCTGCTCGGATCCTGCGCCCAGCCTGGCATTTCGTCGGGCGGCATGGTTTATCCGGCGACGCCTAGTTCAAACCAGGTTGATAATTTTTTCGGCACTTATGTTGCCGACCCCTACCGCTGGCTGGAAGATTTGGACGGAATAGAAACGCGCAAATGGGTAGAGGCGCAGAACGAACTGACTTTTGATTATTTGGGCCGAATTAGGGAGCGGCCGGCCATCCGCGCCCGCCTGGAGAAGTTGTGGAACTATGAAAAATTCGGCACCCCAGTGCGCGAGGGCGGACGGATTTTCTTCAGCCGCAATGATGGCTTACAAAACCAATCGGTGCTGTATGTAGTTGATCGTGGCAACTCCGAACCGCGCGTTTTGCTTGACCCCAACACCCTTTCCAGCGACGGCACTGTGTCGCTGGCGAGCTGGAGCCCGAGTAAGGATGGTAAATATTTGGCATACGCCGTTTCGCAAGGCGGTTCTGATTGGATGGAGTGGCACGTGCGGGATATTGATAGCGGTTCAGACCTGAGCGACCATTTGCAGTGGACTAAATTCACCGGTGCCGATTGGCACCCAGATAGCAGCGGTTTTTATTACACCGGCTACCCGGCACCAAAAGGCGATGCGCTGGAGGAGTTAAATGAAAACTCTACCGTTTACTTCCACCGCGTTGGCAATGAACAATCGGCGGACTCGGTGGTTTACCGACGGCCAGAGCATCCACGCTGGGGATTTGGCGCCGGCGTTTCTCAAGACGGTAAATGGCTGATCGTTGTAGGCAGTGAAGGCACAGAGCGCAAGAATCGTTTGTGGGCGCGGCCGATTGACAGCAGCGGTAAATTCATGGACGTTTATACCGACTTTGACGCTGCGTACGACGTCGTCGGAGTGAATGAAAACGTGATGTACTTGCGCACCACGCGCGATGCGCCGAAGGGCAAAGCGATTGCCGTCGATTTGACTGCCGATGGGCCTAAGAACGAGCGTGAGTTGATTGCTGAAAGCGGTGACGTGTTGCAGTCGCTGTCGTACCTCAACCATTCGCTGGTCGCTCGCTGGTTGCACAACGCATACAGCAAAGTCAGCGTGCACGGTTTGGATGGCGGCATGAAGTATGAAATGGATCTGCCCACCGTCGGCACCGTCGGCGGCATCAGCGGCGAGTGGGATTCTGCCGACGCTTGGTATTCCTTCACCAGCTTCACCTTCCCAACAACCATCTACCAACTTGATCTGGCATCTGGGGACAGCACCATTTACCGCCAGCCCGAAGTCGATTTTAACCCTGAAGATTTCACCGCCGAGCAAGTTTGGTACACCAGCAAAGATGGCACCAAAGTGCCGATGTTCGTGGTCCGCGCCAATCGCATTAAGGCTGATTTCACCAACCCAACTCTGCTTTACGGTTACGGCGGATTCAACATTTCGCTGACGCCGAGCTTCAGCCCGGCCAACTTGGTGTGGCTGGAAATGGGCGGCGTGTTTGCGATGCCGAACCTGCGCGGTGGTGGTGAGTTTGGAGCCGAATGGCACGAGGCCGGAACCGTGCATGAAAAGCAAAACGTGTTTGATGACTTCATGGCGGCGGCGAATTACTTGACGACCAAAGGTTGGACGCGCAATGACCTACTGGCGATTCGTGGCGGTTCCAATGGAGGTTTGCTGGTTGGCGCTTGTATTACGCAACGTCCAGATATGTTTGCGGCCGCACTGCCGGCCGTCGGCGTGATGGATATGTTGCGCTATCACAAGTTCACCATTGGTTGGGCTTGGGCGAGCGATTACGGCACCGCTGACGACGAAGCGCAATTTGCAACGCTGCGTAAATACTCGCCCGTTCACAACACCCAACCCGGCATGCATTACCCGCCGACGTTGATCACCACTGGCGATCACGACGACCGTGTAGTGCCGGCGCACTCGTACAAATTCGCGGCCGCAATGCAGCGTGCGCAAGGTGGCGAAGCGCCGATTTTGATTCGCATCGAAACGCGGGGCGGTCACGGCGGCGGCAAGCCAACCAGCATGATTTTGGATAGCTACGCTGACCAATGGGCCTTCCTGGTCGAGAGCCTGCGCTTTAAGCCTGAGTCTTTCGGCGTGCCTTCCGAATAGCGGCGCACACCGCCGGTGCTTCGGTTTCCAGGCCGACTTCCATCAGGGAGTCGGCCTCTTTTATGAGATCGGGATATTGACGAGACAGAGTAAAAAAGCTGCTGTACGCGGCGGCGCGGATGAACTTATTTTCCTTTTCCAAACTTCGGCGTATAAAAACCTCGGCCAAGCTGCGCGACTGCGGCGGGATGGGTACATGCGGCAGCGCTTGCAGCATGAGCAGGAAAGAAACCCAGACGTCGGCGTTTTGAAAACTGGCGATCCAGCGTTCGATTTCGAGCTCATCCAAGAAGCCGCCGTCGTCCAAATGTTTTTTGACCATCCATGCACCGGCGATCTGAATATTGCCAGATTGATAACATGCATCGATGGCTTGGCTGAGGAAATGTTCCTCATCGCAACATTCGGCGTACATCTCGCGCAGAGCTGCAACCTCTTTGCCATCCCAATTTTTTGCTTGTAGCTGAAAACTCATCGCCGACCTGGCCGCAGCCTTAAAGCTCGACTGTCAGCCGTGAAACAGGATACAACAGCGTAGCCCCGATTCCCCCACCACCCTTGACTGACTCCGATTCCACTCCTCATCTACGTCGCGATTTAGGCGGCATGCATGGCGTGGGAATAGTGTTGGGGGCGATTATCGGGGTCGGAATTTTCATCACCCCGTCCGACGTTGCGACGATTGCCGGTAGTCCGGGGCAGGCGTTGTTGCTGTGGTTTGTCGGCGGCGTGCTGGCAATGGCGGGTGCGTTGTGCATGGCGGAAGTGGGTTCGCGTTTTCCGACTAGTGGCGGTGAAATTGTTGCGCTGCAGAAGTTGTTGGGTCCGCTGCCGGCGTTTTTGTTTGGCTGGTCGCTGCTGACCGCGATCAATACCGGAGTGCTGGTGATCATCAGTTTGTTCGCCGCTCAGAATTTGGGGGTGGCGTTGGGATTGGAATGGGGAAGTACTGAAATTTCGATGGTTGCGACTGCTGCGATTGCAGGATTGGCAGGACTAAATCTACTCGGAGTAAAAAACTCAGCGTGGATGCAGACGTCGACGTCGGCGTTCAAACTGCTCATCCTCGGGTGCCTGACCTTGTTCGGTTTGCACGCGTTGTTGAACGATCCAGCCACCACGACCGAAATCGTGCAGCCGAAGGCGAAGGCAACCGCCCCTTGGATCGCCGGACTTGCCGCCACCCTTTTCAGCTACGGCGGCTTCCACCAACTGACCTGGGTCGGCGGTGAAATCAAAGATCCACAACGCACGCTACCACGCGCAATCATCATCGGCGTGCTGCTGGTCATCGCCAGTTACATGGCTGCGAACTGGGCGTACTTCTCCCTACTTCCCTTCGATCAAGTCGCCCATTCTTCAACCGTCGCCGCCGACGCCATCGGCACACGCCTGCCATCTACCGGCCGTGTTCTCACCGCCGCGGCTTTGTGTATCTCCGCCTTCGGCATCGCCAATTCCCAAATCCTTACCACGCCGCGCGTCTACTTCGCGCTAGCAAAAGAAGGCCTATTCCCCAAAGTCCTAGGCAACCTAGGCAGCGGTTCCGACA
>JACKQG010005127.1_pt1 | contig 14654 bp, 12 predicted proteins | sample 8237621 | NCBI WGS metagenome assembly JACKQG01 (sample SAMN15677084, study PRJNA649215) | marine metagenome | biome: marine; feature: Black Sea; material: saline water; isolation source: suspended particulate matter (SPM) from the Black Sea western gyre | collected 2013-06-09/2013-06-10 | depth... | reverse complement strand
ATTTGTTAGTCACTTCGCCTGTAGCTAAATCCACACTGCCTTGGGTCGCAAGTGCTCCCTGGCCCGTAATGTTGGCCGCCGTGTGAGTTGACGTCACGTCGGCAAGTGCTTCTATGCCGCTGAGCTTTGTGTTGGCAGTAGCGTCCACGTTGGCGAGAGATTTGTTAGTCACTTCGCCTGTAGCTAAATCCACACTGCCTTGGGTCGCAAGTGCTCCCTGGCCCGTAATGTTGGCCGCTGTATGAGTTGACGTGACGTCGGCAAGTGCTTCTATGCCGCTGAGCTTTGTGTTGGCAGTAGCGTCCACGTTGGCGAGAGATTTGTTAGTCACTTCGCCTGTAGCTAAATCCACACTGCCTTGGGTCGCAAGTGCACCCTGGCCCGTAATGTTGGCCGCCGTATGAGTTGACGTCACGTCTGCGCCGGTCTCCACGCCCGACAGCTTTGTCTTTTCCGTGTTGAGGTATTTTTTGTAGGTCACGCCGTCCGTGATGTTGTCGATGTTGATGTCACCCTCGTGCGAGCCCGTAACGTCGGCGCCGGTCTCCACGCCCGAGAGCTTCGTCTTTTCCGTGTCGAGGTATTTCTTATACGTCACGCCGTCTGTGATGTTGTCGATGTTGATGTCACCCTCGTGGCTGCCCGTAACGTCGGCGCCGGCTTCGACGGGAGCGTTGGTCATTAGGAGGACGTCCAGATCCCCGACGATAATCATCGCGGCCTGGACCGTCCCGGCCTGAATGAGGCCGCCGTGGACTAGCTTGCGCCCGAAGGCGGGGTGAGCTGTGCCCGAGTCGTTGACCGCTATGAGCCAGCATCCGGACCCGAGGGCCGTCCCGATCGTGGCCGTCTTGCCGAAGACGGTCGGGGCGGCTTCGTTCCAGTAGACGAACTCCAGGGCGGTCGAGTCGGCCGTGATCTCGTGGACCGCGCCGTCGAACATCAGGAGCAGCGGTTCGGCCGCGTCGGTCGCGGTCCAACTGATAGAGCCGCCCGAGGGATCGTTGTCACCCCAGGTGATGTTTTGCATAAACGGAACGTCGACGGTCGGGAACTCCATCGCGGCCGGCGGGATCTGGGTCCGTAGGTCCCGTCGACTGAGCGGGTGGGTCAGGCGCCGATCGGCGCGGGCGATCACGGCGTTGGGGACCGGGATCACCGGCGTCTCGGCGTCGGTGTCGTAACATTCCGAGACGTATTCCAGTAGGATCATCTTGTGCTGGAGCCGGCCGGATCGCTCGATCGCCTCGATCGTGAAATTCTTCAAAACCAGATTCTCCTTGCCCAGGGCCCAGAGATCGCCCGCGGTCGGTTTCGTGCCGGTGTAGTGGCCCGATATCGTGACTCTGTTCTCTGAGGCTGATGTGACGGTCTTGAGCGTCGGGGCCGAACTGTCCCGCAGCCGGACCACGACTTCATAGGTCTCGCCGTCCTCCAGGTAATTGCTGACCTTTTGGTCCAGGATGATGATGTCGTTCGTCACGCCGACCTCGAATCCTCGCAGTCGGCCGCCGCCGCGGGTTCCCAGCTCGCCCCAGTCGGGGACGTCCTCCTGCAGTCCGATCATATCGCCGACCTGGTAGCCCAGGGCGTCGACGTCACAGGATAGGATCACGGCCCGCTGGCGCAGCTCCGTCTGGACGAGTCTAAACTTGATGTGCCGAATTACCTCGGTCAGCTTGGTAAGACCGGCCAGGTCCATACTGATCTTGTTCTGGCTCGTCGTGATGTTGGCGTTGTGGAAGGGGATGATCCTCCTGTTATAGTCGCGGACGCGGTCGTTGAAGATCGCCTCGATCTCGCTGGCCGCGTCGATCACCGGCGCGAACGTCTCCTCAAAAGATCCGCTTAGGATGTTGCCGACGCTGATCACGCCGACGCGGGTCTTGGTTTTATTGATGGCGAGCCGTATTTCACTGCCGTTCCAGACCGGCAGGCACCTCGAGGCCTCGCAGATCCGCAGGGCCAGCTCCCACATATTTGTCTCTTCGTCGAAGATGTCGTTGAAGGTGATGCGCTTCTCGTCGACGTCGTCGGCGTCGGGGACGAGGCCGTCGGCAAAGATCGAAAGTGTGAGGTGATCGGCGGCGTTTAGTCGTGTGGTCGAGAGGCCCAGGTAGGTCTCGATCGCGTAGGCCGTACCGCCGCCGTCGCCTGATACGACCGGCAGGGTCCAGAGATCCCATAGGGCCCAGGCGGGATTGTCACTGTCGTCGGTTAGGGTCCAGGCGGATCCGTTGTAGGTATCGACTATCCGCGGGCCCAGTAGGGCCGAGACGTCCAGGAAGCCGGGCAGATGCTCGCTCGCCAGGCCGGAAAGGGCCACGAGTACCATGCCGGGATATGTGGCGGCCACGTCGATCACTTCCTTAATCGACTCGACCCACATCTGGTTTTGACGGCGATCGTGATCCCAGTCTTGGCCGGTCTTCGTGACCCGTATGTCGTAGAGGGTTCCGCGCACGACTGCATAGTAGTCGCTGATAGCGTAGGTTTTCCATTGGATATCGGTCTGGCAGTCGGTCACTGCGGTAGATACGCAGGTTGTCCACGATCCGCTGTCTCGCACGCTGATCTCAATCGTAAATGAAGCGGCGACATAACCGGCCTTCCCAGATTTGTATCGGTGCCAGCAGTTGAACCGCAGATCGATCTCGATGTCGTCGTAGTCGTCGTCGGGCATCTCGAACGTGACCGCCCCGGCGGCGACCGTGACTTGCCGATTGTATCGGTACTGCAGGCGCGTCTTATCGAAAAAGCTCACGTTGGTCTGGTCCAGGACCCCGCGCTTAGTCTCGGTCGTGAGGTCTGAGTAGTTGCCGGCCGGCTGGCCGTTTACATAGATCTCGCTGACCGATGCGATCGGGCCGTCGCAGAACGCCACGAGGGCGTAGATCTCCTGCTTGCGAAAGTCCGCCGAGGGCGCGGTATAGCACGAGACTATATTGCCGTGACTTCGGAAGGTCCCGTAGTGGCGAGGGATCGGCAGGCCCTCCTGCTGGGTCGTTTTGGCGTCCCACGCGTGAGCCGGAGACGCGGCGCCCTCGCTTTTCGGAAGGCGGGGCTTGGGCATCAGGGAATTGATTAAGTATGACAGAGCCGCGTAGCCGATAGCGTTGACGACCGTCGCCCAAAAGACGGAGGTCGCGAGGCCGCCAAATATGGCCGGCAATGCCCAGGCGAGCAGGGGGGCCAGGAAGCCGAAGTCCGCCGCGAACGTAACGTCCGAGCCGGCCGGGACCGGCCGGGCAGGCCAGTCGGCCGGGTCGACGACCTCGCCATTGAGGGCCGCGGTATAGCCGCCATGCTGCGGCAGCATCTCGGCCGCCAAGTCCGATAGGACCAGGCCGGGCCGCCAGGGCTTAGCAAGCTCTCGCCGCCGCTGAGGGCTGGCGAATCTGATTGTAAGGTCTGTAGAATCCATAAATATTCCGCGCGTAGGGCGGGTAGTCCAGCCGCTCGATCCGGACCGTGCCGGTGGATTCGGCCACGTGGATCATCCGGCCGGGCTCGTTCAATAGGGTCGCGATATGCAGGCCCAGGCGGCCGGCGTTGATGACCACAAGGTCGCCCGGCCCGGGATCGGGCCAGGAGCCGCGAGGAGCCCCGCCTCGTTGTTCGGGTGTAATCGGTAGGGCGCCGACCCGATCGGGCCGTAGCGGGCGGCGTGGCCCCTGGATCCGGGGGATTGATAGCTTGTTGATCGGGATTAGGTAGGCCGAGGCCTCGCCGGCAAAGATCTGGCTGCGCATCAGGACCGCATCCATCGAAGCCTGGGGCGGCAGGTACAATCCGCGCTCCGCGGCGATCGACCTGGCCAGGCCATAACAGTCGTAGGCGTCCGGACCCTCGGCGCCCGCCTGGTAGGGCCGCCCGACGTACCGATCGAGATTGATCTTGATTTCGTTCATGCTAGTTGTAGGGTTTCGGGCCGCAGGCCGGGAAAGCCTCCGAATCTCGCCTCGTTTGATAATTCTCGGCATCGGGATCGCAGTCCCGAGCAGGCGGTCTCGGCGCCCGCGTATCCGCAGCGCGGCCCCTTGAACTCGCCGACGTATCGGCAGGAATCAGCGTAGTATCGGTCCAGCGGGACCCGCCGGCGCAGCGGGGAGGGTCCGCCCAATTTGAACTCGACGAACTTGCTCGTGATCCTGGGGGCGATTATATCGAAGAAAAGTTCGAGCTCCGAGTAGTCCTCGTAGAGGCTGTCGGCGTGCACGACCCGTAGTACGATCTGCGATTGGGTGCAGCCTCGGTTTGCCTCGATGTCGTCCTTGATGAATTGCGTCACGTTGCTGAGCCGCAGGACCGACGTCGGGACCTCGCCGCCCCGGTAGTTGATCGCGTCGATATCGAAGTTGAATCCAGTAAAAACCGCCGGGACCCGCTCGGTCCCGGAGCCGGAGTTGTAGAGGGCCGTCACTTCGGCCGGCGCGAGGGCCTTGTTGAAGATCATTACGTTATCTATGCCGCCGGCGAAATAATTTGCTGCAACACCATTACTGTTGTATGCCCCCATAAAAACATTTTGGACGGTGGTAAAGGCAGAGAATACTACGTTAAGAGTACTGCCATTGCTCGTCACATCGAGAGCTTCCTCTACACCGTTTATGTATATTTTCTTGCCGCCAACGCCATTCACGGTTGAGTCTGCAACGGCGACTATATGAACCCAGTTTGGTGCTGGACCGTCCACAAAGATTACATCATTTGTAACCGCAGCAGCCCCAGGTACCCCTTCGGACTGATAGGTGAAAAACGCCTCTCCAGTTCCAGTAATTCCTATATGCACGATACTAACGTCACCTGTAGTATCAGCGGACCCTATAAATAAATCATTTGATCCTGTAATCCCATCGTCCGGCTTGACCCAACAACTCACCGAAAAACTGGATTGAAACGTTGACTGAAAAGGATCGCCGCAATCGGTGTAGTCGCTCGACCCGTTCTGCTGATGAGCGCCGTCGATCAGGCCTGCCCTGTGGAGGTGGACGGTGTTGCGCTGGGCGGTCCCGTGGTGGGCGTTGCCCGAGGCGTCCAGCACCTGGGTCGACCAGTCGTTGTCGTTGAGCTTGTAGTGGGCCACGACATTGCTGCCGCCGTAGGTGTCGAGCATCAGGACGACGTCCTCATAATTCTGAACCCATCGGTGGTAGGTGTCGGCGGCGTCGTTGAGCTGGAGCTCGCATAAGACCAGCCAGGGGTATTGAGTCTGCAATGCGTTTTTCGCTATGATCTGTCGTTCGCTTAAACTGAGCATCCTGATCCTTTAGGTCGACGAACTTGACGAAGAAAAACTGGAGCTGCTCGATGATTCCGAGCTGCTCGATAATGACGACGACGAACTCGATTCCGTTATCAGCGCCAGCTTGAGCCGGGCCTGCCACCGGGTCGGATCCTGCGGGTGGAGGTTGTAGGCGACGGGGCCGAGGAGCTTCGCCGTGTATGTGACCCGGTCCAGCGGATTCGGATCGGTCCAGTTGAACGCCTGGCCGCCGTAGCCGACGTCGTCCTCTTCCCAGGCCTCGATAGCTTGCTTGGAGCTCTCCGAGATGCTGGCGTAAAAAAGCTCCCTAGTCCTCGGTACCGCGGTCGATCGGGTCCGGCTCAATAGCGCACCGCTCTCGAACTCGGCCCGGTGAACCGGGTCCGATAGGACGGATTGCGGATATTGTAGGACGCTTGGTACTTCGGCAATATTGAAAAAACTGGCCATCTCTTATCTTCTTATCTTCTTATCTTCTTATCTTCTTATCTTCTTATCTTCTTATCTTCTATCCTCGCCGGTTGTCCATCAGATCCCGCATGGGTCCGCCCTGCTCATAATCGGCGATCACCAGGCCGATCACCATGTCGCGGCCGCTGACCTCGGGCTCCTGGGCCCGCAGTGGGATCCCGCTTTCATTGCGCAGCGTGATATTCATGCCGCCGGCCGGCTGAACGAATTCGCCCGCGTGTAGTTGATATAGTCCCGTCCGGTCAATAGAACCACCGGCCTGCCTCGATCCTATTATATCGGCCGACTCGTAGATGCCCGGCAAGTTGGCGTAGTCAGCGCCCCCACTGACGGGCGAGACTGCTCCCACACTACGGCCGCCGCCGCTAAACGCGCCCATGATTCCACCGACCATCTGCTGCACGAGATAGACGCGGATCATTTCGCGCGCGACGTCACGCAGGAGCGCGACCATAGCATCCTGCCAGCTCTCCGCCTCCCACATCATGCGATCGAGCGCACCGGTCAGCGAGTATTCCATCGTGACGGCAACCGATTCCCACTTGCGAGCCATTGCGTCGGCGGCGGCCTGGGCGGCGGCCGCGGCCCTCGTCTCTTGCTCGTGAACGTCCATCGCGAGTAGCTTGAATTTCTCCATAGTGCGCAGAGCCTCTTCGTAGCGGAACCAGCCCTCCTGGTTCGCTGTGAAAGCGTTGGAGGATTGGGCCATTATCTCTTCGGAGGTAATTACCCGCGGCAATGCCATGCCCTGCCGTGCGGGCGCCGAGGCTTTTGACCGGGGGGTATAGCCGGCGCTGCCCGACCATCCCTGCGTTGCGCCGGTCAAGCCCGCCCCGGCTCCCATGCTGCCTAAACCGCTAGCGCCGGCCACCTTGCCTATGTTGGCGCTCGGGGCCGCTTGTTCGGCAATGACGCCCAGGGCCTTTATCGTTTCCGGCAGCTTATAGATCTCCTTGAAGCCGGCACCCATGACTTTGAAAAAGCTTGCCCATGCTTTGGTGCTGTCGTCGATCGAAGTGATCCAGTCGGTCATTTGATCCGAAGTGTTTACAATCCATGGTGACAGCTTGATAGTCAGGCTTGTGACGAGGCCGGTAACCGCCCCTTTGGTCCGCGTCAGGGCGTCGTTCGCCTCCTCGACCTTGCGGGCCATGTCCCTCGAGAAGGTCAAGCCCAGGCGCTGCGCTTCTCTGCTTAACCGGGCAATGCCGGAACTGCCTTGCGCGAATAGATTGAGAAGTTGCTGCCCACTGCGGCCGAATAGGTAGTTTGCTACCGCCGCCTTGTCTGCCGACGTCGTAAGCCTATTCATTCGATCAGCGATTAAACTAATAGCTTCGGATGGGCTTAGCCGCGAGAGATCCCCCGCCGCCAGATTGAGCGCATCTAATGCCCGTTCCGCCTCGCCTGTCCCCATCGCTACCTCGCCCAAACGGCGCGTGAATATTTCAAGTGCTTTATCGAGTGTGGCGGTTTCAACGCCGCTGATCTTGGCCGCGTGTTGAAGCGATACTAATGACTCGGTAGTCATGCCGATCCGGTCGGATAATTTCGCGGTAGCGTCAATGGCGGCCATTTGCTGTTTTATCATATAGCCCAGGCCGCCGATCCCAGCCATCGCGATCACCGACCACAACATCCCGCTCAGGACCTGGGTCGTGCCTCTGATGTCGCGCTGGAACCCCCGCAAAACCCCTCCGGTCTTATTGCGAGCCAGTAGCTCGAGCGCTAGTCTTGTTGTCGCCATTCTTTAGCCTGCTATTATGTCGAACATCTTCTCGATCTGTTCGTCACTCTGCTCTGTCTGCTCAACCCCGAGCATTTCGTCGATCTGCCGCACGACCTTGCTGAACGACGGCGCCCGCGTGCAATGGCACGAGTAGATCGTCCAGCACAATATAGCCAGCCGCAGATCCGCCCGGCGGCTGCCCCACGGCTCGACTGATTCCAGTAGCTCCCATCGCAGCAGCTCCTCGCCGGAAAGACGATCGCATAGCTCTGACACCGTAAGGCCCAGGTGGCCGCTCAGGCGGTGTCTGAATCGAGCTCGGCGATCTGCTCGGAGTTTTTTACCATTTCCTCAACCTCGCCGGTCGGCAGACCGCTTAACCGGCGGGCGAGCTCGTAGATAGGCTCGACGATCGCGGCCGGCATGTTGCAGACGCGGCCGATGTCGCTATCGCCGAATATCCGCTTGCCGTGCTGGTCGTGACAGGTCTGGATCACGAGCATCGCCCGAGCGTTGCCGATGCGGACCTGGCGAGATCCGGCCTGGACCTTGAAGACCTGGTCCTCGTACTTGTCTTTCTGCCCGGCCGTCAGGCCGTGGATCCAGACCTCGCCGACGTCGGGGATCCGGTAGCGCTCGCGCGGGACCTTGAGGCCGAGTAGCGCCTCCTTGTTCGCCCATTGTTCCATCGTGATTCCTTTCGTTGTTCGTTATGTGCTCGATGACGACGAGCTGCTCGATGACGAGCTCGGGAAGTGCGGCCGGCCGGTGAGCTTCAGGACGATCGGCATCATTACCTGATCTCCGATCGGGATACCGAGCCCCAGGCTCTTGAGGTAGCCGGCGCAGATCAGGACGCTCGATGTGTCGTTGAGCGTGAGGGTCCAGGTCTGCTCGACGCCCTCGGCCTCCCGGACAGTACTGGCGAGGGTGGCGTCGAACTTGAGGTCCGCCGATAGCTCGCCGGCGTCTCGTAAGCCGGCCTCGTATTCTCTGTACTTGAGGGCCGAGTCGAAATCGGTAGTCTCGACGTCGTCGATCGTAATGCCGGACCAGTCGACGTTAGTAATCTTGCCGATCGTCCCGGCCGTCGAGCCCGAAAGTGTTGCTCCGTGACCTATCATATTTCTACTCCCTGTTTCTTCTTTTCTTAACTTCTTATCTTCTTAACTTCTTAACTTCTTATCTTCTTAACTTCTTATCTTCTAGCTTTGCGTGTAGGGGTCGTCGTAATCGGTCGTATAGATCACGTCGATATTGACCGCAATCCCGGCGACCTGGGGATCTGAAATAAACTTCTCCGTCGCGCGGAACATAACGCCATCGGCCAGGCCGCCGAGACGGAGGTTGGCCGAATCGCAGAGCTTCTTCTCGATGTCGCTGCGGATCTTGTTCAGCCGGGTATCGAGAGCCTCGGTCGCCTCGTCGCGGTCGATCACGATCGCCTGGAGCGTGAAGGCCTGCCGCCATGTGATCGTTGAGTCCGTCTGGTCGAGGACCTCCGCTGATTCCTGCTCGATCAGGACCGTATTGTCGGCGTTGAGATCGCCCTCGAGGTGGATCCGTTTGGGCCTAACGGACGTGAGGGTCTGATTAAATCCCGCCGCCACGGTGATCTTGTCGATCAGGCTCGCAATTTCAACCGCGATTGATTCGACGACCGGCGTGCTCATCACGCAACCCCCTTGCGATTGAGGATCAACTGCACCTGGTTGGCAATGTTTTGTTCGAGCCGGGCCTGCGACTCGCGGAGGATCCGGCTCGACAGATCATAGGCGCCGCCATATAGGCCCGCGAGGCTCGGGCCACGCAGCTCCTGGATCGGCAGACGTGATCGGTCCTTGCGCCGAAAGGCGCCCACGTGACCGCTCGGCATAGTCGCTATAAAGGCCGATTTGATTAGGACGCGGGAACGTGTCGAGGCCTGCCGGTAGCTGACCCCGCCCTTGATCTGGCGGGCCTTTAGGTCGACCAGGCTGAACCGCCGGCCGCTCAGCGTGATGGCCGCTCGCCAGTTTGACGACGTTGCCTTGTGGAGTCGTACCAGATCCTTGATCTTAGTGACCCGGATCCCCACGCGACTGCTGAGCTCCCGGCTAATCTCCGCCCGGGCCGTCGTGGCGGTCTTGTTGAGCGCGCGGCTCATCAGGGTCCCCATTTGGCCGCCGAGTCGCTTGATCTGCCGCTCAAGCGCCTTTACTTCGCTATCGTGGATCCGGATTTCAAACATGTTGCACCGAGGCTTTGGCCGGCCGGGCTGTTGGATCGCCCGGCCGGCCGCATAGCGTTACTGGGTCATCGTTTCGTTTTGTCAGGATCAGGTGTCGATCTTCATCAGGTGGGCAAACGCTGGATCGAAGATCTTCTCGTCGACCGATTGCTCGACTCGGAAGATGTCCGACTTGGTCTGCTCCTCACGATACTGCTCGACGTAGTCCAGGTCCGGGGTGTAGCGCTCCCAGAGGATCGTGCGGCCGAGCTGCGGCTCGCTGAGCGGCAGGCCGTCGGCGCTCAGGCGGGCGACCATTGCGTAGTCGTCGCCCCACATATCGGAGCCGCTGAAGGTCTGACCCTCGTCGGCTGAGTTGTAGACGCTGCCGCCGACAATTAGCTTTTCGAGTCCGAAGATAGCCGCCATGTTGACGCGCAGCATTTCTTCGGTGATCACTTGCACGCCGGGGAACCTTGCCGAAAGAACGGTATTCTTGAGCAGGTTCTCCATCGCGGCTTGACCGATCACCAGTGCGTTAGCGGTGACTCCCGATCCGAGCCGGACCTTTTCCTTGGCGAGGCCGATCTGGGTGATCACGTTCGTCGTGACGGTGTCCCAGGGGGTGCCGCTGTTGTCGGTGTAGAGCGCAGCGCCCGTCCAGGTGGTCGTATTGAAGATCAGGTCGACGACCCGCTTCTCCCTGGATAGCATCATTTTGATTTTCACGCCGGCGACCTTCTCGACTTCGGCGTCGAAATCGTCGGCGTACTTGGCGCGGTCCCGGTCGGTGAGCTGACCCTCCAGGCCGTGATCGACGCAGGCGTAGGCCAGGTCGGTCATGTAGAGCTCGACCCGGTTGTAGGTCGCGCCGTTCGCGTGCTTGGTTTCCGGCAGCGTGAGGTTCTTGCGCTGCGTCACCGAGAGGGTCGAGGCCTCCTGGCGAACCGGCCGGATCGGCAGGACCTGGTCGGCGATGAATCGCATCGACGCCGGACTATACTCGTGGAACGCATAGCCCAGGTCCATTCTCGGTACTGCATGGGTTGACTTTTGCATCTTAATACTCCTTTTTCATTGCCCCGCTTTAGGGTGTTTGTCGCGGTCGGTTCTCGCGTCTATTAGGTTGTCGCGTCTATGTTGAGCTCGAACTTGACGAGCTCGAACTTGAGGATTGCAGATTAGCGACGTGAGGCAGGACCTCGATGACGCTGTTGTTCGCTGTCGCCGTGTCGAGCGCGGTCCCGATCGTGAGGGTCCCGGTCGCCGCGACCTTGCCGTCTGCGGCTGCATACACGCGGGCGCCGGCCGTGATGGCGGCGCTTGCAACCATCTTGCAGGATCCCTGGCCGTAGAGCCGGACAGGAACGTCCTTTGTGATCGCGACGCCCTCCTGGGTGACGCCTATACCGTAGTCGGCCGCATCGGCCAGCCAGGCATTGCGGGTCGCCAGCTTGACTCGACGAAACGCCCCGAGGGCCTCGCCGGCCACAAAGGATTTCGGTGATTCTGTCTGTACTGTCATGATCTATACTCCGTCTGATTAGTGTTTTGGTTTCGCCCTGGTTAGGCTTTGGGTTTCATCGGACGGCCTAGCGGGCCATCTCGAACATTTCGCGCCCGCTCGAGTTGCAGCGATCGAGATACTCCTGATAGGCCTCGGGCTTTTGCCGCTTGAGCTGCCGCATCGCCTGGGTCTTGGTGATCTTCTCTAGCCTGGCAAGCGCGACCGCCTCGGCGATAAAATCGCCAGCCGACCCGGTCGCGTCGTGGTCCTGCTCGATCGGAGCATGCCCGCTCGGCCCGGCGGCGGCCGCCGGCTCGGTCTTCGGCCGCTCCGTTAGGCGGGCCCGCAGGACCGTGCAGTATTCCGCTTTCGCCTGGTCCAGGGACCAGCCGGCCTGCGCGGCCTGGAAGGCGAACTGCGGGTCGTCGGCAAACTCTGTGCCGATCGCCGTCACTCTCGCCCGCTCCTGCTCCAGGGCCTGCTCGCCCGCTGCAGCCTCGATCGCCTTGACGTCGGGCTCGGTCTTTTTCTCTTTATCCATAGTGTCTACTCCTTTGATCTTATTTGCACTTTGTGCGTTAACTGATTGAGGTTCTGCGGCTGCCGACGACGATCTGACGGCGTCGATCAGGCCGAGATCGCGGGCCTGATAGGCGATCCAGAGCTGCCCCGTCGCCAGTTCGGCGATCTCGGCCGTTCCGGAGCCGCGGCCGCGGGCGACCTGATTGATAAAGTTGTTGGCGGCCGCGTCGATGTATTGCTGGGCCGCTGCGATCTGGTTATCGGTAACCTCATCGAGCCCGGTCCCTTTGTATTCTCCGCTCCGCACCACAATGACCCGGATCCCTTCTTTTTCGAGGCAGGCGCTGTAGTCGACGTAGTACGTATAGACCCCGATCGATCCGATAGCCGCGTTGGCGTCGTCGGCCGTGATCGTCTCGGCCTGGCTGGCGAGCCAGTAGGCTCCGCTCGCGGCGAGCGACTCGACCGTCGCGTGGACCGGTTTGGCCTGGCGGGCCTCATAGATCGCATCAGCCGCTCCAATTACGCCCGCCACCATCCCGCCGGGTGAATTGACGACGAGCTGGATCGCGCCGACGTCCGGCCGGCCGGTCGCTTCGGTCAGTTGAGATCTGATTTCGGCATAGCTCGTCGCCTCTATTCCCCATGCCCGCATCCAGCCGGGCACCTGGTCCAGGAGGTACCCGCTGATCCGGATCCGGGCGACGCCGTCGGCGACGAAAAGGGCGGGCCGCTTCTCGACGACCTTGATCGCGTACAGACTTGAATCCGTCGGCAATGCCGCGATCCGCTCGATGAATGATTGCAGGGCCGTCGGCTCCATGACCCAGTGCTGCGCCTGTAGCTCGGTTAGGATCGGATTATTCATCTTCGTCGTCCTCTTTGTCTTCGGTCTCTTCGTCCGGGGCGGCAGGCCCGGGGGCTGTCGCCGGGGCCGGCGGCGCCTTGCCGGGATACTCCAGACCCGCGAATATCTGCCACGGGACCTCGACGCCGGTTTTCTCGGCGATCTGCTTGGCGATCTCGACCGCCTCGGTAACTTCCTTCGCGCGGCGGCCGACGACCTCGCCGCGGTCGACGTTAAGGCTCTTGCAGACCTGGCTGTGCGTGATGAAGCCCCGCTCGACCTTGTCGCCCTGGGCCTTGGCCTCTTTGACCTGGTCGATCCACGGGAAGGTCGGCTTGATCCATTGCGACTCGATCGACCTCGAGCTGCCCACCAGGCCGGAGGCCTGCCATTGGGAGAGCTTCCATTCAAACAAAGGCCGATAGAAGAAGTCCTCGAGGTCCTCCTGCCATGCCTGGAAATTCTCGTACGCCTGCTCCAGGACCGCCCGGCTCTGCGAGTAGTTGCTCTGCGTCCAGTCGAGCAGGATCAGTTCCAGGGGCATCCCTATAGGTAGGCCGAGTAGCCGCAGGAATATCCGGAGGGATTCGGTGAAGTTGGCGCCGGGGATATTGCGCTCGATTCCCTTGACCTCCTCGCCGGGGTCGCCGTGAAAAATCAGGGCGTAGTCCAGCTCGGTCAACCGGGTCGCAAGATCACCCTCGGTCTGGTCGGCCTCCTTGTTGGGATCCGCCCGGCTCTCGGCGTAGGCCTGCTCGGGTCCCTCCTTGCGGGTGATCGCGACGGCCAGGCGGCTGAGCATCTGCCACGCGATCGCCTCGGAGTCGCAGACGTCGTTGATCCTATGGAGCATGGGGAACGCCGCTTGACATGCGGGGACACCGCGGATCTGACTCGGCCGCTCGGGGTTGGTCAGAAATAGAACGTCCCCGGCCTTGATGTCCTGGCCGCCCGAGACGTTGACGGCGTAGTCTTTCCAAGGGCACAGGTGGAACGATCGCGGCCGGCCGTAACGGTCGGTCGTGATCCCGTTCGTCCTTGCGCCTTGCTCGGCGAGCTGCTCGGCTTCAAATAGCTGGATCAGGCCTTTGTCCGTCTTGAGCGCCAGGGTGTCGCCGGCGACCACCAGCTCGCGGAGTATCATCCGTGAGACCTTGGCGCCGCTCAATACGTTGCGGACCTCCGGCCGGCGGTACCACTGCTTCCAGAGCTGCTCGATCTTGCTCGAGATCCTATCGCTCGAGGCCTCGATCTGGAGCTTAAATCCATTGCCGACAATCCGCAGGACCATCTGTTCGATCATGCCCTTATAGATCGCATTATTGCGGAGGAAATATCGTGACTGTGCGATCAGCTTGGCGCGGTCGCGTATGTCGTGGGCGCTGCCCGGATAGCTTAGATATGTTCGGCCCTCGCTCGTCGCGACTGACGAGCTGCGGTAGCCCAGAGACGTATAGCTTCCGGGCAGCCGCTCGATGATGATCGGTTTGGACCTTCGCGTCTTTGGTTTCTTCTCGCGTATCATGTGAGCATGCGGCCCCGCGTAAAGGTAGAACGTGACACTGCTGCGCCCAGCGTATGGAGGAACTTTTCGAGCTTTCGCTTTTCCTCCGCCAGGGATTCAAAATTGATCGTCCGGTTTGCCGTCTGCCATGAGGCCGGTCGATTGACCAATAGAAACCGGACCGCCTCGAGCGCCGACGCCGCCTTCGTGACGTCACCCTCCCAGGAAATATTATCGTTGTACTGCGCCAACGCGCTGGTAACAGTCGATGAACTTGTCAGTGCCATAATGGATCACCGACGGTAGATGCAGAACGAGGCGCCAACCTCAAAACATCTGCCGTCGGCGCCTCGGTAATTACTTTCCGGCTTTATTATGGTGCAAGGGCCGGACCGTGGGCAAGGATTTGGCAAGTTGATTTGCTCCTAAAAGGGTAGATTCTTTACAACATTATAAAGAATTTCCGCGATCGGCGCATAAAAAAGGCCCCGACCTTTCGGCCGGAGCCCTAAAAAAACATAGCCGGTTTCGGCCCTTTCTCAAAATTCAGGTTGATTTTTCTTGAGGCTAAAGCGCACTTCCTTCGGCTGGAGTTCACA
>JACKQG010005125.1_pt1 | contig 14667 bp, 11 predicted proteins | sample 8237621 | NCBI WGS metagenome assembly JACKQG01 (sample SAMN15677084, study PRJNA649215) | marine metagenome | biome: marine; feature: Black Sea; material: saline water; isolation source: suspended particulate matter (SPM) from the Black Sea western gyre | collected 2013-06-09/2013-06-10 | depth... | reverse complement strand
TGTTGGCTGGAGCCCAAAGGTGGCATCCCGTTTCGATAGGTACGGGATCACCCTCGGTATATAACTGCCCGCTTCCCTGAATGATAATCATGCAGTCATCAACCGGATGTGTGTGGGGCGGGATTTCGCTGCCGGGTTGCAGGGTAAGTTTCCCCAGGGTAACTGTCCGGGACCCGCTGTCATACTCAACTGCCTGGGCAAGCGTGACACCGGGAAATATCTCTCTAACTTTGATGTCTTTTTCTCGAAAAACTGGCATTAGCTGATATCCTCCCTTAAAATGTTTGAGACTTGGGTTCCCGCAGACGTGTCCGAGTTCGTGAGCCCTTATTCAAAAAGGTCCTTCTATTCAGTGTTATCAGGATAGCTATCATATGCTTCACATGGATACTGTCAACAATAATTATTTTCCTGTTCCCTTTTTCAATGTGCTGTTTGCCCTTATGGCTGGCCGCCTGTTGAAATAAGATGCTATCTTCGTCGTTTTTTGTTAGATGTACCCTGTCGGGCTAAATGTTTAAAAAGTTCAAATTTCCGGTGAACACCCCTAACCATATAATCAGGGATTGCAATGCGAAAACATAATGGCAAACAGTTATACGGGTTTCAGAAAATCCTGACAACATTGAAGATGGGCAGGAATAAAAAGATTAAAAAATTATCGATCAGGCAAAAACTGGCAATGAATTATGTTTCAAAAGAAAGCAAGCTTACCAGGATCGGAGATAAAATCTATACGAATACGTTTACACCCTATTTTCCGTCTCTGGCTTATGACCGTTTTCTCAAAGGTGTTATTTCCATAACTTCCGGAAATCCTCTGCCGGTTGTAACCAATTTTGCAGTGACCCCCCGGTGTCCCTGCAACTGCTGGCATTGTTCATTTTCAGACCGTTCGAAAAAAGATATCCTGTCCCTTGATCAACTGAAAAAGGCGATTTATGATGTCCAGGACCTGGGGACAAGCGTGATTGGCCTTACCGGAGGAGAGCCCTTATTGCGGGATGATCTTGAAGACATCATCGCATCCATTGATAAAAGATCCATGCCGGTCATTTTTACAACCGGATATAAACTGACCCGGGATCGGGTAAAAAGCCTGAAAAAGGTGGGGTTGGAAATCCCGGTTATCAGCCTCGATCATTACAAAGCTGAAATCCACGATAGAGGCCGTCGAAAGGAGGGGATTTTTGATGCTGCCCTGAACGCCATAAAACTGTTTCAGGATGAAGGCTTTTACGTCGCCGTCTCGTTTGTGCCGGATAAACCCCTTGTCAGCAACCGCCGGGAGATTTTCAAGGTCATTGATTTTTTCAAAGAGATCGGCATTAACGACATGAGGCTGACCTCTCCGATCCTGAGCGGAAAGCTCACCAGCAAACCGGAAGAGCGGCTGTCCGCTGAAAATGTAAACACAATTTTTGAAATCCAGAAAAAATGCACCCGAACCAGAGGCTACCCCGGTGTATTTGCCTATGATTTTTTTGAAAGTGAGAAATATTACGGATGCGGCGCCGGTTTCAACTATATGTTCATAGATTCCCAGGGAAATGTCTGCCCCTGTGATTTTACGATGCTGTCATTTGGCAACATGCTTGAAAGGCCGATCCGGGAGATATGGGAGGAAACCAGTAAACATTTCTGTGCTCCGGGCCCGGCGTGCTATGCCAATATCAGCAACGATGTGATCTTTTCAAAACGGGAAGCACAATGGCCCCTGAAAAAAGAGGCAACCCTTGAAATTTTGGAAGAATGCCCTTCTTATCATGAGGAAAGACTGCCTGAATTTTATAAAAAAATGGGGTTCCCGTTTCAGAAGTCTGTGGAATGGAGGGGCGGTTCTTGATTTATTGACCCCCAGCTGAATCAATTTTGCTAATCTGTTCTTGCGGTTCTCTGTGAACTGTGTAGGCCTGACACCCATGTCTTTTCATTCCCCCCCTGCTAAAACCAATACCTCTGGATGTCCAGACGCGTGAGCCCGGCCTCTCTGGCCCACCTCACGGCGTCTTTATATTCTTGCCTCGTGATACTCCTGGCAATGTCCGGATAGTCGGAGGCCTTGTACATTGGCCGATACTGGGACATGACATTGACGTAAGTGTCTTTCGAAAGGCTTTCGGCGATCCAACGGAGCACCTCCCGGGTCCCGCCTACGTTGTTGGGCATTACCAGGTGACGGATCATGAGCCCCCGGTACATGAGGCCGTCTGCCGCAGGCCTTGCGACGCCCACCTGGCGGTGCATCTCCAGCAGGGCCTGCTTCGTGATCTCCGGGTAGGTGTCGGCATCCGAGGAGTACTTGGAGGCCATGCGGTCGTCCGTATACTTGAAGTCGGGGAGGTAAATGTCAACGATCCCATCCAGGAGCCGGAGGATTTCGATGCGTTCCCACCCGCAGGTGTTGTAAACCAGAGGGATCCGCAGCCCCTTTGAAGCGGCGATATCCACGGCGAGGACGATGTGGGCGGCGTAATGGGTGGGTGTGACCACGTTGATGTTAGAGCATCCCATCTCCTGGAGGCGAAGCATCATCTCCGCCAGATTCTTGATCCCCACCTCGTTTCCCTCTCCTTCCTGGCTGATCTCCCAGTTGATGCAGAAGACGCACCTGAGCCCGCAGTTGGTGAGAAAGATGGTTCCCGACCCCCCCTTGCCCACAAGGGGTTTTTCCTCCCCGAAGTGGGGATGAAAGGCGGAGACCTCAAGATGGGCGGAGGCCTGGCAGAATCCCTCTTCCCCTTCGATTCGGTTTACACCGCACGTCCTCGGGCATAGTTCGCAGCTTGCCATCATACGCCAGAGGACTTGTCCCCGCCGCTTCAACTCGCCGGTCTTTTGCAGTTCAAGATAAGCGGCTTCAAAGGCCGATTCGGTACCAGGCTTGACACTTCCTGTCGAAGCCGTCTTGTCCCTCTCCTCACACCCTGCCGGGGCGGTGAAGAGGGCTGTGGCGCCGCCGGATGCGGCAAGGCACAAACAGCAGTGCAAAAACTGTCTTCTCGATTGCTCCTTCATGGTCAGTCCCTCCAAGATGACAAAAGGATAGCCTTGACATGTTTACTCAGATAATTCGCTTCTGTCCCTGGCTTTGAGGAAAATATCAGCAGTGTATGATATACCCGAGCCGGAGATTCCCAATTCTGCTTTGACCTTGTTCAGTTGTTTTTGCCATTTTTCATGGTCAGTCGGCGAATGGGGATCATTGAGAAAATTGATGTTGACGAGCCGGGCGGGCACACCGTCCCCCATGCCCCAGCCTAATCAAGATGTACCCACTTGTCCACGCTTCTTAGTTCTGTTTTTTAAATAGAGATAAACGCACACTCCCAAACCAACAGTTCCCAATCCTGAAAAGGCGGCAATAGGTCTGCTCTTGATTGAAAAATAGATAATCCATAAGTTACCTAAGATAAAAAGCAGTGGGGTTATAGGGTATCCGAATGTTTTATACTTTCGTACTAAGTCAGGTTCTCTGATCCTGAGCACCATCATACCCAGCACAGTCAGCATCGCAAATAATGATAGAGTAAAGCCTATATATAAAAGGAGTTTATCAAAAGTCGCAGTGATAACCATAACAATGGCAATGCCTGCCTGCAGGAAGATGGAATATGCAGGTGTTCTGCGAATCTTGTTCACCTTCCCAAAAAGCTCAAAGAACACACCATCTTTGGACATGGCATAATAGACCCTTGGCCCTGTCATAATCATGGCGCTTAAAACGGACAAAAGGCCTATGGCAATAGCCCCACTGAAATATTTGCCCATATGGTTACCGAAAAGAGAAACAGCGGATTTTGCACCCACTTCAAGGACCCCGCTCATCTCTTTTGCACTAAGCGCGTAAACATACACAACGTTTATAAGCAGATAAAGACCCATTACTAAAACCGTGCCTATGAAAAGAGCAAGCGGGATATTGCTGCTCGGCTTCTTGATCTCACCTCCCAGATAAGCAGCAGCATTCCATCCACTATAAGCAAATGTAACAAATATTAGCGAGACAGCAAATTTGTCCTGGAACACAGATCTCATGTCCGGCCCTTCTGAGAAGTTGGACATTGAGCCATTACCTAAGAATAGTCCGGCGGCAACAAAGACAACGATAATACCTATTTTGAATAAGGTCAGTACATTTTGAACTCTGCTGCCAACCAAAAGGCTATGATAATGAACAAGCGAAAAAGTAATAATGGTTCCGATTGCCACCATACCCCGGGGTGACAGGGTAACGATATCGAAACCTAAGAAAGGGATAGAAATGCTGGGACCGAGGGGAAGTGAAAACGACTGAAATAGATAAGTGGCAAAGGCAATTGAAGCTGCTGCAATAGGAGCGGAAAAACCAACGATCAAAGAGACCCAGCCGGAAAGAAAACCCATCCATTTTCCAAAGCTTTCCCGTAAATAGACATATTCACCACCGGCCTTAGGAAATGCGGCGCCAAGTTCTCCATAACAAAGGGCACCACATAAGGCAAATACACCTCCGACAAGCCAGCAAAGAAGCATGGTTTGAGGATTGCCAAGCTCTTCCATGATGAAACCGGAAGTGGTAAATATTCCGGTTCCTATCATGTTGGCAACCACTAAGATAGTTGCGGAAAAGAAACCGATTTCCCTTTTCAGATCGTTGTTATTCGGGTGGTTTTTCATTTTAAGAACACCGAACGACTTAAGGATTGTCCCCTAAGAGCACTGGCCTTAGGAAGAAAAAGTATCGAAGCAGGAGAATCCTATCAACTTCGAGAGCCTTTTATTCCTTATAGTGCCCATTTTGGGGTCAAAAAGGGCGATATAGGGCCTGAGAACACCTATTTTTGGAACGGTAAGCGTTAATTTTTAATAAGTTAGCGTGGCCCGGCCCCAATTGAATAACCCGCTACTATTCATATCAGTTTCGGCATTGTCAACTTATTTAATTAGCCCCGTCCCGCATCACGCAAAAAGAACGAGCAGGACGAGCTGATACCTTCAATCCTGGAACCTGATGGCTCATCCGGGGAATACAAACGAAACTGGGCCCGTTTGATACAAAAGATTTACGAAGTGGACCCCTTGACGTGCCCGAAGTGCTCCGGAAAGATGAAAGTAATCAGTGTGATAGAAGACGAGGACGTGATCAAGAAGATCCTAAAACACCTGGGACTTTGGGATCAGAAAGCCAGACCACCACCCAAAGCGAATTCGCCACCAATGACTCCAGAATATCATATCGACTATACGAATTCTCAACTTCCGGTGTCTGATAATCATCTATATGTGGACCCCCAATATCCGGAGACCTTCAGTGCTTGATTTTTGAAAGAACAGATGGGTCCAAGGGACAGCTGTACCCAGTTTTCCTCAATTTTCCTCTCTCCCGGCATGATCAAGCCCCCGATTCACTGTCATGGCATTCACACCTTCCCCAACCCCAACCTTCATTTTTGGTCAGACAACTGCCTCCACAACATCCTGCGGTCGGATTTTGCTTGACACACAAGGTCGGACCACCTATAGTTTGCCCTCAAAAAAGGGACTTCTTATCACCAATACCAATAATAACCATCATTAATAACCATCATTACTGTTGACATTGGCTACGGAAGTGAAAACAATCCAGTCCATCCTGTTGATCCTGTCAAGAAAAAGATCGCTTTTCCGGATATTTTTAGCGAGTTATCACATAGGAGATAGATGATGAAAAAGACAAATGGCTTTTTTAACGGTTTGACATATATTGGCCTGTCGTTCCTCATTTTTTCTTATTTTCTCTTTTTTGGGACTGCAGCAGTCGAAAGCAGTGGCGATAAAATGCCTCCGGTACTTTCTGAAAATGGCCATGCTTTACACTCAGGTGTCTTGAAAGAAGGGGTCGCTTCTTCCGACGACTTTATCGACGACCTGCCGATCCGTCCCACAGCAGCGGGGGACCCTATCAAGGTTTCAAACTCCTTTTTTGAAGTAAGTCTGACTTCTGACAAATATGTATATTTCACGGATTTTCAAATCGTTTACCTGTGGGCAACCGTAAAAAACCTTGGGGACACGGAGGACAGGTTTGGTTTTACGTTGACCTCAGATGCCCCCGAGGGATGGAGCGATGTGAAGGAGAACGCCGGATTTATCCACATCGGGTCCGGGGAGCAGGGTGATCTGAAGTACATGTGGTCAACGGTGTATTCATCAAGCGCCGCAACAGAGGTGGAGGCTTCTTTTACCTATAAGGTTACATCGGAGCAGCATAGTTCTTCCGAGACATTCACAGTCAATGTTGTCGCTTATCCCAAAATATCAGAAAGCGGTTATAGCGAGGGTAGCGCCAGGGTTACAGGCACGATCACTGATGCTGTCACCGGAGATCCGATCTCAGACGCCGATGTGATGCTCTGGCTGGGATATACAATCAGAATCACGCCCTATGATATGCTTGAGATGTCTGATTCCCAGGGCGCATACGAAGTGGGATGCTGGGATATCGACACCCTGAACACCCACTACGGCTCATACTTTACACTGCCGGGTTATACACTGATTGTGCAGAAAGCGGGGTATGAGACCTATGTGCATAACCAATATGTCTTGCCTCGAAACGGTAGCCCGGCAACAGTCAACATAAGCCTGACACCCTTAACAAACCCGCCGGATTATACCCTCACATGGGAGACCGCCCTTGCATCGCCCGGTGTCTGGGAGATCGCTGTAACAGATGCATGGGACAGGTTTGCGGTTGCAATGGGGAAACATCCCGATTCGGATGACCCCGATACTCTCCCCGCGACAATCCCCTTCATAGATGGCGAAGGAAATATTCTATGGTCAAAGTCGCTTTCTGATGAAAGCTGGTCCATTGATGTTACAGGTGACGGCTCTTATGTAGCTTGTAACTCACATTCAATAAATGAGCCCCTTAACTATAGTTACCTCTGGGATGCCGGGGGCAACGAAGTCTGGAAGAAATCCTTAGGAAGAGGGCTGGGAGGAGATATAAATTTTTCACCCGGATATCAATATATTGCAACAGGACCGTCTGAAGATGGGACACGCCTGGTCCTGTATAATACCCTTGCCGGTACCGAGAAATGGAAAAATGACATGGGCGGCAATTTTGTTCGTGTAACGGTCTTTTCCCGGGATGGTCAGAATGTCTTTGCTGGGGGTCTTCCTTACCTCTTCACATTGGACGGCGATCTGGTCTGGCGTAGCTACATAAGTTATACACCCTGGGTGATAAGCCTGAACACAGATGAATCCCGGATCTTCATTCCCGACAAAGGTGACTGCCTCTCCATGTTTGACGGTGACGGGAAATTGTTGTGGAGAAAGGAGCAAAAGGTCATAACTTACGGGGGCATGTCCGCGGATGGGTCGGTTGTGGTTATCCTGACTACCTACGGATATGTTTTCTGCTATAACGGGGAAGGGGAATTCCAGTGGTGCAGCTATTTGCGGGGTAAGGGAGCCAGCCTCACTGCCGGGGCGGGGGGGCATAATGCCGTTGACGTAACTCCCGACGGGAAGTACATCGTCGTTGGAGGGACAAATTACAGCACAGTTTTATACGATTCAGATGGAAACTTGCTGTGGCGCCACATGGGTTCCAAGGAATATACTCCCGGGTTGATAGGGGGTGGCATGAAACAGAGTGTGATGGCCGTTCGAATCTCTGATAATGCCAGAAAAATCGTGGCTGGTTACGGCTATTCAGACCCGAAGTTATGTTATTTCACCTCAACCTCCGGTTCGTCGCCGACCGTGACAACCGGTTCGGCCACATCTCTGAACTCTACATCTGCCACGCTGAACGGGACAGTCAACCCAAAAGGGGTAAGCACTACCTATTACTTCGAATATGGCACGACTACGAGCTATGGAACAAGCACGACAAGCACGAGTGCCGGGTCTGGAACAAGCGCTGTCTCGGTAAGCGCCTCCATAAGTGGCCTCACCTCCGATACAACTTACCATTATCGACTTGCGGCTGTTAACAGCATGGGGACCTCCTACGGTGATGACAAGACTTTCAGCACGACCATTATTTATGTTGAATCTACTGGTTCATGTGGGGGGAATATACCATGCTATACCACGATACAGGAGGCAATAGATGCCGTAAACTCCGGGGCCATCATCAGGATAGCAGAAGAGATCTATGATGAGGGCCTTATTATAGATACAGCTAATGACTTAATTCTCCAGGGTGGATGGGATTCCACATTCACGACCCAGTCGTCCGACACGGTCGCCAACTCCCTAACCATTACCGGCACGGGTGGACCCGTTGAATTGGATAATGTAGTCCTGCAAGAGGCCGACTAAATGCATTAAAAGATTGACTAATATTGCTGGATTAATAAACAAAAGGAGGATACATCATGGAAAAGGCAAGAGAGAGTTTGTTGGCCATTTTACTGGCGGTTTTTATTTCAATCGCCATACCCGTTTCTGCCCTGGGTGCTGACAAGCTGTTAATAAAAGATGGAGACGGAGAAACAGTCTTTAAGGTGACCGATACTGGTGGTACCACAATTGCTTCCAGGCTTTATACCAATGGCGCATCAGCAGTGGGTGCTGCACCGTATGTCCTTGGGCAGGATACTGAGAACAGGGGAATTGTCATCACAGACAAGGCCGCGACTAATCCAAAGAGGATCTATTTCGGGTGGAATGTGGGCACAGTTCACGAATATGCAGAGATATTTGGACTTCAAGAAGGCGTGGGTTACAAAAACCTCGTTCTAAACCCGAATGGTGGCAGAGTAGGCATCGGTACCAGCAGTCCTTCATACCCGCTACAAATGGGAAGCGGAGCTTATGTCTCATCAGGTGGTGTGTGGACAAACGCATCCAGCAGAGAATACAAGACAGACATAAGAAAACTTTCCACACAAAAGGCCATAGATGCCTTAAAACAGCTCGACCCGGTTGAATTTGCCTATAAGACTGACGCACAAGATAAGCATGTAGGCTTTATCGCTGAAGATGCACCTGAGCTTGTGGCATCGAAGGATAAGAAAGGGATGAGTTCAATGGATGTTGTTGCGGTCTTGACTAAGGTAGTGCAGGAACAGCAAAGGGTAATAAGTGAAATGAATGAAAAAATTGTCCAACTTCAAGCCGAAGTAAGATTGAACAAGACGCCTTAGGGTGAGCCCTAAGCCTTGCCAATGCGTTGCGGCGAGTCTCACGTCGTAAGTGACAATAGTGAAGCTGAATCCTTGCACTCTTGGTGATCTCCCCGTGGCCTGTAGATCAAACTTGGCGCAGTTGACGCTCCTACTGGGAGATATGGCCCGTATGTTGTAGATGTTGACCGCATAATTGGAGGTAATCAAGATGTGGAAATCGTATTGGAACAAGGTATGCAGACTCTTTATAATAGTTATTGGAACAAGGTATGCAGACTCTTTATAATAGTAAGTGCTGCCAGTTTGGTGACGATCCATGTAGCCTCTGCCGATGGTTCTGGAAACATTGAGTCTGATCCTGACTGGATCTCCGAGGCGGCCGATGCCACCACCCGCGTTGGATATGTGCCAAAGACCTGGTCTGTAGATGACCGCGAAATTCTGAAATTCCCTGTTGGGAACACGATGACTGGAAGTGTCTATGTGGAATCGTCCGGATCATGTGGAGACAACACCCCCTGCTATTCCACAATACAGACAGCTATTGATGCCGCAAGCTCCGGAAATGCCATAAAGATTGCTGAGGGCAGCTATGATGAAGCTCTCACTCTGAGTTCATCCATAGATTTAACCTTACAAGGTGGATGGGATTCTACCTTCACATCCCAATCATCAAATACAACTGTAAATTCTCTGACAATCAGTAATGGGTCCATTGAGGTTGACAAACTTATATTGCACCACAGTAATTTAGGGTGGACCTTTACTGAAGACAACGTCTCATTGGGGATTACTGGTGTATCTCCAGAGGCAATTCTTTTAAGCGATGATTCTGTGCGCCTTTATGTCACGGGAGGAAGTCAGGGAATGACGCTGTATAGAGCAAGTGACGGGCTGACCTTCACGGAGGAAACGGCCTCCCTGCCGCTGGGCGGATCGGATCCCACCCTGATCCGGCTGGGCGACGGCACCTACAGGATGTACTACAATGATCGCGACACGATAAAGACGGCGACATCCCCCGATGGACTTGCATGGACAGAGGAATCCAGCACCGGGATCAGTAACACGAACGGCAATGAGGCCTGGGGGGTCCCCGACAGTGTCGAGCTCCCGGACGGCCGGATTCGCCTGTACTGGGTCGACACCCCCATATACGTGAGTCCTCCTAACGGATATGAGGTTGTCAAGAGCGCTGTTTCCGAGGACGGCCTGACCTTTACCGAGGAGAGCGGATACCGCACGGAGAACACCAATGGCGAAGGCGGCTGGGCGGATCCGCATGTTCTGCTTGCCGAGGAGAGAAACTGGGTCGGTCTTTTTTCATTCATACCTCCCTTCACAGAAGAGAATCCCAACGAGCCTATGACAATACATGTCGGCACGTCCACCGATGGGCTCACGTGGTCGATTGAAAGCGAACCGATCATAACAGTATCCGGCGGCCATGTCGGCGATCCCGCTTCTTATCCCTTGGGAGACGGCTCTTACCGCATTTACCACGTTGCAACTTCTGAGCTTAATCCGCCTCATGATTATTTTATAACGAGCGGCATTTTGAAGCCCAATTAGTTCAAAGGATCTATCCATTATTTGCTGGAGACAAGACAAAAGGGGAATAAGATGAGATCACTGTTGCTGAAATTTTCGTTTGTCCTTGCAATATTCGCCCAAATATTCACCTCACCCTGATTCCGTATTTCGATGCCTGATCCTGTCGGATTGGCTCTTGACTTCAACTTTGAAGCTGTTTGATGAAATATTGGTTACTGCATATTGGGGATATCCCTTGAGTCTTTTCCCTGTGTGCGGATTCAGAAACGGATAAAAAGGTGTGTGAACAATAATTGGGGAGCATATCTCTCTGATGCTTTTTGAAATCAATGGGTCTCTCTTGCTGCTACGCTTTTCCTCAGCTGAAAGATATTTCCTTTAAGCGGTTTCAAGATCACTCTCTCTTTTTTCTGTTAGAATTTTTCCTTCATACTGACTGACCATCACTTCTGCCTCTGCCCTGATCTGCTCCCTCAAAGATGCCGGTTCGAGGACCTCTGCCTGTGACCCCCAGGTCATGATCCAGAACCTTATATCCTCAGTGCCCGCAACATCAGCCTCAAAGATGATGGAGCCGTCATCCTGCGGATGGATCTCCTGGGATTCATGCCAGATCTTCTCTTTGATGTAACCGGCCACATCCGGGTGAAACCAGACCTTTATATGAACAGGCTCGCCCTGATATACCCCGAAGCTCGGCCCCACAAAATCTTCCAGACTGAAATCCTCCGGCACCTCGAAGGTCTCCTTTGTCTGGTGGAGCATCTTGATCCGGTCCAGGGCGAATATCCTGACCTCGTTTCGTGTGTGGCAGAAACCGATCAGATAAAAGGTCCCGTTGAAGAACCAGATCCGGTAAGGGTTCACCCTGCGCCTGCTCTCTTTTTTCCTGCTCATGGTGTAATAGACAATCTCTATAGATCGCTTGCTGATGGCTGCGTCATTGACCCGGTTGAGGATCTCCTTGAATTTGCCGTATTCCTTATATGGCTTTACACCAAGGTGAAGGGTCTGCTCGACATTTTCCAAATATTTGATGGATTCCGGGGGGAGGGTTGTCTTGACCTTCTGAAATAGCGACTCCAGAGAATCGTAAAAGGGGGTATCTTTGAAGACCTTCAGCATGTCCCTGCCGAAATATAGAGCCATCAGCTCCGTAAGACTGAAAGGGACAGGCATCTGGTGCTTGACCGTATCCAGCAGGGACCAGAGGTTCTTCCCTCCCGATCTTTCTGTATAGATGGGAAAGCCTGCCACTTGGAGGGCCTCCAGGTCCCGGTAAACGGTTCTGGGGTGGCACTCCATCTCCTCAGCCAGATCAGCAGCCGATTTTCCAATTCTGGACGATATCAGGGTCTGGATGATCTTCCACTGCCTGCCTAACTGGTCTCCTCTGGCCATGTCAATCCTCCTGAAAATTCTGTCTGTCCCGCGAGCCCTGCCTGTCGAAGATGCCGTTGTGCGGCGCCCCGTAGCTCCAGAAGACGGTACTGAGGTGAGAGATATCTTTTGAACTTCAAAGCAGTTAAACATAAATTAAACAATTTTATCAACAAAAATAATAATCTCCTTTCCCTGGATTTTCGAAAATAACGTAATTTTTTTGAAAAAAGTTCTCCTCTTGTGACCGTATATGTCAAAACCGTCTGTTATAATGCCCCAAAACAAACATGAAATCCGCAATCTAAAATCCAAAATGGGGAGGGACATCATGAAGGGGTTGATCTTTGCACTATTACTAATCGCAGCCCCGGCACTGGCAGATGACACGCAGGGGCTTAACTACCATTTCAGCCATCAGGACTCGACAGGGACACAGGCGTCAGCGTCTTATAACCCTGATGCCCCTGGTACAGGCTGGTCTTACACCTACGATTCAGGTAACACCCAAAACAGTGATGGTAGCTGGACATTAAACTTTGGAGGGGAGAATGGAATATCCTACCGGACTCCCCCGGTGTATGATGAATGATTCTCGATAGCGGGAAAGGAGGGTATGGAAAATGAAATGGATAGAGATACTCATAATTGCCCTGGCCCTGGCAACCTGGGCAGCGGTTAGCTACTCGGACACAGCTACGGTGCTAAGGGGAACAAAAGTTGAGAACTGGCTGGTTTACGAGAATGATGGAGACATCCAGGTTATAGGACCTCAAGGACAGGCAGGGTTCGGACAGACTGACGGTGACCAGACCTGGATATATGTTCCTGATGGTCAGGACTCTACTTATACCGTCATACAACACGATAATGATGAATAGAGGGCGCTTTTCTTACCCGGTTTCCGGGTCGGATGTCACATTTTTTTAACCCGCAATCTTCAATCCACCACACTGTCGGCGGACAAGTCCGCAATGGAAAGTCTTATCACAATCCCATTTTTCTCTCTGCGGTCTCTGCGTACTCTGCGAGAGATATATTGAAAGGAGGACAAATCCATGAAAAAAGTCATAATTGCAGTCTGTACTATCTGTTTGTTCGCAACCTGCTCTTTCGCAGGGGATTTCATTTTTTCACCTGTTATAGAGAAACCGGCACCGGGAGAAATGGATACCTACATTGTAACCAGTGATGATGGACCTACAAAGGTCCTGCATGTTATCAGCTATGATTTTCTCGATGATGACACTTACGCTATAATCGACAATAAAGGTAAGACCACCATTATTATGAAGATGGACGATTAGGGCGTTATAAAATCACCGGGAAGATGTCCGTGGATGGGTCCTGCTTGCAGCTAAGCAACTGCGGGGCAACCAGCAACTTGTTGTAGCGAAGCGGCCTCCGGCTCTTGCAGCCTACGCCTCAGAGAAAAATTCCGCTTCAAGGGGATAACCAATATCGATAAACCGGCAATGGGAATAGACGCCGTACGCAAGCCAATAAGCCTTGAGTGCGGAAGGTACCATAGACGACTATGGTTTAACTAAGAAAGAGTTTTCGAATCAACTACCAACAAAAGAAAGGAGATTAATTATGACCCAGCTAGTTGCGTATGGTGGAAAAGGGACAGGCCACTGGGGACAAGTTCAATGCGAGAAATGTACCGCATGGCTTCGTGAAATGCCGGATAGCTATGAAGAAGAAATCTGTGAGGATGAGGATCAAGATCAGGAATACCTTTATTGCTGGACTTGTCTAGCGTGTGGCCATGTAAGGAAATTCAGCTCACTTACATCACCTGAAGGCTTTATACCAAATCCCGAGGCCGAGCTGCATGAACCAGGGACGCTCCCGCCACCCGAAGTACGTGATCCTGAGAAATGGGATAACACAAAACTTCTTTCACCCGGCAAAAAAGAACTCATCCGTTACTGCTGGGAAATGTCTGACTCACTTCGGAATGCATTCACAATTCATAAGATAAATCATATATGGAATATTCATGGTGCGCTAAAAAAGCAGGACATTGAAGAGCTCATCCATTCTGCCCAGGAATATGTGGATTTACTTGATCATGAGGCAATCCACGGTACAGAGAGCGGTTCATATCATGGTGCAGAAGGGGATGTAACAAAAATGCGCTCAGCTCTTTCGAAAATTGAGAAAGAAAAGGATATAAAATAAGGCATTGGGATTCCGGGGGCATCTTGCCTGATTATTGAAAAAACCCAGCCCATTTGAAGTTTACCCGGCACAGTTGATGGTCTCGTAAAAAGTCAAAAAATGGTCTTTTTCGTCATTCCGGCGAAAGCCGGAATCCAGTAACATCAACCACTTATAAAGACCCTGGACCCCGTTTTTCAACGGAGTGACGACTTTTTACGAATGAATCACAGTTGAAATGCTTATAAATCCCCTTCCTGTAATACTCGCCCAAAACCGTTTTTTTCCAGATACCAATATGTGAAATGTTTAGAAAGCCAACTTGCAGCCTTTTCTTCAGCCAAAGGTCGAAATTGCGATGTATAAATAACTGGAATGCCGAATTTGGCTTCGAGAGCATCAAGTGAACCTGAAACAGCATTGGGATGTGCCTCTGTATATCCGTCATCGTATG
>JACKQG010005124.1_pt1 | contig 14671 bp, 13 predicted proteins | sample 8237621 | NCBI WGS metagenome assembly JACKQG01 (sample SAMN15677084, study PRJNA649215) | marine metagenome | biome: marine; feature: Black Sea; material: saline water; isolation source: suspended particulate matter (SPM) from the Black Sea western gyre | collected 2013-06-09/2013-06-10 | depth... | reverse complement strand
GGGCTATTTGAGTCTGGGCCAATCTTTAAGCACGCTCTCAGGTGGGGAAGCCCAGCGTTTGAAACTGGCAGCTGAGCTGGATCATGCTGGTAATCTTTATATCATGGATGAGCCCACCACTGGTCTGCATATGAGTGATGTCCAGCGTCTCATGGTCATCATCGATGAGTTGGTGGAAGCTGGAAATAGTGTGCTAATCATCGAGCATAATCTTGATGTGATTCAGCAAGCCGACTGGATCATCGATCTTGGTCCAGAGGGTGGACGAGGTGGTGGGGAAGTACTTGCTAAAGGTTCCCCCGAGCAGGTTTGCCAGGTTGAGGGCAGTATCACAGGTAAATATTTAAAGGAGGCTTTGAACCAGAGCTGAAACACTTGCCACAGTTCTATGGGCGTAGCCCAGTAATGCTGCTACTGGATTCCCAGTAATCGATGGTGAGAATGTTATGAATATCCCCTTGGATCAACTTCCTCAAGCAATTGATATGATTCCAGGGGTAGCGGACCATATCGAGATCTGTCAGCATGCGGTTCTATCAAAAAGGTTTATCGATTACCTCGAGTCTCAACAAGACTTTCATAATTTGATCAATCTGGGTGTGGAGTCTCTACTTATTTCAGAGAAACAGCTTAAATCGTACTACCAAAGTACTTCTGACATATCTACTGGTTTATCAAAACCTTTTGGTTTTACACCCTCAAGACGGTTAATAGAAAATTCATCCTCAGGGCATAAATCATGAACAATCCTGGCTATGATTATTTTATCCGGCTGTGCAAAATCGCATAGGCGAGCAGCCAGTTGGACGGTCGTTCCAAAAAAATCTCCATCTTCTTGAACGGGTTCACCTGCGCTCAATCCGATCCTTACATGTAATGTTTCATCAGGAGAATCTTCATTATATCCGGCAAATGCCTGTTGTATTGAGATGGCACAATTCACTGCATCTGTGGCATTGATAAAGGACACCATAAAACCATCACCAGTATGCTTAATTTCTCGGCCGGAGTGTTGACGTATGGCATTACGGGTCAAGGCATTATGCACTCGAAGTAAAAACATAGCCTTATCATCCCCCAGCCTGGTGGTAGTGGCAGTGGAATCCATGAGATCAGTAAACATGATGGTACGAAAAGGTGAATCTTTTGGAGCGGTAGCGTGTTTTTCTTGAGCTTCCGCCGAAATAGGATCTTTGATGTTTCCTAGAAATGCCTGCACGACAGTGGGATCTACCTCGATAATTTCATGGGGAATGGAGCCATGTGCTGCACCATGGACATGCACAACCGACTCTTGATCAGGAGCATCAATGAGACAGAAGGCAGTACCTCTTTTCTCATCAAACCAGTAGGTCTGGATTTCCACACCGTATTCATCCTGGATTTCAAGATCCAGTTGATGCGCCTTTTCAACTGTATGTCGGGTGGCACCCTCCATGTAGTGACGATCCATGTATATTGGCATATTGGTTGACCTCCCTTGAATCACGGCATCTCTATAAATATTTATGAGAGAGCGTAAAAATATCTGATTGCAAATCTCATTACATAAAAACCTACACAATGAAGATGTGTTTCTTACCGAGCGAATCCAACAGCTTAATTGTGACAATTGAGATCATGTATGGTTTAACCTAATGAAAACCACAGCAAATATTATTTTTGAGATTGTGTACCACCTTTGTAAAGTTACCGCATTCTCAAAAGAAGATAAATAATATCATGTATACTTCGCGATCTGAATTACCTTGGACGCATCATCCTCAAATTACTGACTTTCAAGGAGATAGAATATGTCCAGATATTTAATAGAAGTTCCTCATGCCAACAGTCATGATGCCTGCGTCCAGGCCGTGCGTGCATTTATGGCTGGTGGCTCACACTTTCTTACCCATGCCGATTGGGGTTGTGCAGATGAAGAACACAAGGCCTGGTTAATTGTAGATTTAGATAGCAAGGAAGAGGCGAAAGCGATTTTACCGGCGCTATTCAAGGATCAGGCAAAAATTACTCTCCTTGAGCAATATACCTACGAGGATATAAACAAAAGCGTTGAAGAACATCCCAAGGAGGGGTGATCTGTATCCGCTCACATTGAGCGGAGACCCTTTTCAGTAAGAGGTGGGGATAGAATGAAAAAACCAGTTATACTTTCACTAGACGACGAACCACACGTCGCCAGCGCCATCCATCGTGACCTACGCAACCAATACGGTAAAACATATCGCCTTATAAAAACTGGCTCCGGTAAAGAAGCACTCGAAGTTCTAAAACAGCTCAGCGAGAAAAATTACCCTGTCGCTCTTATTATGGCAGATCAAAGAATGCCTGAAATGAGTGGTACCGAATTTTTAGGTGCGTCACGCGAGTATTATCCCAAAGCCCGCAAAGTTCTCCTCACAGCATATGCAGATACTGAAGCAGCCATAACAAGTATTAATAGTATTGAATTGGACTACTACCTTTTAAAACCCTGGGATCCACCCGAGCTGAATCTTTACCCAGTTCTGAATGGTTTACTTGAGGATTGGTGGACAACTGCGGTAATACCCTATGATGGAATTAGAGTTGCTGGGACTCTCTGGTCTGCAAGTTGCCATGATGTAAAAGATTTCCTGGCACGGAATCGTATCCCCTATCAATGGCTTGATATCGAAAAAGATGAAAAAGCCAAGAAGCTGGTAGAAGATGTTGTTATAGGAGAAAAGGTGCTCCCAATTGTTTTCTTTCCAGACGGGGAGGTAATTTCCAACCCTGAACCTCGACTTCTTGCAGAAAAAGTTGGTCTCCAAACCGAAGCCTCTGCCCCTCATTATGATGTCATTATTATTGGTGGTGGTCCAGCGGGATTGGCAGCAGGTGTTTATGGAGCTTCCGAAGGTCTCAAAACTCTATTGATCGAAAAAGAAGCGACGGGTGGACAGGCTGGTACCAGCTCCTTAATAGAAAACTATCTAGGCTTTCCAAAAGGAGTTAGTGGATCGGAATTAGCAAAACGCGCCACAGATCAGGCCATTCGATTAGGTTGTGAAATATTAACCACCGCTGAGGCAGTAAGCATTACTGTTCAGGATGCCTACAAGGTAATTGCTCTTAGAGATGGAAGCGAAATTTCTTGTAAGGCCTTGGTAATCGCTACTGGTGTTGCATTTAATAAACTCAATCTCCCTGGTGTGAGTAAATTTTCTGGAGCTGGTATCTACTATGGTGCTGCTCTTACGGAAGCCATCAATTACAAGGGAAAAGATGTCATCATCGTCGGTGGGGCTAATTCAGCTGGGCAAGGTGCCATGTTTTTTGCCAGCTACGCCAGGAGCGTAACCCTGACTGTTCGTGGATCAGCTCTTGAAAACAAGATGTCTGCCTATCTCATTGATCAGATTGTAGTACAGGACAACATAACGGTTCTGCTGGATACTGAAGTCCAGGAGTTTATAGGTGAGGATCGTCTCGAAGGTGTCTTAATCCACAATAATGTTTCTCAGACATCTTCTAATATACCAGCCAGTGCCGCCTTTATTTTTATTGGAGCACAAGCCCGAACTCAAATTATATCTGATGTTGTAGCCTGTGATGATTATGGATTCATACTGACGGATAAAGACCTCTTGAGTTCTGATGAAAAGGCTTCGATATGGAAGCATAAACGTGATCCGTACTTCCTGGAAACAAGTGTACCTGGGATTTTTGCAGCAGGGGATGTTCGACAAAGTTCAGTAAAACGCGTTGCCTCTGCGGTTGGTCAGGGAGCTATCGCCATTGCTCTGGTACATCAATATTTGAAGGAAGTCTAGTGGTTTACAATTATTTAAAAGAAATTCCTCTATTTGCTGCGATGCCAGATGCTGATCTGCAAAAAGTGAGTCAATCTGTAGAATCTATATCATTGGACTCAGGTGAAATTCTTTTCAAAGAGGGGAGCCCAGGCGAGAAAGCCTACGTCATTCATCAGGGTGAAATTGAGATATCTAAAGCATCAAATGGTCGTGATGTATTGTTAGCAGTACGCGGACCCGGTACGCTTCTTGGTGAGATGGCTTTGTTGGAGTCAACTCCACGAACTGCCACCATCAAAGCTCGATCGGACTGCCAGCTCTTTGTGATCAGCAGGGAAAGTCTTGATAGAGTACTTCATAGTAGCCCCACAGCAATGGCGTCTATTTTTAAGACCATTTTGAACAGGCTTAGGGATAATCAGCAGCAATTGCAGCAGAGTGAAAAAATGGCTCTCTTGGGAACCTTTACAGCTGGAATAGCCCATGAATTAAATAATCCCGCTGCGGCCATGCAGCGTGGGGCTATTCAACTCAGAGAAGCCCAAATCCGGATGAGTGAATCTTTTATAGAACTACTCAACTTGAATCTAGATGAATCTCAAATGAATCATCTCAATGAATTGTCTAATCACGTTAAGCAGCAGGCTGGTCTGCCAGTAGAACTTGATGCATTGATTCGTAGCGATAAAGAGGAGATGCTTGAAGTATTATTGGAGGATCTTGGAATCCAGGATGCCTGGGAGCACACAGCTACTCTGGTTGATTTAGGAATTGATGAGAAATTTCTTTCAGTTTTGTCAGAGAACTTCAAGGGTATTCCAATCAGGGTTATCGTGGAATGGCTACGAAATCAGCATGAATCATATACCTTACTCAATGAAATCGCCGGCGGTGGTGAGCGCGTATCTGAAATTGTTAGTGCACTTAAATCCTATTCCTTTCATGATCAAGCTCCTGTATTGAATGTAGATGTAAATAAAGGACTCGATGATACCCTCATCATCTTGCATCATCGTATGAAGTCTGGAATTAGTGTGACCAAGGATTATGCAGATGATCTTCCTCAGATTATGGCCTATGGCAGCGAACTGAATCAAGTTTGGACAAATATAATTGATAATGCCATTCAGGCTATGGAGGCTACGGAAAGCGCTCAAATAATAATTCGCACGGGGAGAGAAGGGGATTGGGTTAGAGTCGAAATCGAGGACAATGGACCCGGTATCCCAGCAGAGAATCAACCCAAAATATTCGACTCATTTTTCACTACAAAAGAACCAGGCAAAGGAACCGGTCTAGGGCTAAATATCAGTTACAACATCATCCAAAAACATCATGGGGATATTACTGTGGCCTCGGTTCCTGGTAAAACCTGTTTCAGAGTGTTGTTGCCACTTAACTTAAATAACAAGTAAGCAGCCATCTCTATATATCAACTTCCATTTTATGGATTCGCTATAAGTAGAGAATCATGACAGATGAAGCAATTTGAGTAGAATTTTCATTCGAATCCAAATATGTTGAAATAGAAGATTCAAGAATCCTTATTAGACCAATGAAACATCGCTTTCTATTTCCACCAGCCCAGGTCCCTCTAGACTGAATAAATCTTTTAACACGCCTGGAAGATCAGATTTATGATTAATTGCGAATCCTGTGGCTCCAATAGAATTTGCCAGCTCTGCAAAATTGGGATTCACCAGGTCGGTACCCCAAACTGGGAACTGACCAGCGCTCTGCTCTTTTGAGATTTTCCCCAATTCGTTGTTATTCAAAACTACGATCTTGATGGGCATCTTATACTTTACAATGGTTGTAAGTTCTGCCAGATACTGACACAGCCCACCATCACCGCATACAACTACGACTGGTCGCTTATCACCAACTGCTGCCCAGGCTCCCAGTGCTGCAGGTAATGCAAACCCAATGGAACCTAAATAGCCAGACATTAAAAACGATTGTTCCTGTGACTCAAAATATCGTCCCAGCGAATAAGCATTATTGCCTACATCAACACAGATCACTGCATTTTTTGGAACGGTTTCGGTGAGGGCTTGAAAAATTACACTGGAGCTGATTCCCAGATTCCGATCTTCTTTTAAGCGTCTTGATTTCTCTGCTCTCCAGATATCCCAACGCTCAGCAATTTCATTTCGTTGATCCACAGCGGGGATATCGGAGGCGAGTTGCTCTAATATTTTCGTTGTGGTGATTGAAATTTCACCCCAGACCGGGCAATCGATCTCATGAAATTTACTCAGCGCCAATGGATCAAAATCTATCTGGATGGTTGGCTTTTTAGGTGTGATTCCTGTATGCTTTGAAAAGGAAGCTCCAATAACCAATAAGAGATCACTTTCGTTCATAAAGTATGAAGCGATGGGGGTTCCACTGCGACCCAAAACTCCACCGGCGAGCTCATGCTGATCAGAAATAAGCCCTTTGCCTTTGAAGGTTGTGACCACTGGACACTTGAGTCTTTCTGCCAGTGCTAAAACCCTTTCCATATGGAAACGAGCTCCATGACCTATGACCATCACAGGGCGCTTCGCTTTGCATATCATTTTTACCGCCAGCTCCAGCTGTTCGAAGGGTGGGCTGATTGTCTGTTGTGTTAGACGGAGTCTGGGATCGGGTATTGCAAGCTCAGGGGCTAAAGCAACCTGAACTTCATCTGGGAAGGTTAAATGTACTGGTTCTCTATTGTGAAATGCATGCCGTATGGCTTGAGTCATGAGCTCAGCATGCTGTGAATCCTTGTGTACGCGATGGTTAAAGCTGGTAACACTCTGAAAAGCCTGGACCAGATCGACTTCTTGAAAAGTTCCCGTCCCAATAACCTGGGTCTCAATTTGTCCAGTAAGAGCAATCAGGGGTGAACGATCAACCCGGGCATCCCAGAGCCCTGTGAACATGTTGGTGGATCCTGGACCGGCAATGGCAAAGCAAACGGCTGGACGCCCTGTAAGTTTTCCATAGGCCGAGGCTGCAAATGCGGCTGCACCCTCATGACGAATCCCGATATATTTGAGATTCCCTTGCTCTTCCTGACGTCTCATGGCATCTGCCAAACCCAAATTAGAATGCCCGACCATACCAAATACTGTGTCCACCTCTGCTTTAACCATGGTTTCAACTATGACATCTGCAACGGTTACAGCATGGGGAGTTAATTCGGGTAGTCCTACAAAGACCTGCTTGCCCTCAATTTTGACTGGATAGCTCTCTACACCGTCATCAAAACCAGGAGCTTTTCCACTACAAGGATGATAATCCCAACCATGCCAGGGACATCTAAGCAGTCCCTTTTCAATACTGCCCTCACCCAAGGGTCCACCCTGGTGCGGACAATGATTATCCAAGGCGCAAATGTTTCCTTCAAAATGAGTAAGGCAGATTTGTTTATTATCTGCCGTGACTGTCATAACCCGTCCCTCCACCAGAAAATCTTTATCTTCAAGCACTGGCCACCATTTTAGACTCTTGTCACTCATCGTAATTCCTTTGGTTAGATCCATGATGCAAAATCAGTGGATCTTATTTGTTTGACAGATTCGGATGTCGTATCTGAAGATAATAATTGTAGGAGCGTCTTATTACTGTCAGATCAAAGACATTAGGTGTTGATCAATTTACCTGAGTAAAGATTTATTATGGATTTTTTATGGGGATGAGTGCAACAATTCCATATCTTACAGCTGGAACGTTTAGCCTTTTTGGATTCAATACGACCTCAATAACAGGTATATTAATGATCACATCTTTGCAATCGAGGAAATGGTGCTGACAGTTTGGTTGATTGTGCGAGGCTTCAATACATCAGCATTGGGTATGAAATTATGTCACAGATCAAATGAAGGGGGATTAAACCGATCATGAAAATTAGACATTACTTGTACAACGCTTTTATAATTGAAGAAAATGGACAAAAGTTAGCCATTGATGCCGGTAGAAATCTATGGTGGACAAAGTTGAACAGCCTCATTCCCCGTAAAGAATGGGCAGACATCACCCACATATTCTCAACCCATGGAGATCCAGATCATTTCGACTATGCAGTTGAGCTGGCTGAAAAAAGCCAGGCTTCCGTGATCTGTCATCATGAATTAGCCCACCATTTCGATAAAAAGAACATCTATAACCTTCAGACTCTCAAAGCGGGTGAAACCATAGAAACAGGAGAACTTACTGTACAGGGATTGCCAACCGCCCATGGACCATTACCGGTCAAGTTGGGAGGAGGTCTACTGTACATGCGTAACGAAGTCCTTGAAAGGAATCATGGGGGCCAGGCAGTATTTCTTGGCGGGGTACAAGTTCAAAATATTGATCAGCCTCTAGATGTCTTTAACCATGGAACTGTCAAGTTACTGTGGGGACTGGTTCGTCTGGAGAAGGACAATATTGAAGCTTTTGCCCGCGGTGTCCTGGGATATAAGATCAATATTGGTGACAAGTCCATAGTCAATCTTGGAGATACCCTTTATCAAGAAGATTGGGCTGGTCTTGAACCGGATGTATTAATGGTTCCCATTGGCGGATCAATTGGAAACACTATGGATGTTAGAGAAGCGCTTGTGGCAGTTAAAGAAATGAATCCAAAGCACGTCATTCCCTGTCATTACAGCGGGAGTTTTCTCTGGAAACGAAATATTAATCCTACAGATGATCAGTTGTTTAAAGCTGAGGTGGAAAAATTGGGGATCCAGTGCCACATCATGAGATATGGTGATGAGATAGGGGACCTCAATTAATCCAATTTAAACCGGGGATAAAATATGGCATTCAAAGATAAGCATTCACCATCAATCCTGATGAAATCGCTTTTGATTCTTGGGTTGTTAGGTGGAATCGTGACCTCAACATTGTTGACTACCGGTAATTCAGTCTGGTTATCTGATCTATTTCAGTATGAGGGGACAGCTGGTTCAGCAGCTCACCTGTGGTTGATGTTCGCTTGCGGTATGTTCTACGTGCTAAGATTCATTATCGGGATGTTTGTCCTCATGCAACGCAATATTGGTTGGGTTGAAGGGTTGGTAACATCCATTCTGTTTTTTATGATGTTCTACTTATTCGGTATATCGGCAGGGGAGCGGAGCGAAGCCCTAGGTTTGGTTGATTATTTTGGCGTAGGCATATTTCTTATTGGATCCTATATCAATTTTAAGGCTGATTATGATCGTTGGAAATGGAAGCAGCTAGAGTCGAACCAGAGGAAATTGTACACTTCAGGGTTGTTTAAATATTCTATGCATATTAATTATTTCGGTGATACTCTTACATATCTCGGTCTGGCAATGATTACCCACACCTTAATTTGTTATGTCGTCGTTTTCGGAATTTGCGTTAATTTCATATTCTATCAAATTCCACAATTAGATAAATATCTGCTGGAGCGGTATACGGATCAATTCGCGTCTTATCGAGTGAATACCAAAAAATTCATTCCATTCATTTACTAGGACAGATCAGGATCGATGCATTGAAACGGTACCAGCCAAAGCCAGCTTCTACCCATATTTCATTAGCATGTGCAAATCATAGTCTCTCAATATGTAGGCACGCCTTCTGGCATAGCAGGCTATTAGGAGTATTTGCTGATAACCCAAAAGCACATTACATTCGGGCAAACCAAACTGATCCTAAAGTTGAATTTTAGCCGTCGATTACAATGTTAAGAATCTCAATATATTATCTCTTTTCACTAGGTGTGATGACCATCTATGGTGGTCAAGTATGTCCCTTTATTGATACGCTCACTATAGTCGAATGGGGCTTAACACTCGCTGTTTTTTTCATTATCCTGTTTGGAGTGCGTCATCAGCTCATTGCGAAATTTGTCTTTTCCAAACCAGCCATGGAACAACCCAGACAACAGATGATCTTTGAGTTTAGTCTTTTTATCATAGCTGGTCTGGTCATTGCAATTTACAACCATTTTGTCTATGTCTTCCCGCCTATTGGTAGTGGAGGGAAAGTGACTGTGGGAATGTTCACTTTGGGTGCCTTCCTGGCCATCGATATGGCTTTGCTGCGAGAGCGACTTGTCATTCAGGAAGCTAAGAAGCAAGGGAGTCGCTTCGCTCCAGTTAAGGATTTCACCTCACTAATTAAAAAATTCACTATCTTTGCCATTCTGGTTCTATCGTTTGTATCAGTTGTGATCCTGTTGGTCATCAGTAAAGACATATATTGGATATCCATGGTGGCTGCTGAGGACATTTCCTCTGTTCAGCGCACCATATCCTTTGAAGTGATGTTTGTGGTTCTTATTACCCTGGGTTTGGTTCTGAATTTGATCTACTCCTATTCACAAAATTTAAAACTTTTCTTTGCCAACGAGACCCAGGTTTTAAGTGAGGTGAATTTGGGGAACCTTGATGGTTATGTCCCAGTGGTAAGTAGGGATGAATTTGCCCATATTGCTCAACACACCAATCAGATGATCGATGGATTGCGGGAAAAACGCCGCATCCAGAATATTTTTGGCAAGGTTGTCAGTCCAGAGGTAGCCACCCATCTGCTCTCTCTTGAAGAGGGTGAATTCAAATTGGGAGGTCAACGCAAAAAGTTGGTTATCCTTGTTTCTGATATCAGGGGTTTTACCAGCCTCACAGAGGATCATGAAGCCGAGGAGCTGGTACACGGGCTAAATCTTTATTTTACAGACATGGTAGAGATCATTCACAGGGAGCAGGGGATAGTGGATAAATTTATCGGGGATGGTATCCTGGCTGTGTTTGGTCTCACCACGCCAGAACTTGCTGCACATCAAGCCATTAACGCAGCCCTGAACATGTTTAAACAATGTCAGCTCAACGGTGAAAGTTATGGTATACCCGTAAAAATCGGTATAGGTATTCACTCTGGCGATGTGATTGCTGGAAATATTGGATCTGAGGAACGCATGGAATATACTGTCATCGGGGACACCGTTAATATTGCGGCTCGTCTGGAAAGTATGACAAAATCACTCGAGGCACCCCTCCTAATTTCAAAAACACTTTATGAAGGCTGCGAAAGCTCCCAACAGGCCCTTCCCTGGCAGGATTTTGGACCCAGAGAACTCAAAGGTAAGGCCAGAAAAATTGAGATTCTGGGGCTAACCATGGAGCAGATTAATTCTGCCTAGATTCCAGGATCAGGTCTTCACTTTTAGAGCTTCAGTTTGGTAGACGTGTTTGCTGACGAGCCAAGTTCTCCACACCACATCACGTTACAGAATACAAAAAAACCCTCCGATTACTCGAAGGGCTCTTGGTTTGATTCTATAGAAGCGGATTAGTCTGTTGCTGATTCACTCGAACTGAGTAACTCATTTCCCCGCAAGGCAAACAAGGCACCTAGCAATAGTACCAGGAGCTGGAATTCCATACCACCCATAGGTTTGGCTTCAGATGCCACAAAGCCCCATTGTGGCCAGTGTACCATGGCAATGGCGCCAAACATGACAACGGCTGCCAGGGCACCAGAAATCCGGGTAACCAGTGAACCCAGGAAAGGTCCTGCCAGGAAACCCAGACCTACTAAAATTTCTACCAGTGCGAGCATGTAAACGCCTGCTACAGGCATTCCCATTCCTTTGGCCATCATTTCCGCCATGGGGAATTTAACAACCCCGTGGAATACAAAAATTGCTGCCAGCTGCAATCGGATAATCCAGTGGCCGTGTTCCTCTGCAAAACTTATTAATGCGTTCATGTCTTTCCTCTCATTCTCTATTCAGGTCGGTTCACTTACTGAGTCTTGTCTTTTGCAAACACAGGCTCCCCGCTATTATCAAAAGACAAGATAGGTTTTTGAGAGATGGGTACTGTCGTTGAGCAGACAGATCATTGCTTTCCCTCATTCTGAGGAGCGGGTGAATTTCAGTTTGAAGATAGGCAATATGTATCTGTAGAAAGGAAAGCATATTACGATAAGCGGTTTGATGTTGATTTATTCAGAGAGAGAGTTCATGTACAGAACAAAGCGTGTGCAACTAATGGTGTGAGAAGCGCTGGTGTTGGCAGTAAATCATCACCAACCAAGCCAGGCTAAAATGTTATCTATCCAACTGCCGCCAGACCTGGTGGTTTCACCGAAAATTCCATCCTGGTTCAGGGTACGGTCATGATCAAGAATATTACCTCCGGCACACCTTATCATATAATAGTTACCACTAATTAATGAATAGGTGTAGGAGTCGTCTGAGAAATACGCGCCAGTTAGCTCTCCCGGTTGAAAATACCCCCAATCCGCTTCAATCACAGAAACACCAAGTCCATCTGGATATCCACCATACTCTGCATAATAGATTCGTAGTTGGCTCCTAATGCTTCCAAGCGCCACATCTGCCTCAGCCTGCTTGGCTTTTTCAACGCTATTACCGTAGATAGGTATGGCAACTGCAGCAAGTACTCCAATGATCACAATCACCACCATCAACTCTAATAGTGAAAATCCGCGGTCATTATTGATATCGCTTGAATGAGTCATAAGTTTTATCTCAATAAAAAATACTTTGTTAAAGATTTAAATCAAGACAGAATAAGCTGGACAGACCCGATTTGTCTGTGATACTGAATATATCCAGTGGATTTCGCCAGCCAGTGAGGTTTATTGGCGGGGCCACCCTATATACACTTTATTCCCCCCAATGCAATCATGAACCAAGAGAGCGCCTAAAGTATTATTTATTCTTGATATGAATCGGGTGATTTGAAGATTGAGAACAATAATGCAGATCCGCTTCTCTGATTAGTCTTCCACTGAGAAGGTAGTTTTGTATATTTATGCATCTGTTGCACTATCGATTCATACTAGATGCACAGAAGGGGAGGTCGATTGGATAAATCCATAGAAAAAGCTTCAGAGATTCTTGACTCTTTAAGTGAGGGAGTCATTACAATTGATAAGAAGTTCGTGATCACCTTTATCAATAGTGCTGCAGAATCATTTATCGGCATTACACGTCAAGACGCTATTGGTAAGAGCTGCAAAAGCGTGTGCCGATCTGAGCTGTGCGAGACCGACTGTCCCATCACACAGGTCATCAAGTCAGGCAAGAGTATTCACAATTTCAATTCGAGAATGATTGCAAAGAATAAAAAGATTATTCCTGTAGTACTCAACGCAGTTGTGCTAAGAAACAATCGAAATGAGCCTAAGGCCGGTGTCCTTTCATTTCACCCAGCATCAAATCCCGAGAGCTTGAAAAGTGTAGCCATACCCAATAGCTTTTGTGGTATTATCGGCAAAAGCAAATCGATGCTGGATATCTTTCAATTAATACGGGAAATATCGAGATCTGACGCCAGTGTTTTAATTCAAGGTGAGACAGGAACAGGAAAAGAGCTGATTGCTAATGCAGTGCATGAGCAAAGCCAAAGAGCTTCAAGTGCATATGTGAAGGTGAATTGCGCTGTGATCCCACCGCAATTATTAGCCAGTGAACTTTTTGGGCACACCAAAGGGGCCTTCACAGATGCAAAAAATGACCGGGTCGGTCGTTTTGAGTTAGCGGACAAAGGCACAATCTTTCTGGATGAAGTTGCTGAGATGCCGACGAATATGCAAACCCAGTTATTGCGAATACTCCAAAACGGTTCTTTCGAGAGGCTGGGGGATTCAAACCCGAGAAAGGTAAATGTCCGAGTAATTGCTGCTACAAATATGGATATTCAATCAGCAATAGACGAAAACCGGTTTCGGAATGATCTATTTTTTCGATTAAATGTCATCCCCATTCATATTCCACCTCTGAGAGAGCGAAAAGAGGACCTACCTTTTTTGTTTGAACACTTTATCCAAATATTCAATCAAAGATATAACCGACCGATTGAAGAAATTGATACTGATGCCCTGGATATCCTCTTACAGCATGAATGGCCTGGTAATATCCGAGAAGTAGAGAATGTGATAGAATATGCCTTTATCAGATCAAAAAAGAACCATTCCATATGTATCTGTGGCTTACCACCATCCTTAAGAGCTCACATAGTGTGTAAAGAGGAAAGTGGGTCTAGAGGAATAGCATCCATGAAATCAGAACAGTTGGTCGCCCTCTTAGATCAAAACAACTGGAATCAAAGCAAGGTAGCCGATATTCTAGGTGTACATCGATCCACAGTCTGGCGAAAATTAAAATCAATTCAGAGCTAAAACTAACTGTTGCAAAGTGTTGCATTGTTGCATTTGGTCTGCATCAGCCTAAAACATTAATTATAAAGTAGATAACCCTATAAGTGTTGCATTCAATGCAACATTCTCAATGACGTTACAAGCTGCAAAGGTGTTTTCATCCTAAAAATGTAATAATGGTGAAGTATTTGCATTTCTGACAGCTATGACAGAAATGCTGGCCAACTATTATTTGATGAATCACAAATTTGAGGCTGCCGTTGCCGAATTGGAAGCAGCCTTAATAAACTGTCCCAATAGTCTAAGTATCAAGAGAAAGCTTATGCTTGGCTACGTTATTACAGATCGTTCAGATGAAGCTTTGCCACTGCTTTCCAGTATGGTCGAGGATGATTTACCCAGCCTGGTTGGCAATTTCGACTCCGATGAAGTTTGTCCCTTCCCCATCCTTTATGAAATAATCACCGGAAGCCATAAATCAGCGAGATCCGCAGAGAATCTGACGAAGTCACTAGGCATAATCTGGCTGTTTCAAGACGTCCCTAAGTCATTGATATATCTGGAACAAGCCTATGCTAATGATACCAAAAATACCTCGTTGCTAAAGGTGATAAAGATGGTGGAAGGATATATAAAAGAGTCTCCATCTTCAGTTTCCGAGTCTCCATACACATAATATGAAATATTTTCATGGCATACTCATTGCCAATAACAGGTATAAAATGCACAAGATTTCAATAACAATTTTAGTAAACCAAAGGTCAATAACT
>JACKQG010005123.1_pt1 | contig 14672 bp, 11 predicted proteins | sample 8237621 | NCBI WGS metagenome assembly JACKQG01 (sample SAMN15677084, study PRJNA649215) | marine metagenome | biome: marine; feature: Black Sea; material: saline water; isolation source: suspended particulate matter (SPM) from the Black Sea western gyre | collected 2013-06-09/2013-06-10 | depth... | reverse complement strand
CCACTTACCGGCCAAAAACATGCCGAAGGATTTTTGAGAATCCGGTTCAGGCGTAGAGCTTTCACTTACATCAAATTTCTCCGCCACCTTTTCCATGAAGGCCTCGGAGTCGAGCCCATTGAGATCCTTAAGGACGCGGTGGTATCCCATGATCTTGAGTTCATTATCGGGAAAAAGTACGGCGAGGAAGTGATTGTAGGCCTCGTCGCCTTTGTGCCCCGGGTTTTTGTCACGAAGGATGTTCCGAACCCGGAAAGCCGAAGCGGTGCGATGATGCCCGTCGGCCACATAGATTGCGTCCAGAGGCAAAAAGGCCTGCTGAATAGCTGATACGTCGGCTTCGTCGGATACGACCCACAGGGTATGGCGAACGCCGTCGTCAGCGGTGAAGTTAAAGGCTGGCTCTCCGCCCTTGAGTCGCGTGAAGATTTCGGCGATCTCGGGAAGCTGACGATAGGTGAAAAGCACGGGACCCGCATTGGCGCCCAGCACTTCCATATGACGTGCACGATCATCTTCTTTGTCGCGACGTGTGAACTCGTGTTTCTTGATGAGGCCCTTCTCGTATTCATCTACGCTGCAGCCGGCTACGAGACCCGTCTGAACGTGGTCGCCCATGCCGAGACTGTAGAGATAGAAGCAGGGGCTTACGTCCTGGATGAGAATGCCGTCATCGATGAGTCGCTTGAAATTTTCCGTGCTTTTTGCGTAAACCGGTTCCCCGTGAGAATCGCTATCCTCGGGTAGGTCGATTTCGGCTTTGACCACATGGAGGAAACTGAGCGGGTTGCTGGCCGCCATTTCACGAGCTTCCTCTGAACTCAGAACGTCGTAAGGAGGGCTCGCCACTTGGGCGGCCAGATCAGGACGAGGCCTCAAGCCCGGGAAGGGACGAATGTCGGACACGCTTCACCTCCTGCGGTGGAAAATCGTTGGGCCCCGAGGGGCAATAACCCGGAGGCGACGGTCCGCATCCGTATCCTTAGTAAATGATGCCTACGGGGAAAGTCAATATGCCCGAATCGCTTTAAAGGGAAAGATTTAGGAATTCACTAGCGGCTGAACCGACGCTTCAGATCGCCCCAGTCCGAAGAGAGGGTGGCCGTGCCGATAGGCAGCTCGTAAGCGACCCAAAGATCCTTGTTTTCAGCGATGACAGTTGCGTAGGCAATTTCGGTACCCGCATCGTTCCAAACGGGAGATTGTTCGGGATAGCGGGTTTCGGTTAGCTGGATCAAACTCTCATCGAGTAGATCCCAAAGGTATAGATCCCAATCCACCACATCTTCGCCCCCGGCCAGCACTATAAAACGACCATCCGGCGACCAATGTGGATTGGTGGCGATTAAAAGCCCCATGGGGACGAGACCCGCGCCTTGACCGCTGCCATCCGCTGCTGCGCGATAGATGCTCCGCTGCCCCCCACCGTCCATCACGGCGTCGTAAGCGACCCAATTTCCGTCGGGACTCCAGCATGCATGTTGGCACTCCTCGGTCCCGACACTCACCTGGAAGGCGGCAGATGGATCATCCAAAGACATGACCCATATTTGATTGTCTCCGCCTCGATCGCTTGTAAAGGCAATCTTGTCTCCGGTTGGATTGAAGGTCGCCCAATTGTCGTAGCCATCGTATTCGGTTACGCAAATGAGTTCTCGACTGCCTAAGTCTTGGATCCAAATGTCATAATCATTCAGCCCATGGCCATTGTTGCGTTTCGAGGAGAATGCGATGCGAGTTCCGTCGGGACTCCAGTCGGCGTAGATGTCGGTGGTGTCGGGATACTGGCTGAAATTTACAGGTTCACCGCCCCATGCATCCACAATCCAAACTTCCCAATCTCCGGATTTGGTGGATGTAAATGCAATCTGTTCTCCGCCGGCACCCCAACTGGGTGCACCATCGTGAACTTCGCTGGAGTAGACCTCGCGAAATTCGGTCGCGCGAGACCCGGAAGCCGAGATCAAGATGAGTAGAAGGAGAAACAAATCACTTAGTTTGCAAAACTTCATAGTTGAAGAATGCGATTCTCTCGTTAAGGCGGCAAGCTTTTTAAATAAGGTAACAGAAAGCTCTATTTGCGTGAAATTAATAACATACTTTACGCTCGTTATGTATGGTTACGGGTGTATATCTATGATAGAATTGTGACTCTTTCAGCAGGAAACGCACGAGAACAGGTCTAACCCATAGATCTTCATTCAAAACCACTCCCGGAGGACGAAGCAATGACAACTAGAATGACAGTGAGGGGAAGTGGAGTCTTACTCCTTGCCCTGATGCTAATTATGGCGATCAGCTCTGCAAGCGCCTACGAGAAGTATCGCCCCGGCTGCTACGAATGTCACCCTGGGTTTAGGGATATTGGTCCTACCCATGACATGCACGTGGGCTCCAGCCAGATGACCAACAATTGTACCATCTGCCATTTCACCATTGGCGATGTGCCCAAAATAGCTGATAGCGGCGTTGGCCACGGCTGCGTCGGTTGCCACGGTGTGGACAACGGAGTTGCCGACGGATGGGGCGCGGGACTCAGGCGTCACCATGCCGAAGCAGGCGCTCCGGCCGATAGCGATGGAGACTTCTGCATCAATTGTCACGCCGGCGATCCGGCCAGTTCTCCCGAAAGCACTATTCCCGTTTATTATCTCAGGGCCGATGTTCTTATCGACGATCCCTGTGAGACAGTGGTTCCCGGTGGCGAAGACTGGGATGGTGACGGTTTGGGATTGGACAACGACGGTGACCTGGCCTACGAAACCTCGGACAGTGATTGTGGAAGCGGCAGCGGTTGCCACCTCAATTGTCCTCAAGGGGACGGCGGAATGATCAGTGCCGATGGCAGCGGAAACCGTTCTCCCGATTTCAACGGCAGCGGTATGGTGGATGTTGCCGACTTCGGTTTCTTCGCTTCCGTCTACCAAACTCCCGAATATTGCGCGGACTTCGACTGCTCGGGTTTGGTATCTTTGGCAGACTTCGCAATCTTCAGCAGTCACTACACTCATGGTCCGGGTACCGGTGGTGTCTGCGAGTAAAGACGTCTAAATCTTCAATACAAGAACCCTGCGGAAATCCGCAGGGTTTTTTAGGAGCGGGAAACGGGGTTCGAACCCGCGACCTCCAGCTTGGGAAGCTGATGCTCTACCAACTGAGCTATTCCCGCGATCATTTGAGGTTAGCAATGCCTAATGTGGGTGTCAAGACGACAGCAGTTTGACCAACTTCCGTGTTAGCTCAGGATCTTCCGCGTCCAGAATCGTGGCATTTTCCTCACGGCGAAACCAGATTTCCTGACGACGAGCATACTGTCGAGTTCTGTAGAGAATTCTGTCTCGAGTATCCTTGGGCGTCATCCTACCCCCAAGCTGGGCCACGACTTCGGGATACCCCAAGGCCTGCATCCCTGGCGAAACAGGATTCACACCCGTTTCCAGGAGTGCACGGACTTCTGTGGGCCAAGCAAGCGCTAGCATTTCATCTAATCGCGCTTCTATCCGCTCATGGAGTCTACTGCGTTCACAAGTAAGCAGCACCACCTGCCACTCAATGTCATCAGGTTTGCGGCGTGATTTCAAATGATGTTCGGAGAGCGGAATCCCAGTGGCGTCCAATACTTCAAGAGCGCGCAACACACGTTGTCTGTCATTGGGATGCAAGCGATCTGCTGTGGAGGCGTCTTCCGATTCAAGACGGGCATAGAGAGTGTCAGTCGACAGAGATTCCAAGCTCTTGCGAGCCTTCAGAGAATCTTCTCTAGAAATATCGAGTGGGAAAAGACCTTCCATCAAACTGCGAAGCCAAAAGCCTGTACCGCCAACCACTAGAGGGGGACTCTCAGGTTGAGAGCGAATAATCTCAAGTGCGGCGATCGCAAATTCCTGTGCCGACCATGTATTCGCAGGGTGTAGAAAATCAACGAGATGATGTTTCACGCGCGTTTGATCATCAAGTGAAGGCTGTGCAGTTCCGACGCGAAGTCCGTGATAGATCTGACGACTGTCGGCAGAAATGATCTCGCGTTTCTCTCTTTCAGCAAGTTCCAAGGCCAACCGGCTTTTGCCTGTGGCCGTGGCCCCCATGAGAACCAGAACCCTCACACATCCTCCCGAGAGCCATCGGGGACTACACGGTGAAAACGCTTCTCGAGTTCATCTCTTCCGATACGTATAACGATGGGGCGTCCATGAGGACAGGTATAGGGCGAAGTGGTTTCGAATAGTTCTTCCACTAGACTACTCATTTCATCGAGGCGCAAAGGCTGGCCTGCTTTGATGGCTCCCTTACATGCGTATGTGGCCAGGGCCATTTTTCGCTTCTTACTGGCCCCACCCTGTTCGCTAAGTGTATCGGCAAGGATATTGAGAATGGTCTCGCCCTCATCCCACCTTCGCAAAGCGGATGGAATTGCTTCCACAGCGAGAGTCGTGGGACCGAACTCAGTCATGCGATAACCAAGCTCGGCGAAAAAGTCACCCAACTCCCGCCAAGCTTCCATTTCCGAAGGGCTCAATTCCAGATTGTGAGGGAATAGCAATTCCTGGCTGGCCGGAGTCCTGCCTTCCAAGTCCTCCACAGCTCTATCATAGAGGATGCGTTCATGAGCATTGTGCTGATCAACGATCACAAGTCCCCCACCCATGCGGGTGAGGATGAAGGTGTTTTCAAGTTGCCAAAACAGGCTCTCTTCGGATTCCCCTTTATGAGAGGGGGATTCCTGGTAGTTCATGGCAGGGCGAACAGGATCGGACTCACGAACTCGCCCATAGGCCGGCCCAGCTGCGCTAGCAAAATGCAGTTTCGATTGAGAGGCTGGCAATTCTTCAGGTCTTAAATTCCCCAACTGAATAGCAGGATCCTTGATCAATCTCTCACGCAGCCCATCGCCAGAAATGGCCTGAGATATGGCGCGCGATATAACCGAATGTACACGGGCAGCCTCCCGAAAACGAACCTCCCGCTTAGCTGGATGAACATTCACGTCCACCAGGCCGGGATCCGCTTCCAAGAACAAGACACAGGATGGGAATCGACCCGGTGCGAGTACGTCTCGATAAGCTTGGCTAATCGCGTGACGAGCCCGGTCGTCCTGGATTGGTCTACGACCCAGGTACAAATACTGATGACTACGATTGCCTCGGCTGGTCAGAGGTAGGCTGCAGAGGCCGCTAACGCGGAAGCCGTCATCTTCGGCCGAAAGTGCTACCATTTGTCGAGCCAATTCTTCACCCAAGAGATCTCCAACTCTGTCCTGCAAACTCGCCGCGCTATATCGAGAGCGCTCCTTGCCTTCATCTACAAGGGAGAATGAGACTTCGGGATGAGCCAGCAGGTATTGCTCCCATACGCGCATCACCTGTCTCTTTTCACCAGAAACGGATTTCAAGAATTTCCGTCGCACGGGTACCTGAGCGAAGAGATCGCGCATGCATACGGTAGTGCCAATTTCACGGGAGATGGGTTCTACGCCTAGGAGTTTCCCGTTTTGAGAACTGATTCGCCAAGCTGAGTCGGCATCATTAATCTTGCTAGTAATCTCAAGATTCGATACGGAAGCGATGGCGGCCAATGCCTCTCCACGAAAACCAAAAGTTGCCACACCTTCGATGTCATCTAATTTGCGAATCTTACTCGTGGAATGACGTTCCAGAGCTAAGGGCAGATCTTCACGTGAGATTCCATGCCCATCATCACTGAGGCGGAGCATCTCGATGCCGCCCCCTGAGATTTCGAGGGTGATGCGAGTGGCTCCCGCATCCAGCGAGTTCTCCATGATTTCCTTTAGCACCGAGGCAGGACGCTCAACCACCTCACCCGCAGCGATGCGGTCGATGGTGGCTTGGGGAAGAGCTTGAATTCGGGTGCTCAAAAGTTCTCCTAGGATTGTCGAGACAAGGTGGTCATGGCATGACGGATGAGTTCAGAGGCGCGCTCTCCATCTTGTGGATAAAGAGCTTGGGCTGACTGACTGCGCCAGGGGCCGTCTGGAGATTCCAGCAATTGATCTTCCAGGGCCAAGGCCAATCGGCGGCGCAATAGGCGCGATTGCTCCTGAATCTCCGGCGCTAGGTGAAGTAAAATTCCCTCAGGACTTAAGCCCCAAGAATCGGTTTTCCTGCCAACGCGCGAAGGCAGAGACAGCAGAGGCTCCTTCAAGTACTTCTCGGCGGGAAGACTCTCCCCCTTCTCATTGACAAGACGAAACAATGTGAAGCAAAAGCCCAAGTGATAGCGACGGCTGCGTCGAATCTCGCGCCGAAGTTCGTGGGCAAAACCGGAAAAGTCGAATCGAATTCGGGCCTCGGCCAAAGGTCGAGCTTCCTCTCGAATCTCATCTGCCTTGGGCATGGGATCTTCCGAAATCTCATTCGGGATTCCAAGTAAACGATCGGCAGCTTCTTCAGGACTCAAGCGGGGCAGTTCGCTCAGGATTTCAGGAAGGGAGTCATCCGAGATCAGGAAATCCATTTTATGCTTCCACTCTTGCCACTCTTGATCCTTAAGAATTGGAATTCCTGATATCTCCGAATAAAGTTCAAGATTCTTGCAATCCCCCACGGGTATTAGGCCGTGTGACTCGGCCTTTCCCCTGAGACGCAAGCGAGTGATGAGCTGTAGAATATCGCTATCCTGACCGCGAAATACAAGGCGAGTCATTCCACTTCCTTTCGACGGTGTAGACGCTCGCGATAATCCGTGAGTAGATTCAAGGCTTCCAATGGAGTAAGCCGCTCGGTGTCCAGATTCTTTATCTCCTCCAGCATGGGGTGTCCGCGATCGGAGAACAAATCCATCTGAGCCGGCCGCGTCTCGGGAACGCCAAGGCGTTCGCCGTGTCCACGCCGATTCTCCAGAGCTCTCAAGATTTCAAAAGCTCGGTTAATAACTCCCGATGGCATACCTGCAAGGCGTGCCACTTGAATACCATAACTGCGTCCAGCTGCGCCCGATTCCACCTTTCGGAGAAATACAACCTTGTCTTGCCACTCCTTCACGGTTACGTGAAGATTATGTAGACGGGGCAGGGTCTCCAACTCGGTGAGTTCATGATAGTGAGTCGCAAAGAGAGTTCGAGGTTTGTTGCCCTCTTCCATGTGTAGGGCTTCGAGTACAGCCCAGGCCAAACTGAGGCCGTCATAGGTACTGGTTCCGCGACCGATTTCATCCATGAGAGCCAGACTGCGCGAGGAAAGATTTCGCAGGATGTACGCCGTCTCTTCCATCTCGATGAGAAAGGTGGAACGTCCTCTGGCCAGGTTGTCGCTGGCCCCCACACGCGTGAAAATCTTGTCAGTGATGCCCACTCTCGCCGCGGAAGCCGGCACATAGCTTCCCATCTGAGCCATGAGCACCATGAGGGCTGCCATGCGTAGGTAGGTGGATTTTCCGCCCATATTGGGACCTGTGATGAGCAGAATTTGGCGATCCCCTGGCTCAAGGTAAATATCATTGGCGATAAAATCTTCATCAAGAAGCTGCTCGACCACGGGATGTCGTCCATCCCGAATTTCTAAGACCGGTTCAGTTTCAATTTCCGGGCGGCAATAACGATTCTGCTCCGCCAACTCTGCCAAGGATGCACTGAGATCAAGCGCTGCCAGAGCTCTACCGTTTTCTTGGATGGCTCCCAAGCATTCCCAGGCGGCCTCGCGGAGTTCTTCAAAAATCTGCAACTCGCGGCGTACACGCCGATCTTCCGCGCCGAGGATCTCTTCTTCGCGACTTTTCAGCTCAGGGGTTACGTATCGCTGGCTGCCGGTAAGGGTTTGCTTGGCGATATAGGTGTCGGGAACTTTGTCTAGCTGCCCCTTGCTCACCTCGATGTAGTAGCCAAAGACACGATTGTAGCCAACCTTCAGATTGGCGATGCCAGTCTTTTCACGCTCGCTCGCTTGTTGACCAAGAATCCAATCGCGTCCGTCTCGTGTGAGAGAGCGAAGATGATCCAACTCTTCATCGAAGCCTCCGCGAATGAAATTGCCATCGGATAGCTTGCCAGGAAGGTCTTCTGCCAAAGCTGCATCCAAAAGATTACGCAGATCCAGCAGTGGATCCACCGCGTCACGAAGCTCGGGCAATTCCCCCTCGGTTTCCGATTCCAGCAGTTCCTTGATGGGAAGAAGTAGGGCCAAGGTTTCAGTGAGGGCTTTAAGGTCGCGTGGCCGGGCCTTGAGTGCGCTCAGGCGACCGGAAAGACGTTCTAGGTCAGCAACCGGTCGCAATAGTTTGCGGAGCTCTCGGCGGAGTTCACGTGCCTCCAGCAGCCGTTCCACGGAATCCAATCGCTTGACAATGGCCTGAGGATTCAAAAGCGGCGCGAGCATGCGCCGGTAAAGCAGGCGTGCACCCATTCGCGTTACCGTGTGATTCATCACAGCGAAGAGTGTGGCTCGTTGATCTTCACCACGAAGGGTTTGAGTCAGCTCCAGGTTTTCTACCGTGAGGCGATCGAGCACCATCGTCTCTTCGTGGCGCAGGAATGTGACACGATCGATATAGGAGAGGTCCTCGCTCTTCAGCGATTGAAAATAGGCGAGTAGGCCGCCGATTGACCTGAGAAGCATATCTTCTGATTCCCGAATACCAAGAAGCGGACTCTCGGTTATCGAGAAGTGTGCTCGCAATCTGCGCTCGCTTTCCTCGGGATGAAAATCCCAAGGCGGCCGCGATTCCATTCGCAGGTTAGGATAGAGATCTTTAATCTCAGTGAGAAGTTCGGAGTTTATTTCTTCAGGGTAGATTAGTTCGCGCACATTAAAACGCGCTGGGAGTCCGAGAATTTGTGCAGGATGATCTTCTCCCGCCAAAAGTTCGCCGGTGGAGATATCGCCGAGGGCAAAGCCGGTATTCTCTTCGCCGGGGAATAGGGAAAGGCAATAAGCACCGCTTGCCGCCGGAAGGAATTCCTCAAGAGAAATGGTGCCGGGTGTCATCACTTCGGTGACAGCTCGCTTCACCACGCCCTTGGCTGTGGCAGGGTCTTCAACCTGTTCGCAAATGGCAACGCTCTGACCCGCAGCGATGAGGCGATGAATGTAGGTATTCACAGAATGATGAGGCACGCCGGCCAGGGGTACGGGTTCGCCCTGGCTCTTTCCACGTGTAGTGAGGGTAATGCCCAGGATCTTTGCCGCCAGCTGAGCATCTTCATAGAAGGTCTCGTAGAAATCGCCCATGCGATAGAGAAGGATGCGCCCGGGATGCTGCGCCTTGATGCGCAGGTATTGCTCCATCATGGGTGTGAGCGTGGGTTTCGATTTCGTCTTGGGCTTACTCATGAATTGCATCTTCGCTGAAGATCACGAAATCCATGCCGTATCGGGCCTTGAGTGATTCACCCTCCGATCGCGCTTCCTCCCGAGTTGCGAAAGGTTCAGAGACAACTCGGCTCAAGGGAATGCCATCGCGTTCGAAGGCGAGGATGTCCACCAATTGCCCGTAGGCCTCCAGCACGGATCGCTGTTGACGAGCTCTGGCAGGATCGCGAAAGACGCCCCACTGAACTCGAAAACCACCCACCCTGGATGGCGGTTGGACCAGAGGCCCTTCGTCTTCGAATGGAAGAGCAGCCAATTTTTCCTGGGATAAGGGTACGAAGATGGATGCAGGATCTTCTCGCATTATGCGTTCCAGAAGTTGTCTGGCTTGTGAAAATGCTCCCTGGCTCTCCGCCAGCCTTGCCCGCCAAAAGCGGCTTTCGCCGTCTTCATCTCGAAAAGCGGTTTTCCAGCTTTCCTCTTCAAGATCCTTCCAGGCGGCATCATCGACGAGCCTGAATTGAAGGGCCAAATCACGGGAGGGTAGGAGACCATCCTTCACTAAGCTGAGAGCCTCCTCAAGCCTCCCTGCTTTGAGAAGTGCCCGCGCCAGCATCTCTTTATCATGGTTCGTATTGAACTCATCACGTAGAGCTTCTTGTGAATGGTAAAGCCCTGCGGCGTATTTGAATCCGGGATCGGGATGGTCAAGGGCAACCACTGCCGGCAGCTCCGGCCAGACTGCCGCGAGGGCCCCCAAGGCGGAGATCGATAAAATTAGGACTGCGAGTGCAATCCTAGGAATGTGCAGCGTCGGCCGTTTCCTGGGCATGAGGCTCATAGCTTTTAAATCCATGACAAGTGGGACAGTACCACCGAGGTCCTGGGTGTTCGGTTCCACAGTAGCGACAGCGATAAAATCCCTCACCTGTTGATTGAGTCTCGGCGATCTTGGTTAACCATTCCCGCGCAAGATCTTCGCGATTCCAGTCGAGTAAGCGCCCTGCGGCTCTTACACCTTCATCACGACTTGCATTGTGCGCCGGGTCTAGCAAGCGAATTGCATCTTCGCGGCTTCCCCGTTTATCCAGGATCTCCGCCAGTGCGAAACGCGCGGGCCAGAAGCCTGGTTCCTTGCTGAGCACTTCCTGATAGACGAACTGGATCTCGTGGAAACGGCCCAGATCGAAGAAGAGCTTCTCCATGCGAGGATACTCGATTTCAGAACCCGGCAGGGCGGTCAAAGCAAGTTTTTGCAGTTCGTCGGCGGCTTTCAGATCTTGACCTTCCCGGTGAAAGAGATCGGCCGAAACACGAAGAGCGGGAATACAAGCGGTATCCAACTTGAGGGAGTCGGACAAGGCCTTCCGAGCTTCCTTCCAGCGCTGTTCATGGACTAGGTGACGTGCGCCTTCAGCCAACATGATTCCCATTTCATCGGCACGATCCTTACCCTCGAGTTTGTGAGCGCGGCGTAGGGCAGCCTGGGCTTTTTCCAACTCCCCCAACCTAAGATGTGATTGGCTCACCCGTCTGGCCACGGCTGGATTTTCCGGATCCAGTTTGCGAAGCTCTTCCAGCTGAGCCAGGGCTTCTTTCCATCGACCCGCGGCCAGAAAGTCGTCGGCAATACTCGCCAGTATTCGCGCACGCTGAACTCGCGGCCACTCGCCGCGAATTTCCAGCGACTTGTGCAGATGAATGGCCTTCTTGATCTGTCCTTTAGCTCGATACATGTCGCCCAAACGAAGAAGGGCGTCAAGCCCCCCCTGTCCCTCCTGAACGGCCTTGGATAGTTCCGATAAGGCAAGCTCATCGTCGCCGTCGGCCAATGCCTCCAAAGCGGAAAGGTGATGATTCATATGGCTAGCCGTTTTCTTGGCCGGTTGCCGGTACCACCACAATAGAACCAGGCCACTGGCTATCAGGAAGGCCGCAACAATCATTATGGTGAGCAATGACTGACTCACAGCTTATCCTCCGCCTTGCCGGAATCACTGACTATGGGTTCGTCGTGAAAACTTTCGTCCAAGGAAAGATTGCGCAGATCTTGGATTTCACGATCCATCTTACCTTGGGCGCGCTTGAGTTTGCGAATATCGTTGCGAAGCGAAATCTCGCGCGCGATGGAAAAAAAGTACATGAAGAGCGCGCCGAGCAGGAAGAGCACCACCATCACAACGGGAAGCGGTGCCTCGATAAAGGTGTAAAATCCAAGTTCAACCGTCGCGGTCTCCGCTGCATTGAGGATGCCGAGGAGAAGCACCACCGCCACGAACAGGAACATCAAGAAACGTTTCACCATCGACATAAGACCTCCTCGTCAGGAGAGGGGAATCCCCATTAGGGTTTCTCCTCGAATTTCAACAATGCGCACGCGTATGCGACTACCGATCCGCATCTGCGGAGATCGATCTACGACCACGCGAAATTGGTCGCGGGTACGTCCGCGTAGCTGATTCTTGGTTTTTTTGCTTGTCTCATCAAGCAATATCTCCATTTCCGAACCCATCCGCTCCTGAAGATAGTTCTGGGTGTTGTCAGATTGAACTTCCATCAAGCGGGATAAGCGCTCTTCCTTGACCTCGGTGGGCACATCGTCCTCATTTCTGGCCGAAAGCGTGCCTTCTCGGGGCGAATACTTGAACATGTAGGCCGATACGAATCGCTGCCTTTTCACGAGATCCAGAGTGGCCTGGAAATCTTCTTCAGTTTCTCCTGGAAATCCTACAATGATATCCGTTGAGAAGATCAGGCCAGGCATTTCACGACGTCCGAGATCCAAAATCTTCTCGTATTCGGCCAGGGTGTAGCGCCGATTCATGATCTTCAGAATTCGGTCGCTGCCGGACTGTACGGGCAGGTGGATGCGACGTTCCACTTTTGGAAGTTTTTCCATGGCGGCGAAGAGTTCCGCAGTTAGATCTGTGGGATAGCTGGTCATGAATCTGAGTGATTCGATGCCCCTCACCTGGCTGACCTGTTCAAGTAACCCTGCGAAATCCACATCCTCGTGTTTGTAGCTGCTGATAGTTTGTCCCAAAAGAGTAACTTCGAAGCCGTCCTGATCTGCGATGGTCTCCACTTCGCGAAGAATCACGTCCACGGGTTTGCTGCGCTCTCGCCCACGCGTGAAGGGGACGATGCAGTAGGTGCAAAACTTGTCGCAACCGTGCATCACGGCCACGTAGTGAGATCCACCCGGCGGCATCGACTTGGGTTGAGCTTCGTAGGTGACCACATGATCGAAATCAGTGAAGTAAAGATCTGCTTCCTTCCCGTGAGCACGAGCAATGATTTCAGGAAGTTTCATGTACTGATCGGTACCTACCACGAAATCCAAGGGGCTCTTTTTACCTTCTAGAAGGGTGCCACCCAACCTCTGTGCCATGCAACCGAGGAGTCCAATCAGTGGTCCTTCCTCTCGGTCATAGCGAAGCCCGGCCAATTGATTCACTCGACCCCGAACCCTCTGCTCGGCTTTGTCCCTGACCGAACATGTGTTGATGAGAATCACATCGGAATCTTCGGGACGGTCGACTTTGACCATACCTCGCTCTTCCAAAACGCCGTCCACCACTTGGGAGTCATAGAAATTCATCTGGCAGCCATAGGTCTCTACGTAAAACTTCTTCATGTAAATGCTCGCTTGGTTTGGGGATGGTGGCATAGAATGCCGTCCTCCAATCCACTGATTTCCAGCGGAATTAAATCTCCGATCGCGCCGAGTTTTTCCGGCAGCAGCACTTGCTGATAATTCTCCGTGGTCCCGCGTAGCCAATCTTTTGAATGATGCGTTTCCACGAGAACACTAAGACGCCGACCCAATTGCTCCCTTCGATAGACCTGTTGCTTCACCTCGAAAAGAGCTCGAAGCTCCGCGACCCTGGCTTTCTTGAGTTCGGGCTGAATGTCGTCACCTAAAGCCTCCGCGGGAGTTCCGGGTCTGAGGGAAAATGGAAATACATGTCCGTAGGCCAAGGGCAATTCTTCGATGAGAGCCATGGTATTCGCATAGGCTGTTTCATCCTCGCCGGAGAATCCGGCAATGACGTCGGTTCCCAGACAGGGCTTATCCAAACGTGTCCAGAGCTCCTGTACGAGTTCCTTGAAATGACCGGATCGATAGGGGCGCTTCATGGCTTTCAAAATTCCGTCGTCGCCGCTTTGCAGGGAAATGTGAAAGTGCGGGCAAAGGCGATCCTTGGCTTCGACGAATAGATCGATGAGCGCCGGCCGCATGTGACGCGGCAACATGGAACCGAGGCGATAACGAACAACCTGGGTTTCATCCAAGAGTAGTTTTAGCAGATCTTCCAACTTGGAAGCTTGACCCTCGGGATCGCGATAAAAACCCAGTTGGATACCCGATAGGACCAATTCATGATGCCCCGCTTGCTCAAGGATCTTGGCCTGTTTCACCGTTTCGTTCGCAGAACGACTGCGACTGTCTCCCCTTGCGCTGGGAACGATGCAGAAGCTGCATCTTAAATTACAACCGTCTTGGATCTTGAGAATAGGCCGGGCGCGCCAGTCCAGCCGGGTGATGCCTCGATCCTCAACTCGGTTGTCGAGAGGGTGGATCTCGATTGGCTCTGAGTCCGATTCGATCATCTCCGGCAAACGATCCTTGAGAGGATTGCCCAGGATTTCATCGACTTCAGCAAGGTCAAGAGTTCCTTCGGGATCCACCTCGGCCTTGCAACCTGTAACCATGATATGCGCATCGGGGCTTCCTCGCCGCGCCTGTCTCACCAGTTTCCGCAAGTCTCGATCACTGCCTGAAGTTACCGTGCAAGAATTGATAATCACCAGGTCCGCAGCTTCACCGAACTTGAGCTGATGCCAGCCACGCTCAAGCAATCCTTCCAGGATGACCTGGCTGTCGTAGCGGTTGACCTTGCAACCTTGGGTGGCGATGGCCACCGTGCCCGGTTTATCAAATGCCACAGTCTTCTCCGTTAAAAAACGAGGGGAGGCCCGACTTCCGGCCTCCCCTCACAGAATCAAGCTCTTGCAGCATTAAGCCTGCTCGGGCTTTTCCTTGTCCTCCTCGTCGGAATCTGCGAGTTCAAGGGGAGCCTCCTCAGCTTCGGGGGCCGCCGCTTCTTCGGCTTCAGGGGCTTCCGCAGTTTCGGCGACGGGCTCAGGGGCCTCGTCAGCCACAACCGGAGAAGCATCATCCACTTCAGCGTCAAACTCGGGTTCTTCCGTTGCTCCGGGGAAACGTGTTTCGCCGTACTTGTCCATGTACTCGGCGAGAGCCTCGGAACCTTCCTCACGGAGGCGATCGGTCACCGACAAAACAATGCGGCGACCGTCGTGATCTACTTTGATGACCTTGACCGGCAGCATGCCGCCTTCGGCAAAGTGCTCGACAGGCTTCTTGATGCTGCGGTCGCCCAGATGTCC
>JACKQG010005121.1_pt1 | contig 14674 bp, 18 predicted proteins | sample 8237621 | NCBI WGS metagenome assembly JACKQG01 (sample SAMN15677084, study PRJNA649215) | marine metagenome | biome: marine; feature: Black Sea; material: saline water; isolation source: suspended particulate matter (SPM) from the Black Sea western gyre | collected 2013-06-09/2013-06-10 | depth... | reverse complement strand
TCACTAGAAGAGGAAAGAAAAAAAATGCAGGCAGAACTAGCGGAGAAACACGCAAAAGCAGAAGGCGAAGCAAAGAAAATAATTGAGACTATGCAAGGAAAAGATCGATCTGCTATTGTTGCTAAGTTACATGATGCTGATATCCATGAAGATGTGATTAATAGACTCTTGCCAGCTGAAGAAAAGAAGGATGAAGGTTCTGCTGAAGCTCCAAAAGAAGAGCCAAAAGAATAGTTCTAGTGGAAAGCTTTATAAACCATATATTTTTTCTTTGACGTCATGGTTAAACGTATTGGAAGCACTATGAGGAAGAGCAGACAAAAGCTCAGCAAAAACATCCGTGAAAAGAGTAAAGTAAGAATAAGTAGTTTTTTGCAAACATTCAATGATGGAGATAAAGTTGTATTGAAGGTTGAACCTGCATATCAAAAAGGACAGTACTTCTTGAGATTCCATGGCAAAACAGGCACGATAGGTGGTAGAACGGGGACCTGTTATGAAGTTAAAATAAAGGATATCAATAAGGAAAAAACATTAATAGTACATCCCATCCATTTGAAAAAGGTGAATTAAAATGTCAAAACCAGAAATTCTAGAAAAAGCCCCAATAAATATGATTGAACTCAAGCAAGAGTTAAAGATTATAAAGAAAAGGGATGGAGAACTTACCTTTAGAGGAAACAAAACAGAAGAGTATCTAAACGAATTTGCAAAACTTTCAAAAAAAGATTCTGATGAATTAATTGGGAAATTAAGAAAGCTGAACATAACAAGATTAAAAGAAGAAGTTACCCACAAAATTGTTGATTTACAACCTGCTTCTATAGCTGAATTGAAGGTAATACTTCAAGGACACACTTTATCTATGAGCAATGAAGATATGGGTAAAATTATTAAGGTTGTCAAAGAGTATATTGAGTAATTTTTCTAATCAAAAGATTTATAAATAATCAAACTAAAAGAGGATGTGGGGGTTAAAATGCTACAAAGAAAAAAAGAAGATGAAGCTATAGTGCTAGACTTCTTGCCAAACGGCTACCCCTTTGATTCTAGGCCAAGTCACATGAAAACGCCTATAGCGCAAGCAATAGGTAAAGAGAATTTCACACTATTAGAATTAGTCCCAAAGAAAGGGATTTTTTTACAACCCTATGAAGATGTTTACATTGGAGATGCGAAGAGGGATAAGATTCATCATATCAATGGAAAAGTTGCATATGATAAATTAACACATACTGCAAAAGCAGAGCTAGAACATGTAATAACACAGCTTGTACACGCAGATCAAAAGAGATTTGTAGAATTCTTTAACAAAGCACAACCTCTAAGTACAAGAATGCATATAATTGAGCTTTTGCCTGGAGTTGGAAAAAAACATATGTGGGAAATTGTAGAAGAGCGAAGAGGCGAACCTTTCAAAGATTTTAATGATATAAAGAAACGCGTAAAACTAATGCCTGACCCTGAAAAAGTAATTCAGAAAAGGGTTATGCTAGAATTAACAGGCAATGAGAAACATTTATTGTTTGTAGACAGATAATTTTCTTCTTAATTAAATTCTTATAGAATAAATTATAAAAAAACAGAAATCAAATTGGTTTCTGAAGATTGAAATTGTTTTAATAAAATAAAAAAATTAGAAAACAAAAATCAAATAACTAGATTTTTGAATTAAGAAAAGAATTTCTTAAAAGCTTTAATGCCTTCTACCTTGAGCTCTCAAACTAGGTCTGATTTTCTCAGAACCAATGCCTTTATTTCTTAGGCCCCTAGATTTTCGACCAGCACTTGTTAAACCTCTGTAAACTCTACCTTGCTTTGTAGTTACCCATGATAGTTTCTTATCAGAAAGTATTTGTGGGTGGAATCTATCTACGAGGATAATTTCATACCAGTAATACATACCATCTTCAGCTACTTTATAGCTGTTTAGAACTTCGCAGTTCAAGTATTTTTTATTGGCTCTCTCTTCACAGATTTGTTGGTAGTTCTTAGCAACAATTTTCTTCCTTCTCATGTGTTTAGGTCTTCTACCACTCTTGAATTGTGGTCTTTGTCTTCCACCTTTCAAGACTCTCTGTCTAACCATGATTATGCCTTGTTTTGCTCTATATCCCAAGGACCTGGCTCTATCTATCCTTGTTGGTCTTTCAATTCTAACAGTCGCAAGACTTTTTCTCCAAGAAATAAGTCGCTCTTTATTGAGCTCTTTTAAAGTTTCTTTTGGCTTTTTCCAAGCCTCTCTGACGTGTTTGTATAAACTCATCTTTTTTGACCTCCGTTGTTTTGTTAATCACACAAATTCAGGCAAGTCAATGCCCACATCTTTGTATGAGTCTGAAAACCACGATTTGTTTATAAAGTTTATTGAAAATGAGGTTTATTTCAAAAATTTATGATTTTTGTTTATAAAGTTAATGGAAAACAAAAGAAAAAATGAGTTTATTACTTTGAAGTAGTGAAATAATGGAAAACTTTATAAATGAGTGTTGTTTAGAAAACAATTATCATGTCTGCAAAAAAAAAAATTGTCAAATGTCCAGGAAGGTTTAGTGGTTTAAGAGAATATTTATACGAAGATGTGGCTGATCTAGTTTTAGAAGGAAGATCAACAGTTACAGAAAATGATTTAAAAGAAATTTGGAGTTTAATGCAAAATGATGTTTACTCTTTTGATCAAAGAGACCCTTATTATGAAAGTACCACTGATATTTCAAGACAAAAACCAAATCTAGACTATTTATCTTTAGTTCCATTATTTGATTCAACTATGCATGTGGATGAAGCTCTTTTTAAAAATTATCTTCTTTCCATGGGCATTCAAGATGAAACAGGTGATTTTTTAACAAAAATGTCCGAACAACCAGGAAGATTTTTTCATTCAGTCTTAAAAAGAGATTCAAGTGATATAATTTTACCAGGTGGTAAAAGACTAACTGATTATAGGATTTCTGCGAATACGGGAATTGGAACTCTTGTTTCAGGAGGAGTTGCTGGAGGAGGAATTCGATCTGACTCACCATTTATAATGGAAATATATCACATTGATGCTAATAGAGAACAAGGATTGACTGCAGTGATTGGTTTTTGGGCTCAAAATAATCAAATGTTAGTTTCTCAAATGCAATTATCAAAAAATGGTTCTCTACCAAAAAATGTTCCTGTTGGAATCACGCTTCTCAAAGTAGCAGAAATAGCCGCAAGAGAAATGGGTATAAAAGAATTAACTACTTATAGTGCAAGAGCACACCCAATTTTTAAAGAACATCCAGATAATTGGAATCAAATGGGGAAAGATTTTGTCTGTTTGTATGATAACTCTGCAAGAAAATCAGGTTTTAAAAGTTCTAATGGAAGAACTGGATATTATATGAAACAAGTATTATAAACATTAAATTTATAAATAATCAAATAAAAACAATTGTTACAATGGCAAAAGTTGATTGTATTCATCATCGATAAACCACTTCTTAATAGTCTTAAAACTCTGCCCAAAACAAAACAAACAAAAATTAAAATTTTTGAGCTCGCAAAAAAATATTACTTTTTTGAGACACAAAATTTCTTAAGAAATTTTGTTGTTTTACTTTTTTCTCTAAAAAAATCAAAAACATTAAAAACGAACTATTTATTCTTACAATTAAAAACTTTGATGCATAGCATCCCGACCACCGGGAGGCGACTTTTGCTCAAGGTTTTTGAAAAACTTTGGCGGTATTGGTGTAATCTGGTAGCATGCAAGACTGTGGATCTTTCGGTCCGGGTTCAAATCCCGGGTATCGCCCTTTTATTCAACTCTAAATATTCTCATCAACATTAAACAAAAGCTAGATACTTCTATGCTGGCCGGAAGGTTAAAATCCTTTAGCTGGTGGAGGAATAAAAAATGAAAAACAAAACAAACAACAAAATGAATACCAACGAACTAACTTTGGACGGTTCAGAATTAAATAGAACTGCGCAGAGTATTCATTGTTGGTAGAAAAGCATTTATGGGTTTTGGTTACAATCCGGACTTGTATAGATATGGTGAAAGAATTGATATGCTCTATTACTTTGCTTGGATGCTTAAGTTACAAAAAGAGTTAGATATACAATGGACCATTTATGATGCAAGTGGATATGCAATTGTAAACCAAGCCAGAGATAAAAATATTCTCAAAGCAAATGGTGAACCAAAAACAATTATTAACACAATTATAAATGAAGGTAATAGACCATGCAAAGAATATTTTAGAAGAAACTGTGATTTAAGATCAAATTATCTTAAAAGATTAATCAAAATATCAAAACTTGAAGCGAATTATATTGATTCAAGAGTTATTTTTAGAGAAGATGGTGATTATGTTGAGGCATTTTCTATTGCTTATAACTTTGTAGAAAAAAACAAAGATTCTAGCAGATTTGTAAATGAAGTTAACAAAAGAAGCAATAATCTCTCTAAGAAATTATACTTGCCTTTAGAAATCGCTGAGGCAATTTATCTTTATAACAAAGAATCAATTGATATAAAATTCGGGCCTGAAACAGAAAAATATTTTGATGAGGGAATATTAGGAATAATGAAACAAGATTCTATAAATTATTCTTCATTGCTATGTCCATTAGGGCCAAGAAAACCAGGATATTTGAGTGATGAAAACGTTTTATGGTCAAAGATGAGAATAGATCTAATAGTGCAAACTATTTCAGAGGATGATAACTACAAAGAATTTGTTTCTAGTTATATGTCTATTTTTAGAAAGGGAGTGCCTCTTGAGGAAACAGTTTCAATTGCTTCTAGATTGATGGAGGTTGGAAGATGAAACTCTACAAAAAAATTGGAATACTTGGAGGTATGGGTCCAGAAGCAACAGCAGAATTATACAGAGAGATTATTCGAATATTCCAGAAGAAATATGGTGCTGTTTATGACAATGATTTTCCGGAAATGGTTATTTTGAATCTTCCTTTGCCAGATGTTGTTGAAAATCTTGAAAGCGATTACGAAATAAAGAGAGTATTGGATTATGGTATTAAGAAACTGATATCTGCTGAAGTTGATTTTATTGCGGTTCCATGTAACACCGCAACAGCTTTCATTATAGATGATGTTTTTTTTGTTAACATAATTGCTGAAACTATTAAAATAATCAAAGATCAAAAACTCAAGAAAGTTGGGATTCTAGCAACCCGAACAACAATTGGTAGCGGTTTATATCAAAAGCTACTAAAAGATATTAAGTTATTGATTCCTGATAGTAATGATCAGGAGAAAATAACAAAGATAATAATGAACATCCTATCCGGGGAAAAAAGTTCAGAGGATAAAAATCTTTTGTGTTCAATGATATCTAATATGAAGATAAATGGTGCTGAAAAAGTTATTTTAGGATGTACTGAATTGCCACTGTTATATAAAGGAGAAGACACAATTGATACTCTTGCTATACTAGCAAATGCGGTTGTAAAGAGAGCTATTACAAAAATTATATAAACCAAAACAAGGAGGTAGTACTATGAAACTAGAGAATTCAAAAGGAACTAGGGATTTTGCACCTGAGGATAAGATTCTCAGGAATGATGTAGTTGACAAACTCAGAACTGTTTTTGAGAAGTATGGTTATTCCCCTCTTGAAACACCAATTATCGAGCGATATGACTTATTGTCTGCGAAAGCAGGCGCTGGTGAAGAGGCAGATGCCATGAAAGAGACTTTCAAGCTCACAGATCAAGGTGAAAGAAAACTGGGGTTGAGATTTGAGCTCACTCTTTCATTTGCAAGATTTATTGGTATGAATCCAAGTATGAAGATGCCTTTCAAACGCTTCGAGTTTGGACCTGTTTTTAGAGATGGACCTATTAAATTGGGTAGATACCGTCAGTTCTGGCAATGCGATGTTGATGTTGTAGGCTGTAAATCAGGGGCTGTTGACGCAGAAGTTCTGGCTTTGTCCTTAGATGCTTTTAAGGAATTAGGTATTGATGCTTATCTAAATGTTAATAATAGAAAAATACTGAAAGGCATAATTGAGTTTGCGGGTATCAAACCAGCACTAGCTAATTCTGTCATCATTTCAATTGACAAACTTGAAAAAGTTGGTGTTGATGGTGTTAGAGAGGAATTGGAACAAAAGGGAATTGAAGATACTCAGATTGCAAAGTTATTAGGTTTGTTTGATGTCAAAGGCACAAATGAAGAGAAACTAGCTTCATTAAAGCAATTCTTAAATAATGATGTTGGAAAAGAAGGCCTTGCAGAAATGAAAGAAGTTTTCTCGTACTTATCAAATAAACAAAAAGTAAACATACAGTTTGAAGTTACACTGGCTAGAGGACTTGGTTATTATACTGGCACCATATTTGAGGGTTTTGCAAAGAAGAGCAAAATTAGATCATCTATTTGTGGTGGTGGGAGATATGATGATATGATACCTGAACTTCTAAAAAATAATCGTGAATATCCTGCTATTGGTATAAGCTTTGGGTTAGATGTCATAAATGATGTCTTAAAGCTAGAAAAGAAAGAAACTGACAAAACAGTAACTCAGATTTATGTCATCCCAATTAATACTGTTAAGGAATGCTTTAACATTTGCAAGAAGTTGAGGGATGCAGGTATCAAAGCAGATATGGATTTAGTTGGTAAAGGCATTAGCAAGAACTTAGATTTTGCAAATGCTATGAATATTCCGTATGTTATATTTGTTGGTCAAAAAGAACTGGATCAGAAAAAAGTTAAACTTAAAGATATGAAGTCTGGGAAAGAAAAAATGATTAATCTTACGGACCTTTCAAAACAGGTGTTAAAGAATCTATAAATTCATCAATGGTTTTCATTGCTCCAGAATATTCTTTGTTAAACCATGGAATAACTGGTCCACTATAAGGAATTTCAAAACCTCCTAAGCTATCTGTTGGAGTGTACACTCCTGATGCGAGGATTGTTGGAAATGTATATGGTGCTGAACTAATTACATATAACCTTTTAATTTTCCAACCAGGGTATACTTTTTCAAGTCCTAAACTATCTAGAACGGGAAATTCTGTTTGTAAATAGGCTGATTGACTATAACTAGTGTCATAATACATTCCTAAGGAAGTTTCTTCTATAAACATTAAGAAAGTGTTATCTTCAGTAATCAAATGTTCTAATCTATGAACTAGTTTTTGTGTCTCAGAATTTATCTGAATAACTACTGGTACAGGTTCTTTAATATTAGAAGTATCCAAAGGAGTTAAATACATCATTGCTGCCAATAAAAGTTCTCTGCTCATATTATAGTTAATATTTAGTTATATTTAAATTTTTTATGAGCAATCATAACATTTATATAGTTAAACACGGTAAAATTAGAGTAGTATTTCAGTGATAGTGATGACAGAGGCGCAAGAGCAACCACACGATAGAATTTTCAACATTCTTTTTCAAGAGGATGAACTTACTTGGCAGAATATAATATATGATCTTGTTAAAAAGGAAGAGATGAATCCTTGGAATATAGATATTTCTTTGATTTCGCAGAAATTCTTAAAGCGTCTGAAAGAATTAAAGAATATGGATTTTCGAATATCTGGGAAAATTGTTCTTGCATCTTCCATGCTTTTGAAGATGAAATCCATGAGATTACTGAATCAAGACATGACTAATTTTGATAGTTTATTAGCAACTTCTGAAGATGAAACAATTGATTACTTGGAAGAACTGATTGAAGATGGGACCATTATCAGTGATAAACCAGTGCTTCCAACAATAAAACCTAGAATACCACAGCCAAGAAAGAGGAAAGTATCAGTCTTCGATTTAGTCGAAGCGTTAGAAAAAGCATTAGAAGTAGAGAATCGGAGGAAAGAGTACATAACTCCGCATGTGAATACTGCACCTCCAAAAAAGGGTAAAGATATTAGTGTAATAATAAAGGATATTTATGGTAAAATTACAAACTATTTTGCGAAATCAACTACTGAGCTGACTTTCTCACAATTAATTCCTTCAGATTCAAAAGAAGATAAAGTATTAACATTTATACCACTTCTACACCTAGATACCCAAAGAAAGATAGATTTAATGCAAGATGAACACTTTGGTGAGATAGGTATCGTTCTAAACAAGAACAAGTAACTTTTTAAAACAATCATTATTCTTCGAGGCTATGGCAACTACGATGATGGATTTTAACAATAATCCTAATGTTGGACTATTTGGATTTGCAACTAACAACTATATTTTAGTTGGTAAAGAAATTAGTGATGAAACTGTTAAAGAAATCAAGAGAATTTTTGAACTGCCAGTTCACAAAATTAATATTGCTGGCACATCTCTAATCGGCGTCTTTATAGCTGGAAATGATGATGTAATATTAGTGCCTGGCATCACCTTTGAAAGTGAGTTAGAAGAATTGGACAAGCTTAAGATTAAATATAAAGTTTTGAAAACCGATCTTACATGCTTAGGTAACAATATCATTGTAAGTGAGAGTGGAGTGTTAGTCAACGAGAATTTTTCGACGAGTGATATAAAAATAATCAAAGAAGTTTTTGGTTTGCCTGTTGAAAAAATGAGTATTGCAAATACTGAGATACCTGGTGCTTGCATAGTCACAAATAGAGACAAAGCTCTGATTCATCGAGACACATCATCATATGAAATTAAATTTATTGAAAAAGTTTTAAAAGTCAAAACAATTCCAGGTACTGTAAACTTAGGGGTCCCTTATGTGAGATCAGGAATTCTCTGTAATAAGAAAAGCATGATAATTGGGGAGAGTTCAGGTCCAGCTGAAATAATGAACGCTGAAGAAGCATTGGGATTTATTGAGGGGTAAAAAAATGATATTAATAACTGGAACTGCAAATCCAGAACTTTCTGAAGATATTGCTAAACATCTGAAAACAAAATTGACTGATATTACTATCAAGAAATTTGCTTGTGGAGAAATATACGTCAAATTGAACGAAACTGTTAGAGGTCATGATGTGTTTATAATCCAAACAACTGATTCTAATGAAGCAATAATGGAATTATTGTTGATGATTGACGCTGCAAGAAGAGCATCTGCAAACAGAGTGACCGTAGTAATTCCATACTATGGTTATGGAAGACAAGATAGGAAAGCTGAAGCACGTGAACCTATTAGTGCAAAGTTAATCGCGAATCTGATAACTGTTGCGGGAGCTAATAAAATACTCACAATAGATCTTCATGCATCTCAAATTCAAGGGTTTTTTGATATACCATTAGATGATGTATGGGCATTTCCATTATTTGCAAAGCATTTCAAAAAAATTAATTTGAAAAACATGGTTGTTGTTTCGCCAGATGCTGGTGGAGTAAAACGGGCACTCAGATTAAGTAAAGAGTTAGACGCACCAATAGCCATGATTGATAAGAGAAGAGCAGAGCATAATAAGATTGATGAAATGCGAATTGTTGGAGATGTAGAAGGCAAGAATGCAATATTATTTGATGATATGATTGATACTGGTGGTACACTTTGCCAAGCAACAAAAGCGGTTAAGGATGCTGGCGCTGAAAATGTATATCTTTGTGCAACTCACGCAGTTTTCTCAAACGATGCTCTTGAAAAACTTAATAAATCTGTTGCCAAGGAAATTTTAGTGACAAACACTATTAAAACTAAAGACGATGGGAAAATCAAGATTTTAGATATAAGCAAAGCATTAGCTATGGCAATCAAAAATATAAATGAAAATAAATCTGTGAGCACACTTGACAAACAGATAATGGCGGGAGATTAAAAATGGATCAGGAAAAAGTAATGGAATATCAGATGATAGAAAAGCAGATACAACAGCTAAGTCAAACCCTTCAAAGCATTGAAAGTAATGCCGAGGAGATCAACAAGATTATCAAATCATTAGATGATTTTAAGAACTTGAAAAAAGGCGATAAAATATTGGTGCCTGTAGCTAACGGTATCTTTGCAGAAGCAACGCTTGAAAATGTGGATAAGCTAAAAGTAAATGTTGGTAATCATATAGTAGTTGATAAGAACGTTGAAGGTGCAAAGAAAATCATAGAAGTACAACTCAAAGATTTAGAACAGTACAAGGAAGAAACAGTTCAGTACTACGAGCAAATGTACGAGAAAATCCAAGAATTGCAACATGACTTGATGAAAAAAGAAGCTGGTTCTAAAAAAGAGAATTAAGCTTGAATCTGAGTAGCAAAATGTTCTGCTGCTTGTTGTATTATTCTTTCTGTTTCTACGCGAATTAATTTTTTAGTCTCTTGAACTCTACTTAAGGATTCTCTTTTTAATTCTTCATAAATGGATACAACCTCTTTATATTCTTGTACTGTAGTATGATCACGATTTATACCGGATATCTTTTGATCAAGTTGTTTCAATTTAAGTTCTAATTCTCTGACTTTAGTAGTTTCTGAATTAATCATGTCTCTTATTGATAATAATTCAGTTTTGAGTAAGTTATGGACTTTGGCTTGAAGTACCATCATTTCTTTGTTTACTGAGTGTTGTTTAAACTTTCTTTTTACATACCTTGGAAGGTCTCGCAGAACTACTTTTCCTGCTAAAGCTGCTAAACAGACAAAGTATAAGTAGTCAGAATATGTGTGTTGCCAACTATTGTCTTGATAAAAAGTCCAATTTGTTTCAACTGGTTGTTCAGAATATGTTTTGTATCCTTGTTCATCTTCTTTTTTCATTTCTGTTTTTTCTTGGACTAATTCTTGTTCACTCTCTTTTCCGAAATTAAACCAAGAACCAATAGTAGAAATTGTTTCTCCACCTACATGCATATAATACTCAACTGCATCAACGGTTTTTCCAAATTGCTGCACATATGCATCTAAGAATCCGCGAATAGTCATAATTATGGCCGTATCTAATGCAACGATTGTTGCTAATTTAATCTCTGCAGAATGAGATTTTTTTTCTTTTATTGCACTTTTTTCAACTGAAATAATAAATTTTAATAATTTACCAACTTTTTTGTATTCTTGTCTATCAAAATCTTCTTTTGCAACTCTTAATTCTTCGTAAATCTTAGCAGTGTATTCCTTTAAATCAAAAAATAATGTTTGATCGCTTTGAAGCCTAACATCTGCTAGTAATATTTCTATTTCATGTCTTTCTAATCCTGTCATGTGCTGAAGAAATTCAGAAACTTTTGGATAGTTCTCTGAACGTAGAGCTTTCTGAGCTTGCTTTGCTTCATTTAGAATTTCGAATGATTCTGCGTCAAATTGGTCCATACTCATTTTTTACAAAATGGTTATATATATTTTTCGATGACAAGAAAAGTTTTATAAACCAATTATTTTTCTATTTTCTTATGTTTAAATTCCTAAAGGACAAGTTAAAAGGCGTTGTTGATTCTATAAAGAAAGGAGTAGAGGCAGAAGTAGAACAAGAAGAAGTCGAAGTCAAAACTCCTCCTAAGAAAGAAGTAAAGAAAAAAGTTGAGAAGAAGAAACAGCCTAAATCTGCTGAGCCGGTACCTGTCAAAGGTGGCGAAGCAGTAAAAGAAGATAAAAAAGTTTCTAAGAAAAAATCAAAGGCAGAAGTTATAGAAAAAACCAAAGGCGTAAAGATAACTTATTTTGTTCACGGCACTACAACTGATAATGAGCAGCAATTAGCAACTGGTCAGGCAGAAGGTGAACTTTCAGAACTTGGTATTGAACAAGCTGAGGTTTTACCAAAGCAAATTAAGTATGATACATTTGATGTCATGTTTTCTTCTGATCTTTTAAGAGCCACTGACTCTGCAAAATATTTCAAAGATCTTTGTAAACTAAAAGAAGATAAGAGGCTTAGAGAATGTGATTATGGTGATTTTACTCAGAAAAAGAAGGATTGGGAGTTAAAAGATTACATTAAAACATCTTTTCCAAACGGAGAAAGTTATGAGGAAGTTGAGAAAAGAATAGCAGAATTTCTTAATTATTTGTATAAAGAATATTATGGTAAACATGTTGCTATTATGGCACATCAAGCGCCTCAGTTTGCAATTGAGGTTTTACTACTAAGTAAAACTTGGAGCCAAGTTATAGATGAAGATTGGCGTCCTAAAAAAGCTTGGCAACCTGGTTGGGATTATTTAATGGAAGAAGAAGTTAGCGTCCCAGAAGTGAAAAAGAAAGGTTTTTTCAAAAAGATATTTACTAAGAAAGAAAAAGAATTAGAGTATGAAGAACTTAAAGAAGAAGTTATTGAAGAAAAGAAAATTATTTCTGAAGAGCAACCTGAGGAAAAAAAGGGCTTCTTTACGAAAATAACTGAAACTGTCACTAAATTTAATTTATCAGAGAAAAAGTTTGAAGATATATTCTGGGATTTAGAAGTTACATTGCTAGAAAACAATGTAGCTGTAGAAGTCATTGAGAAGATCAAAGCGGATTTGAAAGAAGAACTAACAACTGGAAAGGTTTCAAGGAAGGGAGTTGAAGAAGTCATCAGAGATACTTTAAGAAACTCAATTGAAGAAGTTTTAGATGTTCAAAATATTGATTTACTAAAAGAGGTAAAGAAAAAACAACCTTACATAATCGCATTTATAGGTGTTAATGGTTCTGGAAAAACAACCACTATGGCAAAAGTGGCTAATAAACTTCTAAAAAACGATTTGAGCGTTGTCTTTGCAGCTTCAGACACATTTAGAGCGGCAGCCATTCAACAGTTAGAAGAGCATGCAAATAAGCTTAAAGTGAAAATGATAAAGCATGATTATAACGCGGACCCTGCAGCAGTTGCTTTTGATGCCATTGAGCATGCAAAAAGCAAAGGAATTGACGTTGTGTTAATAGACACTGCTGGAAGATTGCACAGTAACACTAACTTAATGGAAGAATTAAAAAAATTAATTAGAGTTAATAACCCGGATATGAAGATTTTTATCGGAGAAAGCATAACTGGCAATGATTGCGTAGAGCAAGCAAAGGCTTACAATGAAGCTGTTGGGATTGACGCAATTATTCTTGCAAAAGCTGATGTTGATGAAAAAGGCGGTGCGGCCATCAGTGTATCATATATTACAAAGAAACCAATCTTATTCTTAGGTACGGGTCAAACGTATGATGATCTTAAGGAATTTGACAAAGAAGAAATAATAGAAAATTTAGGATTGTGATCTCATTTCCAGAGTATACATATTTTCTAAGTCAGGTTTTGTTCCTCTAGGTCGAGCGTCTATGTAACAAGCAGGAATCCCTTCTTGAATTAAATATTGTGAAACGTCATCAATTGCTTGAAAAACATTTCTTATCCATCTTTCATCCCATCCTCCTTTGTGATAACCATCTGAAGTTTGAGGATGAAATTGTAATGTCAGATTGTGATTCCACCCGTTGGCTTTAAAACATTGTTGAAACATAATTGTTTCATCTATAGTTCTTCCTGGCAATAAGTAATCCATGATTTCAACGTTCGCAGTTTCTAGATGATCTAGGCGAACTATTCTTCCTCCATGAATGTTAATAAGTCTTGCAAAACTGAATTTGTTAGTTTCAATAAGACCTGATGCTAAACTTAAATGGTGATGTTGAACTAGCATTTTCCAGTTGTCATAAACGCCGAACTTTTCTGTAAGTTCTGTGTCACTTAACTGTTTTGCTTCCTCTAAAAAGTCTTCAACTCTTTTCATTTAGCTCAGAAACCTTGAAAGTTATATAAACCTAAGTAAAAAAAAGCATGCAAAACTCATAATCGTAAGACAAGTCCGCTGTCTTGGTTTCTTAAATATTCTAAGGAAAAATCCATTGCTTTTCTAAAAGTTGATCTTCCTAAGTTAAAATTCTGATTTAGATTGTATACTCTTACCGACTCTTCTAAATTTTGTCTGGCTTCTAAAGAGCAGATTCTTGGCGCTTTATAATCAATTATTCCCATTCCTGATAGGTTATTTAAGATTGCAACTTCGAGTATGTGTCTTGGAAAGTCTCTAAATTCTCCTTGCATATAACGATTATAACTGTCAAACTCTTTTATCTCACCGGTTTTTGGATCAAATCGATATTCTAAACCTGCAGAGGTATATCCTTCTCCAAATCTTCCAGGTCCACCAAAGCTCTCCTCAAGCATTAAATATCTCATACCTCCTTCGGATCCAGAGTTCATTAATTTAAGATTTAAACTGACAATATTATTCATAACAATTAGAAATTAAACTTCTTATTTAAACATTAAGTAAAGATTAAAAGAAAAAGATAAAAAAATAAAGAAAAAAAGGGTTTTAGTACCCGTCTAATGGGGCATTGCTGCCGTTTACACTAGGCTTGTCGAACTGACTTGCATCTTTCTTCAATGCATCTACTTTGTCTAGTTTTTCCCATGTGAAGTCTGGGTCATTCCTTCCAAAGTGTCCGTATGAAGCTGTTTTCTTAAAGATTGGTCTTTTCAATCTTAGGTGACTGATGATGTCAGATGGCTTCAATGGGAAGTGTTTTACAACCAATTTGCTGATTTCTTCTTCAGGTATTCTGTTTGTATCGAAGGTGTGAATCAGTACTGAAACCGGGTTTGCAACTCCAATTGCGTATGCTAGTTGTACTTCACATTTAGCTGCTAATCCTGCTGCAACTATGTTCTTTGCGATGTATCTTGCTGCGTATGAAGCTGATCTGTCTACTTTTGAAGGATCTTTTCCTGAGAATGCTCCTCCACCGTGACTTCCGTGTCCACCATAGGTATCTACAATGATCTTTCTTCCT
>JACKQG010005120.1_pt1 | contig 14681 bp, 8 predicted proteins | sample 8237621 | NCBI WGS metagenome assembly JACKQG01 (sample SAMN15677084, study PRJNA649215) | marine metagenome | biome: marine; feature: Black Sea; material: saline water; isolation source: suspended particulate matter (SPM) from the Black Sea western gyre | collected 2013-06-09/2013-06-10 | depth... | reverse complement strand
TTTCGAGTCGGAAGGAAGGAGGGCGGGCCCCGGCGGCATTCTCCCCGGGGGTGGGGTAGCACATTTTTTAAAAAAACTCATTCGCCACCGGGTGTTGGGGGGACCCCGGGAGGAAGAGGGAACCGCCGATGGCATCAACGAGCCTGTAGGGGATCAGTGGAAGTTCTTCCGGGATTTCTATAATTTCTATCGACCAGTGGATGACGGACTGGTGAGCGATTTGAATGATCAGAACATTTTTTATGGATTGGATGACGTAACTACACCAAATCCTTCGACACGAATGCGTTTCACAGACGTCAATCGGCATATTAACCATATTTATAATTCGCCCGATGGAACGAACTCTAACGACCGCAGCTACAACGTAAGCTATGCGGATGCTGTAACGCCATTAACTGTCCATAATAATCAACGAGTCAGAGATAACGGGAACAGCGATCTCACCATCACTGATGAGTCGTGGTATGTATACACTCCAGAGCTGAGACCTGTATTCCTAAGAAAGAGCATTAAAATCGGCATACAAACACGCCAAACAACCAGTGCGGATTTCGTGGATCCGAGCGATCCGAACGTTGGAAAGTATATCCTACAGTTCAAAGTGTATCCTTCAATGATTCTATGGAACCCATTCAATGTAAGCATTGACCTAGATCCAACCAACAACGGCAGCTCCCTCTCTAATAACCCTCTGGCAAATGGGGAAGTAATTAAATTTCAAGCTGTCAGCGGTGGCATTCGATTTCCGATCGACATAACAACCGGTGGCAATACCGAATCTTATACATTCGACATACGAACCATCTCCCCTCGCCTTCGAGTCGTTGGCAACAAGGCCTTCGATGAGCTTAGCATCCCAAAGAAAATAGGGCCAGGCGAAGTGATTATATTCGGACTCAGAGACTCTTATTTGATGAATCTATATGAGTTGACTGCCAACAATGGCTCAACACAGATCAAAATCGACGAAACCACCTTAAGAAGAGCCTCTGGCGGCCTAATTAATCGTCGCATGGATGAAGATGGCTGGGAGGCCGGTGCAGGGACATGGGGCTCTATATTCCATCTATTCCCTGCAGCTTCTGGATATGGAGTCAGTGAAGACAATGGGCTCATATACGAATCTCGCTACTTATTAAATGGGAATACACCCGAGGAAGTTTACCTAGAGGGCAACGCTACGATTATCATTCGCAAATCCGACAGAACTGCCGGCGCAGCAGATGAATATAGCTGGAGCGGTAAAATCAGCGGCCGAGATTCAAGTAATACTAGTCCTGAGCGAGGTTACTTTACCGCATTATTTGATTCATTCCACCAGGCAACAAATTCAGATCTAATTTATATCGACGAAGATGTCAGCTTAGGAGCAGCCGCAGGACTGACAAATGCCGATTCTTTCCCATTCTATCAAATAGATTTTCGCGGGCGCACACTTTCCGATGAGGCAGGACCATTGAATAGCTATGGAAATCCAGCTGTCTCTGCATTCGCAAACGTCAATTATTTAGGCACGATGCCGCTAGGACTGAAAGGCAGAGGTTACGACACATGGCAGGACGTGAAAGCGCTCTACATTCCCGAACGCTTGAGTATCAACGTCCCGCTCGATCCATTCTCAGAAAGAGACGCTGCAACAGGAGCCGGATATTACGGAAGCTCTTTTGACAATGACGGCGAAAGTTCTAGTCGCATTACGCTATACGACATCCCGCGCCATCCCATCGTATCAGCCGGAGATTTTAAGAACTTGGTTTTTAGCTGGTTTGAAGACGCCCCGCCTCGCCCAATCGGAGCCTCATGGCCCAATGCAACACTAGCGAACTTGAGCGATACATACATCAAGTCGCATGAACCAGGAAATAGCTACGCCGTCGGTGCCGGTTGCGACACGAGCTATTATTACAACGACACATTGTTCGACGCCTACTTTTTCTCTGGTGTCCCTTCTGAAGAAAGAGATAACAACAGCACACTGCGTAATCAGACATTCCCATACGGAACTGAATTCAACCAAGACTATGTAGACACACATAAGCCACTCGCAAACACCCGCTTGACCTACTACGGAACCCCGAACGTCGATAACCTGCGAGGTCTTGCCAATAATGCCGACAAAACCACTGATGATGGTTTTGAGAAAGCCGCAGCTCACTTAATGATTGATGCTCCCTTCAATATCAACTCGACGAGTCCTAAAGCGTGGCAAGCCATACTCTCCAGCTTCCGATCACAGAGCGTTATTGGTGTCGAACAAGACTATAGCAGTAAAACAAACTATACAGGAACGGGTTCACCGTTTGTAGATAACTTCATTCCCTCTGGAGATGATAACGATCTATACGCGGGACATCGTCGCCTCCTCGACGATCAATTAGCTAATCTATCAAACGAACTCATTGATGAAATACGTAATAGAGGCGTCGCACAAACACTAGGAGGATTCCTCAATAGATCCAATGATAGCTCAAATTCAGATGAGCAGTTAATGAGTCGTATCGACAAAGCGATTCTGGATGCAGGATTAAATACAAGCCAACGTATTGCAATTAGCACTCAGGATGATGCGGAGCTAACCCCTCGTCCGAACGAGACACAAGATCAAGCCCACATGTTTGCGCAAAGCCTTGCTCCTGAGACGGGTGCAGGTCTCCCCGGTTATCTGAAGCAGCAAGATATCTTACGCCCCCTTGCTCCTATCATGACAGCACGCGGCGACACCTTTACGATTCGCTCTTATGGAGAATCCGTCGACCCCATAACCGGTGCCGTTAATGGCAAAGCATGGTGCGAGGCAGTCCTGCAACGTGTGCCAGACTACATAGACGACACAACAGCCGCATGGGATCTCCCTGCACCGAACTCAAATAATGCAAAATTCGGCCGAAAGCTGAAAATCATACACTTTCGCTGGTTGAGTGAAGATGACATATCGTAAACCATAAAGCTTATGCTTAGATTCGTATATTTAATATTGTTTATAGCGCTACCACTTTCTGCAACCGCTCAGCTGGTTAGTGGCTATCGCTTCCAGGCGATTGCTACAGATGTAGTCATCACGAATAGCCTCTGGAATATAGCTGGCGGAGAAAAACAGGAAATCTATGCCACCAAAATGATCCGAAGCCTCGACTATCAATACAATCCTGGGCCCACGATTACGTTTTTTGGAGATCGGGTTGATGTAAAAGGGCAGCCAATCCCCGAGGCCATTGCAAACGTCCCAGAAGGAGCAACTCGCCTACTACTGCTGTTTACAAAGTTGGAAAACCCAGACGAACGTGGGCTAACATATCGAGTTTTTGCGATGAAAGACGATGTGAATAGCTTCGCCTTCGGTTCCTTTCGTTTCGTCAATACAAGTCAGAGGACTATTGCAATCGATCTTGAAGGTGAGCAGTTCGTGTTAAAGCAAGGAGCGGCGCGAACACTCAAAATTGAACCACCAGAACTTGGAGATCTCTCCATTCGTATCGCCACACCTGATGCTCATGGCGTTTGGAAACCGAACTATACGAATGGTTGGAGCCATCGATCTAACTTACGCACTCTTGTGTTCATCACAGATGGCATAAAAGGTCGGGTCAGACCGCTCCGCTACCGTCAAACCGAACCCATTCAGTAATCGCTCTCACACAAATGCCCCTCCGATCGCTCATACGCATTTCGTTACTGGCCATACTCATGCTGCCAGCACAGAGCCATGCGGAATTACGCGACGGCAATTACTTTCAGGCGATCTCGGCAAACGATCCAATCGCTAAAGAACTTTGGTATAGTGTTGGCGCAAAGAAATATGTTATCGGCGTAACAAGCGCCATGCGGGGCATCGACTACCCATATGTAGCCGATAAATCGATTATCTTTTACGGAGCGCGCGTCGATGCAAATGCACAACCCATGCCGGAGGCCATTGCAACGATCCCACCAGGAGCCACTCGCTTACTGCTTCGCTTCACAAAGCTGTCCTCTCCAGATGATCGCGGGCTCCGCTATCGCGTAGATAGCTTTAAGGATGACAGCAGAACATTCCCCTTCGGCTCCTTCCATTTTATCAATACCAGCACTCAGCACGTAAAGATCAACTTGGCTGGCACTGCCGCCGTGCTTGCCCCTGGCGGCGTAAGCAATATTCTTTCCGAACCACCCGAACGAGGAGACGTGTCGATCCAAATTTCGGTCGCATCCAATGAAACGGACAATTCTGCTCCAATGTATACGAATGGTTGGAGCCATCGATCCGACTTGCGCACACTTGTCTTGCTGACCGAACAAGCCAACGGATGCATCAAGCCGCTCCGCTACCGCCAGACTGAACCGTCAAATTAGCTAGGCACACGCCCGAGCGACCCTTTTCATTCCTACCCGGCTTGCGCAATGGGACATGACTTCGTCGCCGGGCGACATAGCCTTCTAAACGTTTTTTTGTATAATACAGAATCTATGTTTAAATCTATATTTAAGTGTATTGCGCCATTCGTATTCGCAGCAACCTTGCTTGCGGCAGAGACGCCTCCAAACTTCATCATCATCTATGCCGACGACCTGGGCTATGCCGATACGTCGGTGCAAATGATGGATGCCGACCCGAGCACGAAGCATAAATTCATCCAAACACCCGGCCTCGATAAGCTGGCCGAACTCGGCACACGCTACACCGCTTCCTACTCGCCTACGCCCACCTGCACCGGCTCACGCATCAGCATACAGCACGGGCAAAGCTCTGCGAAGATACAGTACCGCTACGTATTTGACGTTTATTCAGCAGTCCAGCGTCCGGACGGCTACGATGACGAAATCACCATTGCTGAGATGATGAAGGACGCAGGAAAAAACTACATCACCGCTCACTTCGGAAAAGGATGTAGCGCCATGGGGCGTTTTGATGAATCCGGTTATGATATCACCGATGAAAACCCCGGCGAGGCCGGCGGCAACGGCAATGGCCACGGCTCCTACTGGGATCCGATCCAAAAGAAGACACCCTTCCCTCCGGACAATCCGAAGCGTATGCACTCGCTGCGCAAAAGTGCTGCAGGCTTTCTCAAGGAGTACGCCGGCGAACAGCCTTTCTTCATGATGGTCTCACACTACGCTCCGCACATTCCATTCGCGTGCACGAGAGAAGCCTTTGAACGCAACAAGAAGCGCTGGATTGAAATGGGCTTCAGCACAGACGGCATGGAAGACTTACCTGGCGACTTCATACTTAACCCTAAGGGAGAAGCTAACAGAGAAATCGCCTACGCCGCCATGATCGAAGAGATGGATATGACGCTGGTCGACATCCTCAAGGTGCTTAAAGACAAAGGCGAACTCGACAACACCTACATCATCTTTACTTCCGACAACGGCGGAGGCAAAGCTGACAAGGTTGAAATCGACGGCGAGAAGCGCCGCTTCAACGGCCCACTTCAGGAAGGCAAGCGCTCCATTTTCGAAGGCGGCATCCGCGTACCGACCGTCATATCCGGCCCGGGAATCAGAGCGGGCGGTGAATGCAATGTGCCGATCGTCCAATGGGATCTTATGGCCACTCTGCACGACCTAAGCGGAAGCAACGGCCCTCTTCCCCCCAACACCGACGGCGGCAGCTTGCGTGATGTATTTGAAAAAGGAAACAGCGGTAAGGTCGCTCGAGTCGCACCCGGTATACTCCACCACTACACCTGCCACTACCACCCGACCATCAGTTCGATTATCATCGGTGACTATAAACTCATGCGGCACCTGGCATCTGGAGAACTCAGACTCTACAATATCAAAACCGACTACGCAGAGCAGAACAACCTCGCTGATAGCATGCCCGAGAAAGTCGCTGCCATGGATGCCATCCGTCAGAATTACGTCGACGAAGTAGACGGCGGCAGCACGGATGACGTCCGCGCCGCACACCTCAAGCTCATCGATAAGTTCTGCCAGCAGTCCAAAGATCAGTATCACAATAAGCTCGCAGAACTCAAAGCAAAGAACCCTTCAGACTTCGAAGCGCAGAAATCCAAAATGCTCAAAGAACTCAACGTAAAACTGAAGAAGAACTTCGAAAGCAAAGAAGAAACCCGCCAGATGGCCAAGCACTACTCTTGGCGCGAAAGCAGCGGCGCCAAAGCCAAAGCAAAGGAAATAGTCGATGCCACATGGGTGGACTATACGGGGGAGTAATTATTTACCGCTAAGAACGCGAAGAAACACGAAGATATTATATTATAAAAATTGTTTATCTAATTCTTATTTCGCGCTCTTAGCGTCCTTCGCGGCAAAAAAATAAATTTATCATGAAAAACATCACCTCTGCGCCTCTGCGCCTCTGCGCGATTATCCTATTCGCCCTTCTTCCTTCCGCCTTCATCCTTTCGGCGGCGAAGCCGCCCAACTTTGTCATCGTCTACGCCGACGACCTCGGCTACGCGGACACGTCCGTTCAGATGATGGACGCCGATCCTTCGACCAAGCACAAGTTCATCCAGACCCCCGGCCTCGAGCGTCTTGCTGAAATCGGCGGACGCTTCACTGCCGGCTACTCGCCGACTCCCACCTGCACCGGATCGCGCATGAGCATACAGCTCGGCAAGTCTTCTGCCGCCGTGCAGTATCGCAACGTGAACGATGTTCTAGCAAAGTATCAGCGCCCGGAAGGCTGGGACAATGAGGTCACCATGGCGCAGATGCTCAAAGACGCCAATTTGAACTACAAGACCGCCTTCTTCGGCAAAGGCGCCAGCAACCTCGGACGCTTCGAAGACCGCGGCTACGACATCACCGACGAGATACCAGGCCAAGTCGGCGGCAACGGCAATGAACACGGACAATACTGGGATACGAAAAAGAAAACACCCTTCCCTCCCGACAACCCCAAGCGCCTCCACTCTCTCCGTAAACACTCAGTTGATTTCATCAACGAATACGCAGGCAAACAGCCCTTCTTCGTGATGGTCTCCCACTACGCGGCGCACATTCCCTTCGCATGTACAAGAGAAGCCTTCGAACGCAACAAGAAGCGCTGGATCGAAATGGGCTTTGATACGGACGGCATGGAAGACGTTCCTGGCGACTACATACACAAACCTAGCGGCAACGCTAATGCGGATATCGCCTACGCCGCCATGGTTGAAGAAATGGACATGACCGTCGTCGACATCATCAAAGCACTTGAGAAGAAAGGCGAACTCGACAACACCTACATCATCTTCACATCCGACAACGGAGGCGGTAAAGCAGAGCTCCGAAAAGTTAACGGAGAAAACCGCCGCTTCAACGGCCCCCTTCAGGAAGGCAAGCGCTCTATCTTCGAAGGAGGCATCCGAGTGCCGACTCTTATTTCCGGCCCCGGCATCAAGCCCGGATCCGAAGTCAGCGTGCCGATCGTTCAGTACGACTTCCTCGCTACCATGCACGACTTAAGCGGCAGCAAGACGCCCCTCCCTGAAGGCGTCGACGGAGGCAGCCTGCGCGATGTCTTCTATAAGGGCAACAGCGGCAAGGTGAAGCGCGTGTCCCCAGGTATCCTGCACCATTACCCCTGTCACTACCATCCGCCAATCAGCTCCATCATCATCGGCGACTACAAACTCATGCGCCACCTCAACTCTGGGGAAATCAGACTCTACAATATCAAAGACGATTACCGTGAAGAAAACAATTTAGCCGAAAGCATGCCTGAAAAAGTCGCGTCCATGGACAAGCTCCGTCAGGACTACGTAGACAAAGTCGACGGAGGCTCCGCTGACGATGTCCGCGAAGCCCAATTTAAAGAGCAGGATGAAGGAGCTGAACAATCTAAGAGGATTTACAAAAACAAGCTAGCCGCCCTCAAAAAGCAGAACGCCCCCGACTTCGAAGCACAAAAAGCCAAACTGCTGAAAGAACTGAACGCAAAACTCATGAAGAACGAAATAAACAAAGAAAAAGGCAGACGCCACGCGCAGCTGCACTCATGGAGAGGCTACGTTGATAAGAATGCTGCTGAAGCTCATGTAAACGCCAATTGGGTCGATTACACGGGAGAGTAGTCAGATTCAAAGTCCTCTAGCCCTCCAAGGTAGCGGCGCTTGTCCCAAGCGCCATGCAGCAACCTAAGCCAATGCAATTGCAATGCCCGCCATGCCAGATAAACTCAGGCTCCGCGATGGCGGTCGGGACGACCGCCGCTACCTGTTCAGATCAAACAGTGAAGGCACGTCAATGCGGGCCTTTCAATGTGTGCTATGGCTCTATTATTTTTAACCACCCGCTTGCCGCGAGAGGACACTGAGAGCACAGACCGACTCTGACGTCAGAGTCCACGATTCGCACGGTCATGTGGTCAACTCAGCGCTTTCTGTGTCCTCTAGAGACCGATGGGAACGGGTGGTTATAAAACCAACAACCTAAACCAATATCATCCAAGGTAGCGGCGCTTGTCCCAAGCGCCATGCAGCAACCTAAGCCAATGCAATTGCAATGCCCGCCATGCCAGATAAACTCAGGCTCCGCGATGGCGGTCGGGACGACCGCCGCCGTTAGACTCTGAGTTTGCCTGTCCCGAGCTTGTCGAGGTGGTCGAAGGGCTACCTTTCATGTCGCACACAGACATCCCCTTGACGCTGCGCAACATTGCTCCCAGCTGAAATTTCCGCTATAATCATGCTTTAATGCCTCAACAGCATTCGAACATCCCCTTACCAGCCCTGTCGTATTCGGGCAGCACGGAACCACACACGCATGAAATCCACAACACTCACCCTCTTCCTCCTAAGCTCTGTCCTCTGTTCTCTGACCTCCGACCTCTGCGCGGCAAAGCCGAAAGCGCCCAACTTCATCATCATCTACATGGATGACCTCGGCTGGGCGCAGACCTCCGTGCGCATGATGGACTCCGAGCCACTGTCGAAGCATTCCTTCTTTGAGACGCCCAATGTGGAACGTCTCGCCGAAATGGGCACCCGCTTTTCCAATGCCTACGCCCCCACCCCGACTTGCACCGGTTCGCGTGTGAGCATTCAACTCGGCCAAAGCTCAGCGCGCGCTCAATACCGTTTCGTCAATGATGTGCTCAATAAGAAGCAACGTCCCAATGGCTATGCCGGAAGCTGGACCATCGCCACCGCAGTCAAGGGCGACGAAAACCCGCACAACTATATCACCGCCCACTTTGGCAAAGGGATGACCGAGAAGCTCAACGCGCTCGGCTATGATGTGACAGACGAATTCGAAAAGTATAGCGGCAACGGCAATCTCCACGGAGACAAAATTGGCATTCAAGACCCCAGAGAGCTGCCCGCCGACAATCCGAAGCGTATCTACTCCCTGATCGAAGACTCGGTCAACTTTGTCAATGAGCACGCAGGCAAACGCCCTTTCTATATGATGGTTTCACACTACGCCGTGCACGTAAAGCACGCGGCGTCCCAGAAGTATCTCGACAAGTGGCAGGCTAGATACGACGCCCTGCCGAACAAACCGACCGACAGCAAGGAGCTCTACAGGTTTAGGAAAGAGCGTAAATACGATTACGCCGCCATGCTGGAGGAGGCCGATCAAAACTTAGGTCACATTATCGACACACTCAAAGCCAAGGGCGAACTCGACAATACCTACATCATCTTCACCTCCGACAACGGTAGCGAATGTATCCCGGCTGACGAAAATGGGCGACGCTTCAATGGCCCACTACAGGAAGGCAAATACTCAGCCTTCGAAGGAGGCATCCGTGTGCCCTTCATCGTATCCGGCCCAGACATCGCAGGCGGCGCACAATGCGATACGCCCGTCGTCCAATGGGACATACTGCCCACCTTTCATGATCTCAGCGGCAACCCCACCCCACTGCCCGAAACCATCGATGGCGGGAGCCTCAAAAGTGTCTTCACCCAGCGCAACCAAGGCAGCATCGAGCGTCGTGCCCCCGGCCTCGTATTTCATTTCCCCAGCTACTACCAAGTGCCGCTCAGCTGCATCCGTATCGGAGACTTTAAGTTCCTGCGCAACATGAACACCAACGAGATGAAGCTGTTTAATGTCAAAGACGACTATCGCGAGCAACACGACCTAGCCGCGTCGATGCCAGAAAAAGTCAGCGAAATGGACAAGATCCTCAGGGACTATATCGACGAAGTCGACGGCGGTTCGGTGCAAGATGTCTATCAAGCGCTCTATGAGACAATCGACGACTTTGAGCAACGCGAAGTAGTCGCGTATGAAAAACGCATGACAGCACTCGAAGCAAGCCAGCCGGCCGACTTTGAGGCACAAAAAGCCAAACTCATCGAAGCGAACGAAACCAAACAACGTTCCTTCTACGCAACACGTGAAATCACCAAACGTCAGGAAACCTGGCCTGACTGGTATACCACGGCACGCAAAACGGTCGAAGCCGAAATCGGCATGACTAAGGGCGGAAAATTACGTAAGCAGAACAAATAATTATGAATACAAAACAACCTAACCCGCGCCGTCAAAACGGTCTTTTAAGAGCTGCCCTTATGAAACACTTCACTACTCTTGCCTTTACGCTCGCTTCAACACTGCTACACGCAGAGAAAGCGCCCAACTTCATACTCATCTACGCGGATGACCTCGGCTACACGCAAACGAGTGTGCCCATGATGATGGAGCGCCCCGAAACCGGTCATGCGCTGCATCAAACGCCAAACTTAGAAAAACTGGCAGCTCAGGGCATGCGTTTCTCCAATGCCTACGCCCCCTCACCGGTTTGCACCTCCTCGCGCGCCAGCATTCAACATGGTAAAACCACGGCACGCGTGGGTTGTGTCTCACTGCACGATGTCGTCGCCGCGAAGAAAGGCGTCGACCTGGGCGAAAATCTCTCACTGGCAGAGATGTTTCTGGAAGCCGATCAAGACTATGTCACCGCGATCTTCGGCAAAGGCTGCAGCCCCATGGGCTGGTTCAAGGATCACGGTTATATGGTGACCGATTTCATCCACCAGAATCCCAATGGCAATGGCCATGGCGACTGGTGGGAACCGGCCGACAAAACACCCATCCCTCTCGACGACCCAAAGCGCTTGTTCAGTCTGGCGAAGTCATCCACTGACTTCCTCAAAGCCCGCGCCGATGACGAGAAGCCGTTCTACCTCATGATCTCTCACTACGCACTGCACGTGCGTAACATGTCGCTGAAAAACACACGTTTGAAATATTTAGACATCATCGCTAAACAACAAGGCATCGAAGGCGGCATTCCCGACATTTCACGTTTCGACGACAATGCAGCCGACATGCCGCAAACCCTTCACTCCCATTGGGAGCGTGCCAACTATGCCGCCATGATGGAAGACCTCGATACTTCTACCGGTATCGTGCTCGACGAACTCGAAGCCCTCGGCCTGGCTGACAATACCTATATCTTCTTCACCTCCGACAACGGTGGCGGCGCAAGCAACGCCCCATTGACCGGTGGCAAAGCCAAAATGTGGGAAGGCGGCCTGCGTGTGCCGATGATCGTCAGCGGCCCCGGAATTTCAGCCAACAGCCAGTGCGACACCCCTGTCGCCCAATGGGACTATTTAACGACCTTTCATGACCTCGCTGGTAGCAAGGCCGCATTACCCGAGGACCTCGACGGCGTGAGCCTCCGCCCCGTGCTCGAACAAGGCAATGCCGGCCAACTCGCCGAGCGCGACACCGGCCTCGTCTTCCACTTTCCGGCGCACTACACCGTGCCGATCACCGCGTATCGAGAGGGCGACTACAAACTCATGCGCCAACTCAACACCGGTGAGCTTAAGCTCTTCAACGTCGTCGATGACATGGGCGAGACCAAAGACCTCTCACAAGCCATGCCAGAGAAGACCGCCGAGATGGTTCGCAAGCTAGACGCCTACCTCGAGAAAGTGGGCGCATGGACCATGGAAGAGGTCTATGCCACCCGCGCAGAAGAACTCGAAAACTGGGTTGAACGTGGCCAAGCAGAGATCAGTAAAATCAATCAACAGCTCGCGGTGCCCAACTTGAGCCCTGCCGAGCGCAAGCAGCTACAAGCTCAGTTAAAGTCCAAACAAGCCAGCTTTGAGCGACACAGCACCACCTTGGAAAAACAAGCCAGCATCCAATCTTCTGAACGTTGGATGTAGGGAGACCCTGATTTATCATTGCGGAGGCCAAGCCTTATACCACCCTACACATACCAACCGGGACGCGGGTTCTTGCGTTGCAACCACTCATTCGCGGCTTCGATATTGGTAAAACGGCGCGTTGCTGCGTCATAGTCGAGCTTGCCTTCAAAACGGCTAGCAATATTACCTAATAGAGCACTCGCCGTCAGCACACCGCCATAGCCAAAATGCGAAAGCGGCGCATCATAGGCGGACACTCCCTTGGCAGCTCTAATGAAGTCCTCCACGTGGTGACTGCGCGGCACGATGCTCTCCATCCTACCGACTTCACGACGGAAGCTCTCAGGGATCAATCGAGGTGATTCCACGTAGCCGCCCTTTAGCCAAAGCGTGCCCTTAGTGCCGACCAGATAGCAACCGGGTCCACCGAGCTCACGATCTGCTTCCAGTGCTGCTGGGCGCGGCGGTTGAGCGGCTCCGTTATACCATGTCGAAACAAACCCAGGACGGCCATCCTTTGCAGGATACTCGTAGCGGATCTCGCTGCCTTCCGCAAAAGTTCGCGCCTCAGGGTCGACCTGCTTAACGCACTCGACCGAGCTCGGGTAGCCTGGCTCCAGAATCTTGTAAAAACCATTCATCAAGTGGCAGCACCAGTCGCCCAATGCGCCATTGCCAAACTCCGGAATCTTCCGCCATTCGAAAGGAGTGTATATATCGTTCACATAGGGACGCTCTTGCACAGGTCCCTGCCACAGATCCCAGTTTAAATCTTCAGGAATCGGGTCCTCCCCCTGTATCTCTGAAGTGCGCCTCGCTAACCGACTACCGGTAAAAGTGTGCACCTCTACAATGTCGCCCAGCACCCCGGCCTCGTAGTAGGTGCGCCCCACACGCCAGCCCTGATTGCCCATCCCCTGATTCCCGAGCTGAGTGGCGACCTCATACTTGCGGGCTTCATCCGCCAACTGTTGCGATTCCCAAACCGACCAAGTGAGCGGCTTTTCACAATACACTGCCTTGCCCGCACGAATCGCCCGAATCGCTGCTGGGAAGTGATGGTGATCCGGTGTCGCGATCCATACCGCGTCATACAAATCCGGATACTCGAACAGCTCACGGTAATCTTCAAAACGTTTAGCCTGCGGCCACAGCTCGGTCGGCGGCACATCCATGCGCCGCTTATCGACTGCCTGACTGAAGGTGCGCGTGTCGACATCGCACAAAGCCGTAATCTCAACCTGATCTGGACGCAGACTCCGGAATGCATAGTCTGAGCGACGCCCCAGACCGATCACGGCGACACGCAACTTCAGTTGCTCTTTAGAGAGGGCAATATGCGGAAAACTCAGCGCGGCCGCGCCTGCCAGCGCTGACTTTCCTAAGAATGAGCGACGACTAATAGATTCAGAGATATTCATAAAAGCAGCCCTGCGCCTGACCCATGTTAAAGGGTTCGTAGATCGACAAGCTGACGTCCTCACGACACTCACAGCTTATCGGGTTTATTCCAGCACCATTTCCAGTGGCCTGGGTATCATGAATCAGTATTACCACCAGCGATTGAGCCGCTGCGAAGAAGAAGCCCAACAAAATCGAAGCACATAGCTTTTGTACTCCCACCGCTTTCATTTCTTTTTGGGAGGGCCTCCTGCCCAGTGCGAGGAGGTTCGGTAAACGGCCACCTCTTCACGGTTCTTCTCAAAGCGCTCGAGGTTATCATCCAGATGCTTCTTTAGCTCCTTTAATTTAGCAGCATCCGCCACAGGGTCTAAGCGGGCGGATTCACGAGCATAAATATCACGCGACTGCGCTTCAAAGTGATCTAATTCTTCCAAGCGCGCTTGGTACACATCCTGCACATCTTCAGCATCAATTGTTTCCAGATAATCGGTTAACATCTTATCCATCTCTGCGACTTTCTCAGGCATCGATCGCGCGAGATCGTGTTGCTCACTATAGTCCGTATTCAAATTATACAGCTGTGTTTCCCCCGTCAGCAGGTGCTTCATGTACTTGTAGTCGCCCACACGGATCACGCTCAACGGCGGTGCGAAGTAGCAAGGGTAATGGAAGACCATCCCTTCGACAGGGCGCTCAACAGTACCGTCGTTGCCACGTTCGAACACATCACGCAAGCTACCACCATCGAGATCCTCTGGTAGCGGCTGACGCGCTCCCGCTAAATCATGTAGTGTCGGTAAAAAGTCCCACTGCGCTACCGGAATATCACACTGCGCGCCAGCCTTCACACCCGGGCCAGCGACTACCATCGGCACACGCAAGCCACCTTCATACAGCTGCGCCTTACCCCAGCCAAGTGGACCGTTCGGTCGCATACCGCCACCATTGTCCGATGTGTAGATGATGTAAGTATTCTCCAACTGGCCGGCAGCCTTTAGCTCCGCAACCAGATTGCCCAAGTTCTGATCAACTTCATCGATCATCGCGGCGTATTGTAAACGCCAGTACGAGTTTTTCATACCTGCGGGTATCTGATCATTGGGCAGATAGTCCTCATCTTTGAGATACTTACCACGTGGGACATGACGATACTTCTCGATCAGCTCAGGGCTGGCCTCATGTGGAACGTGCACGGCATAGTGCGAGATCATCATAAAA
>JACKQG010005118.1_pt1 | contig 14687 bp, 16 predicted proteins | sample 8237621 | NCBI WGS metagenome assembly JACKQG01 (sample SAMN15677084, study PRJNA649215) | marine metagenome | biome: marine; feature: Black Sea; material: saline water; isolation source: suspended particulate matter (SPM) from the Black Sea western gyre | collected 2013-06-09/2013-06-10 | depth... | reverse complement strand
CGGTTTTCCATCGACCACATCCGCGCAAAGAAACGGAGAAAGGGGCAATAAGGGCAATGCGTCGTTTTTTGACCGAAGCAGGAGTAGAACCATGATGGAGTATAAAGGTTATTTAGCTAAAACAGAATTTGATGATGAAGCTAACATTTTTCATGGAGAAGTCATCAACATCCGAGATGTGATAACGTTTCAGGGAAAATCGGTTGATGAACTCCGTAAAGCGTTTGAAGATTCCGTAGAAGATTATCTTGACTTTTGCGCCGAACGAGGGGAAGAGCCGGAGCAACCATTTTCAGGACGATTCACAGTACGCCTATCACCAGAGCAACACCGCCAGGTCATCTTAGCCGCAGAGAAGACAGGAAAAGGCGTAGAGGTGTGGGTAGCAGAAACACTTGCCCAGGAAGCAGCTTTAAGCGTCAGGTCAATAGCCGGGTAGGTTCTAAACTTATCTTGACTTACTTTTTTCCTCAGTGTTTCTTTTGATTACCCACCCCTACCCCTCCAAGGAAATGAAAATATGAGAACTGAATACCATACAAGTTGATTCTCCGCAAATTCTCCAGTTTGCGGATTGGCAAATTTAATGACTTGTGCTAGTGGTTGATTTAATTCGTATCTTTGACCGTCTCATCCAAAGGGATTCTCAATTCCAGGTAACTCTTGTGACGACTTTGTTCATCCCCCAAATTAATCTCCTGGGCGAGTTCACCTACCGTCAAAGTATGCTCCCTCGGAACCACGATTACTCCGTCGCCGTCGCCCACAACCACGTCGCCTGGATAGACTAACACGCCACCACAGTTAATTGGGAAGTTGTACGATTCAGTAAGCATTCGACCCGGACGCACCCCGCGGGTGCTGTGTCCTTTGCGCAAATAAACCGGTGGTTTCTTGACCTTTACGATTTCGTCGGTATCGCGCGCGCCGCCGTTGGTGACAACACCAACAATCCCTGCTTTCACCCAACCGAGACTATTGTTCGAGCCGATGTTGCCGCCCTCAAATACACCACCAACATCCATCACTACTGCGTCTCCTGGTTTGACTAATTCCCTCCATCCATCCCTCGCCCGACCATACTGTTCGCTTTTAAATTGTTTGAAGCCCTCCAGGTCTGGAAATGAGTTCTGACCAACACGTACATCCGACGGAACATACCGAACGGTGATGGCAAATCCAACAAAGCGATGTGTGAAGTTTTCCTCATCGCGCCAGAGTGGGCGGATTTCGTTTTCCATCAACCCGATATCCTGCAAACCGATTAAATCCATTCCATCGCAGACATCTGTCACACGTAAATCCTTGTACAACTCCAAGATTTCACATCGTGCTTTCTCACTGTCGTCATAACTCTTATTTTGTAGCAATCTGACTCCTTCAGGCATATGTTTCTCCATGAATAACTCCTCCTTAGATTAATTGCATAGCCTCTAATCTTTTATCCAAGCGTTTGTATCATTTTTTCAAAAAAAATTCCAGCGGATACCTCCAGATATCTCCCGATTCATTTGTAACCACAAGATGATTCTCATCATAGCAAAGCGCTTCACACCGGTCAAATCGGATGTGAGTAAAGTGAACGGGCGGTCTGAATAAATCAGATTCTTTAGCAACATGGTAAAATGCGATTTTTTTGTCGGTTAGCACTGCAAGTTGCTTGTGCTTTGATGAATAAGCAACATCAGTCACTTGACCAGAAATATCAAGTCTGCCGACTTCACGAGCCGAGATAGTTTGTTTCTTTTTCAATTTGTCAATACAAAATATCTTCTGTTTTTCCTCTTGTTCTTTAGTGATGATATACAGTCTATCATTCATTGCAAAAATGGCTTCGCAATTGTGAGGCTTCCCATCTGCATAGTTGAATTTATACGAATTGATTTTTTTTATCTTTTTGGTAGATGTTTTCGGTTCGGTAAATTGGTATATTCTGTACGACTTTCTTCGGAGTTCTTTGTCACCGGTATCGGCGATGTACAAGTTTCTGTTTGAGTCAATGGTCATCCCCTCCCAGTCGTCGTTCTTCACACCTTTCAACTCGACTTCTTGCAGGATTTTCCCCTTACTGTTAAAGCGGAAGATTTCTTCGTCGTTTCCCTTGTCGTTGTGCCCCCAATATTCCTCTCGTCCTTTAGCTGGCACAATCCCTGATAGTTCGTTGAGTTGTTTGCTTTTTATCTTTCCAGTAGCAGAACGTCCCATCGTCGAACTTGCAGCGATTTTGTTGTCTCCACAGGCATTCAGGAAAAAGGCACTCAGGATTATCAAGAAGAGGAAAAAGGCTATTAGGATTATTAGAAGTTTATGCGTTTTCATAATTCGAGCTTCCTCGTTTTGAGTTAGAAACCAAGTTTTTTCGGAAAAATCGGTTTCGCAGTGGCATGATAAATCATATTATTCCTGAATTTGTTGGCAAAATGCCGCCTAACAACCACTTGGAGTTGAACGAAAAAGGCGTCAGCGTTTTTCGCAGACCACACTAGACCAATCGTTGGTTCGCGGTTGATTTTCCAATCCACCGCGAGCAGTTGGAAGAGTTGTGATATGCTTAAACTACTTTTCTTGTTCAGCCAAAATGATGATGGTCGCAGCCCGTAGAGCCTTTGTCAACCATGTCTCATCTGCTCCGGAGATAATACTGAGCTTAATGCCTTCAGGTTCAGGCGCATAACTGACCTCAAGGGGACCTAATTGGCTCATCAATTCTGCGGCTGATTTGTCTCCAAGATTAACATTTTGTATTTCATCTCCAAGAAGATTTTGCTCAACCGCAAATTGTCCGATATTTCCGATTTCAGCGCGCACAAGAAGCCACGAGCGCGCAAGAGTTTTCTCTGCTTCCGTGAGTTCCCCTTTGTTGTTTAGCTTATCTATAATTTCCTCAATATACTTGGGACTGTTGCTCGCTACTAACAAGTCATCAATGTAAGTATATCGTGGTATCAACGCGATGCCGGGTGCCAGAGATTCCATAGATACGATGCTTCGATGAATCGTGGCGCCTTTGTACTGGTACTCATCAACCGGCTCAACGTTTATGAGATTTGCTAATTTCTGACGCAACTCTCCGAACTTACGTTTATCTTTGATGCCGATGAACAAAATCGGCTTAACAGCTTTGGCAATGTCCAGCTTATTTTTTGAAATATTCAGTTTTTCTTTCGGCGTCATGAGTGCAATTCCCAATTCCCCCGTTAATGCCTTCAGTACATCCTCTTTTAGGTCTATACCGATAGCTTGTTTTAATTGTTTCAGTTGTTCTTTGGGGTTCTGACCAGACCCGGACATCAGAGCCGTTACCTTTTCCAAAAGTTTAGGTAAGTCGCCAAGTTGCAAACCGACAAATACTCCATCTGCTGCGGGCATCAATTTAATCGACGAAAGCGGCGGGTGCGAAGCAAGCAGTATGTCGGAAAAAAACGTTACTGGACCCTCCGGTTCGATATGAACATATGCTTCGTGAGACGTGCCTGTCAGGTCGATCTTAACCGCCGCGGTTTTTAGTGACCGCATCAAAGCCAACTCCATCTCCTTGTCTTCGGATGATTTCTCATCTTTTTGATTATCTAACTCCTCTGTCTGATCCGCTTTTTCTAACGCCTGCATTATTGGTATTCCTCGCTCCAAATCCGCGTAAGCATAGGCGTTGCCTGCCAACTGAACTTTTTGTGTCATCTTCTGAAACTTTGTATTTTCAGCAATAGTAGGATTCAAGCCGTTATCAGTATCCACGACTTTTTCAAACCCGCCATTTATACCCAAAACCATCAGGTTGTCCAAAAATCCATATTTGACGGCGTTGCCGTCTTCATAGGTGAAACCATGATACGAAACACCACCATACGTTTGAGCCTCGGGTATTGCTTTGTAATTGCGTCCGCCTGACATCAGAATCAAAAATTGGTTCAATCCATCTTCTGCTGTCTCAGGGGATTTCTGGACATTGAAAATAAACGCCAGTTCCGGTTTTTCGTCCACTAATCCCATAAATGCAAATGTGACTTCACTGAAAAATATCTCGATTAATTCTCGCGCTTCCACGCCTGCAAGAAGTTGCGTGATGGGAAGCGCATGTTGAAACTGAGCCAGTGACTCCTGCACCTGCTCGTTTTCCTTTAATTCTTGCCATTCAGGTGATTCCAATACGGTATCAAAAATTTTGGGTATATCAGATACCCTGACGCAAGCAATTGCATCCGAGGGCACCACATCCAAACCCGATTTGACTGCCTGCGCTGATTGAACCACAACCAGCGTACAACATACAAATATCAATGTTAATTTTGACGCAGAATAAGAGCTGCTACTCTGATTTTTCATTTTACTCTCCTTCTAATTATCTGAGCGAGACTTGTCTTACCAAAACATAGAGCCACTTCTACTACTACGAATATTTCATTATACGTAAATTCAGGAGAATCTATCTTCACGTTTTACGTTTCATGTTTCACGGTATAATCATAATTTTCATCGCATCTTTTCCCTGTTGTTTGAGTGCAAACGCTGCTTCGAAATCCTCAAGTGGAAACTGATGAGAGACCAGAGATTGAACATCAATTTTCTTCGATTTAATCACATCAACAGCTTGCCGCGCAGTGTGCAGCAGTGCAAAAGTACCACAGATTTTTAACTCACGTTTGTATACGTCATACGGTGAAATCTGAATTTTCGCATCGGCGGGACACACACCAAAGAATAGAATCCGCCCTTTGTCGCGGACATAATCGAACATGCGCTCTACCACGCGCGGATTGCCAGTCGCATCTATGACGACATGAAATCCATCAGGCTGAGATTGACAAAGCCGTTGTTTTAAGTTATCATCTGCCAGCAGACTATTTGTTGCTCCTAATTTCTCAGCGAGTTCCAACTTACTCTCTTGAACATCAACCATCGTGACAGTCGCCGCGCCACCCATCTGACAAAGTTGCATCAGTATCAAACCAATCGGCCCGCAACCGAAAATTAGAACGTGCTCACCTAATTGCAGTTCAATCTGTTTCATGCCATGAATCCCACAAGCAACGGGTTCCACCATTGCGCCTTCCAGATACGACAAGCCTTTGATTGGATATAAATTCCGCTGATGAATGGCGACAAATTCCTCAAATCCCCCGTTGTAGTGGATTCCATATCCTCTGTAATTTTCGCAGAAATTTTGCTTGTTTTCACGACAAAACTTGCAACGATTGCAATAAATCGAAGGGTCAACAGCAACTTTATCTCCCACCTGGACAGTTACAACATCTGAACCTACATCTATCACTTCACCTGCAAACTCGTGTCCTGGGACAACAGGGTAACTGGCAATAAAATCTCCATCATAAATATGTAAATCCGTACCGCAAAGTCCGCTAGCTTTAACAGCTATCAATGCTTCCTCCGGTTTTAACTGCGGCGTGTCTATCTCGCCAATCCTAATTTTCCCAGGAGCATCGAATATCACAGCTTTCATGCAAAGCCTCCCTCTTTCATCCTTTTAGAGCATAATATAACATAATAATTTGAACTTGACAATGAATATATTATTTGGTATTCTCTTGAAAAAACGAGGAGAAAAAGCTATGCGAGGAATTATAGTTGGATTAGGTGGTCGGGCTAGAAGTTGGCTTGAGGTTTGTCGGCGTAATCCTGATGTGACGTTAGTTGGATATGTAGATACTGTACCAGAACAACGAACGAGAATGGCTGAACAGTTTAAATTGCCACCGGAGCAAATGTTTGCCTCATTGCGCGAGGCATCACAAGCTGTCCAAGCCGATTTTGCATTGGATGTAACATCTCCTGCCGCGCACGAAGCCGTGGCTATCGAAGTCTTTGAAGCGGGGTTGCATCTGATTGGCGAAAAGCCGCTCAGTGACGATTTTGGTGCTGCTAAACGAATTGTAGCTGCCGCAGAAGCCGCCGGACGAACACACATGGTAACTCAGAATTATCGTTTCGGTAGGTTACCGCGTACAGCACATCGTGTTCTCAAAGAAGACATCATCGGCGAGCCAGCACAAGTCACTGTCGGTTTCTATCGGGCATGGGCGACTCGCCCAGGGACGCATTACACGACGATGCCCTATCCGCTCATCACAGACATGGGTATTCATCACTTTGATTTGTTGCGTTACGTTTTGGATAGAGAACCACTACGAGTTTATGCCCGCACCTGGAACGCGCCTTGGGGCTGGCATGCGGGCGATGCGGGACACACAGCGATAATCGAATTTACCGGCGGACTTATCGGAACGCATCATTCTCTCGGCTGTAGCGTTGGCAAGCAATCGCCGTGGAATGGTGAATGGCGCATCGAAGGTCCAGAGGGTAGCCTGACGTGGGAGGAAGATGCCTTGTACATCACCCGCGCATATCCAGCGGATAAACAAAAACGTGAAGAGGTGCCACTGGATGAATTATCCCAGACAGGTCAAGATGCGTTGCTGACGGAATTCGTTTCTGCTTTGAATGAATCGCGAGAACCAGAATGCAGCGGTCAGGACAATCTGAAATCCCTGGCGCTGGTCTTTGCAGGAATTCAGAGCGCCAAGGAGGGGCGTCCAGTGGAAATCGCTGAGTTGCTGAGTTAAAGAAGGGAAAGGTAAGCTCATGAAGAAATCTGTTTTTCATGTTGACGCTGAAATATTGGACGTAGCTGTAACTGTCGAAGCTCGCCAAGGTGGTGGTGGACACTTTCGATCTGTAGAGATAGTTACGGTGACATTTCGATGCAAAGATAATGTAACCCGCCGATTCAAATTTGATGACGAAACTCAGATTGAAAGCGTTCGGTTCGCACGTAATGATAAAGGGTTGCTCGCATATAAAGAAAAAAAGAGTCTATTTGGCTTCCCCAAATTTATGTTCATTGATTTCTACAGAAATATGACAATGGAAGATTTCGAAAGCCTATCTAGAAAAGGAGTAGGCGATGCTTAACGAACTCAACTCTGAAATATCACGAATTTTAGACGTATTGGACAAATATCAAGGCAAAGGAGTTTTGAGCGAACCAAATACAAAGAGTAATTTAATCGAACCTGTGTTGAGAACTTTGGGATGGAATGTCTTCGATTTCGAAGAAGTTGAAAAAGAGTGGAAAGTATTCGATGGAACTTCGGTAGATTACGCACTTAAAATTTCGGGAACACCTAGTATTTTTATTGAGGCGAAAGCGCTTGACATTTCTCTTAATTACCCCAAGTTGATTGGACAGACTATCAAATACGCTGCGATGGAGAAAGACTTGAGATGGTGCGTGCTGACCAACGGAGATGAATATCGACTTTACAAGAGCGATGAGACTAAACTTAATCCGGAAAATCGAATCGTTTTTACTGTTTCGATTGGTGAATGCAAAGACGACGAAAAACGCGCTTTCTTTATCGAAATGATAAAACGACTTTCGAGAGATAGCGTGGAATCTGGAGAGTTTGAAACATGGGCAAGTGAGCTATTCATCGAAAATCGCATCAGGCGAATTATGGAAAATCCAAGCGACGAATTTCTGAACGTCATGAAGGAGCAGATTGGCACAACAACTGCGTCAGATGAACAAATCAAGCAGGCGATGAAGAACATCCTGAAGAAGGATTTAGAACTACCTCCGGATAATATAAAACCGCCTACGGATACGGAAGACAAAAAGAGAGGAATAAAATATAGGCTTGCCCAAGCAAATCCTGCTCAATTAGAATTATTTGGTAAACTGGAAAATTTCATCCTTTCCCTGGGTAATGATGTCCAGAAAAAAGAGTTGCAACAGTATTATGCCTATCGTCGTAATAAAAACTTTGTTTGCTTAGAAATCTATCCCAAAATTCAAATTATTTACCTCTATCTAAACATAAACCCCAAAACATTGGAAACCATGCCTGAAATTGCCCGTGATGTAACTGACATAGGGCATTATGGCACAGGAAATTTAGAATTGAAAATCCGCACCTCAGATGATTTTGAAATTGCTAAACCATTGATCGAGAAAAGTTATGAAATGAATTAGAATCTAAAAGAAACCGAGTTTTTCGGAAAAACTCGGTTTCTAAAAAAACGAATTAGGAGAAAAAACAGATGATGAATCCAAGAGAAAGATATTTAGAAACATTGCTGTTTGGGAAACCGGACAAAATTCCTTTGAGTCCTGGTGGGCCGAGGGAATCCACACTGGAAGTATGGCGTAAGCAGGGATTGCCTGAAGGCGCTAACTATTTCCAGACTTTACTTGATATTCTCGGTATAGAACCAGAACGAACTAAGGGACCTACGTTAAGTTTAGGCGTGTCATTTCAGATGATGCCCAAATTTGAAGAGAAGGTGTTAGAGCACAAAGAAGGTCACTACGTTGTGCAGGATTGGATGGGCGCTATCACGGAAATTTCCGATAGATTTGATTACACCTACATTCGTTCAGCCAAGGACTTCGTGACCCGCAAATGGCACAAATTTCCGGTAGAAAATCGTGAAGATTGGGAAGAGATGAAGAAGCGTTACAATCCGCATACACCCGGACGCCATCCCGATGACCTCAAAGAACGTTGCAAGGCTATGAAAGACAGAGATTACGTCGTCAGTTTTCGTTTCAACGGTCCATTCTGGCAACTACGGGAATGGCTCGGTCTGCCGAATCTCTGCATGATGATGCTTGATAACCCTGAATTCATAGAAGAAATGATTGATTACTGGACAGATTTTGTCTCCAAAACTATGGAGCCAATTCTCGAAAACGTTGCAGTAGACACTGTTGGTATCTCCGAAGATATGGCATACAAAGCTCATAGCATGATTTCGCCGGCTATGGTCAGGAGGTTTCTACTTCCCGCCTACAATCGTTGGGTTCCAGAGATTCAAGCAAGCGGATGTCCCATAGTCGATATGGATTCCGACGGTTACGTTGGCGAACTCATCCCGATTTGGATTGAGGCTAGTATCAATTGCTGTGACCCCATAGAGGTCGCTGCTGGAAATGACCTCGTAGAATATCGTCGAATTCATGGTAAAAAAATGGCATACAGAGGCGGCATCGACAAGCGTGCCATTGCCAAAGGCGGTGATGTGATAAAAGAAGAAGTTATGCGGGTAGTTCCACCATTGTTGGAAGAAGGCGGCTATATTCCCGGATGTGACCATGGTGTACCGTTTGACATATCATGGCCCAATTTCATCGAATACACGCGCTTGTTAGCTGAGTTGACTGGGTGGTTGTAGATGACAAGAATGAAACGTGAAACGTGAAGCGTGATGATATATTTCACGTTTCACATTTCTGACTGATAAAAGGCGGCATTCTGGATGCTTTAAATAATTTGACTTTGGTAAATTGGACGGAGATGCCTATCAATTGCGACTTTTGCCTGTCAGAAAGTGGTAAGATGGCAAGATGGAAAAATGGTGAAATGGTAAAAGAGAAAATGGTAAGTGGGTAAAAAAGTAACCCAATAACCCCTTAACCCTTTTGCCTCCTTAAACGAAGCCGAAAAGTCAGTGTTGCTCAATTTTATCGTAACTTGCTTTCAGCTTACTCCTGACGAGGAGGCGGATTTTCAACGTCTACTTGAACGAGAGGAATATCAGGAGGTGAAGGAAATGCGAGAAACATACTTTGATAAACTAAAACGGCAAGGTGCTATAGAGGCAATGCAGAATATTTTGTCCCAACTTTTGCAAACCAAATTTGGATCTTTACCACAAGCGGTTGCAGATAGAATCCGGGCAATTGAATCAGAGAATGAGTTGACCGAACTAGCGAAAAAAGTAGTCATAGTCTCATCTCTGGCTGAACTTGGATTAGACAAAGCGTAACTTCGATAGATTGATAAGGGGGATGTATGTACCATCAACCAATAACCACACAAATAAAAAACGGCGTAATCGAAATACCAAAAACGTTCTTGAAACATATGCCGGAAGAAGGGGAATGTGACATTGAGATGATTTCCGATAACGTCATGGTAATCGTATTCAAAAAACAGGACGATTGCTTCAGCAAATTGGAAAGCATCGAACATCTCCTCGAATTGTATGAAGATAAACTTCTATATGCGAAAGAAAAATATACACTTCTCACCCAACTACAAATAGAGATCCAAGAACTTTGGAAACTCTCTGTAGGAAAAGGCAAATACTTTGAGCAATGCGTCATAATGATGAAGGTTGCTCTCAAAAGGGTAGACCCAAAGGTGTTTAATCTTACTCACCTCAACCTCTTTTTGGATATGATTCGCCGATTACAACAAAAGCAAATCACCCAAAATGATGTTCAGAGGTATGACCAACTTTTCGCTGCAAACCAGATGGATGTTATGTTAAAACTTGGAGAGGATATAGCACAATTGTACTTAGAGGAGCGATAATTGAGCAGTACAAAAATTTTTCTCGACAATACTATCCAGATTGAACGGATTATTGTTCCATCACGAGGCGCCATCATTCAACCGCATCTGACAAATAAAAATGCGTGTGTGATAAGTAGCACATACCTTTTGATGGAATACAGACGCACCATTGTCGCTGACTTCGTCGCCGTTCATAATTTAGTGAAATTACATGAGAAATTAGGTTCTGCCGTAGCTCATCTCTCATCTGGACGCGCTCGGTTTAGCAAGCGGATGATGGAACGCCGTCAAAAAATCTTAGGAATGGCAATGGTCGATTGCGAGGACGCGGATGAATCTCTGACCAGAACTGGCATACTGCGTATCTTAGAACTATACCTCGAAGGCGGGTTAGAACGACGGTTTATGGAAAATATTACAGAATTAACGAACGTTACCGATTGCGATTTAGCCAAATATCCACTAATTCAGAGACCGGATGGGTATTATCAATTAACAACGACCTGCAACAAAAAGCGCGTGTGTTGTCAATTGCCTGCGTTTTTACAAAAAAATGCTCACAGCCTGCAACGGATAGAACAGTTCATTAAACAGCATACAGCAGCGGAATATCAAGAACTATTGGAAAAATTAGCGCGGGTGACTACCAACTTTTCACAGGCAAAAGGACAGCGAACTTGTTGGAAGTTGGGCGATATCATCATTGCTTTGGAATCTTCTACGGATGCTCTGATTTATACTACGGATAAACATTTTGAGACAATCTGCACTGCACTGGGGAGAAAATTATATGTTGAAGAATATTCTTGAACGTCTGGTGTGAATTGTTCATGCTTTCCTTAGACTTTTATTTGTGGTGCAGATTTCCCAATCTGCGTTAAATTTTTATGGAGGTAATTTTATGAAAAACCACTACGGCTCAGTGGATAACCCTGGTTCACTGCACGGCAACAATTGTGACCCGTACATAGCCGACTTAAATAACACCGACCCAATTAAGGAAAAAACAAGACTGATAGTGTTAGATGCGTCGGTAGGCATTTACAACGGCGGTCCGGGTGGGGCACCGCAATTTTACTACAACAGCCTTATTTTGGGAAAAGATCCAGTTGCTCTGGACTATCACTGTTTGCAAATTATCGACGAGGAACGTAAAAATCATGGGCTTCAACCAATCGCTAATGTCGGACGTCCTGCGAAATACATTCAGACTGCAGCAAAACTTGGGCTTGGCACAATGGATCCGGCTGAAATGCAGGTAATTCAATTAGATGTGCAAAACGTAGATACCAAGAGCAAAAAACCGGCTACCTGGGGCAAAATGAAAATGGAGGCAAATGAATGATAAGTTGGAAATTGTACAAATCAATGTTATACATGGCAATAGCCATAATTATCACCAGTATTTTTTTCTTCTCCTGCGGAGGAGAGAATGATGCTATAGACGAAAATGGCGGCGAAAAACTGAAATATAAAAATCCAATCGAGTTACTGCCGCGTGACAACGACATCAGTGGTTGGATGCGCGAGAATTTTGCCGAGGCGACGAACTATGCCTCGCTTTATGACTTGATAGACGGCGCAGCTCAAATATTCATCGACAATGGTTTCGTTTCAGCGGTCTTCCAAAACTATGTAGATGGTTCAGGACTTCAGCTTGAGCTCCGGATTTATGAGATGGACTCAATGGAAAATGCGCGATGGGTCTACGACGAACTTTCGCAGGTTGCCATTATCCCCTGGGTTGATGTCGTAGACACAGGTAGGATAGATAATTCGACGTTGGCTACCTATTCGGTTGAGTTTCAGTATGAAAATTTCTTCGTCCAAAACATCATCCATGAAAAATCTGACCGTTCTCTTGAGATAGCCAAGTTGTTCGCATCACATATAATAGATTCGATAAAACTTGGAAGTAATTGAAAGAGGGATAATTACTGAAAGGAAATGTCCATGATTGAAAAGCTTACCCGCAGAGAATTCATCAAGCAGACTACAAAGATAGCGTTATCAGGCAGCATAATGGCTGCATACCCAGGGCTTCTTCAGGCTGATGAAAAGTCCAGTGAACTGATAGTTGCAAGGAGAAATTCCCCATCGGAGACAGTCAAGGCGGCGATTGAGGCGTTCGGTGGATTAAACCGTATTGTGAAGCCCAAGGACACAGTGCTGCTCAAGCCCAACATCTCCTTCCCAAATCCGCCTCAGTGGGCGACTACCACTAACCCGGAACTCATCTCCACAGTGGCGAAACTGTGTCTTGAGGCGGGAGCGCGCCGGGTTATCATAGCCGACCATCCGCTTCGAAACCCGCAAAGGTGTCTTGAGAGAACAGGAGCCGACGAGGCGTGCAAAGATATCAGCGGCACCCACATCAAACTTTTGACGGAAGATAGAGATTACAAATCCGTCAAGGTGAACGGCGAGGAACTGAAATCGGTCGAGGTTGCAAGGTTAGCGCTCAAGGCAGACCTTATCATCAACATGCCCGCCGCAAAGTCGCACTCAGCCACAACCGTCAGCTTCAGCATGAAAAACATGATGGGGCTTGTATGGGATAGAGTTAAGTTCCATCAAGGCAATATTCATCAAGCCATAGCGGAACTGAATACCGTTGTAAAACCGAAACTCATTATACTCGATGCTACGCGTCTTCTCCTCACCAAAGGGCCAGATGGGCCGGGTGAGGTGGAAGAGCTAAACTCGGTAATTATTGGAACTGACCCAGTAGCAGTTGATTCTTATGCAGTTACGCTCGCATCGTGGAACAACAGAAAACTTGAGCCTAAAGATGTCGATTACATACGCATCGCCGCTAAACTTGGTCTGGGAGAAATGGACCTCAGTAAAATTGATGTAAGGGAAGTCTAAGCCAAACGAGGACTTGCCTAGTTAAATAAATTATGAACCGTATTTTGTAGGACAATCTGTTAGATCGTCTGTTCCCGGCGATCTAACAGATAGCACTACAGTTAGAATGTTAACCTTTTTGTTCTTTAGCCTTTTTAACCTTCTCCAACATCACCGGAGGGAGTGGAAAAACCCAACCCCGGTTTTTAATGATGGCTTCAGCCAAAACCGGCGGAATTGCCACAATGATTTCAGGTTCCAAGGAGAAGTTCCCGTCGAACCCGCCAACTGCGCTTCGAGCGTGGACACCAGCAAATCCACCAGCGTCAACTCCATCTACAGCATACGACGAACGTCCGCCGCCGAATACTGATTGCCATCGGAATGAATAACCGTTCACCACACTTGGTGCATTGTGGAAGGAACCAGCACCGGGTGAGACAACCATGCCAAGAGCCTTAACCGTGTATAACACATCATTTAAGTCGCCACCTTCGCCGCCACAGGTAATCGCCCAGTGGAGCGCACGGATGTGTTGGTCAGCCGCTTCCTTGCCCGCTTCCTGTCCGTGTTGAATCACTCCTTCATCATTTATCATCGGCAGCTTTCCTTTGCCAGTCCCAGACAGATAGATTAGTCCTGACTCAGAAAAAACTGCTGATGCAATCCCCGCGCCTGATAGCGATGCAACATTTTCTTCCCAAGTCCCAAGTTCAATACCTAATTCCTCAATGCGCTGATAGACGTCAAAGTTGCGCCTCAGTTCCGCAGGAATTATAGATTCGTCATAAAATCTTCCCATCTTGTTACCTCCTATGTTTGTAGGTCGAAATTCATATTTCGACATTAACTCGTCGAGTTTGGAAACTCGACCTACAATAAGAATTCGTAGGTCGAAATTCAGATTTCGACGCTTCTACTCTTCTTCAGTTTCTTCTTCCTTTTTAATTTCTTCTTTTAGGTCATCCACTTTTTTCAACAGTTGATTATTTATCGTGGATTTATAGACCAGAAAAACCGTTTCTTGGTCAGCGCGTTTCACGTAATACTTTCCACTCTCTTCCTTACCAATGAGCAATGTCTTCGATGTGCCATCATTCAAATCGGCAGATACTAAAGATTTAGGTTCATCCAAACCGTATTCTTCCATTTCCTTCTTTTCCGCGAAATCGTTGGCTTTAAGGGCAGAGAGAGCATTTAGAATTCCATCGACAACATCCTTCTTGGCATTTGCTGCTTCAGGTTCAATGAGTTTCCACTCGTTGCTCTCAGCGTTCAATTGAAGGATGATTTTCTCGTCTTCGGACGCAATGGTCAGTTTTGTCACATTGCCTGAAGTAAACTCGAATATTGTCTTATCACGCCATTCGCCAGATTCTTTGCCAAACATCGACTTGAGATTTCCATCCATGATATACACATTGTTGGAATCCACTCTGCGCACGTAACCGCGCCGATAGTCAGTTCCCATCTTGCCCACGAAAAAGTGAGCAATCAGATTACCGCTGGAGTCGGACA
>JACKQG010005117.1_pt1 | contig 14687 bp, 10 predicted proteins | sample 8237621 | NCBI WGS metagenome assembly JACKQG01 (sample SAMN15677084, study PRJNA649215) | marine metagenome | biome: marine; feature: Black Sea; material: saline water; isolation source: suspended particulate matter (SPM) from the Black Sea western gyre | collected 2013-06-09/2013-06-10 | depth... | reverse complement strand
GCCTAGTATCTCATTACAGAAGCTGCAATCTGGTTTATAAAATTGGAACTCTATCTCGTCCCCCCCCTTCATCTATTTTTATCACCAAAGTCAAAGTACGGGAGAACCATAGTTTATTTACCATTCTTTCTTACTCCTGTTATAAGATTTGCAACTATTCCGGTCAGTATTGCCAAAAGAATGGCCCATACAAAACCCTTTGATTCCGTTCGTGTCGATACTAGCCAAAGTGCTAACAAAAGAACAATGGAAATAGGAAAAGCGTATAAGCGCTTAAACCATGAAAAAATTCTATCCGTACATTTAAGAATAAATCGCATAAGCTTGAAAGATTTAGATCTCATCAGTTGATGAATCTCAGTGTACTCTACTTCAAGTGAATCCAGCCTTTGGTTCAACAAAATATAATCCTGCCTTTCGTCTATGGTTTTCACGAAAGTCGAAAGGAAATCGCTAATCCCTAGCACGTCCCTTATCCAAATACGACCACTATCCTTATAACTTCCATTTGTCTCTATATTTCTAAGTGTTTCACTAAGTTGCTGAAACAGAGCCTTATTAGAAACAAATAAATCAACATCCAGTAGTGTTAGGGCCTTTAATATGTAACCCCTGCTGCCCAATTGAAAAAATGTGCTGCTGTTATTCCTCATACTAACAAACACCTGCGTTAGTGACCAAGCATCCACATTGTCTATCATCTTAGACAAATCACTGAAGCCTTGCTGTATAGCGCGCAAATTTTTATGTACGCCCAATTCGATAAGGGAGGTAATTATTAGCGCTAATGTCCCAGCATCTTCCACATTTACTATCTGATCTAAAAGCCAGGTTACACCTTTAATAAAACAATTGGTAACTCGAAAATCCCTGGAATGTCTGAGGGCAAGTAAAGCATTGCATGTACAGATAACACAACCGTTATTATCTTTTTCCTGCGGGCCAAAGTAATAAAATCCCCATCCTCCTTCGTTTAACTGCGCGTTGCTCAAAAACTCGAATGCTCTTTCCATAATAGGGGTGTTCATGTCATAGCCGGCAGCAGAAAGAGCATTTACTAGGTAGCTTACCCTCAAAATCAAGTTGAAATCATCTTTCTTATTCGCGCGGGAATCCGGGTTCTCATATTCTGAGATGAGCCAGTTCATGCTTTTTTGAATGATTTCCGACCCAAGCGTTTCTCCATAAACTAATTCGCCACAAATCAAAAGGGACTGGAACCCAATGGATGTTCCATAGACGCCAACATTTTCAACACGGTCCAGATATTGCCCCCAACTCCATTTATCATTGTCTATTCCCCAACTATACATACGTGCTAAATCTTCTTTACTTTCATCACCGGTGATTCTCACTACTCTTTTCCTCAATATGTCAGAAATCTTCCATAGACAATTAACCGCTGACGATTGTATGTCAAGAATTTTGTCATCGGACATCTCATCACCTCTCCTATCTTTATTAAAGTCTATATTTCGAAGGCTTTTGCGTATAAGGTGAATAGGTCATAATTTCCTCCTATGATAACCCAACCGCAAGTGGTTGGGTTCGTAGAAAGTCCAAGTAGGCATCTAATCCGTGCGTAAAGAATGAGGTGCCACAAAAGCGCTCTGAGGCGAAGTTTGTCAACTGACCTAGCTGACCTTTTTCCTCAAGCCACACCTTGCCAGTCCCTTCACGTACTTCTCCGATATCATAGCATGGAGTACCAAAGGATTCGATTAGGAATTTAACCTCATCGTAAGTCTCGGGAGGAACGGTACAAACTAGCTCCCAATCTCCCCAGGAGAACATGAGTTTGCGGGCGTCTATGTTTGCATGCGACGCAACCTGAGAAACAGCTGGATGGGTTCTTAAAGAATATGCCTTAACAACAATATCTACCTGGTTCACCGAAGATAGTTCGTAGAGACAGCCGGTTATCCCGTCGGAGCTATCCATGCATGCAGTCGCTCCTCGCGCTTCAGCCAGTGCTATTCCTTCTTGTATTCTGGCAACCGGCTTATACAGTGCATCATCCAGAATGCTCTGATAAGAGGCATTGAGATGCAGATTCGGCACCAAGCGGGTCAATACCGCAGCCCAGAAAAGCCCCATTTCCCCAATTACACAAACACGGTCACCAGGCATGGCACCTGTCCTGCGCATCACACATTCCATCTTGACAGTACCAAATGCACTTCCAGTTGCAGTGAATGATGGTCCATCCTTGATATTTCCACCAACAACAGGACACGACCATTCACGGCTGGCTTCAGCAAGACCATTGAGAAATCGCTCGTAGTCAACCACCGCCATATCTTCAGGCATCACGGTGGAGATCAAAATCCCCAAAGGTCTTGCTCCCATGGCAGCCAAATCGCTCACGTTGATGAGGACTGTCATGCGTCCATAATGGTACATATCTAGAGGTTCGACCATACAGACAACGGGAGTCGGACATGGGTCTATGGTCATGACGAGAGCTTGGCCCGGTGGTGGGGCGGGAAGCACGGCACAATCGTCACCAATACCGATGACGTTAGCATCCATCACCGGGAATCGAGGGGCTATCAACTCCCTCACAATTTTCCTCTCTCCCAAGTCTTGCAGAGTTTGGCTTCGAATATTGGCATTCATAATAGTCTCCTAATACTCCATCGCCAGCTTCGACCACAAAAGATTGACTAGCGAACACACGTTCCGGTATAAGGCAAAAGGTACACTGGATATCGGGAATTTTACTGCTTGTTTGCCACCACCAAGAGCAGTGATCTAGCAGCATTACGATAACCTCGTGGTGTACCTTGTAATTTAACATTTCCAGTCAAAATTGAGAATACGAATTTCTTGTTTTTTAAGGTAAATTCTTAATTTATTATCTTACCTTTGAGAATTTCTGGGCTGCCTTACAAATTCCCCATGAATATTTGCAATAATTAAAATTTCTAGCCTCCACAACTAACCTCGGAAGCCAATCGTTAATAATTTTACCGATTATTCATCCTAATGTCAACGAAAATTTTCTATTTCCTTCGATTTTTTTAATGTCAATGTAGTACCTTACTACGAACCAATTTGTTGCATGAAGAAAAACCTTGTTTTTCAGAAATGGTCTAATTCGCAAATCCGCTTACGATAGTACATATAATTCTCAAAACTCACGTTGTCGGGGACACCGTGGTCGCACATCGGAATATATCCGCCGCGTTTGAGCATCGTCGGTATGATATATTGTAGATGTTCCTCAATGGCATCTTCGCCGGCGGCTAACACGCGCTTGTCAATGCCGCCTTGCATGACCAATTCTGGATATTGGCGTCCAATTTCAACTACATCGCATCCACTGGCGACTTCGAAAGGCCACATCACATCCATGCCGACTTCCAGGTATAACGGAATGGCCGCAGGAGCATGGCCGTCAGTATCCACAATAACATAGATTTTTCTCTTTTGGCGGCACCGGGCTCGCTTGATGACTTCTTGATAGTATGGCATCAGAAACTCACGGAACATATCTGGTGAGATGAGCATACCCGCATTATAACAGATATCTTCTGCAATGGAAAGCTCATCCAACTCCACGCGCTCTTGAATCTTCGCCACTGCCGTGTCCATCAATTCCAGCCACCGTTGCATCATATCATGGATGAGGTCAGGCATATCGTAAAATGCGTACAGGACTTCCTCCGGACCAATCATAGAACGCAGGTACATATATCCTCCAATCATACTCTGACTGGCGAACATGCCACGTTCTTCGGCAGCGCGTTTAGCGTTGGCACAGCTTTGGTCGAGGTTTTGCCAGCGTTCTGGAGTCGTAGGGTCAAGCCGCGACGCGACATCCTCCTCCCAATCCTTGCGGCACGTTACCACATGCTTCAAGTAGTCTGGCATGAAACCATGCCGCCGCCCAGCAAATACTTTCAGCCATCGCCCGGCGTGGTCCTGGATAATTTCGTAATCCCCCTCTCGACGGATGACCTTTGTTTCATAAGCTGGATAAAAAGGCGGTTCGCACCATCCTAAACTCAATCCTGCACCAACACTATGACCAGAGTCAAAATTGAACAGGTTCTTTTCATTCCAATCGGTTGGCAATCCTTCACTCTTCCACCGTTCAATAGCTTCACTCCATATATAAAATTCCTTACGGTGAAGATGGTCTACAGGTTTAAATTCATACGTGGCTCTGATACGTTCTGTACTATTCACGAGACTTCTCCTTGTCTAAGACTTTATAAAAAATAAATCTCCCTTTAGCCGCGGATTCTAAGCTAGCGGATAAAGAAAAGAAAAAATCCGCTAGCTAAAATCAGTGCCATCTGTTTGGGCGAAATGTTTTCTGGAAATGCCTTAATTTACGCTTTACGTTTTACGTTTTACGTTTCATTCGTATCCCTGGATGATACCCAAGCTTTTCTCTGGTGGGATGCCCTTTGTACCCGACTCTTCCCTGCGTCCTTTTCCCACCAACTCTTCGAGCCTTTTCTCAGCTTCAGCAAATGCCTGTGGGTCTTCGTCCATAGCTCTGGCTGCGGTAGCTTTGAGCACAGAAATATAGCCATTGCGAATACCTGAGAACATGGACAAGGCTTTCAAATCAACGACGGTCCTGGCATGCTCCTTGTAGTTTTCGATAACATATTGGCAAAAAGCGGCGTAGATTGAATCACCAGTCATTTCGTAGGCAAGAGCGCAGGCAGTAGCTACGTGACTTGCCGCATCCTTGGCGATGGCGAAGTCAGCTTCTGCCAGGATGGTTTCCCGTAGCAAGGGGCTGTCAAAATGCCGCAGACCTTCAGAGAAAATCGGATACACGATACCTCCGTGGGAAAGTGGTTCATCGGTCGGCTCGATTACTGCTTCATCCCCTCGTTCACCGCGGGTAAAGACGCTAATTGGAAATATGCCCGGCTTCTCCTGAGCGCGCAACAGCCAGTTCAGACTACGCCGCGCCAAATCGCCATATTTAGCGGCCCAGGTATCCAGGTATGCCTCAATTACACATACCAGGGGCCCTGTGAACTCTCGATTCAGGCGTCCATGCCGACAGGAAATAATACCTGCCTTTTCCTGATTGCGCACCGCCCAGTCTGCTACCTCCAGCGCGATTTCCCGCATACGTCGGTCGCCAGTGAGATAGTAGTGGAGAAAAAGAGTAGTGTTCAAGGTATGTGAAGGACTGTATCCACCGGTCCACTGATGAGCGCTATGGTAGTGCATCAGACCTACTACACTTGGTCGTGAGGGATGAGCATGACAAATACCTACATCACCCATCGCCCGGCTGAATCCGCTGGCGGCAAGAAAGAATCGTCGATTGCCAGTTCGCATGAATTGCGTCCATACCCCCCAGCAGGGGTCATCAGCTTCATTGTTGTACGGACCAACATGCCTAAGTCCTTTGACCGGGTCGGTGTGATAGTGGGCTATGTAGGCAAGGCCTGCCCCGGCGGTATGCGAACAGCACATATTCCCAAAGCGCCAGAATCCCCATTGACGACCAAGGTACATAGGCTCAATGGCAACTCGTTCCACAATGCCATCCAGTAGGTTGTCCAATTCAACAAACCGCGGGTCGGGACCGCCGAACAGGTTGCGGGCAGCCCGGGTACTGCACATATAACCAGGTTCCGCTGGGGCAATTACAGGCTCCTGCACGCAGATGCCTAATTCTTCAGCCTCTTCGTCGTTGATGGGGTCAGATGAAAAACACATCAAAAATTGATGTGTTTTAGCAGCGCCTGTGCCATCCTCGACACCCGTATCGTTATGCGAAGCCAGCCGGTCAGGGGCGTATTTATCCATCATAGATTCAACCCACAGAACGTCATCTATATCCTTAACATCAAAACTCTTCAGGTTAATCGGTGCCGTTAGATTCTCCTCCAGAATCCGTTTCACGGTGGTCTCATCACGCGATACAGCTCTTGCCTCTGGGCCTCCATAGTAACCGTCGAAACGAGCCGCCCTCTCTTGCCACGGTGTGGAGAAAACGAGCAGGTGACCGGATGATTTCGGCCAGAACTGGACATTGATGCCGTCGGAAGTCAGTTCATATCCCTTGGGATATTGCTGCCAGAAATCGCGGATTGCGACGAAGGCCGATGCTTCACTTCCACAAAGAGTTGCCCAACCTCGTGTCTTTTCTCCGCTGCCGAAAGGCTCGTCATCACGCATAATCTGATAGGCAATATCCGACGATTGGAGGAACTGAGCATGTTCCCACCGCCTGGCGAAGTGGGCTTTATCCTCTCCGCCGAAAGCCATGCGCAGGTCGTCACCTAAGTCCAAAGGGAAGTTCATCCCGACCTGAGAGAACTCCAGCACATCAGGGTTTTGGTCAAATACAAAAGTATGAAATAGGCGCAAATCACTTTTACCGGCGTAAACATGGATTCGTAGCGTATACGGGCACAGATGCAATCCGGAGGCTGAAGCATGATAGCCTTTGACGCAGACTGACGCCCGCAGAGGTCCCTCATCCTCCACGGTAATATTGGGGATAGGCGCTGCTGTGTAAGAATCATAGACTTCTCCACTGGTGCTAGTAATGTAAAGATAAGGACCAGGCCGACCTCGGAAGACATCTCTCCAACCATCGGCAGTCTTAACGAAGCAACCGGCAAGAAAATCCGGTGTCCCCGTCCGAATCTCTAGTCGAAGAACACCTGTGTCAAGCCTAATCCGCCGACCCTGCCGCGTCACTGTAACTGGCTGGATAGGCTTTGGCGATTCCACACCATTCGCATACTCCAGGAATACTTCTTTGGTTTGTCCGGCAGCCAGGTCACATTGGAAATCAACTAACAACCACTTCACATACTTGAGATTGTTGCTCCAGGTTGCCAAGCAGGTAGACTGGGTTGGCAAAGCTTGCCCATCGCTATCCACCACTCTCACAGGCGCGCCACACTCAAGTTCGCCTTCGGCAAACGGCACTCCCTGTGTAATCGGCCAGGCTTTGCGCTCCACATCGCCGGCATTTTCGATAGTTAATTTAATCTTTGGCATTTCACACCTCTAATTTTCAGTCAGAACTCAATAATTTATATTACATCGTCTTTAAAATGGTTCAAAAATATTTCTGCCGCATTTTTATCCAAATATGTTTAATAATGCTCTTGAGAACACGAATTGGCGTAAAACCGACGGGGGCTTGGCGTGATAACTTGAAATCAGATACTTTCACAGAATCAAGGCTTTCGCCGACAAGTTCGATATTTTCGATTTCGGTTTCTCCAATTTCCAGTTCCCTTGCGCTGATGAGTAATTCCAATTCATTCGCTGGCATTCCGATAATTTCGCAATGGATTCTGTCCATTGCGACGCAGTCAACGCCGCCGGTGAGGATTCCAAGCGGATAAGGGTCGCCGCTACCTGGACCAAAACGCTCCATTGCTATAATTCCATCCACAATAGTCAATTTTGGACTGACCAATTCATAATATTCCAGAATCATCTTCGCAAAGGTCAGCTTATCTTGCCCTTTGTACAGATGCAATCTCGTTTTCAATTTACCAGGCGCGCAACCGAAGGTATTTTTAATGGCCGCAGACAGTTGCATCTGTTGATGAACCTTGAGTTTTGGGACATTGATTACGACATCCGAATCCAAAACAGCACGGGCGAGTTTAAAATTTCGCAAACTTTGACCAGCTTTACCTGGAATCTTGACAGATTTGTTGAGGTCGATAACTTCCACTCCAAATTCTCGTGCGACTTCTGCAATGCCTGCTTGTTCCGCGATCTTCTTCGTCGCGCCAAACGAAGGACTGTCCCCGACAACAGGCTTGCCACCAACTCCTATGACCTGTTCAATGATTCGGCGAATTACAGCAGGGTGTGTTGTAATAGCTGCTTCAGGCGGCGCATTGCGCAGTAAGTTCGGTTTTATCAAAACAGTGTCGTTTTTTCGAACAAATTTATCAATTCCTCCCAACAGATTAATGATTTTATCGACGGATTCATCGACTCGGGATTGGATGTAATCTGGACACTTGACTATAGCTACGATGGATTTCATTTTGTATCCTCATTTTTGAATATTCGGTAAAGAAACGTTTCAGCGGCAACTTCCTGCTGCTTTTCCTAAAATCTTAACACCTTTTTCCATTCAGGTCAACAAAATTATCTTCCTTTTGGGATTTTGTCTCTCCAAATTTGAAAAGCATGGGCTTCTGAGGAAGTTAATGTAAACCCCTGTTACAGAAAGTTGCGTTTTACCATTTATTTACTCCTCACAAAAATTGCTTGTCGCCATTCGATAATTATTATGATAAATAAAGAAATCAATAGTTGGCATGTAATCCTCTCTCAAATATCTTCTAAACGCTGGATGCTGGCAATCCTATCCGGAGTTTTCATAGTATTGAGTTTTCCCAGTTTCAACCTATCTTTTCTTGCGTGGATAGCGATAGTGCCGCTGCTAATAGTAATTCAGAAAGTTCGCGTGAAAACTGCGTTTGGTTTGGGCTTGGTAGCAGGATTTTTCTATTTTCTGGGTATGACTTACTGGATTATCCCCTTGGCACCGTATGCAAACATTGCTCTAACAATATTTGCATCACTTCTTTTGACAGGTTATCTGTGCGTTTATATCGGATGTTTCGTGGTACTTTTGAAAGTTGGGATGAATACTTTGCCGATACCAACGAAAGATTCACCGATTGCGAAATTACAGTCTGACCTCACTTTCATTTTTCTCGCTCCTGTAATCTGGACAGCTCTGGAGCTAATACGCGGTTGGTTCCTGACCGGATTTCCATGGGGAAGTATCGGATATTCGCAATGGAACAACCTACCGGCGATTCAAATAGCTTCCTTCGTGGGCGTCTATGGTATTAGCTTTATAATCGTGCTGGTCAATGCAGCTATTGCACGTTTCATACTTGTTCTCCCAGAATGGAGACGCGGACTTTATGCGCTTATTTTACCGGTAGTCATTCTCATCGCAATATTCGCTTACGGTTTTATCAAACTTGCGCAATCTCCTTCGGGACCAAAACTGAATATTGCTATCGTGCCAGGTAATATACCTCAGATGGAAAAATGGGAAGGCGATGTTGGTAAAATTTTCAGAAAATATTTGAAGACAACAGAACGCTTGGCTGGAAAGGAACTTGACCTAATTGTATGGCCGGAAACGTGTATTCCCACTAATTTACTCAGACGACCAGATATGTTCAATCAGGTAAAATCAACGATACAATCACTCGATACGCCGCTTCTATTCGGAATTCCATATTACGATGGCAGCAAAACCTACAATGCGGTATTTTTGCTTTCTCCTGATGAAGAGGTTTTGGGAGAGTATTATAAAATTCATCTTGTGCCATTTGGCGAATATACACCTCACCAATTGAAGCAAATGTTGCCAGAGCCAATCCGTGAGAAAATCGTTGGGTTCATAGATTTTGACAAGGGCGAAACATTTACAATCTTTTCCTTGCCCGTTGATGAAAATGATTTCCGCACAAACTTTAAAATGGATTCCCCGAAATTTGGTATAGTTATTTGTTTTGAATCAGCTTTTCCAGGGTTCTTTCGTAAATTTGTTAAATTGGGAGTAAATTTTATGGGAGTTGTTACAAACGATGCCTGGTTTACCGGTACTGCCGCGCCAGAACAGCATTTTACAATGAGTGTTTTTCGAGCAATCGAAAATCGAGTATTCCTTTTTCATGCTGCAAATGGAGGCATATCAGCGATAATTGACCAATCTGGTCGAATTAGTTCTAAAGTGATAAAAAATCAGGAGAATGATTTTATCATCGGAGAACTTTATTTAAGCCAGAACAAAACCTTTTATACCCGCTATGGTGATTGGCTTCCACAAATTTGTTTATTGTTGACCGGGGGCGTCATTTTGTGGATAGCGGTTAGTCTGCTGAAACGTTCCTCATTGAAGGAAGAGGAGCGTTCAAATTTGAATTGAGGCTTAAAGGAGCTACCGAAATGGAAAAGATTGGGTATGTTTTACTATCTATCGTTGCCCTTTGCTGGTTAATCGCAATGTTCGCGGGAATGATAGCTGCTTTCCCTTTTGGAATCATTGGTTTGCTGGCAATAGTTGGTATCGGCTTCTTGTTTGCAAAGATTGTGAAAGAACGCTTGGCGAACAAGGAAGATGATTACTATTCGAAGAAGGTTGACAAATAGGAGGTTGAAATGCTGATTACAACGCAAGACCAATTTTCGGACTACGAAATAACTGAAACCTTGGGTTTAGTGAAAGGCAATACAATCCGTGCCAGACACATTGGCAAAGACATTTTGGCGGGCTTACGCACCATCGTGGGAGGCGAAATCACCGAATACACCAAAATGCTGGCGGAATCACGCGAGCAAGCAATTGACCGTATGATTGCGGATGCAAAAAGCAAGGGTGCTGATGGCATTGTGTGTACTCGTTTTACGACATCCAGCGTGATGCAAGGCTCGGCTGAACTGTTAGCCTATGGCACAGCGGTGAAACTGAAAAAGAAACAGGTTTAGCCTAAAGTGAGTGGAATGAAGAATGAACAATAGCGAAAATATAATACCTGCGGATGAATTCATAGAAATACCATCTTTTGATGATTCCACATTGGATTTAGAGGACATATCACATAATTCTAAGAATATTTCACCCACCGTGGGATATTATCTCAGAAGAGTAGGTCAGGTCCCGTTACTCAAACCCGAGGAAGAGAAAGCACTTTTTGAAAAGATGCAAACCGAGAAAACGTTACTTGAAAACATTCTATCTCAATTATTGAATTTCAATCTGTTGGATTCAGAACATCAAGAGCGATTGAAACAGGTATTGCGTTTTAAACGACGGGCAAAAGATAGTCAAATAAATTTTTCCCCGGAGAGTTTAGGTAAATTGCAAGACCTAATAGCTGATTGGAAAGTAGATACTGAAGTAGGAGTTCTGAATAAACAGGATAAGCATTCCACCGAGCCAAAGTCGCAGGCTAAATCTATGGAAAATAGCGAGAGCCGAAACCAATTTTCTCAGCCAGAAGACTTTGAAGCAATTATTACTGAACTTCAGGCAGTTGTTCTACGCATTCAGGATATTCAACAGCATTTAGTGAAGGCAAACCTCCTCCTTGTAGCGAGTATCGCTAAACAGTTTGCCTTTCGTGAATTTCCTCTTTCATTCCTTGACCTGATGCAGGAAGGTAGCATAGGATTGATGACGGCTATCCATAAATTCCAATTGGAGAGGGGGAATCGGTTTAGTACGTATGCGACGTGGTGGATTAGCCAGGCAATTAGGCGAGCTTTCGACGAACAAAGTCAACTAATACGGGTACCTACTTACATCATCGAGATCCGCAGACAGGCTGCAAAAGCCTTCGTAGATTTAACAAAACGTTTGGGTAGGGAACCAAAAATGAGCGAATTAGCCGAAGCTGTTAATGTCACTAAATCAAGGCTTCGTAATATTCTCCAGGCACCCAAGGACTTATTATCACTGGACTCTTCCATAGGAGAATCAGACGATAGAACAACCGTTTCGGATTTAATCAAAGATAAGATGACAATATCTCCAGAAGAGGAAATACTGTCTAAAGCCCGGCAGGAAGTTCTGGAAGATCTTCTTTCGACTTTAAGCTCACAGCAAGCAAACGTTATCAAATTACGCTATGGATTGTTTGATGGCATACCTCACACTCTTGCTCAAATTGGTAAGCAACTGAAACTCAGCCGCGAGCGAGTACGCCAAATTGAAGCGAAAGCGCTCAACAGGTTGCGACATCCTACCCGCCGACATTACTGGGAGGAACTACTTGACTGAGAAATTTTTCTCTTAATCTTTTACGATGGCAACACTATAATTATGCCCAAACAATAGATTTTTCAAAATTTTGCGTCAGCATAGTGATAATCAACATTCGTGAAAAAAGAAAGGAGTATATAAAGAAATGTCTACTAAACAAGTTTTGATGTTGTTCATAATTTTTGCAACCAGTGCATTTGTAGCCAGCGCCTTGGGACAAACAGAATGGGCAAAGTATGAGGGTAATCCTGTCCTGGATTTGGGTGCGCCTGGTGAATGGGATGCCTACAACGTTTATGCTCCATCTGTGCTATATGAGGATGGAATATATAAGATGTGGTATTCAGGATACAATGGTTCCAATCGTCGTATCGGCTATGCCACATCACCTGATGGAATAACATGGACGAGATATGCAGATAACCCTGTCCTGGATTTGGGTGCGCCTGGTGAATGGGATGCCTACAACGTTTCTATTCCATCTGTGCTATATGAGGATGGAATATATAAGATGTGGTATTCAGGATACGATGGGTCCAATTGGCATATTGGCTATGCCACATCACCTGATGGGATAACATGGACGAAACACGAAGATAATCCTGTCCTAGATTTAGGAGAGCCCGGCGAATGGGATGACAACAATGTTTGTTGCCCATCTGTGCTATATGAGGATGGAACATATAAGATGTGGTATTCAGGATACGATGGGTCCAAGGAGCGTATCGGCTATGCCGTATCACCTGATGGGATAACATGGACGAAATATACAGATAACCCTGTCCTGGATTTAGGAGAGCCTGGCGAATGGGATGACGACCGCGTTGTGACTCCATCTGTGCTATATGAAGATGGCACATATAAAATGTGGTATGCCGGCAATAGTCGTACCGGCTATGCTACATCGTCTGACGGGATAACATGGACGAAACACGAAGATAATCCTGTCCTGAATTTGGGTACGCTTGATGAATGGGATGACAAGTACGTTTCTGATCCATTTGTGCTGTTTGAAAATGGAAGATACAAAATGTGGTATTCAGGATTCGATGGCTCTAATGCTCGTATCGGCTATGCCACATCTGGGCCCAGGGTAATTTCATTCTCAGGGTACGATTGGGAAGTAAAGGCAAGCAAAGATCCAGTTGGCCCAGGTCCCAATCGCTTTTCAGACAGTGAGGAAGATGTATGGGTTGATGCGGACGGACAGTTGCATCTAAAAATCGTTCAGAGGGACGAAAAGTGGTACTGTACCGAGGTGATTAACAAAGAGACCCTGGGATATGGGCAATATATCTTCTACGTGGCAAGTCGAGTGGATTTGCTGGATCCGAACACCGTCGTCGGTTTGTTCACCTGGGACACAAATGCGCCTCAGTACAATTACCGGGAAATTGACATTGAGTTTGCAAAATGGGCAGATCCGGAAAACGATAACGCTCAATTTGTGGTACAGCCCTATGACACCCCTGGCAATACGCACCGTTTCAATATCGTCTTAAACGGCGATTACTCAACCCATCTGTTTGAGTGGCGAAAAAATCGTATCGATTTCCAAAGCCTGCACGGCCATGAACTCCCTCCACCCACCGAGGGGCATATCATTGAGTCCTGGACTTACACGGGAAGCGATATCCCTCCTACTGGCAGCGAAAACGCACGCATTAACTTCTGGCTGTTTGAAGGAAAACCGCCTTCAAACGAACAAGAAGCCGAAGTTGTCATCAAACGGTTCGAATTTGTGCCGCTACCCGAATTTCCAGTTGGCGATGTAAGTGGAGATTACACCGTCAGCGCTTATGACGCGGCGTTGATTCTACAGTTTGTCGTGGGGATGATCGATAAGTTTCCAGTCCAAGAAATGATGAGCAACTCGCCAGAGAATGTGATTCCGCGTCATTACGAAATCAGCATCCCCGAAGTTAGTCTCAGAGAAGGGGAACGTGTTCAAGTGCCAATCAGTATCAATGACGCGACGGGATTGGTCGCTGGCGGCATAACACTAAAGTATGACCCAACAGTGCTCAAGGCGGTACGAACTTTACTCCCAGTGCGCGGATTTCAATACTCGCAAGCGAATGCTGACCTGAATGGGGAAGTGCGTTTCGCATTCGTCAATACCAATAGTAATTCTACAAATGCTTCAAATGAACTACTGCTGGTTGAATTTGAAGCTCTTGCCAACACAGAAGGCAAGATTTCTCCACTGATTTTGAAACATGTTCAACTTTCCGAAAGTCTTTCCATCAATAAAATCAATGGGCTGGTGACCATCTTACCAAGCGAATCCCGCTTGTATCAGAATTATCCGAATCCCTTCAATCCAGAAACCTGGATACCGTATCAACTTGCGTCAACTTCACCCGTTACTCTTAACATCTACGACATGAAGGGTCATCTTATCCGAACCGTCGATTTAGGACAGCGGTCAGCAGGCGTGTATGTCAGCCAGAACAAAGCCGTTTACTGGGATGGACGCAATGACGCAGGGCAAAAAGTCGCCAGCGGAATATATTTCTACACTTTGAAAGCGGACAAATTTACCGCCACACGCAGAATGGTGATTTTGAAATAGTGTCATTTGAGAAGTGTGAAGTGTAAGCTAAAATAGTTTTTGGGTAACCTATAATCTACATCAGATTGGATTTTTGCACGGAAGGACCTTTCGTGAAATAATTTAGGGGTTGGAGGAGTAAAACCTAATTTGCTCTTTCAACCCTTTTTTATAATAAGCCTATTACACTGTCAAATTTGTTTTGACAATAGCTTACGGGTAGAGGTGGTCCTTGACCACCGAATCGTCGGTCAGGGACCGACGATTCCCTATTAAAATTTATTTAACAGTGTACCTATTGCACTGTAAAATTTGTTCTGATGAAGATACTATTTTGACAATAGCTTACGGGTAGAGGTGGTGGTTTCGATACACTTC
>JACKQG010005115.1_pt1 | contig 14692 bp, 19 predicted proteins | sample 8237621 | NCBI WGS metagenome assembly JACKQG01 (sample SAMN15677084, study PRJNA649215) | marine metagenome | biome: marine; feature: Black Sea; material: saline water; isolation source: suspended particulate matter (SPM) from the Black Sea western gyre | collected 2013-06-09/2013-06-10 | depth... | reverse complement strand
GTTTAAAGGGGGGATTGTATATAAAATAAATAAATCTGGAATGAATAATTTATTTTATAATACAATTTAAGTAATTTTCAATACTGATTTGATAATTTTTAAGTGTAAAATAATAAATATCTGAAGTTTTGTATAAAAATATCACTTTTCTTAATTTTTGTTTATGTATTAACTGTCTATTGATTCTATAAAATTATAATACTGCTATGAAATTTAAAAGTTTTTTAGTTTTTCTTCTCCTGTCATTCTTTTTTCTCGGAACTCAAAGCAGTGCTTTTGGAGCATCAGATACAAGTGTTGTCGGCTTTGATATAACTATAGAGGTCTCTGAACAAGTTGAAGAGACTGAAGATAAACGAAATTTCTTTTCGTTTGCTGAGGGGTCATATATTACATTTAATTCATGTGCCATTAGCTATGATTCATTCCTCTCATCATGCAATTACTTTATTGATATTTACAAACCTCCAACTTCTTCTTAATTTTTTTACGCTCTATGCGTATAAAAAAAGTCATTTGATTGTAAACAAAATAAGAATACCTGTATATATTTTGCAGTGTGAAGCTATTTAAACTGCATTAAAAGAAACATATAATAAACCATAAATTGGAGAGTCAAAATGAAACTGCTTATTTTACTGTCATTTCTAATAAGTTTAGGAATGAGTGAAACGAAGAAAGAGGCTTGTATCAAAGATTTGAAAAATTTACAAGAACTAAAAGTAAAACTTCAAGAAGATAAACATAAGTATGAACAATCCACTTATGAGCATAATATTTACGCAGCTCAATTATATTTGAATTTTACAAAAAAGGATATCAGAGAGATTAAAAAGACAGTTGACAAAGCCCTCGTTAATTGTAAAGATAATATTAGTGAAAATGAGTTGTCAGTATTAAGAAGAAACAGTTTTTATGATGGAAAATTGTTGAAATAAGGAGTTGAAAATCTTTAGTGTGTTTAGATTTTCAACTCCTTATTCAATCTTTACTCCAAACCTTTATACATATATCTGCAAGATAATAAAAAACTCTAAATATTTTTACTAAATTCTCTTGCAATATATGAACTGACAAATCAACCCTACAAAACAATTTCCCTTTCTTATAAAATAAAATAAAAATTGAGGTTTATTATGAAAAGAGCTGTTTTACTTATGAATATGGGCGGACCGAACAACTTGGATGAAGTGGAAGTGTTTTTAGGCAATATGTTTAATGACAAACGTATTATCGGGGCCCCAAAACCTATCCGTTTTATGATTTCAAAACTTATAACTTGGAGACGCAAAGATGAAGCAAAGGCGAACTATGCACATCTTGGTGGTAAATCCCCCCTTGTCGGATATACGCAAGATTTAATAGACAAGCTTCAAACAAACATAAAAGATGCAAGTGTACACATGGTTATGCGTTACACCCCACCTTTTGCACAAGATGTTCTTGATAATTTAAGAGATGTGGATGAGTTTTATGCGATTCCCCTTTATCCGCATTATTCAGAGACTACAACTTTATCAAGTTATGATGACCTTTATGAGAGTTTTGATAAACTGCGTATCAGAGCGAGGGTTAAAACTATAGATGAGTATTATAATGACACTTATTATATAAACTCCATAGTTGAGAGAATCAAAGAGTCCTTAAACGGTGAAGATCCGGATGAGTATGAACTTGTATTTTCAGCACATGGTTTGCCAAAGAAGATTATTGAAAAAGGGGACTTGTATCAAAAGCATATTCGCCGCAATGTGTACCATGCAAGAAAGGCTTTGATGATGGCTGGAGTTCATTTTCATAACACCCATTTAGCGTATCAATCCCGTTTGGGACCATTAGAGTGGATAAGACCGTATTTGGATGATAAACTTAAAGCTTTAAAAAAGAAAAAAGTGATTATTTTCCCTATTGCCTTCACCCTTGACAACTCTGAGACTGAGTTTGAACTTGAGATTGAGTACAGAGAGATTGCCGAAGAGTTGGGATTTGAAGAGTACAGAGTTGCAAAAGCTCCAAATTCACATCCTGAGTTTGTTAAATGTATAACAAACATATATGAAAATTTAAAAGCCTCATAAGAGATACAATGAAAGATTATGCAATAGTGGGTTCTGGTGTCGGCGGCAGTTCTATCGCGGCACTTTTAAATGCAAAAGGCTTTGATGTGGCATTGTTTGAAAAAGAGCCGTATCTTGGAGGTTGCAGTTCGACCTTTATGCATAAAGGCTATAAATACAACACAGGTGCCACCACTCTTGCCGGATACGAAGAGGGTCATACGGTGAAAGAAGTGTTTGATGCAATAGGTGTGAAGCCAAATTTAATACAAACAGATCCATCTATTGTGATTATGCAAAATAACAAAACAACTCCGCGGTATAAAGATTTTGATGCATTTTTTGAGGCGGTGAACTTGAACTATCCGCATCAAAACAATGAAGAGTTTTGGAAACTTGTGTATGATATAAATAAAGATTTTTACACTATGAAAGATTACTATTATGCCAATGAAAACAGTTTTAAAAAAATAAAATCACTTTTTAGCTTTTTTCCTCTTTTCATGAAGTTTAGCAAATATCTTACAGTGAATGCTTTAAACTTCACCGAAAAATCACTGCCCGAGCTAGGTGAAGAATACTTGGATTTTTTACAAGCACAGATTTATATAGTTGCGCAAGCTCCAATGAAAGAGATAAACTTTTTAACCGCAGCCTTGTCACTTGGTTACACTTTTAACACAAACCACTATGTTGTCGGGGGATTTGAGACTCTGTTTAATGAGATGACAAAAGATATAAAAGATGTATATACAAAGGCAGAGATAGTGCAAATCGTGCAAAAAGAGACCCACTTTGAACTTCATACAAAAAATGAAATTTTTCAGGCAAAAAAAGTGATTTTAAATTCCACTGTGTATGACAGTGCAAAGCTTTTTACAAAAGACACAATAAAAAATTATTACAAAAAGTACGAAAAACTAAACAATTATCAGAGCTCTTTTATGCTGTATATGACTATAAAATCAGATAAAAAGTTCTTTCACCATTATCAACTTATACAAAATGCGCAACTAAAAAACACTCTTTCCAAAGCTGTATTTGTCTCTTTTTCCGATGTGAGTGATACACAAATCACAAAAGAGGGCCACTACAGTATAACAGCTTCTATCCATACAGATAGCAGGTTTTGGGAAGATACACAAAACTATAAAGATCAAAAAGAAGAACTCCAAAGCTTAGTGCAGGGTGTGATAATGCAGAGTCTGGGTATCAGTGAAGAAGAGATTGTCCAAAGTTTCAGTGCAACATCAAAAACTTTTGAGCATTATCTCAATCGCTCTCAGCTTGGCGGCAATGCCATGAGTATGAAAAACTTTCTTCCTTTTTTGCCGGGGAATGACACTCCCATAAAAAACCTGTATAATGTTGGAGACAGTGTCTATGCTGCTCAAGGTTGGCCGGGTGTGATGCTTGGTGTGAAAAATTTACAAAGGTTGCTTGGTGTATAACATAGCTTTGGAGATTCGGTCAAAAGACTGGTTTTATATACTCATCATCGGTATATTTTTTGGGATGTTTTTCTCTTGGCTTGGGTATATCCTTTTAGAATTCCCTTGGTTTGACGGTGCTGTTTTTGGAATGCTGCTTGGCTTTAGCATCACGCTTTTTTCTCTTGTGTTCATCTCTTATATGAATAAAAATATTTTACCTAAACTGCCCGAGGTTTACTGGTTGCCTTTGTCTATACTTTTTTCATTTTTATCAGGTTTTCTTGGAACGTATCTGGGGATATTTGAAGCCAAACTCTTAGGACTTGAGCTTATCCCTGCATTTGAGAACAACATAGTTTTAATCTCTGTCATCATCGGAGTTCTCACCTACATAGTGGGTGCCTTGCTTTATAGATTTGTAAAGATGCGCAATCAAAAAGATTTTATAGACAAGGAATATATACAAAGCCGTTTACGCTCACTTGAGACACAACTCAATCCGCACTTTTTGTTTAATGCACTCAACTCCATCGCTGAGCTTATTCACCAAGATAAAGACAAAGCGGAGATGGCGATTTTAAAGGTCTCTTCATTTTTGAGAAACACTATGAATGAGCAGGCACTTCTTTGTCTTAAAGATGAGATTAAAAATGTAAAAGAGTATATAGAACTTGAAAATATACGCTTTTCAGACAAAATTCGTTTACATATTTCAGGTGAAGTCCCATCTTGGTGCTTACCGAAGTTTTCCATTCAGCTTCTGGTTGAAAATGCGATAAAGCATGGTTATAATCCTCAAAATGAGTCTTTGAACTTATATCTTTCTTTTGATTATAATACAAACATAGTTGTTCTGAGGAATGATGGTATGAGCATGAAATCTAAAAAATTCGGCATAGGTTTAAACAACCTCAATCAAAGAGTGGAACTTCTATGCCATGGAAAAATAAAAATAACAGATATGGAAAAACCGACCTTTCATATCCACATAGGAAAATGTGATGAAAATACTGATTGTTGATGATGAAGAACTCGCACGTGCAAGACTCTTAAGAATACTAAACACGCTTGAATACAATGACGTAACACAAGCTTCAAATGCTAATGAAGCTATAGAAGCGATAAAAGAAGATACATATGACCTTGTGTTTTTAGATATAAATATGCCTCAGACAAGCGGTTTGGAACTTGGATATGAGCTTAAGTACATGGATGAATCTATAGCTATAATATTTCAAACTGCCTATGAAGAACACGCCTTAAAGGCTTTTGATATCGGAGCAGTCGGCTATCTGGTGAAGCCTTATTCTTTAGAGCAGGTGAAGCAGTCTATTGAGAGGGTGAAACTTGTCAAAGAAGAAAAAGGGGAGTTTAGAATCCTCTCAAAAACCGGAGAGAGTTATTTACTCTTAAAGCCAGAAGAGATTTACTATATAAAGGCAGACCTCTCTGAAGTGATGATTCGAAGTGCAAAAGGTTTTTCATACTATGCACAAAAAATATCTGACTTGGAGAAAAAACTTAAAGCACATAAGTTTGTAAGAGTTCACCGTTCGTACTTGGTGAATATAGACGAGATAAAAGAGATGGAGACAATAGAGCAGAGCAAATTACGATTTAGCTTTAAAAACTGCTCTGACAATGTCGAATCAAGTAAAGACGGGGCAAAAGATTTCAGGGATAAATTTTCAAGCTATAAGTAGACCCAAAGAAACTTATTATCATATTGACTCAATTTCTTGCCATATTTCTAGTTCCCATATTTCATATGGAAATTGATTTACTTATATCTAGTGAAAAACACCAAACTAAGCCATTGACTTATAGCATTAATTGGGTTATACTTACTTAATGGAAATAATAGAAACTAAGATTTTTACTCAGAGGATTTGTGAGCTTTTAACAGATGAACAATACACTGAACTTCAAAACCATTTGGCAGAAAACCCTAATAGTGGCGATGTGATAAAGGGTTCAGGTGGATTGCGAAAACTACGATGGAAATTACAGGGAACTGGTAAAAGTGGAGGTATTAGAAATATCTATTATCATTATGAAGATAAACATCAAATTTTTATGATTTATGTTTATCAAAAAAGTAAGCAAACAGATCTGACACCAAATCAGATTCAGCTGCTTAGAAAACAGTTTTTAGGAGAATAATTATGGAGGATATAATGTTTGATGAGTTATTAGCAAGTGTCAAAGAGACTAAATCTATTATGAGAGGTGAGGCCAAACCAAGTAGAGTTTTTTTAAAAAACCCTAATCCTAAAGTTATTCGTGAAAAATTAGAATTAACTCAGGAGCAATTTGCTGCTCTTATGAATATCAGTGTTTACACATTAAGAAACTGGGAACAAGGCAGAAGAGAACCGGAAGGTCCTGCTAAAGTTTTATTGAACGTAGTGAACTATCATCCTGAAGTATTAAAGGAAATGGTACACTAAAATTAATATAATTAAGTTTTGCTAAAGATTGATTTCGCTTTTAACCCATTTGTTTAATCTTAGCTTACTTCATATGGGAATCGATTTGTTTCTTATGTCATGCGGTGTCGCGTGCGCGTATACTCTGTTCCTCATATTAAAAAAGGTGAGTTTCAAGTGCCACAAAAAAATGAGATATTGTCTAAATTAAAAGAATTAAAACCAAAATATGAAAAAGAGGGTTTAATCATTTTAGGATTATTTGGCAGCTATGCAAAAAATACACCAACAAAGTTTAGTGATATTGATGTGGTTTATAAATTAGACTATGACAAGTTCTCTTTAAAATATAAAGGTGGCTTTGCAAAACTTCTAAGAATAGAAGATATAAAAAAAGAACTTCAAGCAATTTTTAAAACACAAATAGATTTAGTACCAGATACAAACAAATCAATACTTCAGGATTTAATAAATGTCTAAAGGGATTGATAGATTAATTAGATACAATTTGCCTATTTGCAAAGAGATAGTTACAAAACTGATAAAGCTATAAGTAGCTTTCACTTTTCATCTTTAATAAAATGCAAGGAGATCAACTTCTCAAGGGCCTCTAAAACTTCTTCTTCATCACTAAGAGACTCCACTATGGAATGCATACATGCATCATACGGGTTGAATCCTCTGCTAATGAGTTTTGCCGCATAGACCAGAAGTCTTGTTGAGACCGCTTCTTGAATATCATTTTCGCCGAGTAGTCTTATTTCACCGGCGATTGTTACAAGTTTTTGTGCGATTTCACCCTCAACTCCGCTTTCTTTGATGACAATCTCTTTTTCAACTTCTGCTTTTGGATAATCAAAACTAAGTGCAATGAAGCGTTGTTTTGTACTGGGTTTCATCCCTTTAAGCACATTTTGATAGCCTGGATTATAAGAAACCACCAACATAAAATCCGGATGCGCTTCTATCACTTCACCGGTTCTGTCTATTGGAAGCACACGTCTGTAATCAGCCAAGGAGTGAAGCACCACTGTTGTGTCTTTTCTTGCTTCTATAATCTCATCAAGATAACAGATTCCACCATTACGGACCGCTTTTGTAAGCGGTCCGTCTTGCCAGTAAGTTCCATCCTCGTTGATAAGATGACGACCGACTAAATCAGCCGCAGATAAATCATCATGACAGACCACCGTATAAACCTCACGCCCCAGTTTTTCACCCATATACTCGATAAATCTAGTCTTTCCGCATCCTGTGGGACCTTTGATGAGGATTGGAAGATTCATGGCTTCTGCGGCTTGGAAAAGTTCGATTTCGTTTGATTGAGCTAAATAGTAAGTATTTGACATAATTGTTTTCCTTTTATAGTGTAAATTTTTATTTTGTTAAGTTTAAATATATTTCTGTGATGGACTCGGGCAGTTTTTTTGAGTCCTTCACCACTTTAAATCCATTTCTTCCAAAAAGATAAGGAAGGTACTCTTTTGCTTCTAAGTCTATGGTGATGCAAAAAGGGATAATCCCCAGTTTACGTGCATCTTCAATAGATTTTTTTGTATCTTCTATCCCGTATCTTCCATCATATCTGTCCACATCATTGGGTTTGCCGTCACTGATGATAAGCAGGAGTTTGTTTTGTGTTTTTTGCTGCTCTAAAATTTTTGATGATTCCCGCACAGCTGCACCTAAACGGGTGTAGTATCCCGCTTTTATGTTGTCTATTCTTCCTCTTGTGTTGTCTGTGTATTTTTCTTTGAAGTTTTTGATAATCTCAAAACGCACATTGGTGTTTTTTAAAGAAGAGAATGTGTATATCGCAAAGCTGTCTTGGAGTTTTTCTAAGGCCTCTGAAAACACCATAAGTCCATCTCTAATCATATCTATCACACGGATATCCTGTGTGATTCCCGCTTCTGTGGAGAGTGAAACATCTGCTAAGATAAGTGTGAACATATCTCTAAGTCTTTTCTCGTAACTCTCATAAAAGTTTTGATGATGGCTTGATTTGTTCTGATGCCCTTTGTAGTCTATCCACGTGTCAAGATTGATTTCATCACCGTAAGGCAGGCGATTGTTTTTTACTCGGTCAAGTTGCATTAAATCAAGTTCATTTTGTATTTTTGTCACGGTTTTTTTGAGCCTCAAAGGCAGGCTTAAAGGTTCTATATTTGTCACTAGATAAGGTTTGACACAGACATAATTTTTTAGGTAAGTGTTTTTTCTATAGTCCCATTCGTCGATAAATCGGCCATTGCCGATAGGAAACTCTTCTTTTGTGTCATAGGCTAAATCCAAATCCATTTTAAGTCTTGAAGAGAGATTCGCCTTTTTTTGACCAAGAGTGATTTCATCTAAATCCTCAGCATTGTAAAGAGCATCTTCATCAAAGCTGTCATCTTCACTTCTATCAACATTAACCATCTCCATGATACTCATAATAGACTCTGGAAGAAATGCCAATAAACCATCGCTTTGTTTTTCATCATTTATCTGACTTGCCTGTTTTTTCATTTTCAGCGTATCTGTTTTTTGAATATTTTTTTCATCACGCTCAGGTTCTGCTTCATCATCATAATCACTATATTTATTTTTTGAGTTAGGCGGAGGATATATCCATAGCGGACAAGGGTAAGTGTCTAAGTTCTCGTTAAATTCACCGTTTGTTAAATGTTTTTCTTCTAAAGACTTAACAAATGATAATTCTGGGGTTTGTTCTATTAAAAGTTCCAGTGCTTCATTGTAAAAAGATTTAAATCCAGGATAGGCAGCTAGTAAAATTTGACTCGCATGATAGTTTTTATATAGGATGTTCCCTTTAAGTGTTTTTGTTTTTGCAGCCATAGCCACAAGCCAAAAGTATAAGATCTCATTTTTTTCTTTTTGCGCAAAATTGGCGATGGAAGCAGGAAGGTAAAGTGCTTTTTCATCTTGGGATGAGAGAAAAAAATTCTTACCTTGACCTGATATTTTTTCTATAAATGTGCGGGAGGTATCCACAAAGCGTTTATCTGTTATGTGTAACTCTTTTGCCTCTTCACCGCCTAAAAGCTGGTGAAAGACTTTTAAAGATTTACTTTTGTCTTCAAACAAAACTTCACTTTGCTTGTAAGATTTGGAACTTTTTTTCTTTAAAAAGTTGTCCCAAATCTTACCGATACTCTCTTCAAATTCTAAAAACTTCAACAGCATTTGTATTTATGCAGCCTCTTCTTTAACAAAGAAACTGTAAAAGTAAGTAAGCAGTCCAAGTAATGTAAGCACACCAAATGCCAAACGAACCGTATATACCGGCACTATTTCAGCTTGTGTGGCCATAAATGAAAGTGAATCAGCACCAGCCATACGTTGGATGAACACTTGCATAGTCCCTGCAATAACAAGAGCAGAAGTCACACCCAGCATACCTATAACCATCATCCAAAAAGATTTAAGTTCCACAGCTTGCGCTTTTAAACCGTTTCCATTAGGACGGCCGCGCATAATCGGCATTGCATAAGAGATGATGGTGAATAAAATCATAATATATGCACCAAAGAATGCTAAGTGACCATGAGCAGCAGTCAACTGTGTACCATGCGTAAAGAAATTAATAGGAGCAAGGGTATGCAAGAAACCAAGAACACCGGCACCTAAAAATGCCATAACTGCAGTTCCTTTTGCCCAAGTCAGAGCCATTTTATTATCATGCTCTATTCTTCTTTGCGCAGCCATATTATATGCATACAAAATCATTAAAAAGAAAGGTAAGGGCTCAACAGCAGAAGCGATAGATCCAATCCATAACCAATACGTTGGAGTTCCTATATAAAAATAATGATGACCTGTCCCTACAATTCCAGAGATTAAAGTCATAGCGATGATAAGGTATAACCATTTATCGATATGCTCACGGTCAACACCGGTCACTTTAATAAGCACAAATGCCAGAATTGCACCCATGATTAATTCCCACACACCTTCAACCCATAGGTGAACCACATACCACCAGAAAAATTTATCTAAAACAAGATTCTCAGGCACATAAAATGCAAATAAGAAAAACACTGCTAAACCGATTAGACCGGTTAACAATACTATTGAGATAACAGTCTTTCTACCGGTTAGAACAGTCATACCGACATTTAAAACAAAGGCTAAGGCAACAATCACTATACCGATTTTAATGATGGTCGGTTGTTCTAAAAACTCTCTACCCATAGTCGGGAGTAAGTTATTATACGTGATTTCAGCCAAGGTTGCGTAAGGAACAAAAAGGTATCCTAAAATCGTGACAACACCGGCCACAGCGAAGACCCAAAATGTCACGTTTGCAAGCCATGGACTCCATAGCTCTCTCTCACTCTCTTCAGGAACCAGATAGTACGTAGCGCCCATAAATCCAAATAATATCAATACAATAAGAAGATTGGTGTGAACCATTCTTGCAACATTAAAAGGTATTTCTGGAAAAAGAAAGTCACCTGCGATATATTGCGTACCTAAGATCAAGCCAAAAAGAACCTCTCCGGCTAAAAGAATAAGTGCAAATATAAAATAATTTTTTGCGACCATTTGTGAATTATATTTCATTTGTTTATCCTTCAATGTTTGGCGGCCATTCGTGATCGTCGATACGAGATGTCCAGATTAAAAAGTCTGCAAGGTTGTTCACTTGCTCCTCACTTAGGTTGAACTGAGGCATTTTTCTTCTGCCAGGTTCTTGCATAGGTTGTGCAGCCATCCAGCCTTGCAGATACACTTTAAATGCAGCTTCATCTTGCATACCGCGACGGTCAAAGACATTTGCAAGTTCCGGTGCGTAGTAAGCTCCTTCACCCATAATAGTGTGACAACCGACACAGTTGTTCACTTCCCATAAATTTTTGCCTTCTGCAACTGACTCTGTGATTTTCTCTGAATGTGATAGTTCAGGCACTCTTTGCACAGTATCTACAGTTAAACCGGCAAATACTAAAATGGCGAAAGCAGCGCCGCCAAGATATATATTACGGGCCATATTTTTTGTAATACGTTCACTCATAATCACTCCTTTATTTAATTCTACTAAGATATAGTATATGAAATTGTAACCATATTTGCTTAATACTACCTTATTGTAGTATAATGTGGATGGATGATTTTTGAGTGATGCATTGAATTTTATTTAAATAGAATTTTTAAATTATTATATAATGTCTAAGAAATTAGAATAAAAGAGATATTGAATTATGGAATTAAACAACACTTCAAAATATGCTATTAGAATCTTAGCTTATATTGCTAACTATAGTGAGGGCAGGCTCTTGAGTGCAAGAGAATTATCTGAAGCCTTGAATATCCCTTATAAATTTTTAACAAAAATTGTCACAGATTTGGTGAAAGAGGGGTTTATTATATCCATTCGAGGTAGAGAGGGGGGAAATAAACTCTCCCGTGATGCCTCTAAAATCACGCTGATGGAAATTTTAAACACTTTTAATGAGTTTAATAATCAAACAGAATGTATTTTGGGAATCGGCCCATGTGATAATAAAAAAAGATGTGCCTTACATGACCAATGGGTCAAACCAAAATCTATGATAAATAAAATGTTCCAAAACACCACACTTAAAGATTTAGATGGTGAAAACTTCAAAATATAATTCACCTCCCGGTGATTTTGGTATTTGGCTTGTTGTTTATATAGAGTTAATCACCTTCGGCTTACTCTTTGTCGGTTATGCCTTTGCCCGAGCCGGGGAGATTGAAATCTTTAATCAGTCTCAACTTCTCCTTGATCAAAAACTTGGATTTATCAACACCCTTATTCTTCTCACGAGCAGTTACTTTGTTGTCAAGGCTTTAGAAGCCGTTAAAATTTTTGACGCTGAAGCGGCGAGTGAGAAGGCATCCCGGTGGCTAATGTATGCAATGAGCTTAGGTGCCTTGTTTTTAGTCATCAAAATCCTAGAAATTTCAGACAAATATTCTCAAGGGATCAACCTAAGTACAAACACTTTCTTTATGTTTTATATCATCTTGATTGTATTTCATTTTTTACATGTTGTGCTTGGGATGATAATTCTTTTTAATGTGCGCCAAAATGTAAAGGCTCAAATGTATTCTAAGGATAATTTTAAAGGCATGGAGACGGGTGGAGTGTATTGGCATTTGGTGGATTTGCTTTGGATAATTTTATTTCCATTAGTCTATATTATGAGGTGAAGTATGAGCACTAAAGTATGGTCAGTCCTTGTATTTCTGAGTGTTATCACCTTTTTGAGTGGTCTTTTAAATTTAGTGAATCCTTATGTTGTGGGCATCTTGCTTGTAAGTGTTTTACTCAAAGGATATCTTATCAGTGAGCACTTTATGGGTTTAAGTGAGGTGAGCTTTAGATACAGAATTATCCCGATAGTTTGGTTATTTATTGTATTATCACTCATAGGGTATACTTATTACGCTTAGACGATATTATTTTATGAGGATGGATTTTATGTCTGCAATGCAAGTGATTTTTAGAGTTGTGTTTCCTATTTTGCTTTCATTGCTTGCGGTTTTTTATGTTGTTTTTCTTTTTATTGAACCTGCACCGAAAAAAGAGTTGACAATCGCCACGAGTTCTAAGGATAGCACTTATTACACCACAGCACTGAAGTATCAAGCTTTACTGGCTGAACAAAATGTCAAACTGCATATAGTGGAGACATCAGGTTCTGTTGAGAATCTTGACTTACTTAACACTGGCAAAGCAGATATCGCTTTTGTGCAAGCCGGGATAATTGATGCCAATGATAATCTAAATGTAGAATCTCTTGCGAGTGTATATTATGAGCCTTTATGGATTTTTTATAAAAACCAAGGCTATACGATTGATTATCTTGTTGAGTTGATTAACAAAAAGATATCTATCGGAGTTATTGGAAGCGGAACACAGTATTTAGCGATTCAAATGTTGGTTGACAATGGCATCACAACAGACAATGCAAGTCTGATTATGGATTCGCCGACAAGCTCAAAAGATAAACTCTTAAAGGGTGAAATAGATGTGATGTTTTTAGTGAGTTCACCTTCTTCTCCGAGTGTGGTGGAATTACTCAGTGATCCGGGTATAGAGTTGTTGAATGTCAAAAGAGTCAAAGCATATAATCAGAAGTACAAATTTTTATCTTCATTAACACTGCATGAAGGGACGATTGATTTATACAAAAACCTGCCATCTGAAAATAAAAATATGTTGGCCACAACTGCAAATTTAGTATCTAAGAAAGGTTTAAATGAAGAGTTGATTAGAATCTTTCTAAAACAGATAAAAATTGTGCATAATGGGCAATCGATTTTTCAAGAGCAAAACCAGTTTCCATCTCTAAGTCATCTTGACACCCCTATAAATGAAGAGGCACAAAATTATCTCACTTCAGGGGATAGTTGGCTTGAGAGTATTTTCCCTTTTTGGATAGCTTCTCAGATTGACAGACTTAAGCTCTTGCTTATTCCGCTTCTCACTTTGTTATTTCCGCTTTTTAAAGGGGTGTTGCCGCTATACCAATGGACAATGCGTTCAAAAATTTATAAATGGTATAAGCGTTTAGATGATTTAGAAAATTCAAATGCTTTAGATGTGAAAGACTTAGAAACAAATATGCAAAAATTAGCAGATTTGAGGTTGGAGGTTCAGGCGCATACAAAGGTGCCACTCTCTTATAAGGGTGAATATTATAATCTTCTTTTACATATTGATTTAGTCTCTAAAGAACTAAGTGTTAAAGCTTAAAGATCACTCTTCAAAAAAAGAGCTGAAAAAAGATTCATTCTTTTTAGGTTCGTAAGCTTTTGTTCTCTCGTCGATAAAATCAGGATCACCTTTTTCAAACTTCTCCTTAGAAACTCTTTTTATACTCTTTTTCGGTTTATCTTTTTTCATGTAACCATTACTTGTAGTTCCTGTTGTTCCATGTGGTATACACATAACATCCTCCTTAATCTAATTTTCTTCGCCAAAAATCAATCTATCAAGACTAAATTTTCCAGCTCCATTACTTATGAATATAAGTAAAAATAGCATGTAATAAAGTGGTATTTCAAAACCATTATCTCCAGCTGAGAACCCATGAGGTAAATGTACTGTTACAATTGCTACTATCATGACAAAAATTAGTGGTAAAGATATAAAACGAGTAAATAATCCAAGTATCAACAATACAACACCAGCGGCTTCTACACTTGCCGCCATATATGCACTTAAAGTAGGGAATGGTATACCCATTGTTTCAAACCATGAAGAAACATTTTCCATACCGTTCCATTTCATCATCGCAGGTTCATAAAAACCATAAGCAACTGCTAATCTAGCCAAAAGTAAAGAAAGTGACTTTCCATACTCACTTAAACGAGAAAATTCAATATATATTTGTTTGCATCGCATCTGTAAATCCTTTTGTATTAATTTATAATAATTGTATCACATGTGAATTTTAAAGTATGTGATACTTGTCACATAGCAACAAATAGAGTTTTGCTATGCTTCTTAATATTTAAGACATTAATAAAAGTGCTTGTATGTTTGAAAAACACGCTTGTAATATGAAACCTATATTCCTACACTAATCGACTCATAAAATGAAGAGAACAGCAAAATCTGAAAAAGAAAGTTTAAAAATAATTCAAAAGGTTTTTAAGGGTCAAGTTGTTTTTGCAGAAGATAGAATGAAGTTGACACTTTAAGTGTTTTGAAAAGGGATAGGGACCGTTCATAATTCCGTGTCAATCGGGTAAAATAACAAATACCCAAGGACATAGATATGAAGATAGAAAT
>JACKQG010005114.1_pt1 | contig 14695 bp, 12 predicted proteins | sample 8237621 | NCBI WGS metagenome assembly JACKQG01 (sample SAMN15677084, study PRJNA649215) | marine metagenome | biome: marine; feature: Black Sea; material: saline water; isolation source: suspended particulate matter (SPM) from the Black Sea western gyre | collected 2013-06-09/2013-06-10 | depth... | reverse complement strand
AAATGAATAATCTATTATCAGATCTTAAAAAAATATTAACCTCAGCCATATCTATAGGGCTACAGTTTTTATGTTTAGGAGTTATAGTACAATTATTAATTGGGAATACTTCAATATTAGGATGGGATCCTGTTGGGAATATTCAAGCTGCTGGGCCTTCTTTTATTGGAGTTATTGCTTTTGTTGTTTTGTATTTACTTTTTACCAACAAGAAAGATTAGTGGGCTTTTAGCCAATTTGCCCCTTCTCCTATATCCACAATTAATGGTACTTGCAAATTAAAGGCTTGTTCCATTTTCTCTTTTACAAGAGCTTTTAATTCCATAGTTTCTGATTGGTGCATATCAAAAACCAATTCGTCATGCACTTGCAATAGCATTTTTGATTGCATTTTTCTTTTTCCCATTTCTTTATCTATTGCAATCATTGCAATTTTTATAATATCAGCAGCAGATCCTTGTATTGGAGCATTTATAGCGTTTCTTTCGGCCATTGCTCTTATCATGCCATTTCGGGCATTAATATCTTTTAAATACCTTCTTCTTCCCATAATGGTTTCGACATATTCTTTGCTTTTTGCTTGGGAAATTGACCAATCCATATATTCTTTCACTTTAGGAAATTGCTCAAAATAATTATCAATAATTTCTTGCGCTTCTTTTCGGCTGACTCCAATATTCTGAGACAAACCAAAAGCAGAAATACCATAAATGATTCCAAAATTCACTGATTTTGCGTTTGAACGCATTGTTCTATCAACTTCTTCCAGCGGAACTTTATAAACTTTAGCAGCAGTAGCCGAATGAATATCAATTCCATTATTAAAAGCATTAAGCATTGCTTCATCTTTACTTAAAGAGGCCATTATTCTAAGCTCAATTTGGGAATAATCAGCCGACATTAAAGTAAAATTATCATTTCTTGGAATAAAAGCTTCACGCACTTTCATTCCTATTTCTGTTCGAATAGGGATATTTTGGATGTTTGGATTTACTGATGACAAACGACCCGTGGAAGCAACAGATTGGTTAAAAGTAGTGTGAATTCTGCGGGTTTTCACATTTACCAAATCTGGAAGGGCATCTACATAGGTAGAAAGTAATTTTTTTATACCTCTAAAAATTAAAATTTCTTCAATGATAGGATGAGAGGCTTTTAATTTTAGAAGCTCTTCTTCTGATGTTGCGTATTGCCCCGATTTAGTTTTTTTAGGCTTTTTACTGAGTTTCATTTTCTCAAATAGAAGCTCTCCCATTTGCTTTGGAGACGCAATATTAAAATCTTCACCAGCTAAATCATGAATTTTAGCAGTAATGAAGGTTAATTTTTTTGTAAGCTCACTACTAAAATTATTTAACATTTTTACATCAAGAGCGATTCCTTCCAACTCCATTTTTGCCAGAACTTTTGATAAGGGTAATTCCATTTTTTCAAACAAATCAATAACTCCATTTTCTACCATTTCTTTTTCAAGAATCGTATAAAGATTAAAAATGGAAAGCGATCTTTGGCAGGCATAATCAGTGATTAAAGACTGTTTTAACTCAGAAAATAAAACTTTTGTTTTTCCTTTTCCTAAAATACTGCTTTCTTCTTTTAAGTTAGCCTTTAGATAATTTTCAGAAATTACATCTAATGAATTTCGCATATCAGGATGCAGAAGGTAATGGGCAATTTGCACATCAAACAACTTCCCTTTTATTTGAATATCCTGAGCAAGAAGCATTTTCATTGCAAATTTTAAATCAAATCCTATTATTGTCAATTTTTCATCTTCAAAAAGGTTTTTTATCAGCTCTTTATTGGAGTTATTAAAGGCAAAGTAATAACCATTATCATTAAGAAAACTTATTGCAATTCCTGTAAGCTTAGAAGTTAAAGCGTCATCAGTATCTGTAATTAATTGAAAGGAAAAAGAATGAGAATTTTTGATCTTTATAGCAAGATCTGCAATTTGTTTACGGTCTTCAAAAAAAGTGAAATTACTAGTAGTCACTTTTTCATTCACTGCTAAATCTGCTTGAGAAAATAAGTCAAACTGAGAGGATTGGCTTGAGCTTTCAGTTGTTATTATTTGTTTTTCAGAAGCTATTTTTGGTATAGCGTTATTTCCAATTAATCTTTGCAAAAGAGTTCTAAACTCCAGCTCCTCAAAAAGGGTTGTTAGTTTTTCTGTATTTATTGGTTCGTACTTTAAGCTATCTTCATCAAGATCGATAGGAACATCAGTAATGATAGTGGCTAATTTTTTACATAACAAGCCTATTTCTTTTGAGGATTCAATATTTTCCCTCATTTTGCCTTGTAACTCATGTGCATTTGCAAATAGACCTTCCATAGTATCATATTGCTTTAAAAACTTTTGGGCAGTTTTTTCCCCAACTCCTGGAATCCCTGGAATATTATCTGCCGCATCACCCATCATTCCTAAAAAATCAATCACCTGATCAACTCTTGCAACATTGAATTTTTCAAGCACCTGAGGAATTCCCCAAATAGTTGTAGGTTGCCATTTATTTCCCGGTCGATACATAAAGATATTTTCAGAAACTAATTGGGCAAAATCTTTGTCGGAAGTCATCATATAGGTAGTATAGCCTTTTTGTTCCGCTTTTTTTGCTAATGTGCCAATAACATCATCTGCCTCAAAACCATCTTTGTAAAGTTTTGGAATATTAAACGCTTCTAGCAACTTATCTATATAAGGTAGGGCATCTCTAATCCCATCTGGCATTGCTTCTCTTTGCGCTTTATATTGCGGATACTCAATATGGCGCTCGGTTGGAGCGCTTCTATCAAAAACTACCGCAATATGTGATGGTTTTTCCTTTTGGATAACTTCATTAAGGGTATTTGTAAATCCAAATATTGCTGAGGTATCAAGCCCTTTTGAATTTATCCTTGGATTTTGAGCAAAGGCAAAATAAGCTCTATAAATAAGAGCAAACCCATCTAAAAGAAATAATTTCTTTTCATTTTTCATCTCAATGTAAAAATACAATTTATCAGCATTATTTACTTACTTTTACTACTTAATATTTAGAATGAACACATCAGAAAAAAAAGAAATTTTTAGCATCTTATTTATCCCATTTCTATTTCTTTTAGTAATGTGGTTGGTAAAACTAATTGAACTGCAGTTTGATTTGTCATTTGTTACATTTGGAGTGTCTCCACAAACACTAAAAGGATTAAGAGGGCTTTTATTCTCTCCTTTTATTCATAAAGATCTTACCCATTTATTTAATAATTCATATCCGATATTAATTCTTGGAGGACTATTATTTTCTGTATATAGGAAAATAGCATTACCAATTTTTATTTGGCTATTTTTTATTTCAGGATTTTGGCTTTGGATTATTGGAAGACCATCATTTCATATTGGCGCTAGTGGAATAATTTATGCTCTTGCTTCTTTTTTGTGTATTAGTGGGGTGATTCGTAAAAATCCAAGACTAGCAGCAGTGAGTTTGGTAATTATATTTTTATATGGATCTATGATCTGGGGAATTATTCCAACTAAAGAGCCTATTTCATGGGAAGGTCATTTAGCAGGATTTGTAGCTGGAATTTTAGTGGCTGTATTTTACAGGAATGAGGGCCCTCCACATAAAAAGTATCAATGGGAAATTGATGAAGAATTAGAAAAACAGGAGATTAAAGAAAACAAAATTGAAATAAACTATACAATTACAAAAAAAGAAGGCCCCTCTTAATCTTTTGGGGGCTTAATAATACCCCAATTAGAGGCAAACCAAACTCTTTCATGCATATAATATAGCACCATTTTGGTTATTATTTCAAAACCACTTAAAAGCAATCCAAGTTTAAGTTGGCCGGTAATTAACCATGAAAGCAACAATGTGTCTAGCGTTCCAATAATTCTCCAAGAAATTGTTTTGAAAATATGTTTTTTTCTGTTTTCTATTCCTAAATTTGATGCAAACCAAGCTCTTTCATGAAAATAATAAAGGATGGTTTTGGTAATTAATTCTACAATTGCAATCCATCCAGCAGTTAATGGTTCTTTTGTTATAAGCCAAGATAAAACAAATGTATCTAATGTCCCAATAATGCGCCAGGTAATTGCTTTGGCTAAATGTCTTCTCCTACGCATTATTACTTTTTCCATAGATATTTGTTTTAGCAAATATAATAAGATTTCTACTATAAAAAATTATTCTAGTATAGGCGAAAAAATGTATTTTTGCTCTTGATGAAAAATATTAGGAATTTTTGCATTATTGCCCACATTGACCATGGAAAATCTACCTTGGCAGATCGTTTGTTAGAATTTACTGGGGCCGTTACAGAAAGGGAAGCAGAAGCCCAAGTACTTGATAATATGGATCTTGAAAAAGAAAGAGGAATCACTATTAAAAGTCATGCCATACAAATGGAATATACTTATAAAGGGGAAGATTATATTCTAAATTTGATTGATACTCCTGGGCATGTTGATTTTTCCTATGAAGTATCAAGATCTATTGCGGCTTGTGAAGGAGCTTTGTTAATTGTTGATGCAGCACAAGGGATTCAAGCCCAGACTATCTCTAATCTTTATTTAGCATTGGACAATAATTTAGAAATTATTCCTGTTTTGAATAAAATTGATTTGCCTTCGGCTGAACCGGAATTAGTAAAAGATCAAATTACCAATTTAATCTTGTGTGAAAAAGCAGATATCATATCGGCAAGCGCTAAAACTGGAATAGGTATTGAAGCTATTTTGGCTGCAATTATTGAAAGGATTCCGCATCCCAAAGGAGATACTAATGCTCCATTACAAGCAATGATTTTTGATTCACTTTACAATACTTTTAGGGGAGTTGAGGCCTATTTTAAAGTAGTAAATGGCGAAATTAAAAAAGGACAAAAGGTGAAATTCATGGCAACTGACATGGAGTATCATGCAGATGAAATTGGAGCATTAAGACTTAAACAATTTCCAAAAAATTCATTAAAAGCAGGTGAAGTTGGGTATATTATTTCAGGAATTAAAACTGCAACAGAAGTAAAAGTTGGGGATACTATTACAACTGTTGAAAATCCTGCGACTGAAGCCATAAAAGGCTTTGAGGAAGTAAAACCAATGGTGTTTGCAGGTATTTATCCTGTCGATACTGAGGATTTTGAAGAGCTTAGAAGCTCTATGGAAAAATTACAACTAAATGACGCGTCATTAACGTTTGAGCCAGAATCATCTGCAGCACTTGGATTTGGCTTTAGATGTGGGTTTTTAGGAATGTTACATATGGAAATTATTCAGGAGCGATTGGAAAGAGAGTTCGACATGACAGTTATTACTACTGTCCCCAATGTGTCTTATTATGCATACACAAGAACCGGGAAAAAACTAGAAATTCACAATCCTTCAGACTATCCTGATCCAAGTATTTTAGAGAGTGTGGAAGAGCCGTATATTCGGGCTCAGGTGATTACAAAGTCTGATTTTATTGGTCCGGTAATGAACTTGTGTATTACAAAAAGAGGAGAATTGATAAATCAGGTTTACCTAACAACTGATAGGGTTGAACTTACTTTTGAAATGCCATTAGGAGAGATTGTGTTTGATTTTTACGATAAATTAAAATCAATTTCTAGAGGGTATGCTTCATTTGATTACTCTCCAATTGAGTACAGAGCATCTGTTTTGGCCAAGCTAGATATTTTATTAAATGGAGAGCCGGTTGATGCATTATCTGCACTGGTTCACAAAACAAACTCCTATAATTTAGGCAAAAAGTTATGTGCAAAATTAAAAGAGCTCATCCCTAGGCAACAATTTGATATTGCCATACAATCAGCAATTGGCGCTAAAATTATTTCTAGAGAAACAGTTAAAGCTCTTAGAAAAGATGTAACCGCAAAATGTTATGGAGGAGATATTTCAAGAAAACGAAAACTTTTAGAAAAACAAAAGAAAGGCAAGAAAAGAATGAGGCAAGTAGGTAATGTTGAAATTCCTCAAGAAGCATTTTTATCGGTATTAAAATTAGATGATTAAGACATAAATTATGGGGAGAGCATTTGAATTTAGAAAGGCTAGAAAGATGAAAAGGTGGTCAAAAATGGCCAAAATTTTTACCAGAATTGGGAAAGATCTTGTAATGGCGGTAAAAGAAGGAGGGCCTTATCCGGATACTAATTCTAGGTTAAGACAAGTAATGCAAAATGCAAAGTCAGCAAATATGCCTAAAGACAATGTATTGCGCGCCATCAAAAAGGCAAGCGATAAAAATACTGCTAACTATGAAGAAATATCATTAGAAGGATATGCTTTAAATGGAATTGCTGTTTTTGTTGATTGCGCAACAAATAATAATAATAGAACAGTTGCTGATGTTCGATCTTATTTTAGCAAATGTGATGGCCTATTAGGAACCAATGGATCATTAGAATTTATTTTTGATAGAAAAGGAGTTTTTACTATTGACCCTAGTCATATAAATATGGATGTTGAGGATTTAGAAATGGAGCTTATAGATGCTGGACTGGAAGAGTTAGATGTTGATCAAGAGGCAGTAACAGCTTATTGCGATTTCCCAGATTTTAATAATATGCAGACTAAATTAGAGAAATTAGGAATAGAAATTGCAAATTCTGAATTACAAAGAATCCCAAATAATTTTAAAACAATTACTGCCCAACAAGCCGAAAAAGTATTAAAACTTTTAGATTTGTTAGAAGAAAATGATGATGTCCAACAGGTATTTCATAATATGGAATTAACAGAGGAGATCTTAAGAGCTATGGAAAGCGAATAATGAATGTATTAATACTAGGAAGCGGAGGGAGAGAGCATGCATTTGCTTGGAAGATAGCACAAAGCAGCAGTTGTAATAAACTATTTATTGCTCCTGGAAATGCCGGAACAGAAAAAGTAGGAACAAATATTAACATTAGCGTAAATGATTTTGAAAGTATTAAAGAATTTGTTATTTCCGAAAAAGTAGAATTGGTTTTGGTGGGACCAGAAGGTCCTTTGGTTAATGGTATTTATGATTTTTTTCAAGAAGATGAACAGTTAAAAAATATCTCATTAATTGGACCTTCAAAAGAGGGCGCTCAACTGGAAGGAAGTAAGAAATTTGCAAAAGAATTTATGATTCGGCACGGTATACCTACTGCCAAATATCAAGCTTTTACCAAAGAAAGTCTAGAGGAAGGATATGGTTTTTTGGAGAGTTTAGAACCTCCTTATGTATTAAAAGCGGATGGACTTGCCTCTGGAAAAGGAGTTTTAATACTTGACAAGATTGAAGATGCAAAAAATGAATTAAAAGCTATGCTTGCTGATTCTAAATTTGGGGAAGCGTCATCAACAGTGGTAATTGAAGAATTTCTAAAAGGTATTGAGCTTTCCGTTTTTGTATTAACAGATGGAGAATCGTATAAAATTTTACCTTCCGCCAAGGATTACAAAAGAATTGGAGAGGGAGATACTGGTTTAAATACTGGAGGAATGGGAGCAATTTCTCCAGTTCCTTTTGCTGATAGGTTTTACATTGAAAAAGTAGAACGAGAAATTATAAAACCCACAATTGAAGGACTTAAAAAAGACAACATCACTTATAAAGGGTTTGTATTTATTGGGCTTATAAATGTAAAAGGACAGCCAAAAGTTATTGAATATAATGTAAGAATGGGAGATCCTGAAACTGAGGTGGTAATACCTAGAATAACCTCTGATTTTTTGAATCTACTTAAAGGGATTAATGATGGGACTTTTAGCGAAAAAGATTTAGAAATTACCGATGAGGTTGCCGCAACAGTAATGCTTGTTTCTGGAGGTTATCCACAGACTTATGAAAATGGGAAAGAAATATCAGGGATTGAGGCCGTTGAAAATAGTCTTGTTTTTCACGCAGGGACAAAAAATGATGGCGGTATTAAAACAAATGGAGGGAGAGTTATTGCAGTAACTTCTTTTGGACAAAAAATAGAAACAGCACTAGAAAAATCATTTGAAAGTGCAGAAAGAATTTCCTTTGAAGGAAAGTACTATCGTAAGGATATAGGGTTTGATTTATAAAGAAGCATGCTCTTCATTATCTTTTCTGTGCTTTAACATTTTAGTTATCCACACTACTAAAAAGGCAAAGATCACGCCAATATAAAAATAGTTTGGGGCATTACCTAAAACTTCAACACCATTAAAAATCAAGCCAAAAAAATCACCGATTGCATAAAATACTTCTTTCATAATTTTTGTTTTAATTTACTGTGGCAAATTTAAATATTTTTTAGCAAGCAGCATGTTTTTAAAACACCTTATCAATCCAAAACCTTCAATAATACTTTTTTTTATTATTTTTTGTGTGCTATTTGTTCTTTTACCATTACTCCAATCTGATATAGATATCGTATTTAGTCATCCCTATTTGAATCATGTAATTGTACTTCTGTTAGGTTTTTCTATTCCATTTTTTTTAAGCACCGGACTCAATAATATTATTTATGAGAAAAACATTATCCGAAAAGAAAATTTAGTAATTGGGGTTGTATTTATTTTAATTAGTAGTCCTTTTATTAATACCGTTGAAGTTTGGATATCTGCTTTTCTGGTTTTATTTGTATTTAATTTTTTACTGGAAAGCTATCAAAAAGATTTACCGTTTTCTCAGTATTTTAATGCCTCAATTATATTGGGCGTTCTTACCTTTATTTTTCCAAACTTAATTTATTTGATACTAATTTTGATTATTTCTGGTATCAATTATAGTAATCTCAATTGGCGAATTTTTGTTACTATTTTTTTAGGTATGCTCATCCCTTATTTGTTTTATTTTGTTTTTGTAGTTGTTACAGAAATCCCTTTTTCTATGCCTAAATTTTTTAAGTTCTCCCAAATCAGTTTTTCACCTATCAAAGAAGTGCATTTTTCAAAAATAATCTGGTTAGCGACATTACTATTAATTGTGTTATTTTCATTTTTTGAGCTCTTTATGTGGCTGTATAAAAAAAGCATCAAATCAAGGAGAACATTTATGACAATCATTTGGTTTTTTTTAATCAGTATTTTAATTGCTAATTATTCTGGTTGGGAATATTTTTACTTCTCGCTCCTGCCTTTAGCAATTATTATTGGCAATTATTTTGTCTACACTAAAAAAAGAAAAATAGCGGAGATTTTATTTTCTTTGTTGGTAATTTCTTCCCTCTTTTATAAATATATGATTGTTTTTAATGTGTAAATTTGCAATATAAAATTTATGCGTATGAAATTTGGTATAGTGGTATTCCCAGGTTCAAATTGTGACATGGATATGATGTATGTTCTGGAAACAATCATGAAGCAAGAAGTCGTAAAACTTTGGCATAAAGACACTGACTTACAAGAAGTAGATTTTATCATCCTACCTGGAGGATTTTCTTATGGCGATTATTTAAGGTCTGGGGCTATTGCAAAATTCTCGCCCATTATGAAAGAAATAATAGGCTTTGCAAATGCAGGAGGCTATGTAATGGGAATATGCAATGGGTTTCAGATTTTAACTGAAAGTGGTTTGCTTCCGGGCGCACTGTTGCACAATACTTCCCACAAATTTATATGTAAAAACACTTTTTTAAAAGCAAACACTAAAAATACATTGGTAACAAATAAGTATGGCAATGGGGCGATTAAAATTCCTATTGCTCATGGTGAGGGAAGGTATTTTGCAGATGAAAAAACCTTAAAAGCATTAGTGGATAACGATCAAATTCTATTTAAATATTGCGATAAAGATGGTAATATTACGGAGGACGCAAATCCTAACGGTTCACTTATGAATATTGCGGGAGTGTGTAATAAAGAAAGAAATGTATTTGGAATGATGCCTCACCCCGAAAGAGCTTCTGATGGGGCACTAAATAATCAAGACGGAAGACTGTTGTTTGAGAGTATTCTAAATGAGGTTCTTGCTTAAAAAACTATAATCTACTAGATATAAATTTTTATAGTCTTTTACTTGTATTTAAGGCATCTCATTTTTTTAAAATAGGCGATAATTTTATTTCATTAGTTCTCAATTGCTTAAATCACTTTTTAACTTTTTGTTGAAAAACTTGTTGAGAACCATCAGTTCAATGAAGTTAAACAAGACACTTTATTTTTAAAATTGTAGTCAGAAAAAAATCAAACAAAATTAACCGCTCAAAAGAAGAAGCCGCATGTCCACAACATTAAAAAGTCAAAAAGAATTTTCGACAAAAACCAAAAATAAAAAAATATACACTTACGAGCAGGTTCTGGAAAAATCTATTTCCTATTTCAACGGAGATGAATTAGCGGCAACTACTTGGATGAATAAATATGCTATGAAAAATGATTCGGGTGAGTTTGTGGAGCAGTCTCCTGATGATATGCATAAGAGAATGGCTAAGGAATTCGGTAGAATTGAGGCGGACTATAAATTAAAATACAATCTTAACGGTAGCGCGAAATTCTTATCTAAATACGGCCAAGAAAGAGAAGATTTAACAGAAGAAAAAATATACAACTACTTTAAAGAATTTGGATATATTATACCACAAGGAAGTGTCATGAGTTCATTGGGGAATTATTACCAATTAGCATCTTTGTCTAATTGTATAGTGGTGCCTGATTTACATGATTCTTATGGTGGGGTATTTTATACGGATCAACAATTGGCTCAGTTATTCAAAAGAAGATGTGGGGTTGGAGTTGATATTTCAAATTTACGACCAGCAGGAGCTAGAGTTTCTAATGCTGCAAAAAGTACTTCTGGAGCGGTTTCCTTTATGAATCGCTTTTCAAATACAACTCGTGAAGTGGCTCAAAATGGGAGAAGAGGCGCTTTAATGTTATCTATGGATATTGCGCACCCTGATGTAGAGGATTTTATTACCATCAAACAAGATTTACAAAAAGTAACCGGAGCTAATATTTCAATTCGTCTTTCTGATGAATTCATGAGTGCTGTTGAGTCAAATTCTGAGTATACTCACAAATGGCCCATTGAATCAGACAATCCTAAGTTTACTAAAACTGTAAATGCTAAAGAGCTTTGGGACACTATTATTAAGTGTGCCCATAATACTGCTGAGCCGGGTTTGATTTTCTGGGATCGCCAACACTGGTATTCTACTTCTTCCGTATATCCTAAATATAAAAATGCATCAACGAACCCATGCTCTGAAATTGCCATGCAAGGAGGAGATAGCTGTAGATTAATTGCAATCAATCTTTACAATTTTGTGGAGAAGCCTTTTACTAAAGAGGCTAAATTCTTAATGGAAGATTTCTATAAAGCAACTTATGAAGGCCAAAGATTAATGGACGACTTAGTGGATTTAGAAACAGAAGCAATAGGTAGAATTTTGGCAAAAATTGATGCTGATGATGAACCAGAAAAAATCAAAGCGGTAGAAAAAGAAACCTGGGAGCTATTATTAAAAACGGGGATTGAAGGTAGAAGGACAGGATTAGGATTTACTGCACTTGCAGATATGATTGCTGCTCTTGGAATGGCTATTGATTCAGATGAAGCCATTGCGAAAACAGAAGAAATAATGAAAGAAAAATGTAGGGCTGAATTTGATAGCTCTATTGACATGTCTTTGGCAAGGGGAAGTTTTGTTGGTTTTGATGCAAAAATTGAAAAAACATCAGAATTTGTCCAAATGATGGAAAAAGAACTTCCTGATGTTTATGAGAGAATGATGAAATTTGGAAGAAGAAATATTTCAATTAGTACGGTTGCTCCAACAGGGACTTTAAGTATGCTTGCTCAAACCTCTTCAGGAATTGAACCTGTATTTATGACTCATTATAAAAGAAGAAGAAAACTTAACGAACAAGATAGAGAAGCAAAAGTAGATTTTATTGATGACTCTGGAGATAAGTGGCAAGAGTTTACTGTCTACCATCATAATTTAAAAACATGGATGGAAGTAACGGGAGAAACGGATATTACTAAAAGCCCTTATTCTGGCAGTACTGCTCCTGAAATTAATTGGCTAAAAAGAGTTGAAATGCAAGCTGTTGTTCAAAAATATGTCACTCACTCCATTAGTTCTACCATCAATTTGCCAAATGACGTTTCTCTTGATGAGGTAAGTAATATTTACTTAGAATCTTGGAAGCAAGGAACTAAAGGAATTACGGTTTATCGTGATGGATCCAGATCTGGGGTGTTAGTATCAGCAGATGAGAAAAAAGAGGATGTATTAGAAAATACTGAATTCAAAGAAACGAAAGCACCATCAAGACCAGAAAGATTAGATGCAAAAGTTGTTCGCTTTAAAAATAATAAGGAAAAATGGATTGCCGTAGTAGGACTATTAAATGGAAGGCCTTACGAAATTTTTACTGGTAAAACGGAAGATGTCTTTAATATGCCCTCTACTGTTGAGTATGGCTGGGTTATAAAAAACAGAAGAGAAGATGGTTCTTCGCAATATGATTTCCAGTATGAAGATAAAGATGGGTATAAAGTGACTATGGGTGGTTTATCTCGTTCATTTGATAAAGAGTTTTGGAATTATGCTAAGCTTATTTCTGGAATTTTAAGGCACGGAATGCCCTTGCATTATGTAGTTGATTTAATTGAAAAAATGAACCTGTATGACGCAAATATCAATACTTGGAAAAGTGGTGTTGTAAGGGCGCTTAAAACATTTATTACTGATGGCACACAAGTTAATGACAAAATTTGTAGTGATTGTACTGCTGGTTGCTTAGTTTATCAAGAAGGCTGTCTTAAATGTGTTAACTGCGGTTATAGTAAATGTGGATAAACTAATACTAAATAGATTTATAAAAACCCGCTATATGGCGGGTTTTTTATTGTCAATTAATTTATAAATTGCTACATGAAATTTTTTAATGACTTTCTTGCACTATTTTACCCTCAGTTATGTTTAATCTGTGAAGAAAGTCTATTAAAACATGAAGAATGTGTTTGCGCCACTTGTTTGCATCAAACCCCAAAAACAGACTGCTTTAGGGTAAAAGAAAATGAAGTAAGTAAAAGGTTTTGGGGTAGAGTTCAACTAGAAAATGCTGCTGCGCTTTTTATTTTTAATAAAGAGGGTAATGCTCAAAAAATTATCCACACACTAAAATATGAAGAGGGCAAAAATATTGGGATTTTCTTAGGCAAACAATTGGCATACGCAATAAACGAATCTGATTTTTTTAATGACATTGATCTTATTATTCCTGTGCCGCTGCATAAACAAAAAAAAAAATTAAGAGGCTATAATCAGTCCGATTTTTTGGCAAAAGGGATGAGCGAAATACTCAAAATAAAGATCGATCAAAAATCATTAATTCGAATAGCAAATACGGATTCTCAAACCAAAAGAAAACGTTTTAGTAGATGGGAAAATATGATGCAATCTTTTGCATTAAAAAGCCCATTAGAATTACAAGGGAAACATATCTTATTAGTAGATGATGTGGTAACAACCGGAGCAACTTTGGAGGCATGTGCACAAAAACTGTTAGAAATTGATGGGGTAAAAGTAAGTATTGCAACAATTGCTGTTGCCTAAAATAACTCTAGTTATCAGCTTAACCGATACCAGTTATAGCATTTTATTCGTTTATTTGTGCTGATGAAATTCTTTCTAAATATTTTTTTAATTTTTCTATTAGCTAGTTGCGCAAATATGGTTACCCCAACTGGAGGAAATAAAGATATTGATGCCCCAAAACTCCTAAACGCAACAATTATTGAAAGCTCCAAAAATGAATTTAGCAAAACTATTTCATTTGAATTTGATGAGTACATCCAACTAAACAAGTTTGAAGAATATTTTTATATCTCGCCTCCTACAAAAAAAACAGTCCAAAAGAAAATAAAAGGACAAACGCTTTTCATAACTATTGAAGATACTCTAAATGAAAACACCACCTATTATGTTGCTTTAAATTCTTGCATTAAGGATAATAATGAAGGAAATATTTTAGATACTTTAAACTATAAATTCTCAACAACGGATAATTTTGATACACTTATTCTTAGTGGTAATTTGCAAGATGCTTACACATTAAAGCCCTTAGAAAATGCTTGGGTGATGCTTTTTACTGAGGATGTAAATGACACCCTTATTTTTAAAGAAACGCCTAATTATATTGCAAAAACAGACAAAAACGGAATCTTTCATTTCCCAAATTTAAAAGACAAAAATTACAAAATTGTAGCACTTACTGATATTGATTTTATTTACAACGAGAAAGAAAAAATCGCTTTTTTAGATAAAGTCATAAATGCTAAAATTGATAGTTTTATTTCACTTTTTGCTTTTGATCCAATCCTTGCAATGGACAGTACAAGTACAGATTCTACGGGATTAAAATCTGATAGTATTGCTTCTGATTCTATTGTTAAAAAAGAAGAACTCCCTACAGGAAAATTAGAAATTAGTATTAAAGAAAATACGCCTTGTATTTTTCAATTATTGCAGAATGAAAAAGTGATTACCGAATTTTATTTTTCTAAAAAACCATATTTAATGGATGAGATTGTGCCAGGAAAATATCAACTAAAATACATTGTGGATAACAACCAAGATAGAATTTGGAATACGGGTAATTGGGAGAGTAGAATCTTAGCAGAAAAAGTGGCGAATTATCCTTCTGAAATTACCATTCGTTCTAATTGGGATTTAGAGTTAGAATGGATTATTCAAGAGTAAAATTATCTCTATCTTGTAAAAAATTCATTTGCCTTCTTTTGAGTTT
>JACKQG010000427.1_pt1 | contig 14696 bp, 13 predicted proteins | sample 8237621 | NCBI WGS metagenome assembly JACKQG01 (sample SAMN15677084, study PRJNA649215) | marine metagenome | biome: marine; feature: Black Sea; material: saline water; isolation source: suspended particulate matter (SPM) from the Black Sea western gyre | collected 2013-06-09/2013-06-10 | depth... | reverse complement strand
ATTCATTGGTAAGAGGTGTCCCGATTCAAAACGGCCGGGTAAAAAGAGGCGCATTATATCCGATGTTTATCCACAAAAACCTTCAAATCCCGGCATTGCAGGATCAATAGAATCTAATAAGTTGGGAAAGCATTGAGTTGCTTTTAAATCTGGAGATCAGCACCGGCACGTAACAATATTGCTGAAAATGTTGAGCGGCCCTTACCGGTCGGAGCAGGTTGTGGCGTAATGAGGGGTAAACACGAAATCGCTGTTACCGCTTCAGGTGGTTTTTTTGGCAGCTAAATACCAAAATAAAGTGTAACTAGATTGTCTTTTTATCCGTCAGGCTCAGCAATTAGCCGGGCCTGACGTGCCTCATTTCGGCAATCAGACCATAACGACCTGTGAACGCATACTGTAGAGGATAAATAGCATTTCTTCCTGCTCACGCTGGCCGATGTTATTTTTTTCCAGCGCCGATAGTGCATCATCCAGCACCGCCATGAACTCGATCGCAGAGATATTCATGCCCTTATGCACGGATACCATATCTTTTCCCTGATACAGGTTTTCACCACCGGTTCCTGAGATGATAAACGCGGCGGCCGTGTTTTTGAGTGCGCTAATATCGGTTTCACAAAATCGGTTCTCAATCGCCGGGTTCCGCAGATGGTTATCAACCAGATCTCCTGCGATAGCGGTGATCCCTGTATTGCCCCCTAATCGTTCAAAAAGTGATGCTATCATTTTTTCTCTCCGGTTATTTTTGTAGCTTGCGGTTGATCATAGTGCCTGATCTAACCTAACATACCTGCAGTCGATGGTTAACTACAAAATCTGTAGTAAGTCTGCCCCGGATTATTCAAGGAGATGTCAAGTGAAGTCATATGGCCAGTTTTGTCCATTAGCACAGGCCACCCAATTACTGTGTGAGCGCTGGACCCTGATCATCGTACGCGAGTTAATCGCTGGCAGTACCCGTTTCAGTGATCTGCAAAAAGGTGTTCCACTGATGTCGCCGACCCTGCTATCGGCACGACTCAAGCACCTGACCCTCGCCGGTGTGATAGAACATGTTAAAACCTCGAGTGGTCAGAGCTATCAGCTGACCCAGGCGGGTGAAGAGTTACGTCCACTGGTCGAGTTGCTCGGCGTATGGGGTCATCGTTGGGCGCAGTCAGATTTAAGCAGTGGAGATCTGGATGCGGGCCTGCTGATGTGGGATATGCGCAGATCGGTTGACCCTTCGATCTTCCCGGATCATCGGGTAGTGGTTCAATTCGAATACCCGGATGCTCCAAAGGGAGCCGGACAATGGTGGTTGATCAGTGAAAATAAAGAGGTGGATCTGTGCCTGAAGGACCCCGGATACGAGGTTGATATCCTGATCAGTTGCGCCCTCAAAACGATGACATCAATATGGATCTGTGAGCAAAGTTTTAATGCTGCCGCCGCCAGCGGCGATATTGTCATCAAAGGAGAGCCGGTGCTGGCCAAATGCTTACAGGCCTGGTTGCGCTCCAGCGTACTACCCCGTCTCGGCCGTCAGGGCTCTATACCGCCACTGGAATGGGGCAATGGTTAAGTCGGGCGATTCGTGCTTGTCAAAACGGGCAGTAGAAATGCGAAAGTAGTTTGCAGTCAACTGCGCTCGATGGTTAAGGTTTTATCAATTTATGCAGGGGGTATTTAACAAATGAAAGAATTCTGGAATGCGCGTTATGCGGAAGCCGGTTTTGCCTATGGTACGCAAGCGAATGAGTTTCTGCTGGAACAGAGTTCTAAAATCCCGCCTGGCAGGGTGCTGTGTGTCGCGGAGGGTGACGGTCGTAACGCCCTTTATCTGGCGACACAGGGTTACAGTGTGACGGCAGTAGATCAATCCGCCGTGGGGCTGGAAAAAATCCGACAGCTAGGTCAACAGAACAATGTCGAGATCACAACCATCGAGGCCGATCTGCAGGATTTTAATATTCAACCCAGCGCTTGGGACGGCATCGTTTCGATATCGGCTCATCTGCCACCCGCCATCCGCAAAAGCCTGCATCGTCAGGTGGTCGAGGGATTAAAGCCGGGTGGTGTACTGATACTGGAAGCCTATACGCTAAAACAGCTGGAAATGTCCGGCAGCGGCGGTCCACCAGCGACGCAAAAAGACATGTTTATGTCACTGTCTGCACTCCGCGAAGAGCTGCAGGGGCTGGATTTTATACTAGCGCAGGAAATCGAACGCGTTTTCAATGAAGGCAAATATCATCAGGGACCGGGTGCCGTGGTCCAGCTGGTCGCGCTAAAAAAGGCAACACCTCAAGAATGAATGAATAGAATGATGGGCCTGTTACGTGTAATCCCCCCCCTGTTAGTGCTGACCGTCAGCCTCGTAGTCATCCTCCTGTTTATCGCCCTCGGCCAGTATGCACAGCCGTCGGCCGATGATTTCTGTATGGCCTACGGAGTGCAGCAACGCGGTCTGTGGAGTCATCTGTGGGCTCATTATATAGAATGGAGCGGGCGTTATTCGGGGAATGCTTTTTACGCGATTTATCCACTCGTGTTCGGCTTACTGGATGGCTATGTGTGGATGCCGGCTTTGTTAATCCTGGCGCTGATTGTGAGCTTTGCAAGCTTTCTCGCGACGCTGTTCCGCACCCGTTTGACTGCCCTGCCGGTGCTATTGCTTTCCGTCTGTTTTGTAGCGATCTATCTGCTGGTGATGAAGCATAGCGCAAGCAGTCTTTACTGGCTGGCGGGCGCACTCAGTTACCTGAGTGCCAACATATTATTTCTGTTTACGTTAGCCCTGCTGATCAAACTGATCGATCATCAGTCAGCTTGTGAGCCCTACACCTTATTACTGTATATGCTGGTGTTGCTGACAGTGGTTGGCGTGGGCACTAACGAAACCAATATGCTGATGCTGAATGCATTATGGGGACTGGCATTTTTGATTCAGCTGCGCCTCGACCGATCGAAACTAAAGCCCTGGCTGCTGTTGCTGATCGTTACGCTGAGCTGCTCAGCCGTGGTTTATTTCGCGCCAGGAAACGTGGTGCGTGAATCAACCTTTGCGCTCAGGCATGACTGGTCACGGGCGCTGGGCGGCAGTCTGGAAATGGGGCTATGGACATTAATCAGCTGGCTGACGAATCCTCTCATTATCATCGCCACCCTGTTGACCCCTTTTGCGCTGACTGGACTGAGTCAGCGCTCTAGTCGGCGCTTTAACATTAGCAATAAGATGCTGCTGGCCTTGCTACTGTTCACACTCGCAATCCCGATTGGGTTACAGTTTCCGGCGTGGTGGGCGATGGGCGGCTGGCCACCACCGCGCACGGTCGATGCTATCTTCTTCAGTTTTATGCTGAGCTGGTTTGTATTCGTCGCTGCGTTCAGCATGCGTTTTGAGGCATCGTTTCGCCTGCTTTCCGCCCACAGCGATAATGCACTATCCCGCGCTGTGATCATGCTGATATTATCGCTTGGCTTCTGTTTGGCCGTGCTTGCCAACGGTCAGTTTCAGCGCGCCCGGCTCGATCTTTCTGAGCGTGCAAAACCCTATCATGATTATCTACGGCAACGCTATGCGCTGATTGATGAAGCGCTGGCAAAACAGCAGCCCTTTCTACAGGTCCCTGCGTTTCAGCAGGAATACCCACGCAGTATTTATTTCAACGATATCGTGCCGAATGCAGGTGACTGGCGCAATGCCTGCTATGCCGCCTATTTTGGATTGCGCGGTATCAGCAGGGAAGGCAGGCCGTCTGCCAGAGATGACTGAAACACAACTAACGCCGTGGCAGAATGAGAAACTCTGATTTAATCGAAGCTCCGGTGCAACGGCTAGTATTTATACTGTGAAATAAGACTTCTGAGATCATCGGCTAAAACCGCCAACGCATTACTCGATGTGGCTAATTTACCCGCAGCGAGAGCATTATTATCGGCAACCTGACGGATCTCCACCACGTTCTGGTTAATATGGTCGGCAACCAGATTCTGCTGTTTGGATGACGAAGCGATCTGGATATTCATACTGCTGATGATCGCTACGGAGCTGGTGATGTCGCTCAATGCAATGCCGGCACTTAATGCATTGGAAACACTATTTCTGGCTTTTTCCTGTCCTCGGGATATCGCCTCAACGGCGGCATGGGCCTGTACCTGCAGGCTTTGGATCATGCTCTGAATTTCTGTTGCTGAAGCCTGCGTTCTACTGGCCAGTATGCGTACTTCATCGGCCACCACCGCAAATCCACGACCCTGCTCGCCGGCACGAGCAGCCTCGATGGCGGCATTCAGTGCCAGCAGGTTGGTTTGCTCGGAAATGCTCTTGATAACATCCAGTACCGAGCCGATCGACTTGGTATCTTTTTCCAGTTCGTTAATCACATTAGCGCCCTGCTCTATCTCAAAGGCTAATTCATTGATGGACTGGATGGTATCTGCCACCACCGTTTGTCCTGTTTTAGCATCATCATCCGCCTGTCGAGCGGAATCTGCTGCAAGATTTGCATTTACAGATACCTCGTGTGCCGTTTTGGTCATCGCGCTGATCGCGATCGCCGTCTTTTCGGTTTGGGTACTTTGCTGTTGCGAGCCCTGTTGCGTTTGATCGACAATAGAAGATAAATCCTTAACCACGAGAGCGAGGTTTTGCACCCCTTCTGCAACCTGGGTTACCAGCTTATGAACCTTGCTGGCGAAGCGGTTAAATCCGCCGGACATTTTTGATATTTCGGATTTTCCATCTGCATTTAAGCGCCGGGTCAGGTCGCCTGCGCCATCGGCAAGATCTTCGATCGCATCTACTGCCTCGTTAATCGGGATCGTGATCATGCGTACAATAGAGAATGCGATAGCGATGCCGATAAAAATACCCAGGCTTATGCCGGTTATCAGCCTGGTGCGTGCCGCTAGCGCATTTCTTTGCAGGGCCGTGCTTTCATGCGTAATTTCATTACGCAATAGATTGACCAGTCTCATCAGTTTATTCTGTGAGTTAACGATAATGGGACCAATCTCTGTTTTAGTCAGATAGATATCCTTGCGGTATTTACTGGTGCTATGAACGGCCAGGGCTTCATTGAGTGCCTTTTTATAACGGGTACTTATTTTTTGATATTCTGGAATGGCTTCTGCCTGTTCGAAGGTAAACTTATCCTGAGCGGCAGTGAGTGCGGCAATTTTGGAGTCCAGCACTTCAGAGATTGAAGTTATATTGGCGATACTTGTTTTGTTTCGAAAAGCCAGAAAGGTGCGCAGTTCGCTGAGTAACTGGACGTTGTAATAACGTGTATCGTAGAGTGACTGTATAAATTCAGAACGTGAGCCATCGATATTCTCTTCTTCCCATTCGGATAAAATCATCTGGTTGATCAGGCTTTGCATCTGTTGCGCCATTGGATTTAATTTTTCAGTGGCTATTTGCATTGCCGGTAGATTAAGTAAATCGTTATTAACCAGTCCGACGATCTGTTCGATATAATTGTTGAGCTGGCTTATATACTCAACAATTTGCTGTACTCGGGTTTGATACTCCGTATTACTGGAAATATGCTCATCGGTTTGCAGAGAATCCAGCACTATCCTGACTTCACTCATGGAGCGCATGTACTGGTCTTTATATGGCGCCTCTTTGGTGAGCATATAAAAACCCAGCGCATTGTTAGCGGATTCCAGTTGAAAGGCGAGGTTCTGAGCGGATAATACGGCGGGTTGAATCTTTTCAGTGACCCTGTAGATGCCAGAGCTCAATGAAGAAAATTGCGATAAGGAATTAAACGAAACCAAAGCGAATGTCACCAGTGACAGTATGAATCCAAACCAGATTCTTTGTTTCGTGGTGGTGTTTCGGCTAAGCCAGCTGAGTTGATTGTTGTCCATAATTTTCACGCGATAGCCCCAAGTTTAATCCTGCCAATAGTTGTATAGTAGTCGCTGAAATCACTTAACACAGAAATATTGAAAGCCCTGCACAGGGCTCAGTATAACGACATGATCAGTAACACTGGAACAAAGCAGCAGATAGATAGGTGGTCGAAATAAAATAGCGGCCTGGTGGTGTCAGGCTGGCAGAGAAATTCAGTTCAAACGGAAAGACCTGCATACCGCCCAGAGCGGGGAAATAATAAGGAGTAGAAATTTTAGTGATGTTTAGAGGTTTCAATCGCACTTTTGATCACTTTTTGCAGAGCTTCCAGCGGCAATGGATCATGTGGTTTAAAGTTGATACAGGCCTTGCCAGTTTTGATCGAAGGGTACTCTAGTTTGAACCCGGCGATATGCTGGGCGGTGCAGGTGTACAGTGATACATAGTGCTTTTGACTGGCCAGTGCAACCCAGCCGCCATGAGCCTGATAAGTTGGCATTTTGTAAGCCATATTGACTTCAACATCCGGATAGAGCTGTACGATCAGCTGATGTAACTGGAGTACGATTTGCCGGCGTTGCTCGGACAGACCGCAAAAGTAATCGGCAACCGCGCTGTTGAGTGGCGGACTCATCGCAGGTTAAAACATACCGTTCTGATTCGCTGCCGTTGGCGGCACGATCTGTAACACATCCCAGTGTTCAACAACCTTTCCCTGTTCATCGAGGCGGAAAATATCGATACCGGCATACTCATCATCGCCCGGCCATTCCTGCCGGCAGTGTAGTACCACCAGATCGCCCTGCGCGATGGCACGGATAAAATGAACCTTCTTGCCGGGGTACTGTTGCGCCATCTGTTTGAAGTAATCGATGAAGGCCTGTTTGCCATTCGCCACCATCGGGTTATGCTGAATGTACTCATCGCCGACGTATTTTTCGACCGCCAGTTCCGGCTCACAGTCGTTAAACATCAGGGCATAAAAATCCATCACGGTCTGCTTGTTTTTTTCGAGCTGATCTCTCATACGCAATGCCTCCTGTTAAAGCCGTTAACCCTGCTGAGGTGTGCCGTCGTTACGCGCCAGGATAATATCGAAACGCGCCTCCAGTTCGGGTGCAGATGGTCGGGCCGGTTTAAACTCGGCCAGCAGTAGATGCTGACGTTCGAGTGGGATACTCTGAAACAGAAAATCCTCAGCGTTACGCGGATCATCCTTCACATATAGCTGCGTAACGAACGGGGTTTCACCGGGAGGAAATACGGCGACATGAATATGTGGGGTACGTCCGGGATATTTTTCCGGGCGGATAGTGCGAAAGCGGTAACGCCCCAGTGCGTCGGTAACACTGAAGCCATGCCCCTGAAAATCAGGATCTATGTCCCTGCTTGCATTCTCTGCAGGATGGCGATAACGACCGTTCACATCGCATTGCCAGATCTCGATGCGCAGGCCGGGTAGCGGTCGCCCGTTGATATCCACAATACGCCCGCTCAGATCACTGATGATGCCGCGGGCCTGCCCCGAGCGACCATTTACGCGGGTCAGATCGTTATCATCATCGAGCGGTAAAACGGGCGGATAAAACGGTCCTGCGGTCTGGCGCGGAGTGGTCAGCAGGGTGCCAGCCAGCGTACTGGAGCTGGTGGTAATAATACCTGCCATGCCTAACAGAATTTTTCGTCGATGCAAATTCAGCAAGATAGCCTCAATAATTAGACGGATTCGAGCTAGATTAGCAGATAAAAGCGACACGCCAAAGTAGGCGTTGTAAGGGTATTGTGAGCGGATCAAGTTTTGTGGTCAGGGGGGGCAGTAAACCTATCCACTACGATGAGTGTTAACGAACCATGACGAAGGCAGGAGCTTTACAGCGGGACAATAAATTTTAGTTCGTCATAGCGGACCTGATCCGCTATCCAGTGAACCGGCAAAACGGTTGAGATGGAGTGGCCTTCGAGAGTCTGGATACCAGCCTGCGCTGGTATGACGACACGTTTGAGAGATAGTGAATGATGACGTAGGCAGGAGCTTTACAGCGGGACAATAAATTTTAGTTCGTCATAGCGGACCTGATCCGCTATCCAGTGAACCGGCAAAACGGTTGAGATGGAGTGGCCTTCGAGAGTCTGGATACCAGCCTGCGCTGGTATGACGACACGTTTGAGAGATAGTGAATGATGACGAAGGCAGGAGCTTTACAGCGGGACAATCATTTTTAGTTCGTCATAGCGGACCTGATCCGCTATCCAGTGAACCGGCAACACAAATGATGAAGGAAAGTTGTTTTAAGAAACTGGATACCAGCCTGCGCTGGTATGACGAAATCCTGAAGTGAAGGTAGCTTTTATCTTGAGTTGAGAAAAATAACCGTCTCAAAGTTGGAGCAGACGGCACAGTTCCGGCTAAGGTGCATACCCACTCAGCTCCATATACCCGACGCCCTTATGACTACCGGTAACACGTACCGCACCCTCCCAGTATCGCACTGTGTGACGCATCTCCTGATCGTCGAACGCGGCCTCGATACGCAGATCGATCTGCTGTCCCGGAATCTGTAGTCGCCAGCTCAGTGGATAAGTTGTCTGCTCAGGGCTTTGCCACTGTCGGAGCACGTCAAGTTGCACGCTATCCAGACCCAGCCTGATAACACTGCCATCAACCCCGACCAGTACCCCGTTACTAAAAGCCTGCGCCTGGCCCTGCTTGTCACGCATGCGATAAAACATCAAATCGCGACCGTCGTCAAGTTGCAGCGAAAACCAGTCCCAGCCGGCCTGATCCGCTGCCAGCGCCGAACTCGACCATTCGCGGTCAAACCAGCTGTTGCCGCTAACAGCCAGGGTTTGATCGCCCAGGCGAATCTTGCCACGGGTCGGCAGGCGGGTGTAGGAATAATAGTAGGACGCATTACCCGCTCCGCTACCTTTACGTGACAGCCCGCTGTCGCCCTGTAATACCAGCGCTTTGTTGCCAGCCTGCAGTTGCAGGCTAATACCCAGCTGCGGCGTCGACGCAGCCAGTTGCAGCGGGAATAAATCGGCACCAGCGGATTCAATCGACCACGGCCCCAGCCAGATCTTTAACGGCTGAGTCCGGGCCCCGGCCAGGCCTGCAGCGGCGCGTGCAAAACGTTCCGCACTCTGATGCCGGGCCCTGTCGAGATCACTCAATGCGAGGTGGCCCATATACAGTTGATGGCTACGCCAGTCGGAATCGGTTGCAGGTTCACCCGGTTTCAGACCAACCCGGAACAGGGTCAGCTGATAGCCGTAAGCCGCGCCCTTTGCATCCTGCAGATTACCGGTGAAATACCACCACTCGGTAGCATACTCCGGGTGCGCTGCATGATCGGCAGGAAAGTTGAATTCACGCCGTTCGAGTGCACGCACAAAGCCGGGGTCTGGGGTTGCCCCCATACGCTGTGAGACGCTGATGCTATTAGTTTGATCCGACGATACTGAGTTTGATTGATCGCAGGCAGCAGGCAACAGGCAAACAAGCAGCAGCAAAAAATGACCGATCTTCATATCAATCTTCCCGCATCTGTGAGGCCGGATTTCTGCGGCTGGCCTGCCATGCCGGATACAGGCTCGCCAGCCACGCGGCGGATACACCGATAAACAGCGTCCACCACAAAGGTGCCGCAGTCAGCAGAAACGGCATAGTCCAGCCGAACGCGCGTAGTTGAATCGCATCGGTCAGCACCCACGCCAGCGCCAGCCCGGTAGGTATTGCAAACAGCGCGGCGAGCAGGCCCAGAATGGATGATTCAATCATAATCAGCAGACTCACCTGCAGTCGGGTCAGACCGAGTGCGCGTAGAATCGCAAACTCCTTGCGCCGTTCCAGCTGCACCGCCATCAGCGCACTCAGGATACCGATGAAAGCCACCATCACCGATAGCAGGCGCAACACTTCGGTGATGCGAAAAGTGCGGTCGAACACCGCCATCGATTCGTCATAAATCGCGCGCGCATCGGTGTACTGCAGCGCGTAGTCGGCATCGAAACGCGCACTAGCGGCTTGCTGTAACGCATAACCATCTACGCTTGCAGAAAATAGTGCCAGAGTGTCAACCTGTGGGTCAGACCAGAGTTCACGGTAGTGCTGCAGATCGATAAAGAAGCGCCCATGTTCGGTCGCATAATCTCGAAAGATGGCGGCGATTCGAAATGCCCGATCACCCTGCGGGGTCGGCACCAGTAGTTCATCACCGGGCCCTAGCTGCAGGCGGTAGGCGAGCGGTTCGGAAATGATCAACTCACCCTGCTGGTAGTGTTGCCACGGATTCGCATCGACCTGTGCCACCAGATCGAAACCGGCCTGCGATTGCTCGGCCAGTCGCGCGGCCACCATGCGCGTAGGATGATGCCCGATCTGCACTGTGTTATCGCGGTACAGGCTGAAACCCGCCACCCCGATCAGTTGGGGAGCCTGCAGTACCACCGCCTGCGGTAGCGTCGCATCCTGTTGAAAACCTTCTGCGGCGATGTATAGATCGGCGCTGAGCAAATCCTGCAACCAGTCACTCACCGAGCTGCGCATACTGTCCACCATCACGGCAATGCCGACGGTGGCGGCGAGTGCAACCATGAGTGCCGCAGCCGCAGTACCAAGGCGCGAAACATGGCGTTTCAAATCACGCGTAGCCATCCGCCACACACCACCAAGCGGCAGACGTCGCAACAGACCATGCGCGATGGGTAGACCGAGTGGCGTCACCAGCGCCGCCCCCAGCAGCACAATGAACAGACCGGCAAAGCCGCTGATTACGCCGCCCGGTAACAGGAATGCTATCAACAGGCCAATCACTACCATCAGCAAACCGGAAACTGCCAGCAGCGGTAGTTGGCGCTGGGTGAAGTCTTCGAGTGCCGCGCGCGATAGCGTGGTGAGCGGCGGAGTGCGGGCAGCCTGACGTGCGGGTATCCAGGTGGCCACCAGAGTACCGAGCAACCCGAGTGCGCCGGCTTTGCTGAAGGAAAGCCAGCTGAGCTGCATCGCATCCGCAGAAACCTCGTAATACAGTTCACTCACCGTGGCGGCGACGATTCGCGTTAGCCCCTCACCCAGCCAGCTACCAAGCACAAAGCCGATCAGGGTGCCGACCAGTCCAAGCACGAAGGCTTCGGCCAGAATCACGCGATAGATTTCAGCCGGATACACACCTAGCGCACGCAGACGACCGAGCAGAGTACGCCGCTGCACGATGGAAAAGCTCATCGCATTGAAGATCAGAAACAGGCCCACCAGCAGCGCGAGCAGACTCATCGCGGTCAGGTTGAGTTCAAACGCGGCCGACAGGCCGACGATACCCTCGGTCTGCTGTTCGATATCGATCAGCTTCACCGATGGCGGTAACCGATTCTTCAGCCACTCAAGATCATCCTCGTGCAGGATCAGATCGATCTGCGACAGGCTGTGTTGCATTCCGGTAATGGCCTGCGCAGTGGCAATATCGACCACCAGCAGATCACGACTGACGGCGCTGTGCTCGGGGCTGATCGTGAGCAGCTGCAATGTATAGGGCTGCCCCTGATAGCGGATGGAGAGTGTGCCGCCGAGCTGCAAAGCAAGCGCATCCGCTGCAGACTGACTCAGCGCCAGTGCATCCGCACGCGCCAGCCAGTCGGCGACAGAAGTCTCGCCGCGAATCGCCTGCGGCAGTTCGGCACGAAACGCGGCTTCGGCGAACAGATCCAGCCCGATCAGGCGCAGACGACCGGCCTGCCCTTCCCTCTCGACTCTGGCACTAATAACCGGAGCCATCGGCGGATGACCGGGCGTGGTAAACAGGCGGGTGTATAATTCGGCAGGAACCTCTCCCGCATTGCCGACGATGCGATGGGTTGCGGCTCCCTGCAGTTGCTGCGATGACAGCGCGAACGAAGCACGTGCAGCCGAATTGGCCAGATCAACCGCCAGCACCACCGCTACCCCCATCACGATGCCGACCAGTGCAAGCAGCGCCTGCCAGCGATGGCGCAGCTGATAATTCAGCCCGGCGCGCAGCAGCAGCGGAGAGATGCCGGGTATAGTCACGCCTCGATCAACCGGCCCAGATGCAGTTGCAGCACACGGTCAGCCGCGGCTGCCACAGCACGGCTATGGGTCACAATCAGCATCGTGGTGGCCTGATCACGTACCAGCTCTCCCAGCAGCGTAATCACGCGTGCACCGGTTTGCTCATCCAGATTACCGGTCGGTTCATCCGCCAGTAGAATCTGCGGACGATGCGACAGCGCACGCGCCACGGCGGTACGTTGCTGTTCACCACCCGACAGTGAATCGGGATAGCGCTGCGCCATCTGCGCCAGCCCAACCCGTTGCAGCAGCTCGCTTACGCGTTGCTGTATCGCGGCATCGTCTGCACCGGTGAGTTCCATCGGCAGCGCCACATTCTCGGCCACGGTCAGGGTCGGAATCAGATTAAAAAACTGGAACACAAATCCCAGCTGCTGACGCCGCAACAGGGTGCGCGCCGGTTCGCCCTGAGCATGGATATCCACCCCGTTAATCAGCACCCTGCCCTGATCCGGCGTATCGATACCGCTCAACAGATTCAGTAGCGTGGTTTTGCCGCTACCACTGGCCCCCAGCAAAGCCACAACCTCGCCCCTGGCCAGCTGCAGATTGAGACCTTCAAAAATGGTCTGATGATGTCCGCCGGAAAGGTAGCTTTTACAGAGGTTGGTGACGGTGAGCATGGGTTTGTGAAGTTAAGTATGATTAAACAGGGATTGTAACGGGTGCAGTGGAGTTGTTGAACCAGCGATAACAGTAAGTTGATTTTTTATGCCTGACGCAGCGCTAGTTTAAACGATGCAGGGTGAGTGAAAGAGGATCGTTGTAGCTACCTATTGGCGTCATTCCAACATACTGTTAGCCAGTATGACCGCCAGGTATGGTGGAAATACGAAGGGGTTGTTGGATACAACCTATGTCGCTGGTTGAGATAAAGCAGGCTGTCTGATAGAGATTTCAGGCCTGATTGAATCGGTTTGGATTTAAAAACTTCTGTTTTGAGTCCTTGTTAAATTTAGTGGGTGTCCGCGATTGCTCGAGATTGCTTCGTTTAGGATTTACTCTGGAAGCGTGAAGATGTCAGGCTGGTTTTTGAGGCAGGGTTGAAAAGGTAGTTAGAATAAGCGAATGTTGGTGCTATTATGCAAATCGATAAAAATAAAAAGGCGCACGGCTCTTTTAATGGATTCAGGGATTTTAGATGGAAATTAAATTGAGGTATTTCAAGGAGTTAGAAACAATGGATTTCTTCCGAAAAAATAAAAAGGCCGGCCCTCTAATATGTATTCAGAGGCCATCGGCCTTTGAATTCTACTGTTAGCTGTTCATATTGCATCAGTCATGTGTTTGATAAGGAGACAAAATGAAATCATCTGAAGTATTTACGCCTGGAAAATTTCCGGTACATACGCTCGTGGACGATCACCTAAAGGAAAAGAAGGAGCAACTTCTTGATACCCTCGATGCTGGGGCAATGTTGATCTCCATTTCCGGCCCATCAAAATCTGGGAAGACTGTATTTATCGAGGAATGCCTTGGCCGGACTAGTTTGATTCAGATAACAGGCGCTGGAGTAAACCAGCCATCTGACTTGTGGATGCGGGTGTTTGACATCGTAGGCACGGAGCTTCCCGCTTCAATTACAAGGGCATCTGGTAGCGGCAACAAAGTTGGGGGGAAGGGAACGATTGAAGGTAACGCGTTCTTTGTGAAAGGAAAGGGCGAAGTTTCAATAGACAAAACCAGTACTGAAAAAGAAACGTTATCGGCATCTTTATCGTCAGATTGCCTACAGCTGTTGATACGAGAGTTGAGTGGAACGGACCTAGTTATTTTCATAGATGATTTTCACTATATACCGCAAAGCGTACAGGCTGAGCTGGCACAGCAGATCAAGGAAGCGATAAGGAATAATGTCAAGTTCGTTTGTGCGTCTGTGCCATACCATGCCGACGATGTTATACGTAGTAATCCCGATTTACGAGGTCGAGTGTTTTCAATCGACTTTGAATACTGGGGCACTGAAACTCTGAAGAAGATTGCATTTAAGGGCTTCGACACACTCGGTATTGGATACAGAAATACGGCTATCGAGCAGCTTGTATCCGAAGCTGCTGGTTCGCCCCAATTGATGCAGTACCTCTGTCTGAACGCATGCTTCGAACTTGGCGTAAGAGAAAAGACTGTTCAGGAGATCGAACTTCTGCACGATGCTCAACTTCACGAAAACATCTGCAGAAGAACTGTGCAATCTACCGACTACGGGTCAGTAGTCGAGCTCATGAAGGAAGGCCCAAAGACTCGCGGCTCAGATAGGAATGTGCATATAACAAAATTTGGGTGGAATGGGGATGTCTATCGCTTGCTGGTCAAGTCGCTTTCCATCGACCCTCCCAAGCTAACTTTTCGTTACAAGTCCCTGAGTGAAAGGATCCTTGATATATGCGTGGATGGTGGCCCCAGCGGGTCTAGCATTACAAGCGCATGCTCACATTCGGCAAAAATTGTAAATGATGCTGTAGGGTCCAGGGTTGTTGAGTGGGATGGTGAGCATGATGTCTTCGATATACGTGATCCGTATTTCCTGTTTTATCTAAGGTGGTCTGAAACAGCTGACAGCTAACAAGTCAAATCCACATGGATATTTTGCTGTGCTTCGCGCCGTAAAATTCCAGTGATTTGGTCGTTAGCGTAATAAACTTAGTGGGTGTCTGCGATTTTTTAAAAACTACGCTCCTCGTCGCTACACTTTCCCTTAGGGAGTTTTTGGCCGTTATGTTATTTTTGCTCGTCCTTTTCCTATCCTGGAAATATGCA
>JACKQG010002975.1_pt2 | contig 14699 bp, 8 predicted proteins | sample 8237621 | NCBI WGS metagenome assembly JACKQG01 (sample SAMN15677084, study PRJNA649215) | marine metagenome | biome: marine; feature: Black Sea; material: saline water; isolation source: suspended particulate matter (SPM) from the Black Sea western gyre | collected 2013-06-09/2013-06-10 | depth... | reverse complement strand
ACATGCGAGAAGCGTCCAAGCCGCTGGGCGTGTACCTTCGTTTCCGGCAGGCTCGGCTGCCAGAAACGAAGGTACACGCCCAGCGGCTTGGACGCTTCTCGCATGTGATCGGCAAAATGCGGTTCCAGGGTGGCTTGCTGGACATCGCAGAAAAAGTCGCACGTGAATGCCCGTGGATCGTCCAGGGCAAGATACGTGTAGAACAACACTCCCGCGTATTGGCGATAGGCTCGCCAATACTCGGTGAGCCCTCCCATCAAGTATGCGGCCAGGGCTCGGCGTTCGTCGGCCGTCGCCTGGGGACCAAGCAGGTGCTTGTACACGTTTCTGGAAAGTAGCGTCGGCGTGCCATCGCGGTGGAGCCAGAGCCAGTCGTACTCGTTGATAATCGCTGCATGCTCTGGTTTGTTCACGCCGCCACGTTGTTTGCCACCGCTTCCGCTCATCTTCTCCAACGTCCGCATCTGGAAAAACGGGGGCTTGCCCGAAAAATGGTTGCTGAACAGATACGGATGGTCTTCGTAAGGGTCGTCGGGCCCTTGGGTCAGGTTGTAGCTGTTCTCCCACGGACGGTTCGACAAATCCAACTGCCGCACGGCCGGGATCAGACTATCGCCCAGGAAGTCCCACCGCGTCTCGTTAGACGCGTCCCAGATGACCACGCTGGGATGATTCCAATTGTCGCGTAAGAACTCGCGGAATTGAGCGGTCAACTCATCCTGGTTCCACCGCGCGTGACGAATCGGCGGGCTGCGACTTGTCCAGATGGGAAATTCGTACTGCAACAGCAGGCCGGCTTCGTCTGCGATGTCGAGCCACTGTTGCGGTAGGGCCCCGAGCGTTGCGCGAAAACAGTTCCAGTGCATATCGCGGGGAATGTCGACCAGGACCTTGCGCACCCACGCCTCGTCCCAGGGGAGGTTGCCGCATTTCGGGTCACCAAAGAAACGGTGTAGTTCGAAGCTCGCACCACGAAGGAAACAAGGCTTGCCGTTCAACATTGCGCGGCGCGTTGGCGTGTCGAACCGAAACTCGCGCATCCCGAAGCGAGTGCTGCAGGAATCGTCGCCGGTCTTCGTCTCCAGTGTGTATAGGAAGGGCTCCTCGGGGCTCCAGAGTATCGCCTCGGGGACCGGCAGCGTCTGCTCGATGACCCGCTGCTCGTCCGCGGCCAGTGCGAATCGGCGAATCACCGGTTGACCGACAGAGTGGCTGCCTTTCCAGGTCGCCACTCGTTGGACCAATTCGCACTCGCGAGCCGAACCGTAGTTACTGATGCGAGTTTGTACGAGGATTTCGCCGGCAGCTATTTGCGGGGCCACCTGGACCGTTTCGATGATAGGAGGATCGGCCAGTCGCAGCAAAACGCGATCATAGATTCCGGGGGCCCAATGGACACGCCCGCAGTCGGCGCCAGCCGGCGCCCAGTCGGGCACGGCGCCCGGGTGAGCACCGATGCGGATTGTCAAACGGTTCTCGCCGTCCCAGTCGATCGCCTCGGTCACGTCAAACAGCCCCGCCGTCGCACAGCCCAAGTGTTCGCCCACCTTCTTGCCATTCAGCCATACCGCCGTGCCAAACTGGGCCTTGTTCACAACCAGCATCGCCTGCTGTCGGCGTGCCGGGAGCGTGAACGTTCGGTGATACCAGAAGTAATTGCGCTTCTGTCGGGTACGGCCGAGCAGCCCCTCCATGGCGGCTTCACCAGGCGGGATCACAGCCGTGCTGGGTCGAGACCAACGCGCGACGATTTCGGCCGTTTCGTAGCGATCCACGTCCGGGAATGGCGGTTTGGCTTGGTTGACCAGTCCGGGTACAGCCACCTGGTGAGGAAACTGCTGGGGCATCTCGTCCGCCCCGACGCTTTCAGCAACCGCCCACGTGCCATCCAACGGGATTGTCAGACGTTCTGCACGGGCCTGAGCTAATCCGACAAGTAGCAGGGCGATACTCGCCGTGCGCACAGCCAATCGCCAGCGTAGTGAATGAACTATTGCCATCTCGTGTCCTGCTACCGTTTCTTCAACGTCATACTGATTCCGTAACTCTCCATCATGATGAACGACGTATCTAGATCCGGGTTCTTGGTGATGGCTTCGATGTAGCGGGGGTCGGGCATCGGGCGATGCATGTCGTGGCCGAGGATCAGGCCGCCGGGGCGAACCAACGGCAGGAGCTTTTCCAGGTAGTCAACGTATCCCTTCTTCTCGGCATCAAGAAACACAACGTCGATCGGTTCCTTGTGCTGCTTGATCGTTTCGTGGGCGTTCCCTTCGATAATGGTGATCACATCGTCGACACCGGCCTTCTTGAAATTCTCGCCGGCCATCTTGACCTTCTCAGGATCGATCTCGTGCGTAAAAACCTTTCCACCGGCGGCTCGAGCGCCTAACGCAAGCCAGATCGTCGAATAGCCGCTTGACGTGCCGATTTCGACGACACGCTTCGCTCCCAACGACTCGGTCAGTTGTCGCAATACCCGTCCTTCTCGTGTGGTCACGTTCAGATACCATTTGCCCTTGGTCATCTCTTCGAGAGCCTCGAGAGCCTGCTTCTCCCCGTCGTCCTTGGCCAACGGCGGCTTGTCGATTTCCGGCGATCCTCCAAACTCGAAGCCAGTACGGCCAGAGCGCCTTTCGGGAGGCTGCCCCGACACTGTGTCGACAAGCAAGCTCACAACTGCCAACGATGCGATGATAGAGACGATGTCTTTCATTGCGCTTCTCCACTTAATTGCTGGTGAACGGCTTCAGTTTCCCTGGGCGTAACGGGCTCCATTCTAACTGTTTGGGCACGGCAATCCAGCGGTTCAGGGTCGGATCGCTGTAGGACCGTACCGGCGTACGTCGAGGACCTTGGCAGTGTCCTCGGGGCCTACCGCATCGCCGTTTCTGGCGGCTGTCATCCATCTCGGAAGAAGTCTGTACGAGCTCTCATCCTCGAACACGTCTGCCGCGCTTGCCACAACATGAGAGTTCTCTTCAAAACCTTCTGACTGTATCTGGCCGAGGGTAAGACGTTGTCGATTGGAAGTGTATTCTCCGAAGTCGTAGGTCGGCCGAGCGTCGTACACGTTGTAGTCCATGTAGGCAAGCGCCGAGCTTAGCTCTTGCTTCTTGTTCTGGCAGGCCGCGACGGAACGCGCTTTCGAGATGACGATGTTGTTCCAGATCTTCGTGTCCGTCACACCGCCGGCCCACGCACCAGCCAACGAGTTGGAGCGGAAGAGATTATCGTGGATCTCCGTGGCCGTATTGCCCGCGTGCAGTTCGATTCTCCCATCGAAGACATTGTCGTAGATGTAGTATCGAGCCGGTCCGCCCTGGTTGTTTCCGTAGAATTGTGTCCTGTTGCCGGTGAAGTAATTACGGCGGTAGGTGTTCTGGACGCCGAAGTCCTTGTCAAAGGCCCCCGCGGTGTTGTCGTAGATATAATTGTCCTCGACGATAACGTTCTTGACGCCTTTGCTGTACACCTTGATCCCAGCGCTGTTTGGGCCATTGCCTTTGACGCCGTGAATCACGTTGTGATGTATTCGGCAGTCTGGCGCCCTCTCGATGCGGATGCCGTCATGATTATCCCCCGTGGGGAGGTGGTTGCCTATCACTTCGCAGTACCTGACAACACACCCCTTCGCTCCATAGATGATAATTCCTTTCAGCCTGTCCGTCATGTCAACGATAAAACCATCCCAGACGGCATAGTCCCGACCGCTGCCAATCGCGGCTTGGCCGCCGGAGGTCGTGATCGTTACTTTCTGGCCCGGGCAAGCTTTGAAGGTGATAGGCTCTTCCGCTGTGCCGGCATGTGAAGGGCCGACGGCCGGATCCGCCCAACCGGTCGACGCCCCCACGTCGTACGTTCCCTCTTTGATCAAAACCGTGTCCCCAGCCCGCAGGACCGTTGCGGCGTGGTTTATCGTCTTCCACGGCAATGCTTCCGTGCCCGCATTGTCATCGCTCGCCCGAGCGTGGCTCTGGTCCACGTAGTAAGTCTCCGCCGGTAGGGGACGAGACAGCACAAACGCCAATGCCGTCAAGCTCAAGCCATGCATAATGGTTCTGCTGAGCATTTGTCGTTAACTCCTTCTAGCTGGAATTCGCGAAGGTAACGCAACGGGGGATCGACAGTCGTGGCAAATAGGCAATATCTTCGCGGTTAACTTTCGGCGAAGCACACCGGTTTACTATTATGGCTGATTGACACATTCCGCATCGGCGATCAGACTACTCGCTTTTGCTTGTCTCTTCAAATCATTTTCGAATCGAGTTCCTTTGTCCCGAGCAGTCCCGATGGACTGAGCCTCGACGCGATTGCCCTCTAATACCTAGGAGCGTAGGCCATGTTTCGTTCGTGGTTGATTCTTCTCCCCGCGTGCTTCTTTGCCACGGTCCATCTCGCGTTTGCACAAACGATCCCGCCGCAGCTTCAGTCGCAACTTGGCGCCTTGCCAGATGCTGATCACCGAGCGCGCACGCTGTTGGAGAGCAAGGAGTCGGCGTTGCGGATCAAGGAGGCGGGGGAACTGTTTCGCGCGGGTGCCTTTTCGCAAGCTGTAGAAAAACTGCGTGGTGAAGACTACAGCGTGCGATTCGGCGGCGAGGCCAATCCTCAAGAGACCGCCGTCGCACATGCGTTGCTGGCACTGGCCGACGGAGACTTGCGCGGTGCGTTTGACAAAGCCGATGCAGTGCATCGAGCGGGGAAAAAAGAATGGTCGAACGTTGATGCGGGCTTGGTCAAGTCGCTGGTATACGTGCGGGCAAAGGTGGCTCCCTCGTCACTGTATTATGCGGATTGGGTACGCGAGGTCCATAGCGACAACAACGGAGCGGCGGGAATCAAGCAACAGTTGACCGCGGTAGACCTTGGAGCATTCACGATGGTGACTAACGACGAACACCCTTGGCAACCCGACTATCGTGTGGTCGTGTGGCGAGGCAGTGAGACGTCGCCGCAACCGTTGGCTGCTACGTTCATGCGAGGGAGTCGTTTCATTGGCGCGCTAACCGTGGAGGAAGTCGCCACCGATGATGGGGAGCCGCCTGAATTCGTCATCGTCTTTCGCGATCTGGACGGTCCGCCGATCACACTTGAATCCCTGGGCCGTGGAAAACCGAGCGAAGATGCGCTGAAGGAGTACGCCGGGCAGTTTTGTCCGGCCTGGGAAAGCGGGCGTTTCAGTGTTCTGCGTGCTGAGGCCGAGTCGTTACGTTGGAGACAGTGGGGAGTGGCACCGTTCGCGGCTCAGTGGGCTGCTTATGCGCTCGATGGCGGAAGTCGAGGTGCCAAGCCGATCCAGATGGATATGCAGAAGGCGCGAGTCTGGGACTGGAAACTCGAAGAAACAGACAAGCAGGAGAATTGGACCGCACTTGCCTTTTCGAATCAAGACGCTTCTTCGTCCGACGAATTGCCAAGCGACGGATCGTCCTTGGAGTACGCATGTGTGGTGGTCTTGTCGTCAGACAATCATCGGTTCTTGGACTGTTGTGTTGTTCGCAGCGAACAGCTTCTCTCGGGCGATCGAGTATTCTGCCTCGAGCGGCGTGGACCGGGCCGACGCGAGGTACTCGACCTGTACGACGATCTGCCGGACCTGGTTTCTGTAACAGAGACCGTAGTTGACCGGCTTCAGTGATGGCAGAGCGAAGAGAGGCTCGAAGCATATGTGATAAGTCTTGTACGCTCTAACACTTGGGAGACGGTACGATGAAAACGCTGATTTCCATCGGTGTGGCAATATTGATGTCCGGCTTCTGGATCTCGGCCTCGGCGCGTTCCGATGACGTTGGTGGATGGAACCTTGCCGAAGACAAGGAGAAGATCGAGAAAGCTTACAATGAACAGAAGGAGTTTCAGGAAAAGGAACGGCAACGCATCGAAGAGATCTTTCGACAGGGACAAGCGTTGTCGGCGGAAAAGCAGAAAGAGACCGAGCGACTGACACATGCACAGGCTGTGAATGAAGATGCCAGCTTGGACGCCGCGAATCGGGCAGCCATGGCCAATGCCGCGCGCCGGCGGGCTCAGATTCAAGCCGAAAAGGCCAAGACTCCTGAAGACAAAGAGGTCGCCGAGCGAATCCGGGAGCAGGCCGAGAAACTCGTCCGAGACAACGTGGAACAGAAGAACTCGTATCAGATAGAAGGCCGGCCGGTTGCCGAGGAAGTTGTGCAGCGTGCGCTTGAGGCCCAAGGTCAAGACGCGCTGCCACCTCTGCCGGATGAGAACAAACTGTTGAAGAAGGTGATCGGACCGGACGTCCTTGATGCGCTCAAACCGCAATTGGATTTGGCCGACGCGATCCTGAAAGCACACAAGGATAAGCTGAAAGGAGAGGGCATCGAGCGCAACACTTCGCCGCCCAAGCACCCCATTCCTCCGGACCTTTTTATTACGACACTTCAACACGACACGGGTATATCTCGGGCGTTGATCGAGCATTATTACGACGGCCGTAAGGCGACCGGTCAGACACGCATGGGCGAGGGGAGCACGTATGCCAAACTTCTGAAAGAGATTTCATCGGATTCCGGCTCTTTTGGCGTTTCCAGGAACGCCGTGGAGAAGGTCGTTGCGGACCAGTCGCGGCGGAGGCAGCGAATCGAGCAAGAGCGATTGGCCGAAGAACGTCGCCGGCAGGAAGAGCTGCGTCTCGCCGAGGAACGTCGGCAGCGGGAGCAGGATCGTCTGGCGATGATCGAGCGTCAACGTCAAGAACGTGAACGTCAGGAGGCCGAACAGAGGCGTCGAGAGGAAGAGAAACGACGAAAAGAAGAGGAGGAGCGGAATCGATGGAAGAACCCGACTCGTAAGAATGTCACAAAAGACTCGGATGGCAGTTGGGAGTACACGGTACATGAATTCGATCGTGGAAACGGATTGTGGGACGTCGTCGTGTGGGGCAGAAATACATGGCCCATCAACGCTCATGAAGTCAGCTTCTGGCTCGAGATTCCCGACGGGGCCTGGGCGTCCATTTCGACGGACAAATGGATTCAGGCCTACGGCACGATCAGCCCTGGGAAATATGCCAAACAGCAGTTCCGCTTCCGCAACCCAGCTAACGGGAGGTTCAAGGTCTGGTGGAAAGGTTCGTACTGGGAATCCGAGATGAAGCGAGCCAAGGTTCAGTACGGCTCGGATTGGACGGTTCGGGGTTACCGTTGGATCGATCCGTAGGACGTCACAGGAGAAACAGAGGGACGTGATCATGCGCTACAGAAACAGACACTTCGCGCGTTGGTTGGTAGGCATAGCGTCTGTTGTGACCTTCGTCGCGATCGGTAGTTACACTCGCGCAGGGGAATCGAAGGCCAACGCCGAGGTCATCGCCGAGATATTGGGGCTGAACTCCCTTGATGAAGTGGATACGAAAGAAGGACTAATCAAGGCGGCGCTGAAGAAAAATGCCGAGAAGAAGGTGGCGCACAATCAAAAGCTACCATCTGAAGCAGATAAAGAAAAGTATGACGCCGCAGCCCGCGCGGGGTATCAAGAATATCTTGATCTGCAAGCCCAGTTGATAGCCATCCAGAGGCGCCGAGATCAACTGAAGAAGACGCTTCCGAGCGGTCTCGAATGGTTCAAGAAGAACCAAGCGAAGTATCCCAATAGCACTGCACTGAGCGATCTTGAGCCAAGCTTCGGCAAGAAAGCCAAAGGGTTTCTTGAAGCGTTGAAGGACGCTGGTGCAACCGTCAAAATCTCGACTACAAGACGCGACGAGAAACGGGCTCATGTGATGCACTACGCATGGAAACTCGGCAAAGGCCAGATCAAGGCATCGCAAATCCCGAATAAGGCCGGCGTCGATATCAAGTGGGACCACGGCGACGAAACGAAGTCGCGGCAAGCTGCCAAGGAAATGATCGGGCCCAAGGGATTCAAGGTGGTCCATATGCCGTCGTTAACGTCGAACCATATCAGAGGGCAAGCAATCGACATGACGATCTCTTGGACGGGCGTGCTCAAGCTCAAGAACGACAAGGCCGAAACCATCCAGATCAGGTCTTTGCCGCGCAACGGCAACAACAAGGAGCTACACAAAGTCGGAGGCGGTTACGGCATGAAGAAACTCGTCTCTGATCCACCGCACTGGTCCCATGACGGGCACTAAGTCAAACCGACCTGTGGGTAAGACCAAGTTCGAACCGCCATCCACTTTCCATTTCCTCAAGCTGCCGCACGACCCGGAACGCCTTCGATGCCCGACGACAGAAACCCGATTTCCTGGCGATTAACGCCGGTACGGTGATCGACAAGCTCGGAGGGGCATCGTGCCCGTGTCTTGTGCAACGGCGGAAGCGACTCAGTCGGTCACCGGCGCACTCCGCTGAGTATGTCGCTGTTTGCGGCCTCCTCCGGTTCGTTGACGATGATCTGAGGGGTAAGGACAACGAGCAGTCGTTCGCCGGAGTTGTCGTTGTGTTGCCGAGGGGCAAGATGACCGGTGACGTCCACAACCAACGATTCACCGATGGGCACGACCTTGGTCGTGTCTTCGCAGGTTTTGCCCGTTGATTCACCGTGTTCCAGAGCAATTGTCATCCTTACGGATTGGTGGTCGTCCGATGCAACGGGCTGGACATGAAAGGTGCCCGCGCCGTTCATCATCTCTGTTTTCGAACGGGGGAAACGAAGCCTAGCCTTCTGCCCGTTGAAAAGCGTCATCTTGAGGGCGCCAAGCTTGCTTTCCCGGCGACCTTCCGAGAGGGCGGAGCGAAGGGCATCTGCCGCCACAGCCCGTATCGTCGATTCGCCCATCAACTCCGCCCACCCGGAGTTGGGGTCGTCTTTGTTCCCGGAGACTCGGACAGTTTTGAGACTGAGGGTAACCTGTGCATCTTGTAGGCGGCGCAGTTGTTCCAGCAGATCACCAATCTCTTCATGAACGTCGTTTGTCTGCGATATGACCAAGCTGAGATTCGTCGGAAACGCCTCGATGGCTCCCGGACCACCGACATCTTCCCAAGAGTGCGGCGCGATGGTACTGGTCACCAGTTCGATGATCGTATCGAAATCCGGCGCAACGTCTTGGCGTGGAGGTGGGGTGACCCAATTACCTTTGGGCGACAGGGTAATGTCCGGGTCGGGGAAAGGCACTACCAGGTTCGCCACGTTGTACACCCTGGGAAACGCTCTTGCTGCGATTCTGCTCTCACCGGTGACCTTGAGTACTTCGCCGACAATCACGTAGTCGAGATGCAATGGCTCCAGTATCAGGTTCAGTGCGCTCTTGACGCTGATCGCGGACGCCAGTTGGATAGTGACGGGCTCGTCCACGGTAACGCCCTCTTCCTGGACACCCGCTTTGTCGATCGCTATGTTCAGTCTTGCCTTTTTGCCAATTTCCTCCAAGACTTCTGACAGCGGTGTGTTCTCGAAGCTCACCTCGACTTTTTGCTTGAGTCGTTCGTGAATTTTGGGCGTCGTCGCTTTCTTCTGTGTGTTATCCAACATGTGAAGGTGGCTGGTTTCGATGTACACAACCTCGACGGCTTCCTTCTCCGACTTGTGCGGAATCGGCCACCCGACGCGTATACTCTCCGTGAAGTGGACGCTGCATTTGTAGTGAGTGCGATGCAGTTGAGTTGGTCCAATCAAGGGGTAGTTCCGCGGAGGATCAATGTAGTCGGCGATTCTCTCCTTCACGATGCGGACGCTCTCGCTGTTGTTCTCGAACACCTGCACCCAGGCGCCGTTCACCTTCCTCTTCTCGGCCAACGCGCGGATCACTTCGTCGTCGCTTGGGGGCTCGATCCCTTTGCACGCATGGGCTGCGACGATGGGTCTTCGAAGCGATGATGGGCTTGACGGTCTTTCTACCGCTATCGCGTTGAATTGCATGGGTGCAAATTCTTCCGCGTCGACCGTGATCGTGCCGGTCACACCCGCGTCGCTGTTGACGCCTACGCCAAACATCTTGCGGCCATGTGCTGCGTCATTGCCATCTAGCGCCAACGCCGTCGGGCGGAGCATAACGAGCATCGCCTGCTCCTTTCCGCTCTTGTCGGTCGTCTTGAGGCCACCAATGACGACTGTCTTGCCGGACAGGGCTTCGACGCTCATGTTCAACTGGGTTTTGGCCACGACAGGAACCTGTAGTGTTGTCGCAGCTTGGCCCTTCCCGCCCGGAATGGTGGTGGTTTCCACGTCGCGGATGTTGGACAGCGTCAGAATGCAGTCGAGCCAGATAGGGGCGTCAGCCCGCCGTATCGGGCGCAACTGCATCGTGAAACCTTCGTCGACGATGCGGATCTGAGGTTCCCCGCCTTTGATTCCGACGACGAAAGGCCTTTGAGAACAGCTTGATATCACCGCAGACTGGCCGTTGAACGTCGTCACCTTGGGGGCAGCAAGCATGTTGACCCTGGCATCGCCTTGCAGGTTTTGAATCACCTCCGACGCGCGCCCGTCGTCCATCACCTCGAACATGACAGGCAGACGTTTCTCAATCACGGTTTGACCTCGGGCACGCTGCTTCGTTGCCTTGTCCGGCAAAGGGAGGTCCGGCAACTCGTGCAGACCGATGGGCTGTCGAACAGCCCGTGTTGGGTCATCTGGATCCTGATGCGTCGGTTGCTCGTCCGGTGCCACTTCGGCAGCCATCACCGTCCAATTAGAACCGACGGCGTTAATGACCTTTTCGGGGCCTGTCACGAGACGCGCCTCGATGACGACCTGCCCAAATCCGTGTTTCCTGAGCGCCGTCAATGTCCTGGAGATTCGATCGTGCCGGGCAGCCGTGTCATGGACAATCAACCCGCCGTCGAACCATGCCGCACGTGGACCTTTCTTTCTTGACCGTGAATCTGGCCCTTCCGGCTCGGCAACCGGCGCAGCTCCTCCCAAGACTCCGGGGTGGTACTTCACCGCCGACTTCGCTGCCTCGGCGTCGAGGCCAAGCTCCAATCGGGCTTTGTCAACCAGGTCTGCGACCTCGTAGACGCAAGTCACAAGCGGTTCCTCGGGAACGTTCTTCGGCAGCGGTGGAATCGAGGCAACGTGTTTGCCTTGAGGCAACGTGAGGTCTCTCACAGGCCACTCCTCTTCGCCAGCCAGGAACGCGGCGCCGGGCAGCATTCCGGCGCCGGCCATTACTAAAACGATCCAACACCACCACGGAGTACGTCGGCGACATCCTTGTCCGAGTTTCATGATTCTCTCCAATCGGTTCGAAGTAACTTCCACGGGACGAACGCCCGGGAATGCAGGGACGGGTTTCAATGTCTTCTTCAGTTCCAGAACGCCGAGCAGGCTACGTGCATAGCGGGCCGGACTGCATCCCAGTTCGGCGATGACTTCCTCGTCACAGCAGCGTTCGGCCTCGCGCGATGTCCGACGTCCCGCCCACCAGACCAGCGGATGACACCACCACAGGGCCTGCGTGATTACCTGTAGCATGCCGATCCACAAGTCGCCACGCCGCACGTGAATCAGTTCATGAGCCAGTAGCGGCTTCAACTCCTCGTCCGACCGCCCTTCCACCAGGGCTGATGGCAACAAGACTGTTGGTCGTAACACGCCGATCACAGCCGGTCCCACGCGACCCGTCGACACCAGCAGACGAACGCTTCGTCTCACTTTCAAACGGCGTGAAAGATCACGGATGAGGTCCGTCAGTCGCGATTCTAAAACGCAACCGTGACGATTCAGACGCCACCAGAAGCTCAGATACCGGAAGACTGCGACAAGCACAATCAATGCAGCGCCGGACAGCCACGTGACCAATACCGCAACGACGATTTGTTCGATTGAGCTGATGTGACTCACGGGTGAAGGATGGCCAGCACTGTCGGTAGCCACTAGCGATTTCCCTTCCCGATCGCGCGGATGCGGCGTCAGGTTTCGCCATTCCCGGACGGGCATTGGTGACCGATCGAAGCGGGCCATGACTGTTGCCGGTCCAAAACCGTGTTCCTCACCGTTTTCCACATTGTCAGGCTGCAGTTGGGCCGTAGCCGTCGCAGCGGTTCGCGATGGCTGCAGCCAACTGAACACGCCGCTCGGGCTGCTCCACACGGGAGGCGTCACACACTTGACTAGTACGAGCAACCAAAGCACGAACGCCAGGTGAGGCCGGTTGCGGGCAAACAGACGAATGACGACCGCGGTAAGCACGATCAGCGCCGTCACTTGCCACGCGTGCGTTACGGCCAGTCGCATCCATTCATTGGCGAGCTGTCCCATCGCTCTCCTCCTCGAGCTGGTCGATCAATTCGCGTAGTTGGGCGAGTTCGTCGTGGCTGATCCCACGATCCTCGATCAGGTGACGCACCAACGGCAGCGTCTCGCCTGCAAACAGCCGGTCGATCAAATCGTCCAGTGTCTCCCGGATAACCGTCCGCGGTTTTACCTTGGGGGCGTAGACACGAGTGCGGCCATCGAGCGTCGCTCGCGCGTAACCCTTGGACTCCAAACGCCTTAGATACGTCTGCACGGTCGTGAAGTCGATCTCGCGGCCTTCGGGAAACGCCTCATGCACCTCGCGCACGGTCGCCTTGCCCAGCTCCCACAGCACGCGTGCAACTTCCATTTCACCCTTGGATAACGCCGGTCGCCCGCCCATCGTCAGCTATCCTCCTCAATGACAAATGTACTTGGAGAATTCTACGCGTACATTCGTAATTGAGTCAAGTGCGGTTTTTCTTCGGGCAAGATCATTGTTGGGCAAAATGATGGGAGTGAATCCGCGCCTCAGCGGTCAATTCAGCGCGACAGGCGCCCTTGGCTCATGTCTCATCGGGTAAAAAATTGACATTTTGTCTTGACAGGCCAACTTGATAGGTTAAAAATTTAACCAGAACGTCCACGTGAGACATGCTTCCGGACTCAAGAGACTGTAAGTGGGGCCATGGGAAATCAGGAAACACTCAGCCGCCGAGAACGGCAGATCATGGATGTCGTATACGCTTTGGGCGGAGCGACAGTGACTGAAGTTTGGCAGGCATTGTCGGATCCTCCTTCGCGCACGAGCGTCCGCACGCTGCTGCGGATTCTGGAGGAGAAAGGGCACCTGCGCCACCGGAAACAAGTGCGCGAGTTTGTCTATCGGCCGGTCCGAGCTCGCGCGAAAGTTGGCCGGTCGGCGCTGCGACGCGTGCTGGAGACCTTCTTCGACGGCTCGCTGGAAAAGGCAGTGGCCGCTCACTTGTCTGATCCATCCAGCCAACTTTCTGACGAAGAGGCCGAGCGTCTGGCTGAGATGATTCGTCTAAGTCATTCGGAGGAAGGGCAATGACCGGAATCAACGGAATCGCGACAGAATCCTTGGCCCAAGCGTCTTCGGCATGTTTGATGGTGTTGTTGGATGCGGCCCTGAAAGGCTTGGTCGTGCTGCTGGTCGCGGCGATTGCAGCTAGATGGATGCGACGAGCCTCGGCGGCCACGCGGCATTTGGTCTGGCTGTTTGCTGCGGCGAGCCTACTCGCGTTGCCTGTACTTTCGGTGGCGTTGCCGGAGTGGAACGTGCTGCCAAGCTGGATGGGCTGGCCTTCAAGTGACGCTCGTGTCTCAGTGGCGCAAGCCGATCCATCACCCGATCCGCCGGATGATTCGGAGTTGCCCATGTCCTGGGATAGACCGCCGAAGTTGGAATCACGTCCTGATGCGGACAAGTCGGCTGTTTTCGCCCCGATTATGGAGCAACCGGAATTTCTCCCATCTCAAGAACGTGAGACAACGGACTCGCGCGACCGCTCCACTGGATCGGTCGCCGAGTCGTTGCCGGAGGTACCTGTAACAGTGGCGCAATCCACGCAAGCCAGTGCATTTCCGTGGCAAGCGCGGGTCCTGATGGCGTGGGTGGCCGGTTCGTTCGTTGCGATCTTGCCCGTCATACTTGGTGGACTGAGTCTGTGGCGGCTGAAGCGATCGGCCATTACGGCACCCGAAACGCATCTGACGACGGTATTTCGGCAAGTGGTGACCGAATTGGGATTTCGGCGCGAGGTGACATTGCTCCTGAGCGGCCGGCGGTTCGTCCCCATGCAGTGGGGCACTTGGCGGCCGATTCTGTTGCTGCCGGACAGCGCCCACGAATGGTCATCGGATCGACTGCGGGCTGTGTTCTTGCACGAACTGGCCCATGTAAGGCGAAACGATTGCTTGGTCAGGATGCTTGTTCACTTCTTGTGCGCAATCTACTGGTTCAATCCGTTGATGTGGGTCACTCGGCGACGCTTGCAGATCGAGAGCGAGGCGGCCTGCGACGACTTGGTGATCCGAGCCGGCTACGAACCCAAGGACTACGCCCAGCACTTGCTGGAAGTTGTCACTGGGCTTCGCAAGGCGCGTTTGGCTGGAGCGGCGGCCATGGCCATGGCGTCGCGATCGAAGCTCGAAACGCGGATGTTGGCGATCCTTGACCAGTCTCGCAACCGGCGGAGCGTGACGCGATTGGTTGCGATGGCGGTCCTGGTTTGCTTACTGGGTCTGACGGTTCCTTTGGCCATGCTGCACGAAGCCTCCGTCGGCGCGCCTGCAAAGGCATCCGTGGAAGCGGATTCGAAAACCCGCAAAGAGAAAGCCGAGAAGTTCATTCACTTGCTCCAGGAAAGGGAATTTCGCGAGGCCGTCGGCTTGTTCGATCCAACGTTGTTTCCGGCGCTGCCCTATGTGGAACTGGTACGCATTTGGGCTGAATTCGAGAAAAGATGTGGCTCGTTTCGCGGAGCCATTTCCTACGCCGAACG
>JACKQG010000406.1_pt1 | contig 14704 bp, 15 predicted proteins | sample 8237621 | NCBI WGS metagenome assembly JACKQG01 (sample SAMN15677084, study PRJNA649215) | marine metagenome | biome: marine; feature: Black Sea; material: saline water; isolation source: suspended particulate matter (SPM) from the Black Sea western gyre | collected 2013-06-09/2013-06-10 | depth... | reverse complement strand
GAGCCTGAGCCCGAGCCCGAGCCCGAGCCTGAGCCTGAGCCCGAACCTGAGCCTGAGCCTGAGCCTGAGCCTGAGCATGAGCCCGAACCGGAAGCTCCTGTTCGACGTGTCATCTCGTCGAGCGGTTCGTCGGCACCACCGAGGCGAGATGTTGAACCCGAGGCACCTATCGAGGCTCCGGTCGAGTCGACCCACCACGAGGATGCTCCGACGGTTCCCGACCCGGCGGCACGGGTCGACACAGGAAAGCGCCTTCCGCCACCCGGGGCGATTCCACCCCTCTCCTCTTCAGGCAAACCGATTCCCCCTCCTCCCGGCCCACCGGTGTCGAACTCGGGCCAGAGGATTTCTCCACCCCCGGGCGCCGGCGGTCGCCGGAACACGGCACCTACAGGTGCTGCCCCAGCCAGGCCGGGTGGACCGTCTCCCACGGGAAGGCGACCACCAATGGGTGGTGGACCCCGGCAGTCTGTTCCTGGTGCCGGTCCAAAGCCCGGTGGCGGTCCAGGTGGACGCCCCGGTGGCGGTCCAGGTGGGCGTAGGCCACCGCGCCGAAAGGGCCGTAGGCGTCGCCGCCGTGAAGAACTCCAGCCGATGGATGTGCCCAGCTACACGCCAGACGATACGGCGGTTCCCGAGGGCGAGATCGTGGTTGAGCGCGCCTGCACCGCTCAGGAGTTGGGCCCCAAGCTGAACCGCACCACAGCCGACGTCATCAGGTTTCTGATGGAACAGGGCGAGATGGTCACGGCGACACAGTCGCTCTCAGACGACATGATCGAGCTGTTCGCTGCCGAGCTCGAGGCCGAGATCCGCATGGTCGATCCCGGCGAGGAACAGGAGGTCGAGCTGCTCAAGTTGCTCGATGTTGTCGACGATGAGGGCGACGACGACGCTCCGCTGCGACCGCCGGTCATCACGGTCATGGGCCATGTCGACCACGGAAAGACGAAGTTGCTGGACCAGATCCGCAACGCCAACGCCGTTGACGACGAGGCCGGTGGAATCACCCAGCACATCGGTGCATACCAGGCCAGGTCGGGCGACAACGCTCTCACCTTCATCGACACACCGGGCCACGAGGCGTTTACGGCCATGAGGGCGCGTGGCGCCGGGGCCACCGACATCGTTGTTCTGGTCGTCGCCGCCGATGACGGGGTGATGCCCCAGACGGTCGAGGCCCTCGACCATGCCAAAGCGGCAGATGTCCCGATCATGGTCGCCATCAACAAGATCGACCGGGAGGACGCTGATCCCCAGCGGGTGCTCAGCCAGCTGGCTGAACATGAGCTGGTTCCCGAGTCATGGGGAGGCGACACGGTAACGGTCGAGGTTTCTGCTCTTGAGGGAACAGGCATCGACGACCTGCTTGAACATCTGCTGGTGCTCGCAGAGGTCGAGGACCTCCGCGCCGATCCCGAGGGCAGGGCCCAGGGAGTCGTTCTGGAGTCGTTCCTCGACATTGGTCGCGGCCCCGTCGCCACGGTGCTCGTGCAGCGGGGAACACTCAAGGTTGGTGACCCGATGGTCGCAGGTGCCGCATGGGGACGAGTGAGGGCACTCGTTGATGACAGCGGCGAACAGGTTGACGAGGCTGGACCGTCGGTTCCCGTACAGGTTCTCGGCCTGTCAGACGTCGCCGATGCCGGCGAGGGTTTCGTGGTAGCCCCGAGCGAGAAGCTCGCTGGACGTGTAGCCGACAAGCGTGGTCACTGGCGTCGCGTGGCCAACATCGGACGAGATGCCCACGCCCTGTCGGGTGGAGCCAAGCTCGAGGACATCTTTGAACAGATTCAGAGAGGTGAGGCCGCAAACCTGAACCTGGTTGTGAAGGCCGATGTGAACGGTTCTCTCGAAGCCGTAACCGAGAGCCTTCGCAAGCTGGAACGCGATGAGGTGAAGCTCTCCTTTGTCCACCGTGCGGTGGGCCGGATCACCGAGAATGACATTCAGTTGGCTGCCACCTCCAACGCCACAATCATCGGGTTCAACGTTCGCCCGGAGCGCAAGGCCCGAGAGTTGGCCGATGTCGAGAACGTGGAGATCCGCTCCTATGAGATCATCTACAAGCTGATCGAGGATGTCGAGGCGGCAATGCTCGGCATGTTGGCCCCTGAATACGAAGAGGTCGTGACCGGCGAGGCTGAGGTCCGGGAGATCTTCTCGGTTCCCAAGATCGGGAAGGTTGCAGGCTGCTACGTCACCAACGGCACAATCACTCGTGGCTCGAAGGTTCGCTTCCTCCGAGAGGGGACGGTCATCTGGAAGGGCGAGATCAGCTCCTTGCGCCGGTTCAAAGATGATGTGCGAGAGGTCCAGTCCGGCTACGAATGTGGCATCGGCCTGTCCGACTATCAGGACCTCAAGGACGGCGACGTCATCGAGACCTTCGAGAATCGTGAGATAGCCCGCACCTGAGCGGTTGACGATGGCACGGGCACGACGCCGCCCCGCCGGCGGAAAACGCGGCTACGACCGGACCGATCGGCTCAACTCTCTGTTGTTCCAGATCCTGGCTGAGGAACTTGAGGTCATCGACGATGACCGCCTCGGCTTTCTCACGGTCACTGGTGTGGAAGCTGACCGTGACCTCACAACAGCCAAGGTGTTCATCACGAGCGACGCCGAAACCGAGGGCCTCTTCGAGGCGCTTGAGGAGCATCGGCCGCGCCTGCAAAAGGCGATCGCCGGGCAGACCAGGGTTAGGCGGGTTCCGCCTCTCCGGTTCGTGGCTGATGATGCGGTGCGGTCAGCAGACCGGATCGAGGCGATTCTGCGAGACCTCGAGGCCGGGGATGCGTGAGCCGGCGGAATCAGTTGCCTCAGAGAGCCTCCCCAACGGGGCCTTCTGATGTCACGTAGGCCAGCGGGCCCTGACGGCATAGCCGTGGTTGACAAGGAGGCCGGATGGACCAGCCACGATGTCGTCGCCAAGGCCCGCGGCGTGTTGGGCACGAGGAAGGTCGGCCACTCGGGAACGCTTGACCCGGATGCAACGGGTGTCCTGGTGCTTGGTGTGGGCCGAGCGACACGTCTGTTGAGGTTCCTCACGCTTCTCCCCAAGACCTATACCTGTCAGATCCTGCTTGGAGCGGAAACCTCCAGCCTTGATGCCTCCGGGGAGGTCACGGCCGAGCATGACATGTCGGCGGTCACCCTCGATCAGGTGCTGGAAGCCAGCGGGAGGTTTCTGGGCGAGATCCACCAGATTCCACCGATGGTCTCGGCGATCAAGGTGGATGGCCGGAGGCTCTATGAGATCGCCCGGGAGGGCGGAGAGGTGGAGAGAGAGGCCCGACCGGTGACCGTCCACCGGTTCGAGGTCACCGCTAGTGAAGACCCACTTGTCTATGAGGCGCTGATCGAGTGCTCCTCAGGAACGTATGTCCGCTCGCTGGCAGCCGATCTCGGAACTGCTCTCGGTGGCGGGGCGCACCTTGATCGCCTTCGTCGACTGTCTGTGGGTTCGTTCTCCGTGGACGAGGCGACCTCTGTGGAACAGGTTGATCTGTTGCCTATGGCTGCTGCGTTCAGGGACAACCCCGGGGTAGTGGTTGATGAAGAGGTGGCCATCGAGGTTGGTCACGGGAAGATCCTTGGCCTGGATCGTCTAGGTGTGTCGGGCGAGGGACCGTGGCCGGTTCATGTCGCTGACGGATCGCTTGTTGCGGTCTACGAACCCCATCGCGGTCGTGCCAAGCCTGCAGTGGTTCTGGTCGGTTGAAGCTGTGACGCTTCTGGACGTGGTGTTGTTGCTGGTCGGCGGTCTGGCAGCAGGTGTCGTAAACACCATGGCTGGGGGCGGCTCTTTGCTCACCGTGCCGCTGCTGGTGTTGGCTGGGGTCCCGGGCAACGTCGCCAACGGCTCCAACCGTGTCGGGATTCTCACGTCCACCATGACCGCGGCGGTTGCCTTTCGGCGCCTCGGACACTCCGGGTGGTCCAAGGTTGCGCCGGTCCTGACACCGGTGGCCGTTGGAGCCGTCATTGGTGCTGTTCTTGTCGGCCAGTTGACCGATGAGGCCTTTGAGAGGGTCTTTGGGGTGTTGATGGTCCCAATCCTGCTCATCTCCCTTCGGCCGCCGCGTGTGACGACCTCGGCGTCCGACTCGGCCTGGTCGGGGCCCGTGGCGACGATCGTGTTTCTGGGAATCGGTATCTACGGCGGGGCGTTCCAGGCGGGGATCGGCCTGCTGCTGGTGCTGGCCCTGTCGCGATCTGGCCTGGACCTGATAGTCGCCAACAGCATCAAGGTTCTTGTCGTTCTGGTGGCGACCGTGATGGCCCTTCCGGTGTTCCTGATCGGCGGCAGCATCGACTGGGGGCCGGCACTTGTGTTGGCCGCCGGGTATGCGGCCGGGGGTTCTCTTGGTGCCCATGTGACCGTGGCGGGTGGCGAGAAGGTGATCCGGCCAGTCCTGGTCATGGCAGTCCTGGGCTTTGCCGGTCGCCTATTGGGCCTCTACTGAGGTCTCATCCGGGAAAGCCGGGTGTCAGGTGCCTCTGAGGTCACTGAGGGCAGCGCTCATAGAGGTCTGCATTCCGCCCAGGTCCTCGGTGATGGTGACAATGCGGAACCCCTGCTCAAGCCGTCTGGCAGCGAGGGTCGGGTTGGCGTGAATCCCGGGAACTACACCGTGTCGGCCACAGGCCTCGACGATGGTGCTGAGGGCATCGTCGAACGCGGCCTCGCCGTCGTGGTTTCCGTGACCCAGGCCAAGGCTCATCGAGAGGTCCGATGGACCCACGTAGATGGCGTTGACGCCGGGAATGGAAACGATGTCGTCGATCCCTTTGAGAGCGCCCCTGGTTTCGATCATCGGGATGCACTGGGTAGCCGCGTTCGCATCGTCGACGTAGCCGGCTCCGTAGATGACGGCGGCGCGGGCCGGTCCTGAGCTCCTGTTGCCGAGCGGTGGGTACATGCATGATCGCACCGCCGCCTCGGCCTCCTCGGCTGAGTTGATCAGGGGAACGATCACGCCCGTGGCGCCCGCATCGAGGCACCAGCCGATTGCCGAGGGGTCGTTTGCCGGCACGCGCACAAGCACACGCGGTGAGTGCGGATGAACCGCCTGGAGCGTCCCTGTCAGGTCGCTCCGGCTGACAAGGCCGTGCTGCATGTCTATGCACACATAGTCAAAGCCGAGCAGGGAGGCAGCCTCGGCGGAAAGTGTCGATGGCAACTTCAGCCAGCAACCCAGCTCGGTGGAGTCGGGGTCAAACGGTGGAGGTAGTTGGTGCACGGCCATCGGGAAACCCTACCGGCGCACCGGCGTCGGCCTTGATGCAGGCATGGTGGCCCAGTTCCGGATACATCTGCCCAGCGTTCTGCCAATAACCTGTCCTGCTATGCAGGTACACCGCCAGGACGACACGGCAGCGCCTGATGTGCGTACCGTCGCGACGCTCGGCACTTTTGACGGCGTGCACCTTGGCCACCAGGAGGTTCTTGGTCGAACGGCCCGAGAAGCACGAAAGCGTGAGCTGGAGTCGGCCGTAGTCACCTTCATTCAACATCCGGCTCAAGTCCTGCGATCCGAGAGTGCTCCGCCGCTCCTGACGGGCCTCGAGGAACGGCTCGAGTTGATCGGCAACTGTGGAATCGACCATGTCTTCCTGGTTGAGTTCGACGAGGCCGAGTCACGCCGGACGGCGCAGGAGTTCACCGAGGAGGTCCTGTTCGGCTGGGCCGGCGCCAAGGCGCTCGTTGTCGGCTACGACCTGCACTTCGGTCACCGCAGAGAGGGCAACCTTCCGTTTCTTGAAGAGATCGGTCGTGAGCGTGGGATCGAGGTGATGAGCGTCGATGCGCTCAAGGAGATGCCGTTGACGCTTGAACCGATCTCGTCGACGGCAATTCGAAGGGCTCTGCTGGGAGGTGACGTGGCGCATGCCGCCAAGATGCTCGGCAGGCTCTATGTGGTCAGCGGAGAGGTGGTTCGAGGCGATCAACGGGGGCGCCAGATCGGTTTTCCGACAGCCAACATTCCCCTCACACCAGAGAGCGCCACGCCGGCCGACGGGGTCTATGCGGGTTGGCTGGAGAGGCCCGACGGGTCGAGCCACCCGTGTGCGATCAACATCGGCAGGCGCCCGACCTTCTACCTGCATGCCGAGGAGTCCCTTCTCGAGGCCCATCTGATTGACTTCGAGGGTGACCTGTACGGCGAGTTCTGCCGGGTCTCTTTTGCCGACTTCCTTCGGGGCGAGCGTCGCTTCGACGGAGTCGACTCCCTGGTGGCACAGTTGAAAGACGATGTAATCGGGGCCCGCAGGGTCCTCCACTGCTGAAGCACCATCTCCGGGCCCGCCCGTCTGGACTGTGGTCGCAGCTCCGGGCTATGGTCAGACCATCAGACCAGACGACCACCGGGGACGACGTTGATCACCCGCCTCAACCATGCCGTGCTCTACGTGCGAGACGCCCGCGTCCACCAGCGCTTCTATGAGGATGTTTTGGGCTTTAGCACCGTTGTGGCGGAACCGGACGGTGCCTACGCGTTCATGCGCGCAGCAAAGTCGGATAACCACCACGACATCGTGTTCTTCACGGTCGGCCAGAGCGCCTCTGACTCCGATGCGGGGCGTGGCTCGGTTGGGCTGTACCACATCGGCTGGGAGGTGGCGACCCTCGCCGAGTTGAAGGAGATGAAGGGACGCCTCGAGGCCTGCGGTGCACTCGTGGGGGCGAGCGATCATGGTGGAAACCTGAGCATCTACTCCCGCGACCCGGACGGCCTCGAGTTCGAGATCATGTGGCTGGTTCCGCGCTCCGAGTGGGGCGAGGCAGAGACCGAGGCTCTGATCAGGCCACTGGACCTTGCGGCGTCAATCGAACGCTTCGGCGCCGACCGCGTCGGCGGAGGTTGACCGGTGGGCAACAACGTCGTGGATGAACCCCGCCAGACATTTTCCCGGATCGAGCACACCACCATTGCAGATCAGGTCCGTGACCAACTCATGGACTCAATCCGCGATGGGCGCTTTGGACCCGGTTCCAAGATTCCGGCCGAACGTCAACTCTGCGACGAGTTCGGGGTGGCCCGCACCACCGTCCGTGAAGCCATCCAGCAGTTGATCTCCCTCGGCGTGGTCGAGAGGCGCAACAGCCGCCTTTTCGTCGTTGAGTATCTGGGGGTGGTTGCCGTCCCGGCCGATGGCCTGAAGCGACAGGTCCGGGAACTGTTCGAGACCCGTCGCATCATTGAGATTTCCATGACAGGGCTTGCTGCACTTCATGCCACCGATGCCCAGCGTTCCGATATCAACGACCTGGCGGCCGAGTTCCGGCGCGGTATGGACCTTCGGGAGTTCAGGGACCTGGACCACAGATTCCATGCAGCTATTGCCGCAGCCTGTGGCAACCCCCTCCTGGCTGAGCTCTACGGACGTGTGCTCCGGGCACTCTTCGAGTCACCTGCATTCGCCTCCCTTCTCTACACGAGCGCCAACAGGAACAAGGTTGACGAGATCATCAACCGTTCCGCAGAGGGCCACGACCAGATTGCGGCGGCCATCTCGACCGGCGATGAGCAGGGCGCTGCACTGGTAGCGGGCGAGCATCTGGCCGAGGTTGAGCGCCGGATGCTCAGCCAACTCATCTGAGAAACCATTAGGAGACCGGTGAAAGACGATCCGCGTTATGTCTATTTCCTAGATGACAATGCCTTCGAGGAGACCGACCGGCCGGGATTCCGACGTCGGGTAGTCAACGGTGAGCAAATGCAGCTCTGCTTCTGGCGTATAGATGGTGGTGCTGTCGGTTCGTTCATCCACCAACACGCCGAGACCGAACAGCTCGGAATCGTCTTTCGCGGAATGCTGGACTTCCGGATCGGCGACAGTGAGGACACCGAGGGCAGGACGTTGCTTGAGCGCGGTGACGTCTACATCGCCAACCGTGGTGTCTGGCACGGTGACAGCACATTTCACGGTGACGATGAGTACGGAGAGTGCTGGATCATGGACGTGTTTGTCCCTCCGCGCTCCGACCTGAAACCAACGGGCTGATCGACATGGGTGACTGGCGGTTGGCTGTTGACATAGGTGGAACCTTCACTGACATCGTGCTGTTGGACGGTGACACCGGGGTCGTGAATGTCGAAAAGACGCTAACAACCCCGTCCGCGCCACTGGATGCTGTCAGGCAGGGAATCTCCAGCCTGCTTGACAGAACCGGGGTGGCGCCCGGAGACATCGTCGCCCCGATTGTCCATGCCACGACCCTCATCACCAACGCCCTCATAGAGGGCAAGACCGGTCGCGCCGGCCTGGTGACCACATCGGGCTTCGCTGACACGTTGCTGATCCGAGATGAGCATCGCTACGACATGTACGACCTCCAGATCGAGTTTCCCGATCCGCCGGTGCCGAGGGACAGGACATTCGAGGTGGGCGAGAGGACCAGCGCACAGGGTGTCGTCGTGCAGGAGCCAACAGCGCACGATCTTGCTGGGCTTGTTGACAATCTCAGCCGAGCCGATGTCGAGTCCGTCGCCGTATGTCTCCTCAACTCGTACGTGAACCCCTCCAACGAGCATCTTGTTGCCGATCACCTTCGACGGGAACTTGGAGTTCCCGTCTGTGTCTCCTCTGAGATCTCGCCCCAGATCCGGGAGTACCCCCGAATGATCACGGCGGCATGCAATGCGGCCACCATGCCGGTGATCGGGCCCTACCTTGAGGAACTTCGCAAGTGGCTGTCTTCTGAGGGCTTTGGTGGGTCTGTCCTGATGATGCTGTCCAACGGCGGTGTTGTGTCGGCCGAGGACGCTGCCCAGGCACCGATTCGTCTTGTCGAGTCCGGTCCCGCTGCTGGAGCGCTGGCTGCCCGCTGGTTCGCCCGACGAATGGATGAGAAGCGTCTCTTGGCATTTGACATGGGTGGTACGACCGCCAAGGCCACCCTCATTGAGAACTTCGAGCCTGACCTCATCAACACCTTCGAGGTGGCCCGCATGTACCGCTTCAAGAAGGGATCCGGTTATCCGGTCTCGGTTCCGTCAGTTGACCTGGTGGAGATCGGTGCCGGGGGTGGAAGCCTTGCACGTGTAGACCAGTTCGGCCTGCTGAAGGTCGGCCCGGACTCCGCCGGTGCCGATCCCGGTCCGGCCAGTTACGGGCAGGGTGGAACCACACCGGCTGTCACCGATGCAGACCTCGTTCTGGGCTTGCTGGATGCCGATGCCTTTCTGGGTGGCGACATGCCACTGGATGCCACGCTTGCCGAGGAGGCAGCAGCCATTGTCGCCAAGGGTCTCGGAATGTCAACTGTCGATACGGCTGCAGGTGTGCACGAGGTGGTGAATCAGAACATGGCGGCGGCCGCACGTATGCACGGTGTCGAACGGGGAGTCGACCTGCGCGGCGTGACGATTCTGGCCTTTGGTGGTGCTGGACCGGTTCATGCCTGCGGTGTGGCCGATCTTCTCGAGTCGGATCGAGTCGTGTTCCCAGTAAACGCGAGCGTCCTGTCAGCCTTCGGCACCCTGGTTTCACCGGTTCGCATCGACCTAGCCAGGTCAATGCCGAGGCCCATCGACGGGTTGGACGAGGTTGAGCGCGACGACTTGCTTTCTGACCTCCGAAGTGAAGGCCGTCGGGTGCTGATGGCGGCCGGGGTTCCAGCTGGGGCAGTCGGCTTCCGGTACGGAATCGACGCCCGCTACGTCGGTCAGGGCAATGAGATCACGGTTTGGGTCGATGAGGGCGCCACCTGGACAGTTCCGATGGACGATGTCCAGGAGGCGTTTGAGGAGGAATACCGTCGGATCTACGGCCTTGCCATCCCGGATGTGGGAATTGAGGCCGTCACCTGGAGGCTGTCGGCATCGGCCGAACTGGACGAGGTTGAACCCTCGCAGGTGACGGGAGCAGCGCCGGCCAGTGGCCGCTCGGGTAGAAGTCGACCGGTCGTCTTTGACCGGGGGACATCTCCTGTTGAGACTCCCGTCCATCAGCGAGATGACCTGGTGCCCGGAGCCCGCTTCGATGGTCCCGCAGTCGTCGAGGAGCGTGAGACCACCTCAGTCATCAGGCCCGGATGGTCGGTCGAGGTAGCCGGAGACGGCAGCCTCGTCGCCACGAGGATGCCGGCATGAGCAACTTCGACCCAATCGAGTTGGAGATCCTCTGGCAATCCCTGATCGCCACCGTGAACGAACAGGCACGGGCGCTTCAGCGTTCGGCGTTCAGCCCGATCGTCCGCGAGGCCGGCGATCTGGCCAACGCGGTGTTCGATCAGCGGGGCAGGATGGTCGCGCAGGCAGTTACCGGTACACCGGGCCACATCAACTCCCTGGCAATCGGTGCAGCCAACATGCTCGAGGAGTTCCCGGCCGACACCCTTGTCCCGGGCGATGTGCTCGTAACCAACGACCCGTACAAGACCGCCGGCCAACTGCTCGACGTGACCGTCCTGGTTCCGGTGTGGCGGACGCCGGTGGGAGGTGATCAGCCGGTGCCGATCGCTTTCTTTGGTTCGACCATCCATCACACGGACGTGGGCGGCTACGGAATCGGTGCTGGAGGCCGCGACTGCTTCGAGGAGGGCCTCTGGATTCCTATCTGCAGGCTCATGAACGCCGGCCAGCGCAATGAGGACGTTTGGCGCTTCATCTTGTCCAACGTCCGTCAGCCAGACCATATGGCCGGTGACCTGCATGCCCAGATGGCCTCGGGTGAGGTGGGAGCACAGCGTCTAAAGGTGCTCTGTGACTCCCATGGACTTGATGACATCGAGGAACTTGCCGACGAGATTATCGACCGTTCGGAAGAGGCGACCCGGTCCAGCATTCGCCAGCTCACCTCAGGCTCGTATCCGGCAAGCGCCGTTCTGGACCTCGCCGACGGAAGCCGCATCGACATCGTCTGTTCGATACAGGTTGATTCTGAGGCCGGTGAGATCGTTGTCGACTACGCGGGGACCTCTGAGGCAAGCCCGTGGGGAATCAACGTCGTACGCAACTACACGCACGCCTACACAACGTTCACAGTGAGGTCGGTCCTTAACCCGGAGATCCCGAACAATCACGGGAGCCTCAACCCGATCAGGATGCTGGCGCCTGAGGGATCGATAGTCAACGCAGTTCTCCCACAGCCTGGAACCGCTCGTCACGTGGTTGGGATGTTCCTACCCAATGCACTCCTGAAGGCGCTCGCCCAGATCAGGCCCGAGGAGTCAATGGCGGAAGGCTCAGGTGCCGTCTGGACCATGCAGGTGAACGGAACCCACGAGGACGGCGCTCCCTTTATCACCGCGATGTTCACCTATGCTGGCGGCGTCGGAGCGAGGGCCACCAAGCCAGGGCTGTCAGCGTGCTCCTATCCGACCGGTGTCTCAGCGGTTCCCATTGAGGTGGTCGAGGCGTCGGCACCCATCAGATTCCATCGCAAGGAACTGCGCCGTGGGTCAGGCGGGTGTGGAGCCCAGACAGGCGGTCTCGGACAGACCATCGAGTTCAGCGTGGACACGTCACGTGACTGGGAACTGAATGCCGTGACCAGTCGGTTGGATGAGCCACCTCAGGGCATTTTTGGCGGTCAACCCGGTTCGGCGGGATCGTTCATGGTGAATGGCGAACCTGTCATGACCCAGAGTCGCATAACACTCGGACCCGATGATGTGGTCTGTCTCGAGCTGCCCGGTGGCGGCGGCTACGGGGAATCCTGATGCACGGACCGGGGAGTGCCGCCACCTTCTCTGACTCCTGGGTACGGAGTGTCAACAGGAGAGGTGACGACCCGTTTCTCATCTTCGAGAACTCGGATGGTGTTGCCTCCTCGTGGACCTACGGAGAGTTCGACGACGTGGTCTCACGGGTCGCCGGCACGCTCGTATCGAGAGGAGTGTTGGCCGGATCAGCGGTGCACATGGCCCTGGCTAACTCACCGGCCTTTGTGGCCGTGTGGTTGGCGGCGGTGAGGTTGGGCGCATGGGTGGTCCCGTCTGACCCACTGGGGAGGACGGTTGAACTCGAGGGTCACATCAGGCGCACGGCTCCCACAGTTGGGGTGTGTGCCTCATCTCGCTCTGACGTGTACCGGGACGCCTGTGTTGATGTCCCGGTCATCACAGTTGATGAACAGAGCTCCCGGATGGCTTCCCTGATGGGTGATTCGTTTGCTGGCTGGCCCGATATCGGGTTGACCGATAGGGCAGGGGTAATGTTCACCTCGGGGACCACCGGCGAGCCGAAGGGCGTTGAGGTGACCCAGGCCAACTACGCATTTGCTGGCCGAACAATGGCGGAGGCGGCTGGTCTCGTGGAGACCGACCGACAACTGGTCGTGCTTCCGATGTTTCACGTGAATGCCCAGTACTACTCGTTCGCCTCGGCCATCTGGGCCGGAGCCAGTGTGGCCTTGATGTCGTCGTTCTCGGCTAGCGGCTTCCTGCCGCAGGCCGCCCGCCACGGAGCCACCGCCGCCAGCCTCTTCGCCGCACCCCTGCGGATGATTCTGGCAAGGGGAGGTCCGGTGGATGGGCTGCAGCTGCGGCACTGTTGGTATGCCCAGAACATTACGGCCGACCAGTATGAGACGGTCTCGGGCTGGTTCGGGTGCCGCCCCAGGCAGTTGTACGGAATGACCGAGACCATTCCGGCAGTGCTCACCGATGAGGCAGATGATCCGGATCCATCGTCGATGGGCCGGGTGACCGCCGACTGCGTAGTTGATGTTCAACGTCCCGACGGAACCCCGGTCGAGGTCGGAGAGATTGGAGAGGTGGTCGTAGGCGGCGAACGAGGTACGACCCTGTTTGCCGGTTACCTGGACGACCAGACCACGACCGAGGCCAGCTTCAGGGATGGTTGGTTCCTCACGGGCGACAGGGCTCGACGTGACGAGACCGGTCGCCACTACTTCGACGGTCGTCGTTCTGACGTTCTCAAGGTGTCAGGCGAGAACGTCTCGGTTGTCGAGGTCGAGGCCGTTCTCGCCCAGCACCCAGGTGTGTTGGAGGCAGCTGTGATCGGGCGCGGTGACGAGATCAGAGACGAGGTGCCGGTGGCCTTCGTGGTCGTCGACCCGTCGGCAAACCCGCCATCTTCGACGGAGTTGGATCAGTGGTGTGCCGAGAGGCTGGCCAAGGTGAAGCGCCCCTACGAGATTACTTTTCTGGATGAGCTACCTCGGACCAGCGTGGGAAAGATCCGCAAGTTCTTGTTGAACAATTCCGAATCCGGAAAGGAAACCCCGAAATGAGCCTCTTTACCAGCGAGTTGCTGGACTCCTTTGACTCGTCGATCGTGCCTCAGCCCGAGGCTGACACGCTTCCGGCGGTCATCTACACGTCTGAGGAGTTTCTGGAGTTCGAGCGGGGAGCCATCTTTGATCACGAGTGGGTGTGTGTGGGCCTGGCCAGCCGGGTGCCCGATCCGGGTGACTGGTTCACGGTCGACGTCAACGATGAGAGGCTGATCATCACGCGTGACAAGGAGGGCTCTATCAGGGCGCTCTCGTCGGTCTGTCAACATCGGGCGCAGGCGATCTGTGAGGGCTCGGGGAGTTCGACCACCTTCAAGTGCCCGTATCACCATTGGATCTACGGTCTCGATGGCCGCTTGCTGGGGGCACCCGCAATGGAGCGGACCGAGAACTTCGATAAGAAGGACTGGGGTCTACCCAACGTGTCGGTTGAGGTCTGGCAGGGGTTTGTGTTCGTCAACTTTGATGCTGACGCAAACCCGTTGGCCCCGACCCTTGAGCGCTACAACTCCTATCTGGATCACTATGACCTGGAGAACTGTCGGTGTACTGACACCGTCGTTCTGGAGGACATGCCCTGGAACTGGAAGATCATGTTCGAGAACTTCAACGATGGCTATCACGCGACGAAGCTTCACGAGTACATCCAGGATTTCTGTCCCAGCGAGCTCTCAACCTTTCCTGTCCCGTGGGACGACGACAGCAACGTCATCTTCCGGGAGGCCGGTTACCTGCATATCGACGCTGGTTTCAACGCAACACATAAGGCCCTCTACCCGGTCTTTCCGGAGCTGACAGAGGAGGAACGGTGGCGGTCTACGTTTGCCCTGATTCCACCCAGCCTCTGCCTGGGCACGGCGCCCGATCAGGCGTTCTATTTCATCGTCCGTCCCAAGACGGCATCGACGATCGATGTTGAGATCGGGACCCTCCTGCACCCCGACACCTTCGAGCATCCAATGTTCGAACAACTTCTGGAAACTGCAATAGCTGGTATCCAGGTATTTGTCGATCAGGACCAGGACGTTACGAAGAAGGTCCAGGTGGGCCTCAACTCCCGTTTCGCACCACGAGGCCGCTATTCGTGGCAGGAGGAATCACACGTGCAGTTCAACCGCTGGCTGGTAAAGCGCTACAGGGAAAGGTGGCCTAGGGATTGAGGCAGTGGCTAGCGGTTCGATTTGAGGAGTTGGTTGTGTATCACTATGGTCTGACGGTCAGACCGAAAATGCCCGAATGGGAGAGGGGAATCCTGTAATGAGAAGGTTTTCGAAGGTACTGGTCATAGCGCTAACACTTGCGCTCGTTGCGTCAGCCTGTGGTTCCGACAGCGGCGATGATGGTGCGGCTCCGGCTGCTACGACTGCGGCTCCGGCTGCTTCGACTGCGGCTCCGGCTGCGGCTGCTACGACGGCTGCGCCTGTGACGGCTCCGCCTGCTGCTCCTGTGGAGGTTTCCACGGTTGGTGAGCATCTGGGTGATGGGTCTTTGG
>JACKQG010005112.1_pt1 | contig 14705 bp, 14 predicted proteins | sample 8237621 | NCBI WGS metagenome assembly JACKQG01 (sample SAMN15677084, study PRJNA649215) | marine metagenome | biome: marine; feature: Black Sea; material: saline water; isolation source: suspended particulate matter (SPM) from the Black Sea western gyre | collected 2013-06-09/2013-06-10 | depth... | reverse complement strand
GTTTATCCGTCACTCATACTGCCTTGAATGATGGCACTGTGGAAGGGTTGGCTCATCAATCAGAGCCGGTATTCTCGGTCCAATACCATCCAGAAGCGGCTCCAGGTCCCCGAGATAGCCTTCCCCTCTTTGGAGATTTCAAGAAGATCGTTGGGGGTTCTTAGAATAGATCTATGTTTCCCCTAGCTGATGTATGGTTTTGGCTATCGACACGCCTTTACCTATTGGTGCCCTTGTTCTTGGGGGTCTTGTGGAGTGTTCTTGCGGTTTCGGCACGATTAGAGCTGCGGAGATTTCTAGCATTTCACAGAGGCGATGGCATTATCCGCTTAGAGAATGGCGCAGGGTATTTGGGGCGAGAATCACTGGGGCTGGGGCAAGGGATGGCGAAAGGTACGCTGCTCCTATCAAAGAAGAAAGTCGCCTTCATGCGAGGCTTTCCGAGGAGAGAAGTAGAGCTGTCGTTGACAGAGTTAGAGACTGCTACGTTGGGCACTCAGTTTTTGGGGCAATCGATGCGTCATCTTATCGTTACGGGAATTACACCAAAGGGTAGAGTGAGATTCGCTTTTGTGGTCCAAGACATTCCGGGATGGATAGATGCTTTGGAGGGTGTTGAAGGTGGTGCATTGAAAGGGGCGGGGTTGCCCCAAATCCCTGAAGAGAAAGAAGAAGATTTAGGAGGATTGATTCAATGAGACTCTATTTAGGATGGGTTGCCCTTTTGGCATCAACACATACAGTCGCTGTCAGTATGGAGGGGGGGCAATGGGTCGCTTCCCCTCCCGCCTTGGTCATTGAAGAAGGTGATCAAGTTCTCTTTCTCCCCTTTTCACCAGATCCTGCACTCGTTGCCCAAGGGGCAGATTTGAGGCTTTCTGCTACGCCCATCGCTTGCCAAGCATGTCACAGTGTGGATGGTTCCGCGATCGTTGGACCCTCTTGGAAAGGATTGTGGGGGCGGTATGAGACCCTTGATGATGGTTCAAAGGTCTTGGTTGATGACCACTATATTTTTCACAGCATTCATCACCCTGCCGAAGCGATTGCGTGTAAAGTGGTCTCTGAAGAAACCTGTATCGAGCCTTGGCCCCCTACAATGCCCCCTATCTATTCGCCAGCGACGTTCCCGATGGAGAACATGCGAGCTGTTTTGGCGTATATTCAGTCTCTCAGCCCGATGTCCCAACCATTCACCATCCAAGTGGAGGGAGGAAAAAAGCTCCAAACTCCTTTTGGCGACTTTGTCATGGGAGAGGGTTCAACGGAATTGATGGGGGGCGTTTTTGACGAGGCGTGGACTCGTTTGGCAGCTTTTAGGACTGCAAAGAGAGGACATCTAGATAACCACGCCGCTTTTGTGGCGATTATGGAAGAGATGGCATCAGAGACTCCTGACTCCCTTTTGAAGGATGCATTCAAGAGAGCTGCTCAACATCAGCACGGCGTGGACCATTCAGCCGTGGATGATTTGGAGCGGTTGTTGATTGAAGCGACGCAACTCTCTTTATCTACGGCGACCGCTGAAGAGCTAGATTGGTTACCGGGTATCGGTCCCAGCAAAGCGGCAAAGATCATAGCAGCAAGAGAAGAGGGAAATCTCTCTGTAGATACCCTCACATCGGTAAAAGGTATCGGTGTGGCTACGCGAGCCAAACTCATCCCATTCCTCCGCGACTGAGGAAAAGTAAGAGAACCTAAGGACGATAAGGACGGGTGGGGTGCCTCCATCCTTTGAGCCACCTTTTGAGTGAATCAAGGTTCTTTCCCCTATGGGAAACGGATGCTTTTTCGGGGATTGAGGCTTGAGCAAAACTCTTTCCCAGACCTGTATGAAAGAAGAGAGGGTCATACCCAAAACCACCTTCTCCTTTAGGAGCATCTAGGATAAAACCGGTTGTCCTAGCCTCCCACAATAAGGTCGTTGCGGGACCGACCCAAAGGGCAAAGAGGGAGACGAAGGTGGCGGTCCGTTTTTCCGCTGGAACTTTCTCCAATTCTTCAAGAAGGCGAAGGTTTCGAGAAGCGTCATCCTGACCATACCTAGAGGAATAGACCCCGGGCGCTCCTCCCAATGCATCAACGACCAATCCCGCATCTTCGGCTAAGACGAGGCGCTCTCCACTTGCGGAGGCATACCAGTGGACCTTGATTCGAGCGTTCTCTGCAAAAGTCGCTCCGTCTTCAATCGGTTCCCCCTCAAGTCCCAAATCTCTAGGAAAGAGAACCTCTAGTGATGGAAGTGCTTGGCTTGCCTCCGACCATTTCCCCTTAGAAGTCGTTCCAAAGAGAAGTCTTATACCCATAGTTCGGATGCGAGTGCTACGACATGTTTCCAGTGGACTCCGTCAATCCACCGTTCTCTCTTTCCTTTTGGAGGGGGAGGAGATTTCGCTCTTGGGGAAGAAAGAACGAATCCCGTTCGTGGGGGCCATGGACCGACGAGTTCTGGGTGGGTCGCACCAAAGACAGAAATGACTTGTGTGCCCAAAGCAGCGGCGATGTGAGCGGGACCAGAATCATGGCTAATCAGAAGACGAGCGCGTTCCAAGACGCGCTTGAGCATAGGCAAGTCGGTCTTGCCCCCTAGGTCAATCCCACCGCAACCATTTGCAATCGCAGAGCATCTTTCTCTATCATTAGGTCCTCCTACAACGACGGGACGAACACTCAATCTCTCTCCCAGTGCTTTCGCAAGGCGTACCCACCGAGGAGTGGTCCAAGCTTTTTCAGGCCACGAAGCATTGGGGTTTAGGACCAAAGCTCCTTCAGGAAGTGATGGAGAATCCCCAGCCGTAGTCCGTAAAACGAGGGGTTCATCCATAGGGAGGGCAAGCCCAGCTGCTCTGCCCAGATTGATGTGGTTTTCTACGCGATGAGCCATCGGGTCAAATCGAACAGTCCCTGACAGCAAGAGAGACCGACCACCACCGTAACCCCAACGCGGACTTACCCCAAGAGCCGCAAGGACGGAGGAGTGGGCTCGATGGGTGACAATCGTCAACTGGGGTCGAATCGATTGCAGTTTTTTCTGTGCCGAGAGAAAATGGGAGGGGAGGATATGAATCTGCTCTTGGGGAATCAACCCCTCCAATACGCCCACAGAGGAGCGTCTAATCGCGACATGCACTTCCCACTTGTCTCGTAAGGCAGCGCCCATGAGAGGGGTCGTCATGACGAGGTCGCCCAAGTAAGCTGCCTCCACGATAAGGAGCCGCCTAGACAAGCCGATTACGCTCCTTGAGCAAGGAGGAAAACGAGGTCGTTAGGGGCGAGAACGAAATCGGGTTCGGGGTTGAAATGGGTCTTTCCGTCTCGCCTAATAGCCAAGACGATTCCCCCTTTCTCTTTGCGAATGCCACTCTCCCTCAACGCCTTTCCGGCGGGGGGGTCTGTGCCCACCCGAAACTGCGTCAGTGGAGACGGATTCTCCGACCCACTCCCCATGAGCACTTCAAGGAAATCATGTTCTTCGGGGTTCAATACAGCACGAGCAAGCCAAGGTCCGGCAACTTCAAACGGAGAGATTACCCTATTCGCTCCCGCATGATGGAGTTTGTCCAAACTGTCAGCCGAAAAGGCTCGAGCGACAATGGCCAAGTCGCCCGGGGAGTGGCTTCGTGCCGCGAGCGTGACAAAGACATTCTCTGCATCAGTACCCAAACATGCAACGATACCTGAGGCGCTCTTGATCCCTGCTTGGAGCAAAGTTGCATCAGCCGTCGCATCACCGTGGATGAAAGGTATCCCCTCTGCTTCAAGTGAATCTAGAGATTCCTCATCCATGTCGATGACGACGACTTTACTCCTCTTAGCCAAGAGCTCTTTCGTCACACGCGTTCCCATCCGTCCATATCCACAAACGATGTGATGACCATGAAGTCTATTGATTGTTCTTTCCATGCGGGTCCTCCTTAGGAGCTCTTGAAAATGACCATCTGCGACGGCTGAAGTAACCTCATTCACAGTCCACAGGAAGACAGCAATCCCTCCCATAATAAGCACCATCGCCAACGCCCTTCCTTCTCTGGTCTTGGGGTGCACATCTCCGTACCCTACCGTGCTAATCGTTGTAATCGTCAAGTAGAACGCTTCATCTCTCCCAAGATCTTCTGTTTGAATAAACCCCTCCGTACCCAGAACGAGAATAAGGAGGAGGGCACCCAGTAATCCAGCCAAACGCCCTTTTCGATACATCAGTTCAAGAGTCCTCGTCTCCCCCCCGCCTCTCCCAAAAGGGGGCGCCACCACGATTCATGAGATTGATACCACTGAATCGTTTCACCCATTCCTTCTTCAAAAGAGATAAGAGGCTTCCAGTTCAGTTCACTCCGAATCTTCCTATCATCTACAGCGTACCGCCAATCATGACCAGGACGGTCAGAAATGAGGGCAAGTTGATCGGGAGGTTGGTTACAGGCAATCAAGACCTCTTTGGCAATCTCAATATTCCTACGAGGAACCCCCCCAATATTGTAGACTTCACCCGATTTGCCGCCTGAAAAGACGGTATCAATGGCACGGGCGTGGTCATCAACATGGAGCCAATCACGGAGGTTTCTTCCGTCCCCATAAAGCGTAAGGGGTTTTCCGTCCAAAGCTTGTCGCACCAAGACAGGGATCAGTTTTTCGGGGTATTGATAAGGTCCATAGTTGTTGGCACAGCGGGTAATACAGACCTGGGTACCAAAAGTGCGGTGGGAAGCCAAGGCAAGAAGGTCACCACCTGCTTTTGCTGCGGCATAGGGGCTGCTCCCTTTCAGGGGGGAAGACTCCGAAGTAGGGGGGTCATCTTCGTCCAAGGAGCCGTAAACTTCATCGGTACTGACCACCAAAAGAGGAATCTCACAATGCCGGGCAGCCTCAACGATGTGGTGCGTCCCGACGACATTCGTCGTTACGAAAGCTGAAGAAGACTCAATACTTCGGTCTACATGGGTCTCGGCGGCGAAATGAATGATGCCATCTGCTGAGGATGCTAAGTTAGAAACGAGCTCGTTATCCCGGATATCCCCATGGATAAAATCGTAGTTAGGGAGGGCGGAGACAGACGCCACATTCTTAGGGTTTCCTGCATAGGTCAGTAAGTCCAAGTTTGTATAGTGGTTGTGCGGGCGTTGAGGAACAAAGAGGCGTAGATAGGCACTTCCAATGAAGCCACATCCCCCTGTTACCAGGAGTTTCATGACCAAATCTTGACCAATGAATGGAGGAACTTTGGCACCTGTTCTTGGATGCGCTCTGCCACGCGTAATACATCCTTATGTGAATCGCTTCCCGGGGGCATAGGAGCGATGTTTGTAACGGCTCCCATCCCAAGGTGTTCCAGCCCCAAGTAAGCGGCTGCAATCGCTTCAGGGACGGTAGACATCCCCACGATATCCCCCCCTAATCTCCGAACCATCTCCACTTCAGAGGCTGTCTCTAACTGCGGACCAGGCATCTGAGCATAGACACCTTCCCGCCAAAGAACTCCCTTGTTCTTGGCAGCCACGCGTCCAGCTAACCGACCAACTTCAGAATGAAATGCACCAGGAACGAAGGGATTGCCTCCTCGAACCGAGACTTTTTCTAGGGGAGAACGCCCTGTCAGGTTTATATGATCGTTGATTCCCACCAAAGTACCCGGTGGCATCGCGGGATGGACTTGTCCGACAGCAGCAAACTGAATCAGTTTCTTAGCTCCCAACAACTTAGCCAAGATCGCCGTCATGGCGGCTTCTCTAGGGAGCAAACCTTCGTAAAGATGGAATCGCCCCGCCATAAGGGCTACACGAACACCATCCCAGTCATCTTGGAGGAGAAGTCCCGGATGACCAGGAACAGTGACAGGAGGAAGGAAAGGAATAGAGGAATAGGGAACACCCTCTTCAAGCCCCATGCCCTGGACGACTCCCGTTCCCAACCCTGACCCAAGAATGACGGCAACATCAACTTGAAATGGAGGAGACCATCCCAAAGTTCCTTGGGGCAGGAGATGGGGGATACGGTTCAGGAAGTGCCCTCCTCCCAGCCCGTGAGATATGCGACCTGCTCGGGGGTCAATGTATCGATGGAAATGCCCGAAGCCTCCAGTTTAAGAGTGGCGACCTCATCCACGACAGAGTCCGGCACTTCAACGACACTGTTCTTACCGTTGGGACGAAGACTGCCGGCGTTTTGAATCGCCCACACCGAGGTCAATGCTTGGGTGGCAAACGAGAGGTCCATCACACTCGCTGGATGTCCTTCGGCAGCAGCAAGATTGACCAACCGACCTTCCGAGATAAGGTGAATTGTAGGTCCATTGGGTAGGGTGTAGGCTTTGACTTCGTTCCGAACGGGTACGCCCTCTCCGGCAACCTCTTGGAGATGCGCCACGGCGATTTCACAATCGAAATGACCACTATTGGCTAAGAGAACCCCCTCCTTAGCTTCTTGGAGCATCTCTACCGTTACGACATCCTTGCACCCCGTCACAGTCACCACGATATCCGCTTGGCGAATGACTTCTTTCATGGGGGCTACTTGGAACCCATCGGCATGGGCTTCCAGTGCTTTTACGGCATCGATTTCAGTCACCACAACCTTTGCCCCCATCCCTTGGGCTCGCATCGCAATGCCCCGACCACACCATCCATAACCGGCAACGACAAAGGTCTTACCAGAAAGGAGGATATTTGTCGCTCGCAGGATGCCATCAAGAGTTGATTGACCGGTGCCATACCTGTTGTCAAAGAGATGTTTGGTGTCGGCATCATTGACGGCAATCATCGGAAAAGGAAGTTCATTATCTTCAGCCATCGCTCGAAGGCGAATAACCCCTGTGGTGGTCTCCTCCAACCCGGCGACAATACCATCCGCCATTTCAGGGAAAAGAGTGTGAACGCGGGTCACTAGGTCGGCTCCATCGTCAATCACAAGGTGTGGACGGAAACTCAATGCTCTGTCAATTCGGGCATAATAATCCTCTCTTGTATCACCCCGAACACCATGGGCTTCAATCCCCTCTTGGGTGTTCAGCCAAGCGACGACATCATCTTGGGTAGAGAGGGGGTTTGAGGCACAAAGGGCGACTTGGGCACCGCCTGATTGGAGTGCCACGGCTAGATTCGCAGTTTCGGTCGTCAGATGCAAACAACAAGTAATCCGTTTCCCTTCAAATGGTCTTGCCACAGAAAACCGTTTAGCCAGTTTATGGACGACAGGCATTTCACGCCCCGCCCAAGCAATCCGTTTTCCACCTGTTATTTCGTGAGCCATCCTTCCCTCCTTAGATAGGGGTTTTCGCGTCTTTCCCGTTCCATCGTCGTGGGGGGACCATGACCCGGGAGGATATCGTAATCTAGGGGCAAGGTCAGAACGACTTCTTCCAAAGTCTTCTTCATCGTCGTTTCGCATCCACCGGGAAGGTCCATTCTTCCAATACTCCCGCGAAATAGAACATCCCCAACTAGGGCATGCCCTTCACCCAAGAAAAGGAGATGTCCTGGAGAATGCCCCGGAGCATCCACCAAGCGCCATTGATGATCGCCAAGAGTGAGGGTGTCGCCCTCATAAGGAGTAACTCTTCGGGGTAGGGGGAGCAGGGAGAGCCCAAAGAGGCGTCCCGCAGAGGCATCAATCAGGTGGAAATCTCTTGGGTCAAGGTAGACGGGCACATCCCACTGGTCTTGAATCGCTCTTGCTCCCAACCAGTGGTCCATATGACCGTGGGTCAGCAGAATGCGTTCTGGCTCTCTGCCCCATTGTGTGAGTTTTCCAAAGACAGAGGCGGGGTCTCCGCTGGGGTCCACAATCCAAACGCCCCTCTCTCCTTCTGCCTGAATCATGTAGGTATTGGTGCCAAAGGGAGGTTGTTCCAACCTTTCAATAGTCAGTCCACTAGGTAATGTCATAGGTCAAAGAAGTAGGTCACGGGGCCTTCTAGAGTGACTTGGAGAGTAACCTGAGCCCCAAAGGGCCCTCCCTTAGCCTCAAAGCCATGGTCGTGGGCACGATCTACGATGTACGAGAATAAGGGGCGCGCATCAGAAGAAACGAGTGCACGACCAAAGTCGGGAATACCCCCTTTGAACCGTGCAGGGAGGGTGAAGTTGGGCACAATAAGGAGAGGAGTGTTTCGGGGTGGAGGGAGTGAAATGCGTCCGTCCTTGTCTGAAAATACAGCGGTTCTTGCCACCTTTTCTAAGAGGGAATGCCCTTTGCTGAGAGAATCTCCTCGTTCTAAGCCCAAGAGAAGCAGAAGCCCCCCCTTTACCACAATGAGAGTCTCGTTGCACCGAAGAGTAGCACCCAAGTGTCGTTGTAGAACAGCTTTCATAGGGGACGGGGAAGAGCACGCCTCGCTTTGACTACGCCTTCAACTTTGTCAAGTCGGGCAAGAGTCTGCCTAAGATGATCCAAGTCTCGGACCTCAATCGTATATCGGGCAAAGCCAACATCCTTTTTGATTTCTTGAATCTTGACTTCATGGTCAAGGATGTTGACGCCCCCTTCAGAAAGAGATTTGACGGCATTGAGCAAAGCTCCCTTTCGGTTGACAAGGGTAATGTGAATCTCCGTTTGATAAAGGGGACGACAATCGGATCCCCACCGTGCCTGAGAGCTCTTGGGCTCGCCCTTGGCATTTCGGCAAGCCGTGCGATGGACAACGAGCCCCTTTTCCTCTCTTACGGCGACGAGAACATCACCTGGAAGAGGGTGGCAACAACTTCCACTCTGGGCATCACCCTCCATCCCCTTGGGTAGATGGAATTCACCCGGGTAGTCGGTCTCTTCCACTTGAGCAGTGCCTTCTTGCCCGACTTCATAGAGCATCGTCAAGCGGTGAACAGCCCAATCCACACGAATCTGACCCGTCCCAATCCGCCAGAATAAGTCTTGATCGCTTTTGATACCTGTTGACCGACAGAAAGAGCGGAAGGAGGGACCTGAAAGGAGAGGGAGGTGGTGAACGCCTTCGCTTGAACTTACTTTCAAGAAGGCATTCTTACCCGAGGATTCAGCCAATGTGCGGTCTACTGCCTTCAGATGAGCTTGAACCTCTCTTTTCCCTTGAGTCGTCGTTAACCATTCGCTCCAAGCGGGTTCAATGACGATTTCATGTCCCGATTCAATCTCGACTTCATCACCCAACGACAAAGGGTGGTTGAGGGGGACAGGTCGGCCATTGACCAGTGCACCAAGGGTTCGGGCACCCAGTTGGCTATGTATGGCAAAAGCAAAGTCCAAAGCAGATGCCCCTCGTGGGAGTTCGACCTTGTCTCCTTGGGGCGTATATACGAATAACCTCTCTTTGAAGAAGTCTTGTTGGAGTTCCTCCACCAAATCTCTTGGTTGTCCCCTAAGTTCACCCCACCCAAATCGGCTACGGAAGCGATTCAATCGGCTCATCTCTTTTTGGAAAGAAGGGGGCAAGGAGGCACCCTTATAAACCCAATGAGCAGCACCGCCCCACTGGGCAATACGATCCATTTCGTAGGTCCTAATCTGGACTTCCAGACTGGGTGTTCCTGTAGGGGCAATAACGGTATGGAGAGATTGGTATCCATTCGATTTGGGGTCGGCGATGTAATCGTGAAAAAAGCCGTGAATAGGAGGGTGTAGTTGATGAACCAATCCCAATACACGGTAGCAGTCCTCTTCGGTAGGTACAGAGATTCGCATCGCATACAGGTCCCTAATCTCCTCAAAAGGGAGTCCGTCCATCTCCATCTTTCGCCATGTGCTTTGGATATTCTTGACGCGGAAAGTCATCCTAAACTTGAGTCCTTTTAGCCGATCCGAAATCCGCGTGCGCAACCCCTTAGTCAGTTTCTTTAGAGCTTTATCTCTATCGGCAGAAATGGACTCTATTCGGTGACGAATATCTCTAGCTTCTTTGGGATGAAAATAGGAGAAGACGGCATCATCCAAAGCGAGTTTGAGGCGAAAGAGACCGAATCGTGCCGCCAAGGGAGAAAAGAAGAGTTCGCTCTCCTTAGCAATGCGGTCTGCTTTTTCACGACTTTTCTTTGCAGTGAGTGTTTGTAGATTATGGAGGCGGTCGGCGAGTTTTAGCATCAAGATGCGAATATCACTAAATGTAACGAGGAAGATCTTTCTGAGGTTTTCGGTCCTAAGATCACGCGCTTCAGCGGGCAAGCTCGTCAACTTTGTCAATCCCAAAACTAGGTCTGTCGTTTCTGGACCAAACCATGCCACCACATCCATAGCACGAACCGAGGTATCTTCTACGACATCGTGGAGAAGGGCTGCCGCGACGGCACAATTCCCTGGATACCCATCTTTGGTCAAGATCTTGGCTACGGCGACAGGGTGGGTGATATAGAGAGTTCCACCTTCTCGCAGTTGACCCCGATGAGCGATGAGGGCAAGCGTAAATGCATCCCGTACAAACTCTCTATCCACATCGCCCTTATAGGTCTTGGCTAGATCTTTCAACCAATGAGAGAAGTCTCGACGAATCGCTGCTTCTTCAGGGTGCTTACCAGGGGACAGAGGAAAGAGGGGAGAGTTCATGGGGAAGGAACGGCATAGATCTGGAGTTGGGAGCCACGAGGAATCAACCGTCCCATCAGGGGAACTTCATCATCAGACCCTCTAAGGACCAAGGGGTGGCTTTCTCCTCGCCATAGGAGTGCTTTTCCTCCTTCAATCACTCTTGCACCCTCAAGGGAATAGTAAGGACGACGAAATCCGGGGCCAAAAGGACCCAAAGATTCTTGGACCACTAGGATTTCTGAGGGGGGCAAGAAGGGAACCTCCAGACCTCTCTCCATTGGAGGTGGGACAGAAGGGGAGAGGGGAGATAGGCGCTTCTCAACTTCGTTCCAATCCGATTCCTTGACCGTGATTCCAAAAGCGAGGGGGTGTCCACCAATATCTATCGCAAGCGAGCCCAACGCTTCGATCGCACTGTCTCGAAGGGGAAGACCATCAAGGCTACGACAAGAACCTCTAAGAAGCCCCTTGGAGGCTCGACCAAATGCGATAAAAGGAACACCCATTTGAAAGACGAGCCGACCAGCGACTTGGGAGACAAACTCAGCGGGGAGTTGGGGTGAAAAAAAGAGCCCAATCCTTCCCTCCTTAGGTTTCTTCGGTGTACCTATGCGTGTGAGCAAGCTCTTCATGCGTCGTTGCCTTCGTCGATTATGAGCGATGAGGCGTTGGGATGTGGCTGAATGGGCAGGTGGGTCACTCTCCAAAAAGAACGAGAGAGGGCTCTCTACATCCCCAAAACGCGGGGCGGCATTTAGAGGAGCAATCATCTTTCGTCTTAGAGCCAACAGACCTTCTTCACTGATTGAGACCGTGTTGGGGCGTAGAGATAGGAGCCCCGAATGTTCTGTCCTAGCTAGGGCTTCTACCCCCAACAGGACGATGGAGCGGTTCTCACCAACCAACGGGACGGCATCTCCCAATGTGGCCAACATCGCCACAGCAAGGGCGTCATCGGTCGTGGAAGAAGGAGATTCCTTCGGAAAGAGATGGAGTGCTAATCGGAGGGAGATACCCGCCCCACAGAGAGAGGGAAAATGAGCTCCCTCCTCGCAACAGTTCACGGCAGGGGCACAGATGTTTGGTGGGTAGGGATGGTGGTCAGTCATCCACAAATCAACACCCTTCTCTAGAAGCTTGCGCTCAATCTCGGGATCTCGTACCGCACAATCAACCGTAAGGACAAGCGAAGCGCCTTCATGGAGCCCTGGTTCGAGGGATTCCCACCGCACACCCGGTCCCGCTGCGGGGTTTCCCACCCCAAAAGCAGGAATAGGATGTGCTCCAATCAGAGTGAGAGCTCGCATCATGATGGCAGTACCCATACAGCCATCAATATCGGTATCACCGTAAACGATCACCTTTTCTCTTCTCTTTCCAGCCGTTCTAAGGCGCTCTAGACAGCGGTCGCCTTGGGGGGGTAGGAGCCCCATAAGGTCTTCGATTGTGGGGGAAAGAAAAGAGGACCTCGTCTCCGGGGCAATCCCCCAATGGTGGAGGAGTTGGTCCCTAAGTTCCGTAGCAGGGGTCACCTTCGCCGATTGCGGCGACGAGAACGGCGAGAGGGACGAGCCTCTCTCTTTGGGGCAGGAGTTTTGGGTGACGAGGAAATCTCGGGTTCTTTATCACTTTTGGGCGAGGAAGGCGTCCGCACTCGTTGGGCTCGTCTCTCGTACCAGATGACGAAAGGGCTTGCTACGAAAAGTGAAGAGTAGGTTCCAGAAACGAAACCGACCAACAAAGCTGTCGTAAAGGGGCGAAGGGTAATCCCCCCAAAGATGTGGATTGCAGAAATCGCTAGAAGTGTAGTGGTTGTGGTGTTGATGGTCCGAGAAAGTGTGGCCCACAAACTCTCCTCAACGACCTCTTCTATGGGGAGATCCGTCTTCTTCCTTCGAGTTTCACGAATGCGGTCAAAGACGACGATGGTATCGTTGATAGAGTATCCCAAAATCGTCAAGATAGCGGCGACAAAAGGGAGTCCCACTTCAATACCGAAGAGGGCGAAGACGCCCAAAAGCACAACGAGATCGTGAACGAGTGCAACGACGGCACCAAGGGCAAACGAAAAGGTAAAGCGAAACCCAATATAACCTAAGATGATGAGGATACCGACAAAAGTAGCCACCAAAGCACGCTTTGCCAACTCTGAAGAGAACTGTCCGCCAATCTCCTCTTCAAGAAGAAGATCGTCTGCGGGATCAAAGTCGGGAAAGGAGGAGGAGAGGGCCTCCAAGAGAACGGAGCTGTCTTCCAGCTGTTCCGTGCGCAAACGAACGACTCGTCTTCCTCCATCTTCCAAGACCTGAACGGTAGGGTCTCGGTCAAGGAGGGGGGCGATCGCACCCCGAATGGTGTTCACATCAGGGGAAGGTCCCAGATCAAGTTGGAGTTCAACCCCCCCCGTGAACTCAATGCCCAGATTCAGAGGGTGCCCAAGGGTGCCCTGAAGATTACGGATCATCGCCCCTACCGCTATGGTGATTAGGAGAGCACTGAGGATTGCCATCCCCCGTTGTGCACCCACAAAAGAGAAAGATCGGCTAGGGCGCTCGGTGTTCATCAGGCGTTCTCCCGTGTCAGGAGGGCTCGTGTAACGACCAAAGCAGTGAAGAGCGATACAGCGATTCCCAAGCAGAGGGTGACGGCAAAGCCCCGAACGGGACCCGTAGCTAAAGAGTAGAGAACGAGTCCGATAAGGAGTGTGGTGACATTCGCATCAATAATAACCGAGTGGGCATTCGCAAATCCCCCCCGAATCGCTTTCTGGGTGGTGGCACCACCCCGTTCTTCTTCTTTGATGCGCTCAAAGATAATGATCGTTGCATCTACTGCCATGCCTAGTGAGAGAATCAAACCAGCGATTCCAGGCAAAGTTAGGGTGATGTTGAAATCACTAATCAAAGAGAAAAGGAGGAGAGCAAATAGGGCTAGAGAAACGACTGCAACAAACCCACGCTTACGGTAAAGGACGACCATGAATAGGGCAACGAGACCCAAGCCAATAAGACCAGCCTTGAGGCTTCTATCCAAACTCACCTTTCCCAAAGTGGGACCCACCGAAGCCATACGGAGGATATCCACATCCGCCCGAAGTCGCCCCGCATTGAGAAGGGTTGAAAGTTCATTAGCTCCTTCAACCGAATAACCCCCCGTGATACGACCACTTCCCCCATAGATAGCAGAGGTGATTGAAGGGCTGGATTGGACGATGCCATCAAGGACAATCGTCAAGTACTGACCGATGTGGGATGCCGTGTGACGACCAAACCGGTTGCTCGCCTCCCCTGCACGCAAGTCAAAGGCGACTTGCCAAGAGCCTGGTCTGTTGGGGTCGGGGGTCACGGCGGCTCGAACCAAGTCTTCTCCACTGATAATCGTCTGGGTGATGGAATAGACAAAGGCACAAGAGGGGTCGGGTTCCCGGCATGCCTTATCACCCTGCAGATAGGAGCGATGTCCCGTATCGACGAGTTCCAAGTGGGCGGATTGTTCCACCAAGCGCCTTACCCTCATGGGATCTTCGCCTGCACTCGCTGGCACCTGGATTCCCACGCGATCAGGACCCACTTGTTGTACAGAGATTGAGAGGGTGCCTTGAGGATCTAATCTCTTTCCTAAGACATCCACGACACTGGGAATCACTTCTGCCAATGTCGCCTCGGGGGGGGGCGAGACCTTGATAAGGAGATCAACTCCCCCCGAAAGATCCAAACCAAGCTGAACCAAAGATGTCCCTTGAGAAACCCTAAAAACCGGCCCCGACATCACAAGGGCAAGAACCCCAGCAATCCACAACCAGCGTCTTCTGTTTTTTTCCATCACTGAAGGGGGGGATTCTATGGGATGGGCGTGGGGTCTACTCTTGCGAGAGCTGTCAAGAGCCCCTCTCGCGTCAGGAGACCTAGGACTTGGTGGGGGTTGGAGCGAGAGACAACGGGCATTTGCCCCATCGTGTCTTCACGACGGCTCATACGGGCAGCAACGGGTTGGAGTGCTTCGTCAGGATAAGCGACCACGAGGTCATCATACGGAATCATCCATTGCGAAAGGGGAAGTGATAAGACCGACCTTTCAATCTTTCCATGGGGATCGGGGCGAACAGCATGGAGGAGGTCTGTCCGAGTAATCAATCCCACCAGACCACCTTTTCCCAAGCCGAGAAAGGCACGATGCCCCGTGGCTCGCCCGCTTCGTCGACAAGGTATGGGTCCCCGATG
>JACKQG010005111.1_pt1 | contig 14709 bp, 12 predicted proteins | sample 8237621 | NCBI WGS metagenome assembly JACKQG01 (sample SAMN15677084, study PRJNA649215) | marine metagenome | biome: marine; feature: Black Sea; material: saline water; isolation source: suspended particulate matter (SPM) from the Black Sea western gyre | collected 2013-06-09/2013-06-10 | depth... | reverse complement strand
CATCTACCATTAAACTACGGTGAACGACAAACCACCCGTTCTTCACCAAAGCTTCCTTCAATTGCACGACAAGACAGTATGCATCAAGGTGCTGCAAAGCTTTTTGACAAGCTTCGCGAACATCTTCATCCCGAAAAGGCGACGTTCTTTTCCCCCCGTCGACGACATTTGCCCGAACATAATTTCTTTTTGGCAAATCAGGGGGTTCACCAACCATCAAAGTTGGCTTCTCACCAATTCCAGGCCAAGAAAGCAACCCGTAATAGTCTCTTTCTTTAAAGGATTCCCTCCGGAAGCATTTGTCATCCGCCTGCATCTGTTCACGGCACATCCGAACGAGACGAGAGCTTTCGTTTTTGTGCATACCCCCACTTAGATAAGTAGACCTGAAAATCTCACGGACCTTCCAATGGATTTTTTTTTCCAACTGCTCGAGATTGGTCGTTTTACCGAAGGCTTGTTTCCAAAATCCTTCGCATTTATCCTCAGTCTCTTTTCCTAGGAACCAGTCAGCGATATCCGAAAGCGCTTTTGCCGGAGCGTCGTGGTCTTTCTCATTGGAATTGTACTTAATCCATTCCGCTGTCCATTTTTGTTCAATTCCCTTTTCATGTCCAATTTCACATACCCATTTGAACAGTTCCTCCAAGGCACCTTTATCGAAAAGGCTTCTTAGTTCTCCGTAGGTGTATTCGTGGGGACTCATTGGGGTTTCAAGCAGGAGGAGGGGCAGATCACCCAATAAATCGGTTGGAAAGTCAAATGATTTATAAAGGACAGGAGGGACGAACCTGTCGATTTTTGAAAAGCGATAATTCGGTTTCCTTTTAGTTGATATGAAAACAACAAAAACAAACAAACCACCCTTCGAAGAGAAGCAAACGAGCAACGAAGGTAAATTGACCGTTTGCCTGAGAAAGATCTTCAAGAGAAAAAGAAGCTCGTCCTTCCTCCATGGGAAAAGGCTCCGCAGAAGATATGCCATCATAAGCGAACACGCAAAGAAACGCATGAAGGAACGAGGCATTTGCCTATCGGCCATGAATGCCGCCATTGAGTTCGGAAGAAAGGAAAAAGACAGAGAGGCAACCTGCTTCTGGCTTAGCCCGGGTATAATAAGAAAGTGGAAAGTCCGGGGAATCGACCTGTCTTGGGCCGAAAGCGTACAGGTGCTGGTTCGAGGTGCGTTTTGCATAACCACCTACCAGAAGTTCGACGACCAGAACCGATCCGGATCAAGCCCGGGAATCAAACTCCAAGAGGGGAAACCCTTCAACTGGGCAAGAATCAAGAACCGTATTTTCGCCGACGAGGACTGGAATTTTCAAATGGTCGCTTGACTGTGAATTTTAATGCAACGGGCCGAGCGCGATGCCCTCGAGCTCGAGTTAGCCCGCAAGACAAAGCTCAAGGACGAGGAATACTACGAACGCCTGGAAGAAATTCTCCGCGAAATGAGCCGCATCTATTTCCCCGAAAAACAGAAAAGATCGACCCCAAAGTGATTCTCTTTGTCGTACAAAGCTTTAAGTCTGCTTAAGACTTCAAAGTGTATTTTAAAACGAGATGGTGCCCGGAGAGGGGATCGAACCCTCACTCCCTTGCGGGAACCGGATTTTGAATCCGGCGCGTCTACCAATTCCGCCATCCGGGCAAAGTGGGAGCAGAATGTTCGACACCTTGCCGACGGATGAGATTTTTGGCAAATCCTTTGTTGTTCGTGGTGAGAAATGCACAGTTGGCTCAAGGTTTTCTTGAAAATCTCTTTTGTGGTAGGGTTTTAGGATGGGCAAAACCGTACGCTGATCTACTATTGATTTCATGATATTGCGTTCATTCCTTTTGTCCTTGTTCTTTTTTTCTCCGTTGTCTGGAGAAGTGAAACTTTCGCCGGAGCAGCCATCCCCTGAGAAAATGGCGTCCGAACTTGGCGTGAAGTTGCCGCCCAGACCATGGCACTTGGCCGACGTATGGTGGAAATTCGAAAAGCCCGTGGAAAACTTCGAGAGCCTCGAGGTCGAGGTGTCCATCGATCGCGACGTGCCCGACACCTACAACCTGTACGTGGCTCCGGTGGGCCTTGCCCGGATAAATGGTCTGGATTTCTACGGAGGCATCCAGACCAACGTTAATGGGTGGGTCTCGGGGAAGAAGAGAACTCGCGTGCATCCCGGGATGGGTGGCATCTTTTCTCGCTGGTCGCGTGACAAGCGGACCCCGATCGGTTTGGATCACGTGCGGAAGGTGGATGGTGGGCTTTGCGAGAGCGCAGGTTACGAGGGTTCCTTTTGCAGCGTTCGACGGCCTTTCAAGTGGGGCAAGGGCACTTTCGTATTCTCCATAAAGAAGGGTTCCGCGAAGGGGGATTCCACTTGGTTCGATTGCACAGTACGCTCCAAGGACACGGGAAAGACTTTCGACGTGGGAGGACTTCTTTTCGAGGGTACGAACTTTTCCTTTTGGGGAAATCATTCGGCTTTTGTCGAGGTGTATGCGACCACCAAGATTCCTAGGTCAGGTATCCCCAAGGTGAAAGTTACTTTTGGTTACCCACTCCTTAACGGGAAAAAGCCAAAGCTTGCCAGTGCTCGAGCGTATCATCCTTCGAGCGGAACCGCGGGAAGTCCAGCGTGCGCAAGGGGGCGTGGGGGGGGGGGCAAGGTCGAGGTCGAGGTGGGTCCCATATTCCGTCGGGATCCCGCCAAGACGGGTTATCCTCTGAAGCTTTCGCCCTGATCCGGGGCCGATTTTTCCGGATCCGTTCCGACTGGGCTAGAATCTCTCCCCAAGTTTTTCGACGATGTGCTTACCTATGTTGAGTGATGCGGTGGCGGCGGGAGACGGGGCGTTGCATACGTTTACGATTCGATCCGTTTCCTGAATGAGAAAGTCGTCGACGAGTCCGCCGTCGGGGGTCACCGCTTGGGCCCGAATTCCCGCAGGTACGGATTTCAGATGATTGGCGTTGATCTCGGGAATGAGTCGACGCAGCGCTTTGACGAAGGCCGCCTTGTTGTAGGAGCGCCACATTTCACCGAGGCCCATTTTCCAGTGTTTCCATGCCATTTTTTGGAAACCACGGTAGAACAGGGATTCGAGGAGGTCCCGCAGGTTGAGGTCGAGCTTGCCGTAGGCTTCGCGACCAAAGGCGAGAACGGCGTTGGGACCGCATTCGACTGAGTTGTCGATCATCCGGGTGAAGTGGACGCCGAGAAAAGGAAACTGAGGGTCGGGCACCGGGTAGATGAGGTTGCGACAGAGGTGGCTGGCTTCCTTCTTTAACTCGTAGTATTCGCCCTTGAAGGGAATGATCTTGGCGGGTGGGGTTTCTCCGCCCAAGGAGGTCACCCGGTCGGAGTGAAGGCCCGTGCAATTGACGATGAATGCGGTTTCGATTTCTCCTTGTGTCGAATGGACGACCTGGCCGTCCGTTGTTTTGCTGATCCGGGTAACCTTGGCATCGTTGATGACTTGGTTGCCGTCTTTTTCATCGACGCGACGGGCTAACCGTTCGCATACCTGTCGATAATTCACGATTCCGCACTCGGGCACGTGAATGGCTGCGACGCCGGCGGAGTGGGGTTCGAGCTCCGCGAGTCGTTCCTTCGAGATTAGTTCACAGCTAATTCCGTTGGCTTGTCCACGTTCGTAGATCTTTTGCATGCGGGGAACTTCCTCGTCGTCGAGGGCCACGATTACTTTTCCGCAGATATCGTGGTCGATGTTTTCCTTTTCGCAAAAGGATTCCATGGCGACTTTTCCTGCGCGACAATTGATCGCCTTGAGAGAGCCGGGTTTGTAGTAAATGCCGGAATGCAGGACTCCCGAGTTGTGACCCGTCTGGTGCTCGGCCACGCGGGCCTCCTTTTCCAGAACGACGATTCGTTTGTCCGGGTGGCTTTCGGAAAGGCGGTAAGCCGTGGCCAAGCCAACGATCCCACCGCCGATAATGCAGACGTCGGACTTCACGAATGGTTTCAGTCGAGTTTTATTTTTCCGTAGGCACGGTCGAAGTGAACGTAACCGCCATCGGGGTAGAATATTTGGCCCGTGGTATGAGACGATCGAGCGGATGCCAGAAAGACTACCGCATCCGCGATTTCCGCGTCCGTGGTCATCCGTTTGCCTAGCGGGATGTTTTCCTCGATGGATGCCAAGGTTTTTTCGGGGTTGTCGAGAGAGTCCAGCCAGCGTCTGTACATGGGAGTCATGACCTCGGCTGGAATCACGGCGTTGACGCGTACGCCGCGATCGGCGAGGTCAAGAGCCCATTCCCGGGTGAGGGCGTTCATGGCGCCCTTGCAAGCGGCGTAGCCGGATGTTCCTCCTTGTCCCGTGACGGCTACCTTGGAGCCGATGTTAATTACGTTTCCCTTCGATTCGACAAGCTTGTCCAGGGCGAAGTGGGTGAGGGCGAAGACGTGAAAAAGGCTCTTTTGAATGGAGCTCAGAAAATCGCTTGGAGAGGAGTCGATACCCACACCGTCGTTCACTCCCGCATTGTGCACGAGTACGTCGAGACTTCCGCCTAGGCCGATGGTTTGTTCGACGGCGTTGCGGCATGCCTCCTCGTCCGTGAGCTCGGTGGGAATGCAGAAGGCTTTCCCTCCCGAGGACTCAATGTCTTGAATAAGCTGTTCGGCGACGTCGGGGTTGCGGTCGACGATGGAGACGACCGCGCCTTCGTTCGCAAAGGAACGAACAATCGCTTCGCCGATGCCTTTTGCCCCGCCCGTGACGAGCACCACCTTGCCTTCTAGTTCCAGATTCATTTAGCTGCGACTGCAGTTTGGCTAGACGTGCCGAGACCTTCTATGCCCAGTTCCACCACGTCGCCGGGTTTCAGGTATTGTGGAGGGTCCAAGCCGAGACCCACTCCCGGAGGGGTCCCCGTCGAGATCACGTCTCCCGGAAGGAGAGTCATGAACTGGCTGAGATAACTTATTAGAAAGGGAATCTTGAAGTGAAGATTCGAGGTGTTGCTTTCTTGTTTGTTCTCTCCATTCACCGTGAGCCACATGCGGAGGTTGTTTACGTCGCCGATCTCGTCGGGCGTGGCGAGGAAGGGCCCCAAGGGAGCAAAGGAATCGCAGCTTTTCCCCTTTACCCATTGGCCGCAGCGATCCAGTTGGAAGCCTCGTTCACTGTAGTCGTTGTGGAGGGCGTAGCCGGCGAGGTGGTCGAGAGCTTCTGTTTCGTCGACGTAGCTTGCCCGCTTGCCTATTACGAAGGCGAGTTCGACTTCCCAGTCGGTCTTGTCTCCCCCGCGAGGAATTATCAAGTCGTCGTTCGGACCACAAAAAGCGGAGGAGGCTTTGAAGAAGATGACAGGTTCGGCGGGCAGTTCCATGCCTGATTCGGCGGCATGGTCGGCGAAGTTCAAACCGATGCAGACAATCTTGCTCGGGCGATTGATAGGTGGGCCATAGCGCTCGCCGTCAGGAAAGGGAGGAGATGAATCGGCGTGTTCGCTTGCCCATTCCGCGAGGCGTTCGAGACCGTCGGTCTCCAGGAATATTTCGTCGTAGTCTTCGTCGAATGCGGAGGCGTCGACCTCGCGACCGTCGGGCAGGATGAGCCCGGGTGATTCTTCTCCCGGTTCCCCTTTTCGAATTAATTTCATGCTTTGCTTGTAGTTGTTGTTGAAGGGTTGCTATCGGCGTAAATTGATCAGCGAAGCAGCATCGTGCCACCATCAACGTCGTAGGCGGAACCAGTGATGAATGCAGCCTCATCGGAGCAGAGGAAAGTGGCGAGCGCGGCAATTTCCTCGGGTTGCCCCATGCGCCCCATGGGCTGATACTCGGAAAGTTTCCGGAACATCCCGGCTCGTTTCTCCTCGTCGGGCTAATCCTCTTTCAGGTATCCGTCGACAAATGGCGTTTGGACGCGCCCCGGGCACAAGCAATTGCAGCGGATTCCCTTGTCGACGTAATCCTTGGCCACGCTCAGGGTCATTGCCAGAACGGCTCCCTTGCTGGCGGAGTAGGCGAACCGTTCGGAGATTCCTAGACGCGAGGCAATGGACGCGAGATTGAGCACGACGCCTGACTTTGCCTCGACCATGCCGGGGAGAACGTGATGTAGGCAGTTGTATACGCCCTTGGCGTTTATTTTGAGAATGCGGTCGAAGTCTTCCTCACTCGTTGTCTCGGCCGTTCCTATGTGAGCGATGCCGGCGTTGTTGACAAGTATCGAGACTTGCCCGAGTTGTTCGATCGTCTCCTCGGAGGCGTTCTGCACGCTCTCCGGGTCTGACACGTCGCAGGAAAACGCTTGCGCTGTCCCGCCGTCATCGCAAATGGCGGCGACGGTTTCGTTGCCTGCTTTTTCATCCAGTTCCCAGATCGCTACGGCTGCCCCGCTAGAGGCAAACCTTTTGGCTATGGCTTGACCGATTCCTTTGCCGCCTCCGGTCACTACGGCAACTTTGTCTTTGAGAGATATTGAGCTCATGTTTTCTAAATCTACAGAGACATTCCTCGCTTCCAAGGTAGAAAGTCGTCTCGTCCCTGGCGTACGGCCTTGGTCATTTTTTCTCCGCTTGCATAGGCGATGACGGATTCGAACAGTTCATCCCCCTTTTCCTCGACCGTGCTTTCCCCTCGGATGATAGGGCCAGTGTCAAAGTCTATGTATTCTACGAAGGATTCCGCGAGCTTGCTATTGGTGGACACTTTGACGACCGGGGCTACGGGGTTTCCCGTGGGCGTGCCGAGCCCCGTGGAGAAGAGCATGAGGTTGGCCCCCGCCCCCGCCATTGCGGTGGTCGACTCCACGTCGTTTCCGGCGGTACAGAGCAAGGAAAGGCCGGGCTTGGAAACCCAACCGGGATAGTCTAGGGCATCGACCACCGGTGAAGTGCCGCCTTTTCGAGCAGCCCCCGCCGACTTTATGGCGTCGGTGATCAAGCCGTCTTTTACGTTGCCCGGTGAGGGGTTCATGTGAAAACCGGATCCGGCTTCCTTTGCCCGGTCTTCGTAGTTTCTCATGATGTCGATGAAGCGTCGACCTATGGCCGGTTCCGCGCAACGGTTCACCAACTCCTGTTCAACTCCGCAAAGCTCAGGAAATTCGGAAAGGATTACGCGACCACCCAGAGCAACGGTCAGGTCGGCGACTCGGCCGAGGGTGGGGTTCGCGGAAATGCCCGAAAACCCGTCGGATGCCCCGCACTCCATGCCTAGGGTAAGCTTGGAGAGAGAGGCAGGTAGACGTTCACACTCATTGGCCTTGCGGAGACCTTCGAACGTTTCGCGTATGGCCCGTTCGAGCATATCGCGCTCGGAGGGATGTTTTTGTTGTTCGTATACTAGAAGGGGTTTGTCGAAACTCGGGTTTCTCTTGGCTATTTCCTCCTCCAGAATGGAAACCTGAGCGTGTTGACAGCCAAGGCTCAATATGGTGACGCCGGCCACGTTCGGGTGGTTCGCGTATCCCGCCAACAAGCCGCATAGCTCGTTAGATATCCCGCGGGTCTCTCCACAACCAAGGCCGTGGACGAGGAATTTCACTCCATCGACGTTGGGGAAAATGGGGGAAGGTCGAATTTCTCCCTCCTCGGGCAGGCTGACGCGCGAAAGATCGCCACCCGTTCGGCATGTTTCGGCGAGCTCCTGGGCAAATGTCTGATAGTGACCGCGTCGCTCGTAGCCCAGTGCTCGAAGCATGGCCTCTCGCAGAAGCTCAACATTCCCGTTTTCGCAGAAGACCATGGGGATGACCAGCCAGTGGTTGGCGGTGCCGACGGAGCCATCGCTGCGGTGGAATCCATTAAAGGTTACGTCCTTCCAGCGAGAGACGTCGGGGGCGTTCCACGATATTTCCTCAGTCTGTTCGCCATATTCCGCCGAGCGATGGGCGAGGTTCTCGGTGGTGAGGGGGCCACCGCGTGGAACGGCTTGGGTGGTCTCCCCAACAACCACCCCGTACATGGTGGCGAGGTCACCCTTTTCAAAATCCTTGTCGGCAAACTTATGCTTGGCGGAAACATTGTCGGGCAACTCGTAGGTTTCCCCTTCCACCTCGACGATCTCGCCCGAATGCAAGTCTCGCAACGCCACCACGAGATTGTCCTCGCGGGCGACCTTCATTGCTGTTTTGGGGCTCGAATGCATAGCAGAGTCTTATGCTTGGAAAGCTTGGATAAGACAACGTTGAAAGCTTTAAGGAAATTATGACACGCTCACGGGTTGCGATCGAGATTATCATTCATAGGTTTAAGGGCATGTAGTTAAGCGCTCCGAAAGCAAGCATCCGTAGAAACCCGTTCAGTGCGGGTTACCAACCGGGCGAGGGGATCGCCACGGTGGTACAAGGCCATAGGCCGGGATGCGCGGTATGGAGCGCACTGGGGACCCGGACCGGAAGTCCTCAAGGTTAAGATTTCAACCTGTATAGAGACCTTGTCCGAGGAAGAGGATGAAATTCGCTCCCTGTCCGACGACCAGAACATTGTCCTCGGATTTGCCGAGGACTCGCCCGAGACCAATTACCTGCCCGCTGCTGATTGGCTCGCCAATCGAATCGGGAGCTGCCTGGAGGCTTGGCGCTCGCGTAGGGTCCATGACTTCGGGCCCGACCTCAAGGTTTTGCCGATTCTACGACGGGTAGGGGCTTGTTCGTCGACGAGCTGGGAATGGGAACGTCTCACGGTCAGTCTCCAACACCGCAAGGGAATCGATTACGAACTGCAGTACCGGAAACGGTTTCCCTTTCTCGCAGACACCTTGAGCGCACTCGAGAAACAGTCCGAACTGACTGGGCTATCCTCCACCTTTGGGATCGAGAAGTTTTATCTCAACGGCGCGGGTGACTTTTGCCAAGGCGGGCCCCAGGGCGACAATGGCCTGAGCGGCAGGAAACTGGTGGTGGACCATTATGGTCCGGCGGTCCCGATTGGCGGAGGAGCCCTCTGCGGGAAGGATCCGCACAAGATAGATCGGGTAGGTCCACTGCGAGCCCGCCAACTTGCCAAGCGTCTATGCAAGACGCACGGCGAACCGGTGCGCGTGCGACTTGGCTGGTCTCCGGGAGAAGCCGAGCCTTTTCTTGTGGAAGCCCATTTGCGGGCTACCGGTGGGTGGCAGGAACTTGCAGTCAATCAATTGCCTCCCCGTGACTGGTTCGGCATCGACGTTATTTTCAGGGATCTCGATCTCGGGATCGTCGATTGGCCGAAAGTGGCTCTGTCGGGCTACTTCCAAAACCCCGACCTGCCTTGGGAAAGTTGAAAGACCTATTCGGTTCTCCAGTCCTGGGCGGAGCGATCGTAGAGGCGGACGGTGTCGGAGGCCGCTTGAAGGTCGAGGTAGGTCCAGGCGGTGGTCGCGTGATGATAAAGGTGGGGGTAGAGATCGGGTCGTGTCCAGAGCCAACCGCTCTTTGCTCGCCAGATCCAGAGCGCGTTTTCTTCGCCTTCGGAAACATAGGTCCAGCCAAGGCGGGCATGGTAGATCCACGGGTAACTCCGGGCGTGGAAAAAACCAAACCACGGCAGGCTTTTCCAATGGGCTTCCAGCGAGGTGGCATTTTGGTCGAGGGCTGAGGCCGGTCGAAATTTCCAACCGGGCGAGGAGGCGTGGGCGAGCGAGACGGGAACCTCGTCCGCCTTGAATACCCGGAATAGGGATTCGTCCAGAACCGTCCAGTCTTCGACCGTGCCCGAACGGCGGGCTTTAAGGGTTCGTCGTTCCGTGGATGGGGGAATGGGCAGGTATTCGACCCCGTAGTTTCCCACGGGTATGCGAATGCCGTCGGGGGACGAGACGAAATGCCCGATGGTCGGGTAGAGGTTTCCCGATAGCATAGCATTGGGCCACTCGTACGGGGAGTCGATTTGGTTGACGTCGGCGACTCGGACGCCGTTGGTTGTTCGGCCGATGAGGTAGGAGCCGTCGGTTGCCAGTGCCGTTAGGTTTTCACCTTTGAAAAGGCCGGATGTCTTGGCAAAGAGGCCCGACTCGTCTATTCGGTATCCATCGACTCCCGGGGACTGCGAGTTCGACAGACCGACAAAGACATTGCCTTTTGCAACGGCGAGCGGGCCCGAGGTGCCGGAAAGGTCGAGTTCATCGAGGTAGTAGGCGAGGGTGCCGTCGTAGGCGCAAGCAGTCAAGGAGCGACCATAACGCTCGGTTTCGGGGATGATTTTGTTTTCGCCGGAGTCGTCATCGAGGTTGATGGGCATGGGGCGGTAAATACCGATGGAGGTATCCTTGCTTTCCGCGAAAAGGTAGGCTTCTTGCGAGCCTTCTTCCAGTTGGTGTACACCTGCCAGTAGACCGGGCAGTGACGCCGTGGCGAGGATCTTGGGGCTCTTCGGCTCAGTTAGGTCGAATCCGTGGAGACTGGAGTTTACGTCCGAGTTCACGACTCGCCAAGTCTCCTTGGAATCGTAGAGGTGATTGGTGACCGTGGACCCGTACAGGATGCGGTTCTGCAGCAGGAAGGGTTCGCTCCATTGAACGTTGCCCGCGAGAGTGATGCTGGCGTTGGCTTCGTGAACGAGGGTCGATCCCGCCAAGTTTTCCTCGAAGGTGAAGGTGTGCGCCTCGACGGTTGCCGACCCGTAGCTCGGATAGGGGTACATGACGTCGTCCATCATAATGCTTGATCGCCTGTATTCGTAAGGTAAGTAAGTTTGACCCTTTTTGCCGATGGTAGCCCAGCAAACGGTTTTTTCATCGAGTATGAAGGCCTTCAATTCGGGGCGGTAGGTTCCGCTCTTCAGTTTTACCTCGGCGGATGCCAACCTTATTGCGGAACCGTTGGCTTCCAAATCGTAGACCTCGGCCACTAGCTTCCCGTTGTTTGCCAGAGCGAGATGAAGCTTCCCCGCATGGACAAGGCTGCCGGCTATTGTGCCCCCGCCGAGGTTCAGCGAACTGATCAGCTCGTCGGGAGTTGCCGTTTTTGTTACGCGTAGCGTGGCGTTTGCATCCTGCGAAGATATTCCCCAGCCCCAATAGTATCCGCCTTGGTCTTCGATCTGGAGAAGGTGTTCGCCTGAAAGGTGGATACGGTCGACCTTCCATGCGAGAGGCATTTGGGCCAAGGGTTTCGGGTTTTCACGGTCGGCGAAATCGGTCACCCGGAGCTCGTTTCCCGAAATCGAGAATATGTGCATCCCGGTTTCATCGGGGGCTGCTCGGCGTGCTTGGAAGCGGTGTGTGATTTCGCCTCTTGTGACCAGGCCCGTATTCGTCACTTCGAGGATCTGCACCTTTTTGACGTATCCTCCTTCTTCCCATGATTGAAAGGGAATCAGGAAAAGGTTTTGGGAGGGCAACTGTCCGATAGCCTTTTCGTCGTAGTTGGCCTCACTCCACGAATAAGCCCCTTCTTTCCCCATGAACACCCGATAGGCGAGGCGCGGGTTTTCCTTATCGGAAATGTCGAAAAGGGAAGCGGTTACCCGTCCTTCTTCCACGCCCACGGCGAAAAGTTGGTCGCCCATGGGCTGGATGTATTCGGACCAACCGGGAACGATCAGCTCGGATATTAGGCGGGGTGTCTTTGGTTTCGTCAGATCGATGATGAAGAGGGGATCGGTGCGGAGAAAGGTTACGACGTATGCGTAGTCGCCGTCGAAACGGGTGGCGTACAAAGTTTCCCGTTCGGCCAGTTCCATTGAGCCGAGGCGTTTTCCCGTTGAGAGCTTGAAAGTCTCCAGCAGTGAATATCTGGCTCTCCAACTTTCCTCACGGTAGGCTTGCGAGATGACGGTGAGGATGCCGTTGCGGATGCGGAGCTTGAACTTGTCGAGTACGCGACCACCGGGTTTTACCTCGGTTACCTGTTCGGGGACGCCCGTAAAGCCCGTGAGGTCGAATACGTGAACGAGGTGCTTGTTGTAATAATCAGAGGGGTCTCGGGTCACGACCATCAGGTTACTGTTTGTGGCGGAGATGACTTGAGGCGCTCCCGCGAGAATTTTCTCATCGATTTTTCGAGGATTGTCGGGATCGCTTAGGTCGAAAGTGGCGAGGCGCGTACTGTAGGAGAAGGACCAGTTTTGCCATGCCATCTTGTCTTTTTCCCATTTTTCGGAGAGCACGTAGAGCTTGTCCCCGACCATGCGGCTTTCCTTATAACTGGCATCGAGGTCAAGGCGTGCCACTTCGGAAATTTCCGAACCGTCCAGTTTCAACACCCTTACTTCCGACGAATATGGCCAGCCTTGATCGGCTTTGCGGGCCAGCAAAAATGCATAGTCTCCGTCATCCGTGACGTACATTTGCTCGCCAGATGCGGGTAACCGGTGTCGGGCGATCACCTTTGGATCATTGGGTTGGGAGAGGTCGACCACCTGCAACCCTCGCATTTGATTGAAGAAATAGAGCCTGTCTCCCGATAGTCGCCAAACATCGGACTCCTGCACGTTGTCCGTGCCGTCGTCCGAAGCTTCGGCGCTATCTGCCACTGCGCTAAAGGCTAATTCTGCAGTTCGAAATTGAGCGGATGCGGACGAAGCATCCCCCTCTCTAGCTCCAAATTTGCTACGACCTTCGTAAAAGGAATAGGGAAGGGGATCGGAATTGTTCCACCTGACTCGCACGCGACTTCGGTCCACGTCGAAAGGTATCTCCAAGTAAATCTTGCCCGCCCGCGACCCTGGAAGGTGTCCTGTCTTTACTGCGTCCCATTCACCTGTTTCTTTATCACGTATTTCGAGACGAACCCGTTTAGCTTCCGCCGGGGCGGAAACCTCGACCACGTCTCCCTTTTTTAACCAAATCGAAGCTTGGTTCCAATTTTCGCCAACTGCGAAGGCAGCATTCGCAATTATCGCGAAGCCGAAGCTTGCGATGATAAAAGGGTGGCAAGCTCGGTTCAAGGTCTTGGGTTCAGGATCCCGTGAAGCGTTCGGCGTTCTTGACCCAGTTTCCCGGGCCGCCTTTCATGTATCCGCTCTTCCCCTTTACTTTGCCCCCGGCATCGAGAAACAGAATGGTGGGGTAACCGCGAACGTCGCTGCCCACGCGCTTCTTGATTTCTCTTGCGTCGCCTAAAGTCGGTTTGCTGCGGGGGAAGTCGGCCTCCAGAAGAACAACGTTTTCCTCGGCCCAATCCTTGAACTCGTCTTGAGAGAAAACTTCCTTTTTAAGGCGTATGCACCATCCGCACCAATCGCTCCCCGTGAAGTTTACGAGTACGGTCTTGTCGCTTTTCTTCGCTTCCTTCAAAGCATCGTCGAGGTTGGTCAGCCACTTGGCATCGGATCCCCCCCTCTTTTTCTTCTCGCTTGAATTAGCAGTGTCGGTGGGTGTGGAGGTGCCGGATTTGGTCCATTTGGCCAACGCGCCTTTCGGGTTGCCCGATACGTCGCCGCGACCGTTCTTGGTGATGGTTTCCCCGTCAGGTGAAACAATGATCAGTGCCGGTATGCCGCTTACGCCGTATTTGGCCGCAAGACTATTTGCCGCCTTGCCTCGGTGAGGCAATGTAAGCCATTTCATGTTCGATTCTTCCATGTAGCCCATTTGAGCCTGTGGACTTCTGTCGGAGCTGACAAAGACGATCTCGAAGTCGTCTTTGTTCTGATCGCGAAATTTAACGAGATTTGGAGTGAACGTTCTGCAAGGCGGGCACCAGTGCGCGGAAAAATAAAAACCCACGGTTTTGCCCGCCAATTGGTCTCGAGAAACTTCTTTGCCATGCGAATCCAGCAAGTTTTCAGGAAGCAGATCGGCCAATCCGCCCTCGAGCGTGGCTTTGTTATCCTTTTCGGTGCCCGTGTTGCTGTCGCTTTCGGTCTTGGTCTGGACTTTCTCTTGTTCGTCGGCCCACTTCATTATGCGGACTTGATCTTCGGGCACAAGCTTGGCTAGCGGTAGGTTGAGTTTCCTTCCGCCGGTGGTCTTCAGGACCACCGTGCGGTTGGCGTACTCCATTAATTCCGCTTCCAAGGTGGTGCCTGCCGTACTCGTCCAAGTCCGGGTTTCAGCCGAGGTCCAGACTGTAGAGTAAAGAAATAGGCAAAGAATAATTTTTTTCATCGGTCGCTCCTTCTGTGGTCGTTCTTACTCCCCCTTGAGGTTCACGGGGATTACATGATTGTCATTAATCTATAGAGTGACAGTCCCGAGAAAGCAAGGGATTCGCTTTTTTTTCTTGCCCGAGGCATTCCTTTTGATGGTGATGTATGTTCATCTTTTTTGACACCCTTAAAGCTAACCCTCACACACAAAGGAAATCGGAATGAGCAACGCATCTCTAAAACTTCATAATGCCATGTGGCCCGGACTCGTGGGCAAGGGAGGCGATGAAGGGCAAGAGCCCCCCATCAGTCTCGAACGGATGCTCGATCTTTCCGCAGGAGCCGATGTGGATGGCCAAAAGTTCGATGGCATCGATTATTTCCTCTTCCTCCCTCACACCAACCCCGAAGCTTCCGACGATGAGTTGAAGGCAATTGCGGATAGCATCACCGGACGTGGCTTTGCCATCGGCTCGCTAGTGGCTCCCGTTTGGCCCGGAACGGTGGGCGATTCCGCCATGGGGACGGCGGAACAACGCGGAAAATTTATCGATGCGGTTAAGATGGCTTGCCGTATTGCGAAGGTCTTCAACGAACACGGAGCCCGTAACTACGGCGTGATCCGCATCGACTCGGCCGAGTTCGGCGTGGCGAAGTGGCGCGAGGATACTGGCGCCAACACCGCCATCATCGTCGAAACTTTCAAGGAAGCCGCCAGAATAGCTGCC
>JACKQG010005110.1_pt1 | contig 14711 bp, 14 predicted proteins | sample 8237621 | NCBI WGS metagenome assembly JACKQG01 (sample SAMN15677084, study PRJNA649215) | marine metagenome | biome: marine; feature: Black Sea; material: saline water; isolation source: suspended particulate matter (SPM) from the Black Sea western gyre | collected 2013-06-09/2013-06-10 | depth... | reverse complement strand
TAATCATTTTTGATAAACCAAACAAATCAGCACTTTCCAACATACTAATTCCCATCGTTCCACTTTGGGAGAAAAATGCAACATTTCCTAATTTTGAACGTACCATTCTTTCTTGTCCTTGGAATGCACAATCAAGACGATTTGCTGCATTAAACATTCCAATACAATTAGGACCAACTACACGAATTTTGTGTTTTATTGATAATTCTTTAACTTCAGCTTCCATAGCGGCTCTATCACCACCAAGCTCCTTACCACCACCTGAAACAATTACAACATTGTGGATTCCTTTCTTTGCACATGTCTTCATGATTGGTCCACATAATGAAAGATCAATACAAACAACAACCAAATCAACTTTTTCTGTAATTGCATCTAATGATGGATAACATTTGATTCCAAGGATGGATTCTTGTTTAGGATTAATTGGAAATACTTTGCCTTTGTAATCTTGTTTTCCAAGTGCATCCAATACAGAATTACCGATTTTACCAGGTGTTGCAGATGCACCAACAAGTGCAACAGATTTTGGCGTAAAGAAAGTCTCCATGGATGCAATATTTGGTTTATCTTTTGAGATTGAATTCTTTTTCAATTTATTATTTAGAATAATTTTTGCGTCAACTACAAAATGTGTTTTTGGATAAACAATGACAGGATTGAAATCAATACTGTTAATGTAATCTGCATTTTCTACGCCTAATTTTCCAATATTTACCAACATTTTGGCAACCATGTTTAGGTCAACTGGTTCACTTCCTCTGAAACCTTTGAGAAGTTTAGAACCTTTGAGTTCGTTTATCATTGATTTTGCATCAGATGTTGTGATTGGTAGCATTCTAAATGCAACATCTTTGAAAACTTCTGTCATTACACCACCTAACCCAGCCATAATCATTGGGCCAAATTGTGGATCATTTTGAATACCTACAATTAGTTCAACGCCTTTTGGAACCATCTTTTCCAAAAGAATTCCTTTAACTTCAACACCTTTCTTTTTAGATAAACGACCATACATATCATTGAAAGTTTTTTTAACATCAGCAACATTGTCAATTCCAACTTTAACACCACCAACATCAGTTTTGTGTAAAATTTGTGGAGATACAACTTTCATTACAAGAGGAAATCCAATTTTTTTTGCTTGTTTTACTGCATCAGCTGCAGAAGTAGCAAGTGCATAAGGTGGAACTTTAACACCATAAGTTTTGAGAATAGATTTGGAAGTTTCTTCAGTGATGACTTTGTGATCTGTTTGAATGATTTCTTCAAAAATTTTCTTTACAGCAGCCATCGTTCGATCGATGAAATTAGAATTAACTATATTAAACTTTGGTCAAAGGTTGAATGAAGATTTGAAATTATTGTAAAAATTCTTCATATTTGATTTTACAATTGAAATATTTTCATTAATTTCTAAACGAATTTTTTTTGGATCGATGTAGGGTATTTTTTGTAATTTATCTTCAGTATTGTCAAGCCACAAATTCACCATCTCCTCATTTACCTCCAAATGAAATTGTAGACCAACTGCACTCTTGTATTGGAATGCCTGATTTGGATAATGCTCAGATGAGGCTAATCTTGTAGCACCATCAGGCAAATCAAAGGTATCCCCATGCCAATGAAATACAGTAAAAGGATTTTGAAAACCTGAAAAAAATTGAGAATCATCAGAGACTTTCAAATCATTGTAAAAGCCAATCTCTTTTTTTGGTCCACTATACACTTTAGCACCAAATGTTTTTGCAATTAATTGAGAACCTAAACAAATTCCAAGTACAGGAATGTTCTTTTCAACAGAATTTTTGATCAGTTGTTGTTCTGCTTGAAGATAAGGTAAATCATCATTTGCACTTTCAGGTGCACCTAAAATTACAACTAGAGAAAAATCTTTTTCAGGTAACTTTTCATGTTTTGCATTTACTGATGTTATTTCAAATCCATCGTTTTGTAAAAGTTCACCGAGGTATCCAGAACCTTCTATGTGTGTATTTTGCACAAGTAATACATTTGACATTTTTTAGACATCTAGTCCTGTTACTACCCACTCAAGACTTCGGAGTACGCCTTGATAGTATTTCATGGCATCCATAGATTCAGATTTTACCAGTCTTTCTTCAATTATTTTTCGATATTCTGCAATTTCTAATTCAGTTTTCATCTTACTCAATTAATTATTTGGAAGTAAAAATATGCTCTGTTTTAATATGTTAGAAATAATCATAGATCATGTTAGTATCAGAACAAGAAATTTTAGAATTGAAAGAATTTATTTTTCAATTAAATGTCATAGAGAATGGGGTCGTAATAGTTGAAGGAAAACGAGATTCCAACGCACTAAAAAAATTAGGTTTTACAGGTAAAATTTTAGAATTTCATAAATTTTCAGGGATGGTAGATTTTGCAGATTCTGTTGCAAAATATGAAAGACTGATCATTCTTTTTGACAGAGATAGAAAAGGCAGAACATTAACTGGGAAAACAATTCAGTTGTTGCAAAGAAGAACAAAAGTGGATCTCACTTTCAAAAGAAAATTACGTGTAATTACGAAAGGGAAAATAATGTGTGTTGAACAATTAGTAAGTTACGAGTCTTATCTAGCCTAAGATTATGGCCAAATGCCTTTTTGGTTAAAGGCCTCAAGTACTCTTTCAACAGCTAAAACCATAGTTGCTTTTCTCATGTCAATTTTGTGTTTTTTACTGAGTTCATATGCATCTTTAAATCCCTTTGTGATGTTTTTCTCCATCTTGTTTGCAACCTCATCAAAAGTCCAATAGTAACCAGAATTGTTTTGTACCCATTCCAAGTATGAAATACATACACCACCAGAGTTTGCTAAAATATCAGGAATAACTAAAATTTTCTTTTTGAAGATAATTGGATCTGCTTCAGGTAGAGTGGGGCCATTTGCAGCTTCTGCAATAATTTTACATTGAAGTTTATTTGCAATTTTTGCATTGATTTGATTCTCTAATGCACCTGGAACTAGAACATCACATTTTGTTGTAAGTAGTTCTTCAGTTGAGATTTTTTTACTTCCAGGAAATCCTACAACAGAACCTTTCTTTTCTTTATGTTCTAAGATTTTACTTACCTTTGCGCCTTTTGGAATTGAAATAGAACCTTTAGAGTCACTTACTGCAATTACTTTAGCACCCATTTTTTCAAGATATTCTCCTGCAAATGTTGATGCATTTCCGAATCCTTGTAAGACAACTTTTGCTCCTTTAAGATTAAGTTTAATTGCTTTTGCAGCTTCTCTTACAGTGTATGCTGCACCAAGTCCGGTTGCAACATTTCTTGCAAGTGAACCACCTGCCGAAATAGGTTTTCCAGTAATTACACCTGGAGAATATTTGTTACCGTTAAGTTTGCTAAATGTATCCATAATTTGGGCCATCTCTCTACCGGTCGTGTAAACATCTGGTGCTGGAATATCTTTTTCAGGTCCAATAATTTCAGAAATTTTGTATGTAAAATGTCGTGTTAGTCTCTCCATTTCACCATCACTAAGTTTCTCAGTTTTTGGATTGACATAGATTGCACCTTTACCTCCACCAAGAGGAATATCTACAATCGCACATTTCCAGGTCATCCATGAAGAAAGTGCCATGACTTCGCGTTCCATGTATTCAACCCCGCCTTCTGGATTAAAGTAACGAATACCTCCTTTGTATGGACCTCGGTCATTGTTATGTTGACTTCTAAAACCTGTGAAAATTCTAATTTTACCATTATCCATTTTTACTGGAATTTTTACTCTCATCATTTTATTTGGCATTGCCAAATATTCACGTAATTCTTTGTCTTTGATTCCGATAATATCACATGCATCATTAACTTGCTTAGTTGCATTTGCAAACGGATCGTTTTTGACCAAGATGATTTTGAAAACGGTGCATATTATATTAAGTTTAGTTCAAAATATCAGATCGCAGATTCAGAATTGTCATAGATAGACTTTGGTGTGATTCATCTTTCTATCTAATTTGTCAATTGCTTCAGCAAGTGCACCAATATTCATCTCAAGGAAATTTGAAAGATGAAAGATTGCACCATATTTTTCACCAATTTTTAAAACCATATTATTTTTCTCAAGGACTTTCATATGATGTTGAATTGCCTTGTAGTCAAGATCAAGTTCTTTTGCCAATTGGTGTGTGTTATATGATTGGTCTAGAAGATGAATGATTATTCGTAATCGGGTAAAACCACCTCTAGTACTAGTAAACAAATACAACAAAAGCTTCCTAGTTTGTTTGTCTGTTTTCCTTTGTCCTGGATTTTGTTTAGACTTGATGATTTCTTTGAATTCGAGGAGTTGATTAGACATATTTCTTGAATTAATTTATACAATTTTGCTTAAAACCCTATTTCCAGATCTCTTCCATATTCAGGCAAGACAATTACCCTTAAATTGACTGAGAGTAGACTCGTGATATTATGATGGCATCAAGAGGTTATGATATGACCCCTACAATGTATTCACCTGACGGCAGAATATATCAAGTCGAATATGCCATTGAGACTGTAAAAAGAGGAACTCTAGCTATTGGAATTAGTACTAAAGAAGGAGTAATCATGGCAGTTGAGGAGAAGCCTCGTACATTGCAAACTAGTAATATTACTCAGAAAATTTTTCAAGTAGATTATCACATAGGAGTGGCAGCAGCAGGCTACATTCCAGATGCTCGTGTTCAAGTTGACGGTGCAAGATTTTTCTCACAAGGAAATAGAATGACCTATGATGAATCTGTTGAAGTTGCAACAGTTGCAAAATATCTAGCAGATCAAGCTCATCAATTTACACAATATGGCGGAGTACGTCCAAATGGTGTTTCCATGATTATTGCAGGAATTGATCAAAAAGGTGAATCAATCTATGTGACAGATCCAAGTGGAACATATGTTCAATTTGCAGCAGTAGCAATTGGTGCAGGTTCTGATGATGTAAATGAATTTTTAGAAAAACATTACAAAGAGGATTTGAGCTTAGATGATGCAGCAGCATTAGCTATAGCAGCAATTAATCTTAAAGCAGAAGCAAAAGATGGAATCAATAATGTGAAAATGGCAAAGATTACATCAAAAGCCAAAATCTTTGAAAAAGTTTCAGAGTCAGATTTACAAAATTATTCTCAAAACGCATCAAAATTTGCCGCATAATAGAAATTTTGATTTGAAAACTATTCAAATAAGCACACTGAGACGATAGATTATGGGTTTAGGAAGTTACTGGGGAGAAGTAATGGAAGTACTCCGAGAGATCATTCCAATTTATGATAAAGTTAATTCTATTATTTCACTAGGCAAAGATAAAGAACATCGAATTCGTGGAATTTCACAAAGAGTGTTTCCTGGAAATAAAATTCTAGATGCAGGTTCTGGTTTTGGAAACATGTCAAAAACTGCAATGAAGTTAACTGATGGGAAAATATCAATCACACTATATGATCCACTCGTACCAATGTTAAAAAATACAGGCACATTTTTTGAGAAAACGCCAGATATGGCAAACGGTGTTTTTGAACATATTCCATTTAGAGATGAAGAGTTTGATGCAGTGTTGTGTGGTTATTCTTTGAGAGATGCAATTAATTTGAGAATTGCAATATCTGAAATTCACAGAGTGTTGAAAAAAGATGGAAGATTTGTAATTGTAGATTTAGGAAAACCAGATGAAGCATTTTTCAGAGCTGGTGTTTCATTTTATCTCAGATGCATTTTACCAATTCTTGCATTTGCAGCAGGTGGAAGATTGGGATTAAAGTTTGGTACTCTATATGGAACATACAAGAGATGGCCAAAAAACAAAAAACTAGAACAGTTAATCTTAGAAAAATTTTCAAGAATAGAGTTTGAGAAAGATCTTATGGGTGGGGCAATAATGGTTGCCGCATACAAATGAATAGAGTTCTCATACTTGTCAACATCACAGGCTTAATCATCGGCATTTCATATGGATTACACGGACCAATTTTACCAGTATTTGCAAAAAATGTCATCGGTGCAACGTATTCGGAATTAGGATTAATCGGATTAACAAATTTTATCCCTTACATGTTCATTCCACTTTTTGTAGGAATTTTACTAGATAGAATCAACAATGGATATTTGCTAACAGTTGGTGTTGCCATTAATTCTGCATCAATTTATCTTCTATCAATTGCACAATCAGTTCCAGAAATTATGGGATTTAGAATAATGACAGGTGTAGCACATGCATTTTTTTGGCCTCCATGTGAGGCAATTATTTCAAATGAAAGTTCTGAACAAAACAGAGTAAAACACATCTCATGGTTTACAATGTTTTTTGTGATTGGATTCATGGTAGGGCCACTACTGGGTTCAGTATTGCTAGAAGGCCTAGATGTAACATATAGAATTCTGTTCCAAATTGCAGCTTTTATTCTTGCAGCTGCAATAATTTCTTCACTTTTAGCCTCAAGAAAAAGAGTAAAAAAACACCACGAGCGATTTTCATTTTCATCCATCAAGGAAATGAAACGATTTCCCGAAGTAATCATATTATTGATTTTTTGTACATCTTCTTTTGGAATAATCCTCACAATTTATCCAGCATTTCTCAATGATAACGGAATGTCTGCTACAGATATTTTGTTATTGTATTTTGTTTTTGGAATATCAAGAGTTGTATCTCTAGCACTAGTGGGGAAGTTTGCACGAAGGACAAGCCAAACTTTGATTGCAGGAACTATTGCAGTATCAGCAGGATTAGCAGTATCGGTTGTTGCAGATTCAATCATAACTTTTGGAATAGCTCTAGTTTTAATGGGATTTGGATTTAGCATATTTTTCCCATTAACTTTAGAGATTATTTTGAGTAAAACACGAAGAGAAATCTCAGGGAAAATTATTGGGGCATATGAAACTATTTTTGGTATGGGTTGGGCAATAGGACCAACTATTGGAGGTCCAATTACACAATCATTTGGGAATGAAACACCATATGTCGTGTTTTGTATTATAGGAATTGTGATTGCACTATTTGCAATAACAGTTAGAAAGAAACTAGAACCACAGAGAATCTCAAATTAGATATCCATTGTTCCACGTTTTTTGGTGCAGATATCAAGTGCATCAACTATATCAGTTACAAAGACTTTGCCATCACCTTTAGTTCCAGTGCAAGCAACATTTGCAATTGCATTTATCACATCATCCAGTTTAGGATCATCTACAACACAGATGATCATATCCCTACTGAAATATTGTCCAACTAGAGGAGGATCTTGTGCGCCTTGTCCTTGAACTTGATGAACAGTTACACCGCCAACCCCGATCTTTTTAATTGCAGCAATCACTGCATCTTTTGCATCGGATTGAACGATTGCTTCTATTTTTTTCATAAAAATTATCAGTTCTGAATTTATTTAAATCAATAACTCTTTCTCATTCATGATATTCAATAGCGAATTACTAGTTTAGGCACAAATTTCGACATTACGTTTAATTTCAAATTAGATAATATCAGATCATGATTGATTACTCACTAAACATTGGAGGTAGTGAATGGATGATCATAATTTTTGTTGCACTAGTTTTGATTTTAGGTACAGGTAAACTCCCTGGTGCTGCAAGAAAAATGGGTAAAGCAGTAAATGAATACAACAAAGCCAAAAATGAAATCCAAGAGCAAATAAAAGACGTTACAGACGAGGTCCCAAAAATTTCAGGACCTGTAGAAACAGAACGAGAAAAGTTAGAGATGATTGCAAAATCAGCCGGAGTGAAAACAGAAGGCAAAACAGATGATGAAATAAGAGAAAGTATTGCATCAAAAATTGGTCAAAAAAGAACTGATGAATCTGAAAAAAAAGAATAATCTATTTGGATTTTTTGATTCTATAGGTATCTGTATCTAGTCGTTTTTTTGCAAATTTGTAATAGTCTGGAACTATTTCAAAACCAAGGAATTTTCTTTTTAGAGACTTGCTGACTACTGCAACTTGACCAGAACCAAGGAATGGATCAAATATCAAATCATTTTTTTCACTAGAATATTCCAATAATTTTTCAATAATTTCTGCAGGAAGTTTAGTAGGAGTTTTCTCATCACCTGTCCAATATTCTCTTTTAATGTCCCAGACATCTTCCTTATCCTTATAATGAAGACTCCTACCATCTTTTGTTTTTTCATCTTTTTTGAACCTAGAAAAGGGGAAAAATTTTCGTTTCTTATCATCTTTACAGACATAAAGACAGTGATAGTGAGAAGTGACAAATTTCCTTTTAGTAACTACTCCAAACTGATATTTCCAAATAACATGATTCACAGTTGTAAATCCAACATCATCTATTGCACGTAAGATGTCTTTGAGATTATTCCAACCTGAAAAAATATACATGCTGCCAGAATCCTTTAAAATTCTAAAAACTTCACTCATCCAATTAAATGTAAAATCATAATAATCCTCAGGCTTAATTTCATTGTATCCAGATAACACCCTAGAAGAAGTTCTGTTATAATTTGCCTTTTTGGCCTTGAAATTTATTGCAAACGGTGGATCAGTAATTACAAGATCAATTTTATTTTTAGGGATTAATTTCATCCCTTCAATACAGTTCTGATTGTAAATTTTGTTAAGTTCTATTTTTTTCAATTTTAAATTCAAGACTCTCTTCTAGCTTAATAATGTCGTGGGCATAATACCTATCAAACAATAAATCATCAATGATTTCTTATCAAATAGATCTTGAAGTTCTCTTGTCCTAAATGTAAATCAAAAATAGAAATTCAAAAAACATTCAATAAAAAAATGCATGTATCCTGTGAAAAATGCGGCATTGAAGATCTCTTGGAATTTTCAAAAAATGCCGATGAAGTATTTCTTGAATTTCTTTCTAGATTTGATAAAGGGCTAGTAACCAAAGGAGGACTATCTGAGGGGCTCAAAGATGAGGGCATAGTCAGAGGAGAAAATGAAATTAAAGAAATGATTGGTGATAAAAAGCCAGACAAAATTACAGAAGAAATTCTATATTCAAAAAAAGACTATGTCTCACAGTACAAAGTTTTGAGTAATCCTGAGCCTAAAATGGGCTGTAAAGTAGAAGATTTAGGACTAGATGAATCAATTACTGAACATCTTAAAGAATTGAAAATAGAGAAATTTTACAAATTTCAACAGGACGCAATTGAGGAAATAACATTTGGAGAAAATGTGGTAATTGAAGCACCTACTGCATCTGGAAAAACAGAAGCATTTTTGATTCCCGTAATTCAAAGAATAAAAAAAGATGCTATCGATGGCAATGTCTTTGCAATTTTTGTATACCCAACTAAAGCACTAGCACGTGATCAATACCCAAAAATTCAGAAATTTACAGAAAGAATGGGAATTAAAACCAAAGTCTTTGATGGAGATACAAAACTAGAAGAACGCAGGGAAATAATAGACAATCCCCCTCATATTTTGATTACAAATTTTGATGTTCTACATTATCATATGTGGCATCAAACAAAATTTTCATCATTGCTAGCATCAACTAGAATTCTAGTAACAGATGAGGCTCATGTATATTCAGGAATTTTTGGAACAAATGTTTATTATATCATTAAAAGACTAAAGAGAATTTGTACCGATAAATTGCAGTTTGTAGCAGCTTCTGCCACACTTGATGATGCAAAAGAATTTTGTCAAAAGTTGTTTGGGGAAAAGATGCAAAAGATTCAAGGATCTGGCAAAAAAGGACAAACCGATTTTGCAATGTTGTTTCCATCACTACGAACACAGAGGGCTCTAATGGTAGAATTGACAAAGAAATTAACTCAGAAAAATCACAAGACTATGGTTTTTAATAACTCACATCTAAATTCGGAATTACTAGCAATACAAGCAAAAAAACAAAAAGTGAATATCAAGGTTCACAGGGCAGGATTGATGGCAAATTATAGAGCATCAGTTGAAAGACAATTCAAGGATGATAGTATACAAGCAATTTCATGCACTCCCACGCTTGAATTAGGCATAGATGTGGGCAATGTGGATTGTGTCATATCATCCACCATTCCAGTAAATAGATTAATTCAAAGAATAGGAAGAGCAGCTAGAAAAGGTCAGAGGGGATATGCATTTTTGGCATTAGGAAATGATCCCATATCACAATACTACAAAAATCATCCTGATGACTATTTTGAAGATATTGAAAAAACATACATCGACCCCAAGAACCCATTTGTTGAAGAATTTCAAGTGTTGGCAATGGCATGTGATAGACCAATATCAAAACACGAATTAAAAGAACATCAAGAAGTTATTGAATATCATATCATTAATGATAATCTAAAAGAGTTCAACAATAGAATTATTCCAAATTTTGATAAAATTAATTCAATGTTAAATGATTATAGCATAAGAGGAATTGGAAAATCAATAGATATTTTCTTAGATGGAAAAAAGGTGGGCGACAGAGTATTGCCTATTGCATTAGAAGAACTACACAAAGATGCAATTTATTTTCTAGCTGGGGTTAGATACAAAGTCAAAGAATTCAATTATCCGAAAAATAACTATGCAAAATTGGAACGAATTCCAAGAGATTATCCATATTATACAAAATCATTAACAGAAGAATGGCCAACCATTGAAACAGTCTTTGAGAGAAGAAACGCAAATGGTATAGAAGTTGCATTTTGTAAATTACATATAGAAAAAAAGGTATACGGCTATGTCAATATAGAATTAGGACAAGAGATAACTCAAGGAGAAAAAGTTCAACTTGATACTCCGTTAGAATATGATTTTGTTACAAAAGGAATTGTATTTCATGCACCAAGGCCTCTTAAAATAATGGAAGAATCAGAAGATGAAGAATATACAGAAGCCAGTGGATATCATGCAACAGAACACGTTGTAATTGAAGGAAGCAATATGATCACAGGAGGCGTATCACAAGATTTGGGAGGCATATCATTAGGCACCTCAGGCTTGATTTTCATATATGATGGAGCAATTGGAGGAAGTGGCGCAAGTAAAGCACTCTATGATAGATTTGAAAAAGCTCTGGAACGAAGCATGTCCATTGTAAAAGAATGTCCTTGCAAAAATGAATCAGGATGTCCTAGATGTACATTCTCTTACAGATGTGGCAACAATAATGAATATCTCCACAAACACTCTGCATTAGAAATTTTGGAGAGGATCAATTCAGGTGAAAAAACAGAATTGATAGATCCTATCGAAGGGGACAAGCCCCTAGTATGATTAATCAAAATGGGATAAATATAACAAGAATATAGAATCAACATGGAAAAAGTAGCTCTAGTAACCGGCAGTTCATCAGGAATTGGTCTAGAGACAGCATTATCATTGGCAAGAGACGGGTATCACACATTTGCCAGTATGAGAAATATGGAGAAAGCAGGTGAATTACAGCATGCTGCAAAAAAAGAGAATCTTCCAATTGAAGTGATTGAATTAGATGTTGATAAGGAAGAATCAGTAATTTCTGCAATCAAAAAAGTTGTCGAGGATGGCGGAAGATTAGATGTACTAGTTAACAATGCAGGATATGGTCAATTCGGATGTACTGAAGATGTATCAGTTGATGATTTTAGAAAACAGTTTGAGACAAATTTTTTCAGTGTAGTGAAAATTATTCAAGAAGTGGTACCGATTATGAGAAAACAAAATTCAGGAAATATAATTAATATTAGTTCCGTTGCAGGACGAATGGGATTGCCAGGGTCTCCAGCTTATATCAGTTCAAAATTTGCATTAGAAGGATTAGGCGAATGTCTAAGATATGAGCTTGGTCAGTTTGGAATCAAAACTACATTAATTGAACCAGGAGTTATCAAAACAAACTTTTTCAATTCAATGAAAGTTGCAGAATCAAAGACAGATCCTAAATACAAGGAATTGACGGATAATATTTTGGCAGGCCTAAAAATGATGGTAGAGATGGGAACTCCACCTTCACAGGTCGCAGATGTAGTAATGAAGGCAATCCATGATGATGAAATGTTACCACGATATGTGGTAGGTACTGACGCAGCCATGTTTATGGAGGCAAAAAAGATGAAAACAGACCTAGAATTTGAGAAATACATGAGTAAAGAGCTATTTCAGAGATGATATCGTACTTGTACGCTAAATTGATATACAGATAAAATAGAGTTTTCATCAAAGTCCACAAGTTTATGGTAAAATGATATGAAATGGAAAACTCTACAACACAATGGAATCTTGTTTCCTCCTGCATATGAGGCTCAAGGAATCAAAATAAAGATCAAAGGCGAGGCAGTTAATCTCGATTTGAACCAAGAAGAGATGGTGTATCAATGGGCAAAAAAGAAAGATACACCATATGCCCAAGACAAAGTTTTTCAGAAAAATTTTACCGCAGATTTTGCTAAAACTTTAGATTCAAAATTTAAAAAAATATCATATGAAGATATTGATTTTTCAAATGCTTACAAAATAGTTGACAAAGAAAAAGACCTCAAGGAGATGATGACTAAAGAAGAAAAGAAATCCCTTGCTGTAAAAAGAAAAGAATTACGGGAAAAACTAAAAGCAAAATTCGGAATTGCCATCATGGATGGAAAAGAAGTTGAAGTTGGAAATTATATGGCAGAACCCCCAGGTATTTTCATCGGCAGAGGAGAACATCCACTTAGAGGCAAATGGAAACCACCAGTTACTGCAAAAGATGTTACATTAAACCTTGGAAAAGAAGCCAAAGTACCAGAAGGGAAATGGGGGAAAATTATTCATGACAAGGATTCAATGTGGTTAGCAAGCTGGATGGACTTTTTGACACAAAAAAGAAAATATGTTTGGCTTGCAGATAGTGCGGGATTAAAACAAGACAGAGACAAAGAGAAATATGAAAAAGCCGTAAAGCTTGCAAAAGAAATTGACAAAATTAAAGACAGAATTGTCAAAGACATGAAAGATGAAAAGAAAAGAAAAATTGCTACTGCATGTTATCTAATTTACAGGACTGCAATGAGGGTAGGTGACGAAAAGGATCCAGAGGAAGCCGATACAGTAGGTGCAACAACCCTAAGAAAAGAGCACATCAAAATTACTCCAAATACAATTGAATTTGATTTTCTAGGTAAAGACAGTGTAAGATGGCAAGAAACAGTGAAAGCCGAAGGCCACGATAAACAATTTCATGAAAATCTCAAAAAATTAGTAGAAAAGAAAAAACCAAAAGATGACATATTTGATGGAATCACATCCAGACATGTTAATGCATATTATTCAGAGATTGTAAAAGGATTGACTGCAAAAGTATTCAGAACATATCTAGCAACAACTGTAGTGAAAGATTATCTGGTAAAACATGATAACATGAAAGGAAAAACAGCGACGGAGAAACTATACCATGCAAAATTGGCAAATCTTGAAGCTGCTATGATGTGTAACCATAAAAGAACGATTCCTAAAACATTTGAACAATCATTACAAAAGAAAAGAGATACTTTGAAAAAAGTAGAAAAAGAACAAATCTGGAAGAAGACTCAAGAAACTTTGAAAAAAGTAGAATCAAGCGAACCAAAAACAGATACTCAAAAGAAAAGCAAAGTAAAAAGAGTCAAGACATTAAATGAGCAAATTAAAAAGCAAAAAGCAAAGCATAAAGAAAGACTAGAAAAATTAGGCTTGCAAATTGATTTATCAGAAAAAACCAAAGATTACAACATAGGGACATCACTAAGAAATTACATTGATCCACGTGTTTTCAAGGCATGGACAGACGAGGTAGGGGCAGAATGGGAAAAATTGTACACATCTGCATTACAAAAGAAATTCCTTTGGGTAAAAAATGAAAACGTAGCCTGGAAGGATTTAAAGTAAAATTAGAATCATTTAATTTCTCAAATTTTTAGCCATATATCATGCCGGGGTAGCTCAGCCTGGTTAGAGTGCCAGTTAATTTGGTAAACTCTAACGGTTCTCCAACTAAGGCAATACTCATAATCTGGAGGTCGCGAGTTCGAAACTCGCCCCCGGCACACATCAATATCTGAAAGTAAGTCACCAACAAAGTCCACATGGAGGGATTTACGATATCTAACAGAATCACACATTTTCTTGTATCAGGGCATTTTTACTTTAGTATACGCTTTAAGCAAAATTGATGTAATATCAATAACGTAGTGATATGAGTTTGCCCATCTGTAAAAAAACCTAATTGCCTACCCAGATATGTAAAATGATTGTAATTTGAAATTTTTGTATCTTATATCATAGTATGTTCTAACTATGTATGTTAAAAAATTCTTTATCACTGCAATTCCATCAGTCAATAATTGATTACAATGTTGGGAGAGACTAAATTTGTACTGTGCAAATTGTGGAAATCAAGCAAGTTGGAGAGATCCTACATGCAACAAATGTAAAAAACCATTACATCAGGATAATTGCAAAACAAAGGCATCTGATTGCAAGTGTCATCAAATCAACGAACAAGCATGGACACAAAAAAAGAGTCCTGCAACAATCTAAACTGTATTTAGTTCAGGTATTTTTCTAACTATTTTTTTGAACATAATGTACATGATGTTTCATTAATCATGCTGTTTACTGGTTTGAATTTATTATTGCATATCATACATGTGTTAAGTAAAGTTATACCATTAACGACATTATGATCTTTTTGTTTTTCTGCCATCATACTCTCTTCAATTTTAGATGTATTTGAGTCATCAAGAATTTTTTTGGTG
>JACKQG010005108.1_pt1 | contig 14716 bp, 9 predicted proteins | sample 8237621 | NCBI WGS metagenome assembly JACKQG01 (sample SAMN15677084, study PRJNA649215) | marine metagenome | biome: marine; feature: Black Sea; material: saline water; isolation source: suspended particulate matter (SPM) from the Black Sea western gyre | collected 2013-06-09/2013-06-10 | depth... | reverse complement strand
AGTGCCTCTGCCAAATCAATACAGGTCCAATAATCAACTGTTGTTTCAATCATGTGTTTATCCTTGCAGTATGTGCCGCCGAGACATATCGGCAACACAGGGTCTAACGCTTGAAGATGCCTCCTAATTGCTTTATTTATCTACACTTAGAACTCCCGCTCACGCCAAACATTTTGACCTGACCCTTTGACCTGACCCCGGGGTCTGACCCCGGGGTCAGGTCAAAGGGTCAGGTCAAAGGGTCAGGTCAAAACACATGGCGTATCAATGAAAAAGAAGACCCTCTTCGCGACCGGCGCGAAGAGGGTTCTTTTTAGAGATAGGGTCGTTCACTGCACCCAAGAGAAAGAGTTAATCGAGTGGGACGATGTCACCAGGACCTTTGTATACACCTCGTTCCCAAGGTTCTATATACAAGCCACCACCATTTCCGTCATCCTCACATGGATCACAACTGATGAAGTCGATATAAAAGAGCCAACCGTCACTGCCGATGATGTCAGCACCTGCGCTGTACCATTCGAGCAATGCTTGTTGCATACATGCAGCGCTGAATGAAACGCAAACCGTTGTATATTGGCAACTGTAATTGCGTGCAACTTCATCAAATGGCCAACCGGGGAAAGAGGTCACACCATCAAAGCACACAGTCGCAGTTACTGATTGACTGATTGGAGCTGGGTCATATCCATTGATCCAACCAGATTCAAATACGTGGACCTCTTCAACAGGGAAAGGTGAAGTGATGCACGTTGTGATGTTGCCATACGCATCTGCACATGCTGCACCACTTTGCAACAATTCGATCATATCTCCGATTGTCAACATGTACCCTTGTGCCCATAGAGGATCAACGTTCACACCAAACTGAGGATATTTGCATACCGGATCATCTGGTGTCCACATTAGGTCTTCACAAACTGGGCCATCGCAAAGATACCCAAGTGGCATCACACAATGTTCTGGTGGCACGTTGCACCCGGGACATGGTGGAACAGTATCTCCAGGACCTGCGTAATGCCCGCCGCCGCCATGACCTTCACTACCAGTATGTCCGCCGCCTGGGTTGGGAACGCTATCTACTGTAAACGAAGTATTGCTAGGGTGTGTTGCAGTCGCAATTTGACTGAGTGCAACGATTGATGCTAGTCCAAGTGGAAGAGCGATGAGTTGTGTTGTTGTCGTGAGTTTCATTGTCCTGTCTCCTTTAGATAGGGGTTTACATTGAAGGGTTCATGGACTACAGGCGGCATGCGCGTAAAAAGCCCGCAACTATAATGAAAAACAGCGTTTTAGCCCCATACGGCTATACTCCACAACCATGGATCCACAACCACTCAATGAATTGATGCCCGAGGTTTACGACGAACTTCGCCAAATTGCACAACGGTCGATGCGTCATGAACGGGTGAGCCATACCCTGCAAGCAACAGCCCTTGTGAATGAAGTTTATCTTCGGCTTGGTCACCAAGAAGAAGCAAAATGGCAAAGCCGCGCGCATTTTTTTGCTGCCGCCGCACAAGCAATCCGCAGGATCCTCATTGACCATGCTCGTAAAAAAGGTGCGGACAAACGAGGCGGTGGGCAAAGCAGGGTTTCGCTTGAAGATGCAATAGGTATTGGTGGTGGTACAGAAGTTGAACTGCTTGACCTTGATGAAGCACTTTCGGAATTAGAGCAACTCGATGCACGCGCAGCAAAAGTTGTAGCGCTCCGCTTTTTCGGCGGTTTAAACATGGAAGAAGTTTCAACAGTGCTAGGCGTTTCTAAACGTACCGTTGAAGGTGATTGGACTACAGCAAAGGCGTGGCTTCGAGGACGGCTCGACGAATGAAACCCGAGCAGTGGCAACAAGCCCGAGAATTGTTCGCATCTACAAGATCGCTTCCAAAAGAAGTACGCGAAGCACATTTGCATGAAAACTGTAATGATCCAGTTGTGTTGAAACAAGTCAATACACTTCTTGAGCACGATCGTGATGATGACTTCCTTGACCAACCTGCACTTGGAGATTCATTTACGCTCGCCGATTCAACACAGCCTCAAAGTGGAATGCAGGTTCCTGAAAAACTCATAGAAGGCTACAAAATTACGCACATTCTTGGGTCTGGCGCAAGTGGTATTGTCTACGGCGCAGAACAATTTCATCCAAAACGAAATGTTGCAATCAAAGTTTTGCGAGCCGGAGCTATGGGTAACGATGATCGATCGCGTTTTCATAGAGAAGCCCAAACGCTTGCTTCATTCACGCACCCGAACATAGCAACAATCTTTGCTGCGGGTGAAACACAAGACGGTTCACCTTGGATGTCAATGGAATTAGCCACCGGTTCTCGGCTTGATGAGTGGGCAGAAAATGCGACGCTCGTTGAAATCGTAGAAATGTTTGCAACGATCAGTGAAGCAATAGAAGTTCCCCATCAAGCATCAATCGTACATCGCGACTTGAAGCCTGCAAACATTGTTGTTTCAAAAAATAATGAGGCAAAAATACTCGACTTCGGGGTTGCAAGAGTGTTGCATGATCAAGAAAGCGTAACGCAGACAGGCGCCGTCATTGGCACACGGAAATTTATGAGTCCGGAACAGGCAAGCGGCAGCGATAGCGTTGATGCTCGAAGTGATGTGTATGCACTTGGCGTGATGTTGGAAGATTTTCTCCAGGCACACGCACCACGCGATGTCATCACAATCGCAAAAAAAGCGTGTGATGAGTTTCCAAGCAGGAGATATGCAACCGCTGGCGAGTTATGTGATGATCTTCGGCGATTCCAAAAAAACGAGCCTGTCAAAGCAAGAAGGTCGAGTGCTGTTTATCACACTAATTTATGGATAAAACGGCATAAATTTATTTCAACCCTTCTTCTCCTTGTTGTTTTCACAGGCATTTTTAGCGCAATACAAATGAACCGCGTGAAAGATGAAATAGATCTCAAAGAACAAATTGCTTATGCCGGAAGCATTCAAGAAGCGCAACTATTTCTCGACAAAGGCGATCTCGCTTCAACGAAACGCGCACTAGATTCATGCATAGAAGATTTCCGTGGATGGGAATGGCACTGGATTAACCAACAGTTGTCAGTTGGACAATTGCCTGTATTGGCTAGAAATGTTTCCGCGGCCTCACAAGAAAAGATACTCGGTGTTGTAGATGGACATGAGGTCATGAACCTCCAAGACAGTTCAATTTACCACCCAAAAAATGTGTTGAGTAAGCAAACGATTCTTTCAAGAGATTGTTCTACGCTTTTACAATTACAATCAAATGACACGATTGCCATATCAAACATGGGGCAGCCTACACCGCGGTTTATTTTAAGTCTGGAATCTTCTTGGAAAGACGTTGCTGCAATGCAACTTGGAGATGACGGTCGGTTGTTTCTCATTGCAATAAGCCCAGCTTTCGATCCTGACAACTTCTCTACATTTAATGCGCCCACACGAATATTACTCGTTGATTCAATTTCCAAGAAAATTCTTCTTGATGAACAATTACAAGGAAGAATCCTTGATGCAAATGCTGCGATTGCGATGAACATCGAAGGAACAGTAATCGCAGCTGCAAATGTTCGTGGAAACGTAACCATTTGGAGGAGCAAAGATGGTGAAATTTTTGATCGCAGACAAATCAAAGTTGGTCACGGAACTTCTCTCCTTTCCATTGACAATACCGGTCGTTATCTAGCTGTTGCACTCCTTGGGCAATCGGCCTCAAACGTTCGGTTGCTTACAGTTGACACACTAAAAACTGATGAAAATTTACCGATAGTGTCCCACGACCGCGCAATCACTTCTATTGACATTCCCCCCAACGGAAAGACCGTTGCTTCTATTGAAACGGGCGGTCGTCTTCAAATCACCCCTCTTGATGGTGGTCTATCAATCGCAGAAGCTGTACAAGATGCTGACCAAGGCGCGATTGTAAAATTTTCTAACGATAGCAAGTGGGTGTTGATTGTTGATGAACAAGATACTGTCAACATAAGACCCGCCTCTTCACAAAAAGAAGAAACAAGAATCACGGCCGAGCAAATCAACAACATTGAGGTTGATAACAATCAAATTTCATTTTTTCTTTCTGACTCAATCCTTGTGTACAACTTTGACACAAGGACCGTTCTTAAGCAGAACAAACAAACACCAACTGTTCATTCAAAAAATGTAATTGAACATGGCTTAGATATTTCAGAAGACGAACTGTCTTGCGTCACGCAATCTGATGCATTTGTTGCATGCGGGACAAACTCGGGGGGAATTCACGTATGGAACAAACTGCAGCAAATCGATGTTCCTATTGAAAGGACACTATCTAAGGGAGTCGAGTCAATCAGCATCTCTCGAGACAACCTTCGAGTTGCAGCATCAAGTGTTGGGAATATCGTGATGTTTGATATAACATCCGGCATTCCACTTTTAACTTTACGCTGGAATTTGGCATATATTCAATATATTGGTTGGCTTGATGATGGAAATACATTGTTTGCAATCTCGATGGACGGACGATTACGAGCTTGGTCAATCAGCAACCAGAACTAAACCGGTTCTATGGGAATATATTGCTGACCACCATTGATCATTTCAGCTGCAAACGCCTCAATCACAGTTGGTAAAATTTCAGGGAATGAAAAGTCCGGAAGTGGAGGTGGGACATAAGAGTCTGGATTCCGTGACCACTTCCAACAACCATTTCGATCGCGACGATAAATCAAAATCGTAACAGTTCCATCTTCGTTTACAATGAAGATAAGAATTTCTTTATCGCTTAAACGGTATACGTTTGTCGTGTCGTTTGCATTTGAGGGGGGCATGCCACAGGGATCCATCACCGTGGGAACATCGAGCATTCCCATTTGGTACATACTGTCATCGATTTCTGATTGCAAAAACGCAATACCATTCCAGCGCCATGTTGTATCACCAAGTGGCTGATCAAGTAACACAAGCGATTCTGGAACTGGTTGCTCAACAGTGCGGTATCCATACGGATCCACTTCCAAAAGCATCGTCGAATCATTTCCTTCGAGAGGGGTGAGTTGAACATGTGGCAAATTAAGTCCCCCATCATTGAGTTGCAGGAGACTTATTCCATTTGGTTCAACAATCCATGCCCATGGGACAGTCATCTCACCAGTTGTCTCATCAATTGCAATCACACCTTGAAGTTGTACATCGGGGAGTGATTCCTGAAAAAACCACGCATTAAAAACTTCATGGATATCTTCAGCCAACACAGAATTGGTGAGAAGAAAAATACTCAAAATGTAGCCATAAAACTTCATTGCATTATCACCCTACCACTTACAGGCGGATTGTCACTTACAAAACCGCAATTTTACGAGAAAACAGCAAAAAAAACCAAAATCTCCGCATTGTCCTATCACCTGACCCTGGGGTCTGACCCTTTGACCTGACCCCGGGGTCTGACCCCGGGGTCAGGTCAAAGGGTCAGGTCAAAGGGTCAGGTCGGATTGAAGCATTTATGAATGGTGAATGCGAATATTTTATCGGACCTTAAAAGACCAGCACTTGCAGATTCCACCGCCCAAAGGGGTTGACGAAACAGTGTTTTTCTGCTCAAATCCGTTGTTCCCCACCCCTCATTTGAGCGGTATGCAATCGACGGTCGATCGCAACCTTCAAATTGAATTCGGGGAAGGCTTTTTGAGGAGTCGATACGACACCATGGCTCGCTATCTTGGACCAAAAGTAAAATTATCACGACGCGTCGGTGTACCGATCGCGGACATTCCTAAGCACACTGCGAAACGACAACTAACCGCGCCGGGACCTCACGGTTTCCGTGGTCGACGTTTGAAAGATTATGGTGTGCGTCTCGTTGAAAAGCAAAAGCTTCGATACCACTACAACATTCTCGAAAAACAATTTCGCAGATACATTGCAAAAGCAAGTCGCATGCGTGGCAACACCGGCGAAGTATTGCTGCAACTACTTGAACAACGACTTGACAACGTGCTTCGGCGCGCTGGATTCGTTCGCACAATCTGGGCAGCGAGACAAATGGTTGTCCATGGTCACGTGTTAGTGAATGGCAAAAAAGTTGACCGTCCAAGTTTTGCTACATCACCCGGTGATGTCATTACGCTCAAGCCAGGTATCCATCCGTTAGCTCGTACTAACATGGAAACCCTCGCTGGTCACATCGTTTCAGAATGGTTAACTGTCAATCCAGCAGAATTGTCTTGTAGCGTGGTTTCTGAACCAACTGCAGACCAAATTCCGTTTGATGTCAACACCAACCTGATCGTCGAATTTTATCGTTAAGCATATTGAACATATTTTGCCGCAGTTGATGCATTTCGCTCACACCGGCTAAGGAATACCACAGACATGTTTAAGTTTCTACGTAAATACAGTGTCTGGATCCTCGGTTTTGGCGGATCCCTACTACTGATCGCTTTTCTTGCGCCGAACGTTATTCAACAACTTGCTCAGAGAGCAGGCTATGCAGGCACAAAACAGGCAACTGTGGGTGACGGTGAATCCGTTGGCTATGATCAGTGGCAAAAAAACGTCACAGAATCTCAAATCATTGACAGGCTCGGAGTTACTCTCCCTGGAATTGGGGCAATTGAATCACCATCGCACTGGTTCCTGCTTTCGAGAGAAGCTGATTCCGCTGGTCTCACTCCAGCACTAAATGCGGTCACCGTAGATGCAGCAACAGTTACAAACATTGCTAGAAATACTGGCGTTCGCCCGCAAACAGTGCTTGAAACACTCGCGCACTTAGAAGGTGTACAAAGACTCATTCAAACATATCAAGGCGTTGGCCGGTTTTCAGATCGTCGAATTCACAATGCTGCTGATACGTATTTATCTTCAGTTGCAGTTGAAACAGTTGTCATTCCTGCCCCCGAAAGCAACGCAGCCGTTTCAGAAGATGCACTTCTTGCACAATTTGAAGCATGGAAAGATGTTTCTAAAGGCGAAGGCGACCGAGGATTTGGGTATAAGCTTCCTGACCGATTCAAAATCGAATGGCTTCACATCCCTGCTGATTCCATCCGTCAGGCAGCGAAAGTGGGCGATGATTTTTCTAGTCGCGAGCAACGAAAGTTCTGGCGGCGTAATGAAAACGACCCTCGCTTTCCAAGTGTAGAAGGCGCAACTGAAATTCCAGAAGTAGTGAGCGAAGCTTTTCTAGATACATTATCTGAACGCACTCGCGCAGAATTGTCACGAACAATGTCTGAACAACTTCGACTTCCACGCCGTGGTTTTGATGAACAAGATGGCTTTGTTATTCTTCCTGAGAATTGGACCGAACAACAATTGAACCTTGAAGAACTCGCATCTACTATCCAAGGAACGTTTGGCATTGATTTGCCTGCGTATGGAAGTGTTGGCGAATGGACATCGACAGCGGATGCTGCAAACACACCAGTTTTAGGAGATATAACTGCTACAAACTTGGGCGACACACCAGTCACGTTCTCAACACTCATTGCTGCTGCGAAAGAATTTGGTGGTAATGGTATTTACCGAGTTCAGCAAAATGTAGCTGCACCAATCGTGGAAACCGCTAACGGTGAACTGTTTGTTTTTCGAATTACAGACACTGATCCATCAAGAACCCCAGCGAATTTAGATGAAGTAAAAACTGAAGTGCAGGCGGATACTTCAAGACTCCAACAATGGAGTGCTTTACAAGAAAAACTTGAAACCATTCAAAGTGATGCTCGCACCAACGGCATGTTGCAAGTTGCAATGGATAACGGTTCTTCTGTTAGCCGACCGCAATCTGTTTCACTCGTTGACGCTGGTATACCAGCGATTCTAGATGCTGCAACAAGACAGTCCCTGCTATCGCAAACAATTCTTAACCGTCTGAGTGCGGGAGATTCCATTGAAGAAATGGTTTCATCTATTCAATCGCTAGAACAATCAGATGCTGAAGTTGTAAAAGCAATTCTTGCACACACAGAAAACATGCCCAAGGGCACACCCATTGGTGATCTTTCTGTCGAAGAGAGAATCTTCGTTGTTCCATCAAACGAAAACATGGCGCTTGTGGTCGTACGCCTTACTGGAACAACACCAGCGAGCATGGAACTTGCAAACGGTCTTTCTGGAAAGGCAACGCCGATTCTTCAAACTCTTATTACATTTGATGAACTCGGTGGTACAAATGGTATTGGGGAAGCCTTTTCATTAGAAAAACTAACCGATCGCCACAACTTCAAACGCGGTCGCGAAGAAGTTGCTTCAGCAGACGAAGAATAAACAACCTCTTTTACCGTTCATTCTCCCCCTTGTGAATTTTTGCTGAACTTGACCCCGGGTGAAATAATCAAAGAAACTGACCCCGGGTGAATTTTTGCTGAACTTGACCCCGGGTGAAATAATCGCAAATATCGTACACAGATTAAATAACCCAAAATGATGCGATTAATTCACCCGCGGTGTTGAACGAGTTAGAGCGAGCACCGAGAACTTCGATTGCACAAATAAACTCACCCCCGGTGAGTTTATTCAAAAGAATAGAGAAATGGTGGAGATTAGAAGGAGTTGATCCCGGGTGAAATAATCGTAGATCAAACCTGCCTTGTGATTCGAATGATTTTTTACAGTTAATTCACCCCGGGTGAAATTTTCGCTAATAAAACAAAACGTGGTTTTTCGGCACACACTTTTGCGAAAAATTCACCCGCGGTCTTAGCGGTGTTGAACGAGTTAGAGCGAGCACCGAGAACTTCGATTGCAATCTGTCACAAGGAGCGTGAAGCAGGCGACCCTTAAGGGTCGACGATGGAACGCGACGCAGTGACAGGCAGCAAGTGAAGTTCGAATGCCGCTATAACGAGAGAAACACCGCTAACTTACTTTAGCGCCGGAGGGCATCTCGCGGTCGACGCGAAGAACAGCGACGTCCTCTGCATCTTCGCCGTTGCGGCGAGTTGCTGCGACAACCATGCCGTCACTCATTTCGCCGCGAATTTTGCGAGGCTCAAGATTGGCAATAATGACAACTTGGGTGCCTTCTAACTCTTCGGGCTTATACCAATCTTTCATGCCTGCACAAATTTGTCGACCCTCAGGCGTTCCATCATCGATTTGTAACTTTAAAAGTCGATCAGCATTCGGGTGAAACTCTGCTTTCTTCACAGTCGCAATGCGAAGGTCAAGTTTTGCAAAATCGTCGTACTTAATTGTTTTAAGAAAATCAGTCATGTGTACATCTTACTCTACGCCAACAGCAATCGCATCGCGATCACTGAGCATGCCACCGTCAGAACGCATCTTCACTGTTCCATCTCGTTTCCATGATCGATCACACTTTGGCTCTTCTCTAAGATCTTGAACTACTACTGTGTCACCTTCAAACGAAACTCGGGAAACACCGCAGAGATCTGCAAGATCACACGCATCGAAATTGCTCAGTTTTTCTGGCAATATCAATCCTGCATCGAGCGGGTTATCAATGCCATCTCCTTTTGCTTCTTCAAGTGCTTTGAGCGCCTCGTCACGAACCTTCATGACATCATCCCAAGCCGCATCACTTGGATATCCAACATTCGCAAACTTCTGAATGTGGACACTTGGAGCATCTTCGCCATGCAAAGATCTCCACGCTTCGTCAGATGTGTGGGGTATAAACGGTGCAATCAATCGACACAGAGAGTCACTCAAAATTCGCATCGTTGCTGCAGTTCGCATTCTCCGTGTTGAATCTTCGCTATCGCAGTACAAACGATCCTTGACAGCAGCACAGTAGATTGATGAAAGTGTGTCATTACAAAAGTTATACAACGATTGATGTGCAACGCGAAAATCATACGATTGCAGTGATTCCACGACGGACAGTTCTAATTTTGTAAGTTCGCCAAGCACCCAACCATCAATAGAATTTTGTTCAATGCCAACGCCCTCTGCATCACCAACATTGCCAAGTAAAAAACGAAACGTGTTTCTAATTTTTCGATAACTTTCGCCAGCAAGATCGAAGAACGTTTGATCTACTTTAATGTCATTGTCATACGGCAACGAACCGACCCACCAACGACAAACATCAGCGCCAAGATCTTTGAGCAATTCTTCTACAGTCAAAGCATTTCCCCCACTCTTGCTCATTTTGTGACCGTTTTTGTCAACCATAAATCCATGCGTAAGCACGCTCTTGAATGGAGACTCACCAGTAGTTGCAAGTGCAGGCAACATTGACAACTGGAACCAACCTCGGTGTTGATCGCTACCTTCAAGATACAAATCCATTGGATACCCTTGCCCGCGGGCTTGCATCACTGCATGCCATGAAGATCCAGATTCAAACCACACATCGAAGATGTCATGCATTTTTTCAAGTGAAGAGAGATCGATATTGTCTGGATTATCCCAAGCAGCAAGTAATGTTTCCGGTGGTTGTGTAAACCATGAGTCAGAACCATGTTCTGCAAACACGTTTGCGACCACTCGAACAATGTCAGATGTAAGAAGGAATGAACCATCGGTTTTCTTAAATGCTGGGATTGGCAAACCCCACGACCGTTGGCGGGACAAACACCAATCTGGGCGTGAATCAAGCATGCCTCGCATGCGATTTTGTCCCCAAGCCGGAATAAACGTGATGTCATGTTCGGTTGCTTCAAGCGCCATACCGCGGAGTGTTTTTCCAGATTCCATTTCAGCGTCAACCGCAACAAACCACTGCTCGGTTGATCTAAAAATTACAGGCGTTTTACTTCGCCAATCGTGCGGATAACTATGCGTGTACATCGACATGTGGTACAAATGATTTGTTTCTTTCAATTTGTCCACAACAACTTCATTCGCATCCCACACTGAAAGGTCGCGAAGAAACTCCGGAACAGTTTCGTCATACACGCCGTTCGCTTGTACGGGACAATAAATATCTAATTTATTCGCAAGTCCAACAATGTAGTCGTCGGTACCATGCCCCGGCGCGGTATGGACAAGACCTGTGCCATCTTCTAATGTAACATGATCTCCTGTAATGACAGGGCACGTCCGATCGCAATACACATGCTGGTATGAAAGCCCTACAAGTGCATCGCCTTTGCATGTTCCAAGGATTTCCGGAGTTGCCCCTGTGATTCCTGCGACTTTTTCAAGCAACTCGCTTGCAACAATTGTGATGTGATCATTAAGGCGAACAAGTGCGTATTCAAACCGCGTGGAAACTGTAATTGCCATGTTTGCAACAAGAGTCCACGGTGTTGTCGTCCAAATCATAAAACTTGGTGTTTCACTGAGCGTTACACCAAACGCTGCGCCAACTGCTTCGGTATCAATTGCATCAAAATACACAAATATTGAAGGATCTTCTCGATCGTAATATTCCAATTCTGCTTCTGCAAGAGCGGTCTCATTCGCAATGGACCAGTGCACGGGTTTAAGTTGACGATAGACAACGCCTGTGTCAACTAGTTTCGCGAATACTTCTAGAACCGAAGCTTCATACTTTGGAGTCATCGTGAGATATGGATCATCGTAGTCCGCAAGCGTAAGCAAACTTTTCATTTGCCCAGTTTGCAATTTCACAAACTTCGACGCGTACTTTTTACATTCCCTACGAATTGCAACGCGGCGCGTATCATCATCGAGCGTTTTTAATTTTTCAATTTTGCCAGATTCAACTAGCTCTGTCATGACCTTGTGTTCAATTGGCAAACCATGACAGTCCCAACCGGGCGTAAATGGGCATTTACGACCTGACATGTTTTGTGTACGAACAACTATGTCTTTCAATACTTTGTTGAGCAGGTGCCCAACATGAATTGAACCGTTGGCATAGGGAGGTCCATCATGAAACACAAATGGCGGTGCATCAATCCGAGCATCTTGAATTTCGCTGTATAGTTTTTCTTTTGCCCATCGTTTCACTGACTGTGGCTCATTCTGCGACAGATTGCCGCGCATCGGGAACGTTGTCTTTGGTAAACGAAGCGTCTTTTTATAATTGGGTGCTGTTTGCGTCATAAGAATGTGGCATGGTAATCGATTCGATATGAACGTGGGTATGTTCTTCATCATGCGAATGGGTCAAGGAAATACCCCAAGCGACTGCAAGACCAAGTAAGAGTGCGAGCGTAAGCGTGATCCGATCATGCCCGTGAAATTGTAATTCTGGCAGAAGATCGCAGAGTGAAATGCAAAGGAACATACCTGCAGAAAATGCTATTGCGCTAGATATTGCTTCGGGCGACGCCGTCCCACCAGTTATAAAAATAAGAACACCACAAGGAACAGTGAGTGCGTAGAGCACGTTCATAACAATAAGCTTTGTTCGAGAAGCAGAGCCAACACGCAATAGCGCGATCAACGTGAGCGCATCGAAGGGTTTGTGTAACACGATTGCGACAAATACACCGAGTGCAACTGGCAAACCGCCAAGTACCCATGCCGCACCAAGTGCAACTCCCGCGAGCAAACTATGAATTGTCAATCCAACAAACGCCCCCGCGCCTGTGAGGCGATGCTCGTGTTCGCAATGCGAATCGTGATGCTCTTGGGCAACATCATGACAGTGTGATGGAAGAAAGCGTTCAAGCAAAAAGAGGGCGAGAAATCCTGCTAGCAACCAGTACATCACGTGGTGCGTATCCCCTGCTTCAAGCGCTTCTGGGATCAAGTTGAGAATTGCAACACCTGCCATAACACCACCTACAAAACTAATTGCCAGTTGCATTCTTTTGTGCGTTGGGCGGAAAAGTAAAGGCACAACGCCCCCGATGATGGAGGAAACTGCGATAGCGATACAAAGCAAAATAAGCATAAGATCGTGAATTATATAAGAATCCAGTCATCTTGATTTTATATTCACATTCTGTGATAGTCCAAGTTAGAATGACAGGCATGACGCCACAAACGGCGGCCTCGAAGAAGAAGAAAAGTAAGGCCCCAACTAATCCATGGTCCACGCCAGCGATGCAACAGTATCGTGGCTTTAAAGATGCCCACCCTGAATGTGTATTGTTCTTTCGCATGGGTGACTTTTATGAAATGTTCGATGAAGATGCGAGGACCGTTTCAAAAGCAATTGGTCTGACCCTGACACAACGCGGCAATGGTCTCGATATGGCGGGCGTTCCCCACCATGCAGCCGAAGGGTATATGCGCCGAATGGTCGAACAAGGCTTTCGTGTTGCGGTTTGCGAACAGTTACAAGATCCAGTTGAAGCAAAAGGTGTTGTTGAACGCGGCGTCACAAGAATCGTAACGCCTGGCACGCTCATTGATGCATCGCTCCTTGTCGATAGCCAAACAAATCTACTCTGCGCAATACGTTCAGATGAGAAAAACGTGCACATTGCAGTTGCAGAAATTTCTACAGGACTCTTCGAACTTCACCAAGTTGCAACTGATCGACTTGACGATGCACTTGAACGACTCGGTGTAGCAGAAGTCATCGTCGGCGAGGATGAAGAATCGATCATTCCAATCATTGAACATTGTGGAGTGTCACTCACGAAGCGGCCTGCGTGGCATTTTAATTGTACTGAGGGTTCTGCCCTCCTGAAAAAACAATTTGGCGTGACCACACTCTCGGGCTTTGGCATTGAAGAAGAAAACCCAATCGTTGGTGTTGCTGGTGCAATTCTTGATTACATCGGAGTGACGCAAGCAAGCAGTGATGTCCTTGCACACTTACAACCACCAAGCATGCAAAACGCTGGTGACTTTGTTGCACTTGATGCAACAACAATCCGCAGTTTAGAAATTGAGCAGACAATTCGCGGAAATACTGGCGAAGGTTCGCTCTTGTGGGTCATGCAACGGTGCAGAACCGCGATGGGAAAGCGCCTGCTCCGCCGCTGGCTCTGTGAACCACTTGCAAACATAAGCGCTATTGAAGCACGACAAAATATTGTTGCCCAGTTTGTAGATGACGCAACGACTCGGTCTTCCATTCAAACATCTCTCGATGCTGTGCAAGACATTGCGAGAATTATTGGTAGAGTTGCAACTGGAAGAGTGACACCACGGGACATCGTCGCCCTTGGGACATCACTTTTTGGAAATGACGCCATTGCAAGCAACGTACAAGGTGAATCACTCACTTCGATCAGAGAAAATTTACAACATCTTTCAACAACACTCACACCACTTGCAGAAATGATCGATTCGCAATGTGTAGACAGCCCCCCTGCGCACATGCGTGATGGTGGTTTGTTTGCCGATGGATTTGACAGCGCACTAGACGAAGCTCGCTCGCTACAACGAGACGCTGGGCAGTGGCTCTCACAATACCAAGCTCAAATTATTGAAGAAACCAACATTGGCACGATGAAAGTTGGGTACAACAAGGTGTTTGGCTATTACATTGAAGTTTCAAGAGCGCAAGCAAATCGCGTTCCAGACAACTTCACGCGGAAGCAAACACTCAAAAATGCAGAGCGGTACATCACACCTGAATTGAAAGTTTTTGAAAACAAAGTGCTCAGCGCAGAATCAATGGCGCTTGAACGCGAACAACAATTGTTCAAGGAATTGTGTGCAGCAATCAATACGTGTATTCCAAACATTGTTTCGTATGCAGATGTGATTGCACAATTAGATGTGTTCACGTGTTTTGCCGATGTAGCAACGATGTACGGATATGTCCGGCCAACAATAGTAGAGGAACCAATACTTGACATCCAAGATGGAAGGCATCCCGTCCTTGACCGTTTGTTGCAAGATCGATTTGTTCCCAATGATTGCACGCTAGAAAACGCACCGCTTGCACTTATTACTG